>JAABUW010000243.1_pt1 | contig 115496 bp, 230 predicted proteins | sample 5560081 | NCBI WGS metagenome assembly JAABUW01 (sample SAMN10711882, study PRJNA513363) | rock metagenome | isolation source: Antarctica rocks | place: Antarctica: Victoria Land, Knobhead sud
CGCCGCTGTCGATGGGGATGGGGTCGGTGGGGGCACCGTTGACGCGGACGCGGCCGACGGTACCGTTCAGGAAGAGCTGGGCCCAGCGGCGCGCGCCGACGCCAAAGCGCATGGCCTCCATCACGCGGAGAGTCCAGGCGCGGTCCATGTCCAGGCGCGGTCCAGGCGCGGTCCAGGCGCGGTCCAGGCGCGGTCCAGGCATGTCCAGGCATGTCCAGGCATGTCCAGGCGCGGTCCAGGCGCGGTCCATGTCCAGGCGCGGTCCACTTCTCGTTTTCACGGTGAGATGCACCCATGCACCCAGCGGTTTGTGGCAAGCCCGTGGGCTCACCAATTATGGCCCGCCCGGTTACGACTCGCATCAGATGCCGAGCCGGATGTTGACCCAGGACAGGTCCTCGGCGGGATAGGCGCAGTCGCTGGCATTGGTGCCCCGGAATGCATGCCCCAGCCGGCAGTCCGACATTTCCTGCGGCAAGGAGTGGGGCCACGTCAAGGGGCTGCATCGGCACCATGCGTGGGGGCGCGCTGACTGCAGGTGTGTAGTGAGAGCTGCGGCAAGACGGCGTCGCCTCATGTTTCGTATATGTCTCAATGATATTACAGGCAGCAGCCACGCACCGTGGCCTTGATCATTTCGGAGGTGCAGGTCTTGAGCACAGCGTCGCCCAGCTTCTGCAACTTGTGTTTGGCGCAGAAGGTGCAGCCGGCGTAGTGCACCACGAAGGGGCGCTCCGCTTTCGGGGGCGCCCAGTCCACCTGTGGAGCACAGATTTCAAGGGCTCAGATCAAGCAAGGACTCCAAAAGGTGCAGCGCGTATGCGTTGCCGGGCAGTCTTTCCATATTGGGCTTTAGATGCCGACGGCCGAGGTCACCCGCCGCTGACGCCGCGCACGCAGCGGCGGAAAATTTCGTGATGATCCAGTGCAGTAAACCGCGACACGAACGCGCAGATCTGAGAGGTACTTTCTACTCATTGAATACATCATACAGCAAGCGTTCCAGCAGCTTTTGCTGTCTGCCCACGAGACACATTATGCGACAAGGCCCCGCTGTCGAAACAGAATTGCTAGAAATTCCACCTGCAGGAAGTGGCGGTTGAGGCCGATGCCGCGCTCGAAGTAGACGCGGTCCAGGTTGCCAGGCGTGCGCTTGAGCGCCCACAGCAGCAGCGGCGTGTCAAAAAAGCCCGGCACCAGCTTCACCTCCTTCTCCAGCTCCTGCGAATGCAGGGGGTTAGGGAAAATTAGCGGTATTGGGAGAACCCGAATACGCTGTGCAAGCCCGGCAACAGCTTCACCTCCTTCTCCAGCTCCTGCGGGGTTAGCATTAACATTTCAAAAGGGTCCCGGCGGTGCTGCTGCAGACTGTTTCGCTCGATCTGAATCGCCGCGTCTGTCTGGCAACCAACATGCAAAGGCAGAAGAGAAGGGGAACACGATGCGAGACGCACCGCGCGCATGGCCACCAGGTCCTGCTTGTGCGCATGCGCGCACATCTCCGCCAGCAGCTTGCGCGTCCACTCGCTGTTGCGGAACAGCATGCTGCCCGTGTTCAGGCCTGCGGCCGGAAGCAGAAAGGTGAGCGAGCGCGGACGCCACGCGGGTGCCTCTGAAGGTGGGTGAGCATATGCACTGAAGTTTGCTCAGTTTGCCACAGCTTTGACCAGACAGCAGGCATCCGTGATGAACACACATGCTCTGGCATTCAGCGCTGGCGGGCTTGCTGCACAGGGGGGTAGCCATTCCACCACTCTGAGCAGATGCAGCTATTGGCAGAGCACGTGCTGGGCGCTATAGCACATCACAGCATGTGCCGGCAGCTACATCAGAACGTGCGCTGGGCAGATCCCACCGTTTTACAATAATACAGTGGTAGAGCATGTGAAAACCATGAGCTTCAGGTGCGCGCCTTGGATGTCGCCGGCCTCAACGAGGGGGCGGTCGCCCCACAGCACTATGTCATGACCCTCGTACTTCTCCAGCGGCAGCGCCTGCAGGAAGCAAGACGGAAGTCACATCCTGCCCTTTCATGCCAGAGCAGGCCTCCTTCCCTATGGAGGGGCTGGGGCGGGAGCGACGTGCGGCGAGCAGTCAGCGCTGCAATGTCAAGGCTACGAGATCAAGGCTTGCAAACTACAAATCAGACATGAAACACGCCTGCAGCGGGTCTGCGATGACGGTGTCGATGTCCAGCCACCAGAGCCAGCCGACGCCCTCGGGCACTCCGGCCTCTGTGTCATTCAGCAGCTTCTGCATCGCCTTGAGCTTGTTGAAGTTGCCCTGAAGCACACACCAAGCATAAATTGAGCACAAGGGCTGGCGGGACTCCATTGTTGGCGCAGACAGACAGGGCGAGAAGCTTCTGCATGCGCTGTGGCGTTGCTTTGAGCTTGTTGCAGCTGCCCTGCAGCAGCGCGTTTCTGGTGCACTGTCAGGCTGTCGATCTGCTGCTTGTAATGTGGGGCTGCTGGGTCAGCAGATGCGCATCGGTGCTGGGAATGCGAAGCATGCAAGATGCCTCAAAACAGGTTCTGCAGCTGCTCCACTGCGTTCGGTGCAGCGGGCAGTCGGTCACGCACGCAGCGGCGGTAGCCTTGACGCAGCCGAGCGCAGTGGCGCATTGGGCGCATCTATGTTAAAGGAACAGTATAAACTTGCTGCTTCTCGGAAAGGAGGCGGCGCGCGCCTTGACGGTGGGGTCGATATTGTGGGAGGACAGGTGGAACTCGTGGCCATGCAGGTGCGCGTAGTCCTGCTTGTTGGCGACGGACCGCATGTTCAGCGCGTCAGCCACCGCGTAGGCGCAGGTGCTGGGCGGGATGGCCGTCACCTGCGGCACGGGGGTGGGGTGTTGTGTCCCTATCAATAGACCAAGCATATGCATGCAGCGTCCGCCGCCGCGCAGACGCGGGTGCTGGCAGCAGGCTGCCCGTTGACAGCGACGTGGGAGCGGGTCTGCAGTTTTCGTTATCTAACGAAAGGAAATGAGGTGGTGCATGTATAGGACGTCTTCCACGGTGCAGACGCAAGTGCTAGCGGCATGGACCAAGATCAGATGAGCACTCTAGGATGCCAGAGATGCCTGTTTTGGGTTTGGTAGCCTATTGCAGCATGAGGCAGGGGGAGATGCCTCTCACCAGGGCAACCCTGTGCGCGACGGGGAGAGGACCGTCCTGAACCATCAGCTGGCGGGCAGTAGTGCCAGAGGTGCCTGAGTCAGCCTCCCCGATGGTCTGGCGCAAGCCTGCACGGCAATTGAACATCGCTAAGGACAACACCCTGCCGGCGATCAAATGTTTGTCAGATCGACTCCCGAAACGATCTGTTCACAGCAGGATTTCAGCACAGACGGACCCAGTCTGTGTGTGGAGGTTCCGAACTGCTGTTGAGTCTAGAAATACGCGTGCGACAGGCATGCGCCACTATAGTCGGTGACAGTGCACAGCGCCAGACCACCATCAGGACAACTAATGCCGCAGTCAATTCCATCAGCCAGATTTGGGCAACCTTCGTGCACTAAATTGCGCAGTCCTCTACTTACTGCTTTAACCTTGCAAAAAGGGTTTCAACGCACCGGGCTGGATGAAGCCCATGGAGGAACTGGAGAACGCCAGCGGCCGCCGCTTGTACGCAAGCGGCACGTTGACGGGCAGCATCAGCAGCTCGCACGCGCGGTTGGGATACCTGCACGCATGCAGCCTCGCATTGAAGGGTGCTGCAGGATCCTGGGGTCCTAATTGCCAGCTGCAGGAGTATCTGCAGGGCTTGAAAAGGGTTTGAAACCGCATGCAGTCGTCTGGACGTCTGACTGACCTCGCATGTTGCGCACAGTGGCGGCCTTGCACACGCGCAGGCGTGCGCGCTGCAGGCGCATGCCTCGCCAGCTTCGTCCATACATGGACGCTCGTGTCTGGGATGCTCGCTGACGCATCTGCAGCAACCTCGTTCGAGCGTTGCTGTGCCGGCTGGCATCCCCCAGTTGCGTCGACGCACCGTGATCATTGGCAGGGAGGGTGGACCGCTGACAAAGCAGCCTTCAGACGTGTATGTTCAGCTCTCGAAAGTTTCGAATTTATATTGGTGTATTTGAGGCCTGATTGACATGCGAAGCCCACCAGCGGGGGTTATATTCGACGCCGTCGTCGCAGCCGCCGGGGCGCCAGCAGTACAGCCAGGCGTTGCAGCCGGCCTGCTTGGCGCACGCCTCACGGCAGCTGTGCAGGTTCATCGGCCTGTTGTTGCGCCCCGGCAGCAGCACCGATCTCTGCGCAAAACGTGTTCAGTGAGACGTGACACCACAGCTCCATCTGCCTGTTGTTGCGTTTCGGTACCAGCTCCGACCTCTGCACGGCAACCAAGATGTGAGCAGTCCTCCTGAGCTCTGCGCTGGCCACCGCAATGTGCATGTTGGACACTCTCCAGCTGGCTCCTCATGAATATGAGGCTGCAAGTCCGCTGTGAATGCACCGCACTGCGCATTGCGACGTCGGAGGCGGGCGAGTGCAAGTCGCGCCATCATGCGTGCCCAACTTGGGCACTGCACTGCCAGAGATCGCATGACCAACCTGCAGCCGGACGGTGTAGGGCACGTTCAGGGACGCCCCGGGCGCCGCCGCCCGCACGGGCGCCGAGAGCTCCACCGCCTTGGTGAAGGAGCACTCCTCTGCGCGTGTCGCCTTGTTCAAATCCTCGTTGTACTCTGTGTCCTGCGCAGAGTCAAGCTTGATGGTTACACGCGATTGCGTTTGATTGGGCATTGGTGAGGGCACACACCTTGGCGCGCGTCGCCTTGGTCAAGTCCTCGTTGTACTCCGTGTTCTGTGCAAAACTCAAATGCAAGTCACATTCGGATTGACTGGATTTGGATCGTTCACACTCACTGAAGGGACGGGCTGGCCAGGAGTGTGCTGGCGGGCCCTGGGCTGCATTGCAGCAAGGGTTTTGATGTGCTGTTCAGACCCGGGGACGGCAAACACCGCAGCGTGCACGGTCTGGAGCAATATGCTGCACTTCGAGTGCATCCTGGTGGCCAGCTTTCACTCAATTCCGATACTAGAGTTGCTGCCGGACACATGCATTCGAACGCTCCCGGAGGAGAGCGCTGCGGAGGTCGGCATCATTCTGGCGTATGACGCCGCGCCTCAGGGTCTCTGAAGGCGGGTCATCAGACACGCGCACCTGGCTGAGGGGATAGTCGTCGCACCTGGCGGTCTCAGACTTCTGCAATAAATCATTTCCGAATTTTTCCATGTTCACTCCCAACTAAGTCTTCAGGTGCGCACCTGGCCAAGGGAGTGGTGTTTGCATTGGCGGTCAGACCTGCAGATCTCCTGTTCAAATCGATTTTGAAAACCCTAAAAACGGTTCGTTGGACGCGCACCTGGCCGAGGGAGTGGTCGTTGCACTGGCGGGCGCCGTGCAGAGAGACGACGTAGGAGGTGGGCCCCCGCAGGTCCAGCCCCCGCATGCCGCACGCCATGCAGAAGCCCCTCTCAAAGCGCACCCGCTTCCGCAGCATCGGGCTGCGCGGCAGCACAGGGACACGGTGTGTGTGGTTTGGGATTGACGCATTATCTCGGTGATGACGTACATCCTTGGTGGTGGTGTTGCCTGCTGACACGCATGTTATTGCCATCACAGGCAGGCTTCACGCAGTCATGCATGCTGGCTTGCACCTCGACAGTCCTTTCAGAGACAGAGGCTCACCTGCGCCGCAGCATGTGCGCCATGACGAGGCGATCTGTGACCCCGGACACATTGTAATTTGGCTTGAGCTTCGCCAGGAGCCTGACGCTCTGCACAAGGCAGAGAAGAATTCGTCACATCAATAATGTTTGCACGCAGGCAAAAGGCAATCAGAGCCAGCAGAGCGAGCAAAAGCCCAGCTGTTACAAGCTTTGAATGAAACAGAGTGAAGCAATGTACAGTAGTCCAGTCTGGGGCAGGATGCCAGAAGCCAAGGGCCGCACATCTGCGACCAGGTGCGGATTGTCGAACAGCTTTGCAGCTTGGCGGAAAAAGCGGCGTGCCCACAGGGTGTTGCGAACCAGCATCACATGGGAGTCGAAACCTGCAGACCCAGAAAGTTTCACTCACTAAAGCAGGGTGCAGCCAGAGTCGCCTGGCGTCAAGCAGCGAGATCCATCTCTGACCAGTCCCGGACCGACTCTCCCAGGGTTGTGCAGCACGGCATGAGCCTGACAGTGTCAGGCAGGGACGCACCCCATGCATCACCCGCCAAAAGTTTCTCAAGCCTGCCGTGGAGGACTATGTCGTGCCGCTTTTCGGCGTAGTCTGCCAGCGGGAACGCAAACACCGGCTTGGCCACCTGCTCGGCATAGCAGTCACGCATTGCTGCCAGGGCTGGCCGAGCGCTCGTGCATGCACACTGCCAGCATGCATTCGTGGTGAGGGCCTGCACCATGATGACGACAACAAGCACTATTTTACATAATTAGATATTACTTGTACTTGCAATCACATTGCCACCCACCATGCTGGCCGTTCCCATCCACAGCAGCCACTGGGTGGTCGCCTTTGGGTGATTCATCTCCTCCAGCGCCGACGCTATCATGCGCGCCTTGTTGCGGCCCTGCGGCGGCATGCACCCCTGCGTGTCAGCTCCCGCACACCAGAGTAGCAGCCTGCCGCCGGCGGCCACACCGGCGCAGTGTGCGCTGTCGTCTCTGTCGTCACTCGCGCTGCCGCGCTGTGGGAGAACGTGCAGGACAGGCAGGATGCATCATGCAGGCGCCATGTGCATGAACATTGTCAGTAAGCGTTCTTGAGTACGACGCCGCACCGGATTGGCGATGACTTGCAGCGACAAGCCGTGCAGGCGGGCATAGTCGATCTTGTTGATGAGAGACACGTGGCTGAGACGGTCAGCCAGCACAACCTCCTCCGGCGCCCATGTCTTTGCCGTGCACCGCTGCTGCGCCGTCAGTATATGCAGCCCCATTGGCCGCCGGTACAGTTGGCCTGCAGCCGGTTGCCGCCAGGTCAGCGCAAATCAGAGCTTGTGTAATCCTATCGAATGATGAGCACGCAGCCCTGCCAGATCTGGCGCCGAGGTGTGCCAGTGTCAAATGTCTCTGAACGTTGCAGAGTCAATTGTACCTTGCCGCAACCGCAGTCCTGCCAAGTGCTGCAAGGCTGAGCGACTCTGTGACAGTTGAAAGCCCACCAGGTGGCCGGGCCACAGCCAGCACTACGCAAACAAAAGCACTGGACTCGCCTGAAAAGAAGCCGATGGTCCGGTTGAAAACCTCCGGTGCGTCGGCCGCCGTGTAGGAACTCGGGTCAGGGCGCGGCAGCGGCCGCATGTCCGCGTGCGACAGCATGCACGCCTGCTTCGACAGCCGGGCGCCGCCCTCCACGAGGCAGCCGCCGGCGTCGGTACACCACAGCCAGGCATTGCAGCCTCGTGTGGACCTGCGGGCAGGCAGCGCACATGTCACCGCCTGAACTATCTGCCGCCGGAATGCAGCCGTTTCACGCATGTGCACAAGCCTGCGTGATGCTTGCCAAGGCTGCTCAACGACCTGGTACACAAAGGCTCCTGCAGCCAGGAACGCAGATTTGTCTTCATGATGTAGACAGGCGCCACTGACCTGCAGATGCGGGCGCAGGCGCGGGAGGTCGTGTGCGACTTGAGGCCCACCACGCGGCTGGGTTGGGCGTAGGCGACGCTGCAAGTTGAGTCGTCCTGGTCGCTGTCAGTCTCCCACCACTTTTCAAAGGCTTTGGACGACGGCGCCGACGCTGCCGCCGCCGCCGCCGCTGCCGCGCTGGCAGCTGCGGCCACAGCCGCGTCGGGTATTTGCAGCGGCATGATGTCGGCCGTGCTGTCTGACGTCTGGAACGTCGCTCCTGGTGACGTGTGCTGGGCTGCCGCGGGCTGCAGGCGGCCAGCTGCTGCTGCCGCCAGGAGCATAAGTGCGGCCGTCAGCACAGCCGCTCTCCTCGCACAGACGCCTGCGCAGCACCATAAAATATGGTTCTGAAATTGTAGGTAAATGTGAAGCACTCCTTAAGCTCGCGAGCGCCACAGGAGGTACCAAACTTACCTTCGTGCATGGCCGATCGGCGCTGAGTCATATCGCGCCGACGCGATTGTCGCCGCCTTATGTTGTGCTGGCCGCAGTATAGACGCTATGAGATGATGATTATTGCCTACAAAGCTGCGGCAGGCAGCTGGCTATCTGTTGCAGCGACGCAGCATGTCATCCAGGTCTGTCACCCACGCCGATTGCTCGTTCTGCGGACTGCAAACCGAGGCCGACACCGCAGTGTTGTCTTCAAATGAATCTGCACTCAATTTTCCAACCTCTGCCCCACACCCCCAGCAGCGTCGCGCGCCAGGTAAAGCGCGAGTCTTGAAGCCGCGGGAGACGATCGACCGGAGGCGCGGCTTTGGAAGCAATGCTTCGGAGCAGCGCTGGCTGGTAGTTTTCTACAGCGAACTAAGAAGCCTCTAAGGACGGCAGTCGGCACCTCTCCTGCGCCGCTCCGGCCGCACGGCCATGCATCTCATATGATTTTCGCACACACCTTGATGCTGAGATTCCCAGAATCCCAGGACTCGAAGTTCAAAATCTTTTGCCAGCTGCATTTGTTTTGGCCCGGCAGCACAGGACCCGCATTGTGCTTTGCCGCCATCGTCCTCATGTATTGACCGTGTGCATAAGCTGATCTCATCCTGCCACTCGGTGCTCGATTGGCCACCCGACGAGAACACTCAGCTGCGGTTGAGACCCTGAACAAAGCCACAGGATGATCATCTTCTTCCTGGCCGGCGCCGCTGTGCTGGAGGTGCACCGTGCACTGCACAGGCCTCCGGGCGATCCGGACGTGGAGGCGCTGCAGAAGCGCGAGGCCGATTTGAAGGCCGCACTCGAGGTGTGCCATAATACCTAGCGAGATTATCCGATAACACGCCGAGCAGCTGGGCCTGACGCGATGCAACATGTGATCAGCTCTCCCAGACTGTTCTGGTTCCACCATGCAGTGGAAGCAGGTCGCCCATGCGTTTCCCGGAGTATGTGAAAGTGCATGCATGCGGCGTCCTTCAGGCGGCTGCGCAAGCTTGTCACACTCTGGATTTTGCAAGAAAAAAATCTGTTCCAGCTCTCTAGACAGTCAGACCTGTATATTTCCTGTCGCAGGTGGCTCAGCGCGAGCTGCAGGTGGAGAAGGAGCAGCACACGCAGGCGCAGGGCACCGCTGACGCGCTGTTGGCGGCCAACGCGGACCTACAGGCAGAAAAGACCAGCCTGCAGGCGCAGCACGACCAGCTGGCGGACCAGTCCAAGCTGCTACTGCGGCGGTTTGCCGAGCTGGAGGACTCGGCGGCCAGCCTGCAGTCGGACAACGACAGCCTGCTGCAGCAGGTGGATTCTCCTTAGGACAGCCATATTGATTTGTTCTATTTCATCACAGATGTTGCGCTTCATGCTCAGTTCAAACTCACCTGCGGTGTCGGGCCGTCAGCAGCCTCTGCACGCTGTGCTCCATCGCAATCCCTGGCACGGCGGCGCACGGCACTGCAGCACTGCTGGCACAGTTGAGTGCGCAGCGACGAGGCAGCTCATTTGCGCGCACTTTGCCGCGCCCCTGAGAGGCGGCATGCATCCTGCTGCATCCGCAGCGAGCACGGTGTCCAGCTCGAAAGCGCAGCGGCGCAGGCACGCGCTGCACGCTTTGCAGTCCTCCCGAGCCATGAACATCACCGCTGATCGTTTTTTAGGTGGAGGCGCTGAAGCTGGAGAGCGACGAGGAGGTGGGCCGCACGATGGCGCAGCTGGACGAGTTGCGCGCAGAGGTGAGCACGAAGTGAACCACCCGGGTGTATCTGGCAACAGCTGTGCACTTGACGCACTGCGGAATGATGCACGTCCCACGAAGAGTGCATGCGTGCCAGCAGCAGCAGCAACCTTGCTACCAGAAAAACCGAAAGGCTTTTGCCGAAACAGGTGGCGGCTGCGGTGCGCTCCTGGTCGGACGGCGAGCTCGCGGCAGACGCCTTCCTGGCCAAGATGGCGGGGCTGGGCGTGGAGGTGCACGTCGCGCCAGGGGCGCTGCCCGCACTGCCGGCGCCGCAGGAGATCACGTGAGCGCCGTCTGGTGCCTCTATGTGTGCCTCTATTCCGCAACTACTTGTATGTTGGCTACGTAGGAGTTGCGAAGCTTTTCTCTGTCCACTGGTGTACCAGTCTGTTCTCGCTGCTGCTGGCCGACGCCAGTGTGCTATATCGTTTGCGCAGGCCCGGCACCGAGCTGCAGCTGAGCATGGACGCCAGCTGGACCAGCAAGGTGCGCGCTTTGGCTTGGAATCCCCAGAATGTATGAGGTGTTTTTGTATTGCATGACTCCTCTTGATGCATGATGTGTTTGGCTGTGATTTGCGCGGTCTGATGCGTTGGATGGGCTGCCAGGCAGCCATGCTAAGGCAGAGGCTTTCTGGTGGACACTCACAGAGCCCGTGCACTGCCTTCCATCGCAGATGCAGCTGGTGACAGACTCCAAGCAGCGCATGTCGCACCTGCTGACAGCTGCCGCAGCGCGCCAGAACGGCCAGCCGCCGCGACACCCAGCGTGAGTGGCCGGTCCTGATGCCTGCACATTGTACAGTCGACAAGACGATCGCACAAGGTCGATGAACAGGGTGCACCATGTCTTTTGTCACGATTTCACTGCATGAACCCAGCTGCAACAGCACTGCACACACGAGGTACAACAAGACGGCAGCAGAGTGGAGCATGCACACAAGGAGGTGCATTGCGCTGCCCAATGTCCTGGAGGACGAGCTGTGCTAAACACACCACTGCTGATGCTGTGCGCAGGGGGCTGGGGTTCCCGGCCGCCAAGACGCCGCCGCGGGACGCGGGCATGTCTCGCCGCCTGGACATGAGCGGCTTCTGCGTGTCGGGCCTCACGCCCCGTGGCCGCCGCAGCGACAGCCAGGTGCGGTGCTTGGAGACTGGTCATCAGACGCTGACCACGAATCTCGCGACGGATGTGTTGCGGCGCCGGTCTCTATGTCGGAGCCGCCTGCACATGCCCCTCCAAAGCCCTTGACGAGTGCACATGCTGCAGGTGTGCCTGCCTGACAGCGAGGGCCAGCCCGGAACGTCTGTGTCGTCGCAGATCGGCGCCGCCTGATGTCATTGAGCATCTTGTTTGCGCAGGGGCTGCTGGATGTGATGGCAGCCAACACCGCAGAGCCGGGGCAGCCAGCGGTGAAGGAGCCGGCGCTCGCGCCCAAGCAGCAGCCGCTGCAGGCCGTCGAGAACACCGTCCCGACGGCAGCCCAGCAGCAGAGCAGCTCCTTCTTCAAGGCGCCCAAGGTGCGACTGGCGGAAGTAAAAGGAGAGCCGGTTGGCGTGAAGATTGACGGTGCTCTTGCGTGGATTGAAACATGCAAAGCTGAGCATTGCCTCGTGCTGCGTGTGGCATGCGGCGGCAAAGTTGTCTTGATCGCGGGCACAGACGGCTTGAGGAAACGAGGTGGCGTGAGCACGCAATTGATGGTTTGTTTTTGAACTGAATAAATTGAATAGACAGGACAATATTGACGCTCCGTATCATGATGCGCGCAGGCCGACAAGACGGGTGGCAAGCGGCTCACAAAGAAAGGCATCCCCAAGCTGGAGTTTGCGGCGTTCGACTCGGACGAGGGCTTCGCCAGCCCCGCAGGCAGGGTCCTGATGCGGCTGTGAGGGGGCGGAAGGGCTGACGTTTTGTTGCAGAGAAGCGCAGGAGATTGCAGAGCATGCGCCTCATCAAAAGGGGGAGCATGTGTCTGCAAAACGGTTGCATGTGTACACAGTCAGTGACTGACCCAGATTGGTATGCATTTCTGTTGAATAAGTGCGCTATTGAACAAGAGCGGGTTGGATTGTGGGTATTAAAGTAGTTGGCATGGACACACCAAGAATACTCATTGCATGCCTGCAATCGTGCACGACCGCTGGCTTCAAAAAGTGGCAAATGTTGGGGGCTAATCTTCCCGACGCGCCAAAACTGCAAGTCAAATGCACAGCTATCTACTCTGCCAGGCACATCGGAGGCGCAGGTCCGCAGCAAAGCCACGGGGTAGAAACCCTACAGCAATCTTGAAATGCAAATTTGAAAAGATGCAGACCGGTGCTCATGTGAGCGGTGCGGGGACATCAATCCATGCCCAGCCTGCGGTCGGGCTTTGACCAGCCGTAAAAGCGCCCGCCCTAATGCATGCTGTCGCTGCTTCAATGCGCTGCTGCAGGCGTCCTCAGATGGTGTACACCTGCAGTGCACACCGAAAAATGCTTTAACCACATTATTGAGCTTGTCCCTCCTTAGCGCGCGGCGGAGTTTTAGCTCTCAAATGCCACCCTTGCGGCAAGGATTCAGTCGCCAAGTGCGCCCAGCGCTGAATCGGGCGCTGCCCGCCGGTTTCCCACCGTGGCCTCGGTTCAGAGATTAGACAACAAAGTATGCTTGTCTGAATCTTTATTGTAATCTGCGCACCCGGGCGTCCCACGCCTCCCATGCCTTGCCGACCTCGGGGTGCCAGCTGGGGCAGTTTTGAGTTGCCACATACAAAAACCTGATGTTGTTGTGTAAAAAGCATTCATTGTGATCTACGAATGCACCCGGGCGTGCCACGCCTCCGATGCCTTGCCGACCTGGGGGTGCCAGCCAGCGCAATATTGATAAATATTGACAACATTAAGATGATATACACCTGAGGGTTTCATGTCAACTTCATGGTCTGGCGTTGAACGCACCCGGGCGTCCGAGGCCTTGCTGACCTGGGGGTATCAGCCGGCGCAATCGAATAATTGAATATGCGAACCTGAAGGTTTGTGTGTCAATACTTTGCATTTGGCTTTGAACGTACCCGGGCGTCCCAGGCCTCCCAGGCCTTGCCGACCTCGGGGTACCAGCCGGCGCAGCCGTGACGCAGCGCAGGGGGGATGTACATCGCGGGGTCCACCGTCGCACGCGGCGCCCCCACCGCGCTCTCCAGTGGCACGTGCTTCGTGTGCCCGAACTGCACAACGCAGAACCTGCGCGGGAAGAGGAATTCAGGGTTTGGGAGTTTGTGGATGGTGTATGCGGGTTGCATGCCCGGCTGTCGAGGCATGCGATCACGGCTGCGCATAAATGCACAGCGCGACTCGGACCTGCTTTTGACACCATGTGCTGTGCTGTACCGGAATGGACAGAACAGCATCATTCGGGCACAGGCGACGAGGTGCAGTGGCGCGGTATTCAGGCATAGTCACAGGCGCGCTCAAAGTAAATGCATGTCAGAGGGAGGACACGGGTTTAGGATTCTGGGTGGCGCACTTGTGAAAGTGGTACAAGTAGATCTGCGAGAGCACACAGGAATGGGTCAGGCGAAATCCGTAGTGACCCGGCGAGGAAAAGCAGCGTGCAGTTCAGCGCAAAAGCAGTCGTGCAGTTGGGCATGCATGCTCGGGGCGACGGCACGCGCACCGTCAGAGTGATGAGGACGATGGATCCCTGGGCCCAGGCTGAGTTGGCGAAGAACACCGCCGCTGCAGCACAAATGCGGTTACTCGTTTCAAAGGGGGCGTTTGCTTGGAGTGGAGGCCGCTGCGTGCACAGCGCTCGTGCACATTCCAGGGCAACCATGCGCATGCAAGCATGCATGTCGTTGTGTACGCAAGTCTGTGTAGCGGCAGGGGCCGCAGGTGGGGGGGCGCGCACCTGTGAAGGCCTCGAAGATGAAGAGCGTGAAGACCAGCTGGCTGAAGATGCGCTCGAACAGACGGCCGCCTGACTCGTAGCACCGCTCGAAGTAGTACAGCACTGCACGCGGCCCCGGCACACAACACCCGGTCAGCATGCAGTGGGCTTCATATGAAAGGTCGATTTTCTAGAGGGGACTGCATGCAGAGGCTGTCCAGAAAACTGTTGTGTTTGCCGATGCAAATACACTGCTCCTGCTGGCGACGCACAGCGTGCACATGCTGCGATGCCAGCGGAACAAGCTGGTGACACCTTTTGTGCGTATGGAGGGGGATCCAATAGCGGCAGCTGATCAGCAGAAATTTAGCAAAAAGGCAAGATGCATCGGCACACACCGGCGTAACGCCAAAAGGCCCAGGAGATGCAGAAGTAGAGCAGCGTGACCGGCAGGATGATGGGGCTCGCCGCCGCGTACGCCAGCCCGATGATGAACACCACTGCGGCGACGGGGGGGAATGGGATGAGACAGGGTGTGAGAAGCAGCAGTCACTTTGCGATGACGTCGGCGCGGTGTGCCGGCGGGACTCATCTCGTGTGGGCAACTGACCAACGGCGGCGGGGCTCAAGAATCACGAATGCGATCTCCAAGAGGCTCGGGACTTGCAGTTCAACGACCTACAGATGCAGGCGATCTTCAAGTGGTTCAGGGTGTAAGAGGCTCACGGATCATGAAGGCGACCTCCTTGGAGGCGCGGGCGGAGTGCGGCCACAGGCGGTCGATCTCCACCCGCTTGGTCGGCGGCTCTGCAGGAGGGTTTCAAAGTGCTGTGGAGAACACGCATTGAAATCCAGAAAGCTCTCCAGATGAGGTCTCATGCGGCACACACGGCTCACCACAATCAGCAGCGGTGGCGTCGCACAGCACTTGCGCATTGTTGGGGAGCTCTTGCCGCGGCGGCAAGTGTTGAGTGAACGTGCAGATTGCAGGCATGCAGGCGTGCACAGGTGGGCAGGATGGGGGTCTGTGAAGGTGTGGAGGACGCACTGCACAGGCCGCAGGCGCGGAACATCCAGGGGAAGATGCCTGGCATGCAAAATCAGGTGAGTGAATGAATGTTGACTGATCAAACAAGTCAAATCAGTGAACCATGGTTGTTCGTGTAGCACATAATTCATCGTGTACACGACAAGTGATCAATGGCTCACCCATGTGCGGGAACATAAACCTGAACGGCTGTTGTGAGGGACAGGCACACTCATTAGTCAGTCGATGGAGCTGAAAAACTGGCCATGAGCCAATCATACATGCAGGACTGACACAAGGGCCAATTGCAGCGCCATGGAGCTTGTGAGCCTTGCCGCCACGATATGCACTGCTCTGTTATGGCGACTCGGCAACACAACCTCAGCAGCAGCAGCTGCTGCTGCCGATGTCAACATACCTGGATGGCGAGTGCCTGCACTATGATCTGTGGGCGCAAAACAGGGAATTCGTCAGATGTCGAACTTTGGCAATACAAGTCCAGGCAGCAGCAGTTCTGTCAGCATCCACGTGCATATTGCGTTTGAGAAACTCACGTAATTGATGAAGAAGTTCGAGCTCGTTGGCAGCGCAGTGCCGATGATGCTCGCGATCCGTCCTGGTTGCAACAGCCAGAAGTGGTGAGCGTACATTCTTGCAGCTTTTACACGCTTGCTGTGTTGGGGGTCGACCCACTGCTCGTCTGAGGTTTTCCTGGGGATGTGCACCGCGCAGGGCTCCCGCAGCACAACGAACGAGGGAAAGAGAAGGTATCCATTGGGACATTTCATCGAGGGTGTTCTTCAGCGCAATGCGGAACTTGGAAAAGATGTCATTGTCTGTATGCTTCAGTGGAGATGAACGGAAGAGAATAACAGATTTCATCAGAGCAGCGCACCGGGGTCCTGCAGCGCAACGCGGAACTGGGAGAAGATGGAGCCGCCGAGCATGGCGCCCAGGAACACGCTGAAGACGGACCACCAGTAGAAGATGTCCAGGATGCGCTGGTCCAGCGCCGTGAAGCTGGTCCACCGGCGCTCCGCCTGCACAAGGGTAAGAAGTCGTTGGAAGCCATGGAGGTGAATGATGCAGGACGTCCAGGATGCGCTGGTCCAGCGCGCAGAAGCTGCTCCACCAGCGCTCCGCCTGCGTGGCAGGCAAAGGGTGGTTGGAGTCATGGGTCACAGGACTCAATAACCTCACTACACTCGGGGCATGGAAAGGACTCTGTGGACACATGTGTTCACACATGTAGAGAATCTGGAGATGGTTGGAAATCAAACAGTCCGATTAGCATGCGCACCTGTGTCCAGTAGTAGCACCAGCGGCGGACTACGATGCCCTGCCAGCAGATGAGGACTAGCGGCGGCACGACATGTGGCTGCGCTTGTCACTTGCGTAAAGACTGATATCAAAGACAAACAGGACTTGGTGTAGATACAAACCTGGGTCCAGTAGTAGAACCAGCGCGGCACGACGATGCCCTGCCAGAAGGTGAGGACCAGCGGCGGCACCACCCCCGTCAGCAGCTTGTTGGCATAGTTGCCCTTCTTGCAGTACCAGCCCCACTTGATGCCCGTCGCGTTGTTGCTCTCCGGCGAGCCGCACAGCAGTGTGTTGAGCTGCGACACGCTGCCTGCGCCACGGCAAGGAATTACAGTTTAGGGTTTGCAAAAGCGGCGACATCATTCCAATCCTGCCGGGTGCTCTGTGTGGCGTCTTCATGCACAGGATGCAACAAAGCATGCACCCCGAGGTGGCTTGATGAGAAGCAAGGAGTTTACGATGCCCCGAGTACGCTCACTGGTCACACTTGCGGTGTCGCAGTCAGCTGCATGGTTGTGTTGCATGAATGTGCTGCAGGGAAGCGAGCGGGCAGCAGGGCAAATCACTGGTACAGATGCCGATGGGCAAGAGCATCATGGCAGGATGGGGATGACACAGTGGGAAGCACAGTGCAGGCCGGCAGCACTTTGAAAGCCTTGTTTATAGGGCCTTTGAAAGACCAAACTTACCAGCAAAGATGCCGATGGGGAAGAGGATCATGATCATGATGGGAATGATGACCAGCAGCGCGCGCAGGTGCCGCTTGCCAAACTCCTCCCACAGCGTCGGCCAGTTCACCTCCTCTGGCCCCGGCGCCTGCAAGACGAAAATTAAAAGGAAAATTGTCTGGCCAGTTCACGTCCCCCGGCCCCCGCGCCTGACAGTAGGGACGGGGAATTGGGTTTAGCATCAACCGCTTGCCAAAATTCCTGCCACAGCGTCGGCCAGTTCATCTCCTCTGGCCCCGGCGCCTGCTGGACAAGAAAGGGGCACATTTAGATGTCTGCACTTTGAGGGGCATTGCTTCTGCAGTGCGTCCCCCGAACGCTGATATCTACCAGTCAAGATCTGACTCTGTGGCGTCTGGTGAGGCTGTGACGGTCCCCCCCCTGAGCCGAAGGCAAGCGCCCAGCTGTGCATCCGACACGCTCTTGCATTTGACACAGGCAGCAGCGGCGCAACCAGCAGCCACCTCTCGGCCTGAGACCACCTCTCGGCCTGAGAAGAGGCCGCTCGTCTGCGGGAGCAGCCGGAGAGGCTGAGACAAGGCAAAGATAGACCCTAAAGCCCCGTCGAACCAAAACCCCAGCACCGCCCACCTGCGACACGCGGAACTGGCGGCCATCCTCGGACTGCAGCGACGCCTGCGCCGCGGTGGCTGCCGCCTTCTGGTCGGAGAAGAAGACGAAGAAGGAGCCGGTGGGCGCGGAGCGCAGCGACCGCTGCCGCGCCTCCCCGACCGCTACCCCCAGCTCCCGCACCCGCGCCGCCCAGTGGTTGATCGCGTCCACCTGTGATAAGGGTTATGTGATATGGCTTTTACTGATCACACCATGGATCAGTGAGGAGCACATTCCAGTACAACCCCACCACCGTCTCCAGCTGCACCCGCGCTGCCCAGTGATTGATCGCCTCCACCTGCCGGGTAGGTGCAAGGGTTTCCCGCTGTAGGGGTTGATCAGAGGTAGCAAAGAATTCCGTCCACTTGCCCGTTCAAGTAAGAAGACAGTTCAGACATGCAATCAACTTATCTTCCAACTGCTGGAGGTGCATCACAAGAGAGCAGTGACACAGGCGCTGCCATCAATGTGTGGCTCGACCTTAGGCTCAGGCTGCCACAGGTTGCACAGTACAGAAACACATGGCGGCTGCTGTTCTGCCTACAGCAGGCGGGAGGGGGCGCCTCGCCTTCGTGCGCCCGCAGCAGCAGAAGCCACCAATGAGGGCGGTGGGCCGCGTAGTCAGCTCCGACGCCTCAAACGCCGCCTCCGCAATCTCCAGCGCCTTGGCCGCCTCGTCCCACTGGTACAGCAGCAGGTCCACCTCCTGCGGGACTTGCAGGGTTGAGCACATGAGGCTTGCACACGAAAGACATGAGAAAACACACGAAGTCTCCGCAATATGCAGCCGCTTGGCCGCCTCGTCCCACTGATACAGCAGCAGGTCCACCTCCTGCAGGATTCAGGATTCGAAATCAAAATGCCCTGCATGGATGTCAGGCGGGGCGTGTAGAATGTCATGGTGCTTGTCACTCCTGCTACTGATGAACCAGGTTCTTACTCACTTCATGGTGTATTTAGCCCCCTTTTCGTGTTCAATCAAATGCACAGATGCTTCAGCATAGGCAGCGCCAGCTGGAAGGAATTGAGGAACCGGCAGCTGAAGACTCTAAAGGCTTGGACATAGATAAGCAACGAAGAATGGAATTAACATGTCACCTTGTGCTTCAGCACGGGCAGCGCCAGCTGGAAGGAGTCGGGGAACAGGTAGCTGAAGAACTCGTGCACCACCTCCTCCCGCGTCAGCTTCGGCCCCGCCGCCTCCTCGTTGCATTCGCCTGGGTGCTCCATCTCTACAGGGTGGTTCCCCGCGTCCACCAGCTCCTCCACCTTCTCGTCCTGGATCGCACAGCGCAGACAACAAATTAGCGAGAAAGGGGTGGTCCGTACGAGCACAGACGCTCGGTGTGTGGTCGCTATTTGAACGAGGCACACACGCTCGCTGATGACAAGGGTAGCGCCCACTGAGGTATATGCTCTCGCGACGAGCGACATCTGCTGTCTCCCTGGTGTGGCACCCGGTGTGCTGGACGGCCATGCTTTGGTCAGGCAGGGTTGGGGGGACATTGCACTGCTGAATCAGCGAGGTTGTTGCAAGGCACCCACCGCTTTCTCGTTCTCCACGACCCTGCGCGGCTTGCCGCCGCCCCCACCGCCCTCCATATCGATCGCCACGTGCGCATTGCCGCCACTCGGCTCTGCGCCGCCGCCATTCTCGCACGCCTCGCCGGACGGCGCACAGGAAAAGGTGGTCCCGCTGTTGGATGCTGTGTCGACAGGCTCGATTGCAGCGCCACTGTTGGCAGCCTTCTTGTCGGCCGCCTTGGCGGGAGTCGCGCTGCGTTGCCTGCGCTTCCGCCGCAGCGCCTTTGTCACCACGCGGCCCACCTGCGAGTGCCGCCAGCCCTCCCTGCATCAAGGAGCAACACCGCCACAGTGAGTGCACCCGTATAAACACCGCATGATCGATCCCATCTGATGACAGGTTGTGCACCTAATCAGGAGTGCTGGTGCCACCAGCCAGGTGCGCACATGAGAATCTCAGCGTTGATGGAGTGCGCAGCGTCCCACATGCGCTGTGACGATCTCTGACGTTTAACAGATGTTGAATGCTGAGGAACCCTTGCGTGGCCTGCGCGACGGGGTCGGGCACGCCCTACAAGCGCACCATGTACTGCTGCGCCATGACGCTATTTTCAAAGCCAAAAAACCGCGAGGGTTCACACGTGAAGCCTGAAATCTGGGAATAGGAGTGGAACTCACGTGGCCTGCGCGGCGGGGTCAGGGACGCCCTCCACGAGGACCACGTACTGCTGCGCCATGACGCCGACTACGCGGCCGTCTTCGGCCGTCGTGTTGACCACCTTGCGCGCCCACACGTTAGGCTTGCCGCTCAGCAGGCCGCCGTGCGGGTCGCGGTGCCCCTGCCACCACTTGTACACCACCGTGCCTGCCGGAGCATTCGGGGTGTGAAGGTTGCCTCTGTCTAGGTTTTGACGCAAGGGTCATTTCAGTTGCTGCTGTTGAGATGCAGATGCAGGAAAAGCCCAGGGCAGATGGGATACAATCAGCAGGTGTGGAGGGTGTGGAGCCTCATCAACATTGAGCTGTTAGCTGCAGCACCGCACGATGCCAAACCCCTCCCCACCATCCAACTGTCCTCACCTAAGCCGCTGCCAGCCATGCTGAGCTGTGTGTTTCAAGTCTTAGGCGGTGCAGAGCGTTCTCAGAGAGTGCGGCAGAGGACCGACATGCCTGAGCCGGCGAAGTCGTCACTGTTGGCGGCCCCCGTCTCGTAGCGGCTGGTGCCGACGAACTGCTGCTGCAGCATGATGCTGTTGACCTCCGAGGTCCCCTGAGAAAGTCTCAGGCAAAGAATTCATATGTCGGGGTCTGTCCCTATACAACAGCGCTGCTGGTGGCGCCGACTGCAGTGACTCTTCACGTAACTGAAACACGGCCCCGTTGAGAGATGTGACTGCTAGTCCGCTAGATGCAGACCCGCCAGATGCCGGTGGTACGTCTTCACAGCGGTGCTGCAAGCGCACCTCTGACTCCCCCATGCGCTGCAGCGAGGGCGTCGTGTCCGCCACCGAGACGGTCGCGGAACGTGTGCTGGATGTCCGGGACAGCGCCGGCCGGCTGCGCCGGACGTCCGACTCCGCGCGCCTGAAGACCTGCATCGGACGGAGATGATATCAAAGAAAGCGCCCTGTGACCTGCTGCCACAGGACACTCCTTTCAGGTGGGCAGCTATCTGTTGTGGGCAGCGCTGAGGCTTGGGCGGTGCTCCCCACACGGTGTCGAGCCTGCCTGTGGGCGAACCTTTGTCGAAGCCTGAGGCACACAACATCTGCTCGAACTGTGCACAGCGCCGCTGCATGCGCACGCGAAAGGTTTCGGAGTCGGGCGAAGCCGACAAGCCAGAGATGCGTTCGAGGATGCTGTCATCCGGCAAGGTCCCCTCGGCTTGCTGGAACACCTGCAGATCTCGGATTGGGCATCAGCCAGACAAAGAAACAGCCTTAGGAATGCCACCAGCGGCTAAAATTTCATGTCCTGCACCAGATGCGTCTTGTGATCGCCCTGTTCAGTCGTTTGGGTCCTGTGGAGTGGAGACAGCATGACCTGCAACCTTGCACTTGATTCCTGGACAGAAGCGGCATACAGAGGGGCATCTGGGGCAGCAACATACCCGCTCCAGGTAGTTGGAGGGGGCAGCCGGCGTCCCTGTGGCCTCAGCTGCGCCAGCCTGCACGCCTTCCTGCCCCATCAGCGCAGCGCCGCCACCAAAGGTCGCAAAGCTGCCTGGACGGCTGCCGCCATTCTGCGCCGCGCCGCCGGGCGGCAGCGGGGGCCTGCTGCGTCCCGGCGCCACCGCCGCAGCCGGGGCCGGGCCGGACTGGCCAGCGGCCGGCGAGCCGAGCATCGGCATGGGCGCCGCAGGCGCCGAGTCGCCGGGTGCGGTGGCTCCGTCGAGTTGCCCGGGGCTGGGCAGGCCGCCGCCGGAGCGCGCCGCACGGCGGCTGGCCAGCTTGCGCAGCAGCGGCGAGCCACCGGCGGTGGAGGCGGAGGAGGAATTTCGGCGCAGCGAGCGCTGCCGCAGCGTGCTCGGCTCCCCGTCCGTCTGCCCCCCGCACAGACACGAAGTTCGATCAACTGCTTTCCGTTCTGCTTTGAGGCCGACCCATTTGACGAGCAGCATCGGCAATTTGGCACCCTCGCACATGGCGCTGCGGTGCCGCAGGATTGGATTTCAATTTTGAAGATTGAAGCCTGCTGCACCTGCAGCAAGCTCCGGCTGGCACCATGGAAGACAGCATAGCCATCTGCCTGCCTGCCCCAGACACTGGACAGGTCTGGGAGCATCTGACGGAGAACCACAGAGCTCATAAACCCTGGCCACTGACCTCGTCCATGTACGCCGATTCTTCGGCGTCGCGCCGGTCGTCCTTCTCCTCGTCACTGCCGTTGTAGCGCTGCAGTTGGAATCATGCAGGCATTAGAATGTCTGGTCACAATTGGGCACCCAGCAGCGCAGCATTCTAGCAGCAACAAGGCATACGTCTGCGGCTGCTGCGCCAGGCGCTCAGGTGGGACGCCGTGGCATCTGATTAGGCGCAATCAGGTATTGCGACGCTGCAGCAGGACACAGGGAAGGAATGGAAATGCTCACGTCGTCGTCCTCGCCGATGCCGGCTGTGAGGTTGTTGACCACCGTCTGGAAGGTGGACGGCTGCGGCCGGACGGGGCTGAACGTCTTGGATCCCGCGCCGTTGCGCCGCTTGTTGGTCTGCAGCATGAAGTGCTCGTGCCACTCGTTCACCGACACCTCGCCCCGCACGATGTACCGCTGCCGCAGCCGCACATAGGCCTGCGGGAACAGGTCTGACTTCAAGGCCACGCAACACCTGCTTTGTTAGGGACGGCGCAGTTGGAGAAGGAGCTCAGGACAGTGCCTCGCAGTGCTCGAGTTCAGGCCAGCTTCAATGACACTCGATGCATCGTGTGAGGGTGGCTTATATGCATTGCAGAGCGTGCTGGCGTAGCGGCACCTTGTAGTGGTGCCTGAGCAGCCAGCTGCCATAGAAGACGACGATGTACACATACACAAAGGGCACCCTGCACAGGGGGGGTGCCTTGTCAGCACCACGTGGCCAACATTGATGTTTGCACTAAGCTGCACGGCCGAATTTCTGTGTGTGCGAGATGTGCAGCATGCCGATCGCTGCAGCCTGCCCTTGAGGACCTGACAGCATGGGCCTGGCATGCCACAAACATAGGTGGACGGCGCCGCTTCCAGAGATTATGGGGGCTTACCAGAAGATCGGCGAGCCGCGGCGCACATTGCCCATGGTCGCGCGCGAGAAGGGCGTTGAGCTTGACGCCACCTGGCGCGTGCAACAAACTACACAATTCAGACGGGGTGCAGCCATTCCCGTATGGCAATGCACGAATGGCTCCCAGCAAACGAGGGTCCGCTCTGCAAGTGCAGGTGCAAATGCGAATGCTCAACTCCCAACAATGTAGTCAGGAACAGGTTCTTGCCTGGCCGTCGGCGTGCTGCTCCGCCAGATAGTTTTGCGACGTGTACGTTGGCAGCAGCACCACGCACGCCAGGATGGTAATGGGAAAGAAGAACTGAATGCCCAGCAGCGCCAGCCGCACCAGCATCTGCGGAGGAGGGTTTAGGGTCTTGTTGGCATTCTTGTTGGCGTAGAACCGTGATGGACAGTACGTAGCGCCAATGCACCAGGAATGTGAACATTTGAGAAAACCCCAGCGGCAACGCGCGCCGCTTGCAGCCACGCCAGCGCCCTTGCCGTGTGCTCTAGTGGCGCTGTGCCGCAGCCGTTGGCGCGCAAATTCCGGCTGCTGTTGCTGCTCGCCTCCCTACATTGTCTGACTCTGGGCCAAGGTGGGCGATGTGGCAGAAAACGGCAGAGTTAATGCCCCTAAGACAAACCCACGCGCACCAGGGAGTCCAGGCCGCAGGAGCGGATGATGTCCTCCTCGCTGGTCTTGAAGATGGGCACCAACCAGCTCCTGCAGAAACACGGGGAAATGCTCTGGGTCTGCATGCTCCCGATTGTCGTGCATCCTTTGTTGAGGTCCTGCATGATCCGGGCGATGCATGCAGCCTGCACAGGTCCAGTGTCGAGAAGCGTTTCGTACTTATCGCCGTGAGCAGCAGCTGGAGAAGAACAGCCTGATGAGAAGACGGGATTGACGCATGCAGAGAGGCGCACCAGATGCGGTGGTGCCCGGTGAGGATCATGGTCGGCGGCTTGAAGCTGACGTTGGCCAGATACTGCGTCAGATGACGCCACGGTTGATCAGGCAGTGCGTCTGTTGGCATGTTCCACTGTTTGTGGCAAGGGCCGTTCAAGCACACAAGGATGAGGGCACTGGTGCGGCGCTCACCAGCCGCGTTTGATATAGTTTGATGCCCTTCCGGAAGACGATGAAGAAGCTGAAGCATATGAGACCGATGACGGCCATGAGGTAGAGCGACGTTGTGATCTGGGAGTCTGCACACCGAAACCCGATATCCCGTCAGCACGCAGCCTCTGGTGCGAACGAGTGTGTCAATTGCAGTCAACACACAGAGAAGCAGCAGTGCGGTCTTGAGCCGGCGCACCTGTCACCCTGTTGTTCAGGGTGATGATCTGTGGTTGGTTCACTGGCGGCGGAGGCGGCGGCGGGGACAAGCCCTGCGGAGGAGCCGTTGCCGCCATGCTGCTATCCGCTCAACCGCAGATCTCGCAATCCACCTGGTTACAGGCTATTCCTGTGCGTATGAGGCAGCAGCAGCTTGAGATGAGGCAGTGCTCGCGTCGATGGGTGCTTGTAGCGAACTGGAATCTGAACCAATTGTGCATTGGCCCGCTGGCCCCATTGCCAGCCCCTGGTGTCGTCGCAATCTGAGGAACGCAAGCCGGGAAGAGGTTGCAGGATATGCAAGGCTTACCGGCTTTGCCCCGTAACTCAGCCGCTTCTTCATTCAATTCCTGTCGTGCACGCTGTTTTCAGCAGTGTGCTCCACGCCAAAGGGGGACGCGCCAGTTGCTGATATCTGCTCCTGTCGTCTGATCCTGAGCGCTGTTGCAAGGCAGTGGCAGGTATATGGCAAATTAGCTGTCGTCGTCGTGTGCGGAAGCCTCACTGGATGGTGGCTTACTTTGACGATGGGCAATGGTGTGCCAGGCATGCAGCACTAAATGACACGCGCACGACCACTGGACTGTTTTGCCACGCAATGCTAGACGGACTGATTGAGGCCCCGCTCCTGACCCTGGCTGTCGGGCACGAGGGGGATTGAAGGAAGGAACGCGGGAAGCCCACGAGAAGCTGGCCTAACCAGGTACAATTTTTGACCAAACACAAGCGAACTTTGACCAAATGGCGCTTCCACCTTCGTCCCTCGACTAGGCTGTCTAGATACGAGTCCCAAACACAACTGTCGATGACCGGACAGGGCAGGTCAAGACTTGCATGACGGCAAGACTACCTATTCGTTGCGGCTGCGCCGCCGCCCCAGTCCACCGCCCCTGGGTCATCTATTCGTGTCACAAACGCCAGCGGCAGCGGCCCCTCGGTCAGCAGCACGCCGTTGGCCGCCTTATAAAACGTGTGTCCGGCCAGCAGCGCCGCTTTCAGGTCCAATTGCAGCCACACTGTCACCCAGGCATTGCGGCGCACCTGCAAGTGCGCTGCACGAGGATAACACGACCGTAATTTGCAGAAGCGCTGGCGACACGGCACATCAAGGTGCAGATCACATGTTTCGCAAGAACACTTCCATTCACGGCAGCATGATCCTATTACAGCGCACATGGTGCGCAGCCGTCGCAAAGTGTATGTGGGATCGCGCCATCCGCCGCAGGCAGCAGTCCTGCTGGATGGCCGCCCAGGCATCGTCGCCCGTCACATGCAGCGCCAGCGGCGCCTGCGCCGCCGAGGTGACCGGCTCCAAGATAGGGCTTTCCAGCTGCACCGAGTGTCCCTGCGCAGGAAGAACATCGCCTGCGTCCATGTCTCCGTGGTCTTGCGACAAGGCTTGGTTCAGTGACAACTAAGCGTAGCCATACCTGCGCCGCACGCACTGCCGGCTGCCCGCCCAGCGACTCGAGGGCCTCGACCAGCACAAATCGTTTCTGCAGTGCGGCGGATGCTTCAAATCAGCACATACTCGTATGTGGCTTAGCAAACCGTTTACGCACTGCTAAACAGATCATTGGGAGGTGGACATAGCAGCCAGGTGCAGCTGCAGCGAGAATCGCCTTCGGCTTCGGCGGCCAGCAGCGTCAGAATCGACGAGCTTGTCAGGAGCGGAGCTCGCAGCAGGGGCGGGACTGCACCTTGTTGTTTGTTTCCACGACGCACCGGACCTCTGCCTCTGTGGGCTTGCACCTCAGACTGGCAATGAGCTCCGGGACGGCAACCCATCCAGAGGCGTCCATGCCTGCCGCCAGCAAAGCAGCAGTCTACATACTTGGTCAGGTACGGGTGACTGCCGAGCCCAACGCGCTCAGGCGACATTGCATTGCACTGCAGCCCACAAGATGCAGGTCACAGGCGCCACTAGCGAAAGGCGCGCACCTGCCGGTGGTTTGTGCCGCAGCCGATACGACATCTCCTTGCTGATTGTGGTCAGTCTCGATGAGACTTTGCTGGCTCTGCCAAGACACAGAAGGTGACATGGGACACGAGCGCAAAAGAAGAGTGTGCAAGCAACCTAGGCCTTCCTGCAACCTTGAAGCGCGGCAGTAGGTTTGGCACACACCTTACTCCTGCCGCTGTTGGCGAACTCATGATCGCTACAGATGGGAGTCTGAACTGGTGAGTGCCGGGGAGAGGCAGCTGTCCCACCGAAGCGCCACTGCACCTCAACCGAGGGGTTGGCAAAACGGATTGGGTACAAGGATGCTCTCGCACAGGTGTCGACAGGTGCTGAGTGCAGAGCGGTCTGTGATCTGTCAGGGTCTCTTGCACGTGCTTCGTGAAAGATGCACTGTGTCACAGAGGAGCTGCACTTCGACAGGAAGCTCTGCAGAGAGATCAGACGTGTCGTACATATCTGCTCATTCATTCCAAGATGTTGGCAACAACACGGCCTTGCCCTTCAAGTGCGCCAGGACCAGGACATCAGCCTATGTGCGCTGTTAACGTCAGCGGGCGCGTCCGGTGCCATGGCCAACACTTGGTGCGCAAACTGTTACGGACAGTCGCACCGTGTCCTCACACTGAGTATGGTAGGTGTTTGCATTTCCACAAGAACACCAACAGGTCTTTCTTTTGACAATCTGGCTACTTTTGCGTCAGCGCAGCCAGCACAGCGCTGAAGTCCTGGTCGCCAAGCCCAGCCTCCATGGCCTGCGCAGCACAGGACTTCATGTTCGTTGTTGTGCACAATCCCTCAGTTCCGATGTGACAACCCAATCTAGCTTGCTGCTCACGCCAGACAAAAGCACATGACAGACCAAGGGCGGCAGCAGAGATGCATCACATGCACAGGAGCCACGGAGGGAGCTGCAGACCGCCCGCATCGGGAGCCCGACCTTCAAGTAGGCCGAGTTGGCGGCGGCGGCCACAGGCAGCGGCTGGTCCACTGAGTCTGCCAGCTCCAGCGCCAGGCGCAGGTCCTTCTGCTGGTGCTTCAGCGGGAATGCGGGCGGGAACTCACCCTTCTGCATGCTGGGGCCCTGCCAACAAATGCTTGCTGCCATCAGCCGCCTGTCCCAAGCCTTCATTGTCCCACAGTTTCCTCGATCACACATGCGGAAGACAGCAAGCACACAGATCTAGGCCATTGAGCAACACGTTCGTGTGGGTGGGCCATCGAACCCTCCAGGCATGCTTGCAGCGCCTTTGGTGCATTTGACGAGGCACCTTCATGGCGAACATGGGGGCCGCGATGGCGCCCAGGCCCGTCGCCTCCAGCAGGTCCTGCTGGCTGAGCCCCGTGTCCTTCGCGAGCACGAGGCCCTCCGCGAACGATGCCATCATGCTGCCCATGATCTGCGGGGGCCGGCACGGCAGCGTCAGAATGTCAGAACACCAAAGCCGCCAACACAGCCTCCCTATCTGGCGAGGTATTTGAACTGCGGCAGTCCAGCGTCTGTGAGCATGACAGGCACAGGGAGCTGGCACAGATGATGCGTGCATCTCACCATGTTGATGACGAGCTTCATCCGCGCGCCCTGGCCGACGTCGCCCAGGAAGAAGGACTTCTTGCCCATGATGTCCAGCAGCGGCGTGACCCGCTCAAACAGCTCTTTGTCACCTGTGTGCATCGTCGTTCCGCCGTGTCACCAGCGCTCTGGCTGGATACCAGACTCGAGTAGATGCAGATGGGACTGGTGTGCGCGTGCTTCAAGGAGCTGCTGCATCCTGGATGCCGCCATACAGTGAGCTGGGCAGGGCAGGGCAGCCTTGTGTCCACAACAGGCAAGAAATTGCGACCCACCTCCAGTGAGGAATATGAGCTGGCCCTTTTCTGCGGGCTGCTTGGACCCGGAAACGGGAGCCTCGAGGTACTGTGCGCCAGCCGCACGGATCGCCTCAGCTATCTGTTGCGCTGAGCTGACGTCAATTGTGGACACATCCACATAGCCCTTGCCTGTCCACAGGAGCACCAGGAGCTGAGCAGTTTGAAGCATGACACCGCAGACCATCAAAATTGCAGTGCAAATACAATGCAAATTGGGCACCTGCTGAGATGCCTGCCGCAACCCCCTCTGGCCCTGTCGCGACCTCCACCGCTGCCTCCGGGTCTGACACCACTGCAAACTGCGGGCACGAATACGCACCCATACAGTCGGCTTACGCGCAGGATGTGCATGTGTGACAGCAACCTACGTGTTTTGGTTCACAACTCTCTGGCCATGCTCACCGTCACGTCGCAGCTAGCCGCAACCTCCTTCGGGCTTTTGCCCATCTGCAACAGGCACGGAACTGAATCAAATCAGGACTGCTAGATGATGCTCGGGAAATGATTGCTGACCATCACAAGTTGCATGGTGGCCCCGCTGCCGCACCTTTGCGCCGGCGTCAACCAGCGGCTCGCATCGTTTTGGAGACCGGTTCCAAACCGTCACATCGTAGCCTGCATTGACGAGATTCTGGACCTGCCCGGGATAGTGAACAAGGTGCATGAGCGCATAGGTGGGAGCAGGGAGCCACGAACGCCTTGACCGCATGTATCCCTCTGAATGTCGCGGTGCGATCAAGTCCATGTATCCTAGCTGAACTGCTACATCAGGCCTTCAATCGCACCATCGGCGTCCCCAGGGTGCCGAGGCCGAGCCACCCGACGCTGGGCTTGGCGCCGTCGTCCGCGGCGGCAACCGTCATGCCCACAAATTGCCTTCGCGGCGTACACCTGTGACTTTTGAGCAGCGAGTGCCCCTGGAAGCGCTGTCTGACTCCGCACAAGGCCCTGTGTGCTGTGCTGCCGCCGCTGCTGCTGGGGTTGAGGCGCAGGTGCTGTGCTGAGGGCGCTGCGGGTGTGCGCGGCGAGTTGAGATTCTCTGCGACCACCGAGCTCGACCTGCCGCTGTTCAGCACTGCGGAATGACCTGTGAACGGCTGCATAGCGCCTTCTGAACAATCAGTCAACCAGCTTTTGTAGGTTTTAAAACCGACGGCTCTCAGGCTTTGAATCGTTTGCAAGCTGTGCGTGCGGCTACGCACGTCACAAACGGCCAGCAGAGTTGCTGCAGCGGAAGCTGAACCTGCAAATTGCAATTTCAGTCGGGGGCAGCCGCGGGCACCTCCCAAACTTGATCAGAAGCATGACTTGGTGTCGGAGGGGCCGCAATAAAACGGCCAAGTGGGCATGGCTAGAGACTAGAGTGTTGCTGTACAAGACATTGCCTCGCTGCGCGAAAGTATTGCATCTAAGCTTTGTACGATACTTGAATCCAAAGCGTTTGAGACGGCGCGTTGTAGCAAAATGCGCTGGCGCCCCCTCCACCTGACCTGCTGAGGAGCCCCGACGAAGCTGCACCGGTCCGTTGGTGCAGCCGGTCTCGAAGGAATTCACAACTGCAACGACGCCTTTGCGCGCGACACTGAAGTCAAAACGAACAAGTGCAGGCTGTCGGCAGGATCAAGGGCAGCAGAGACCGGCCACTGGCTTTGGCCTTGGCCTAGAATGGCACTGGTGCAGAGCGCCGCTTCTGTCGCAGAGCCCGAGACCGCAATGGACCCACTGGTGGGCTTTCCGGAGGCGGAGCTGCGCCAGAAGGTGCTGATGCAGCTCAGCGGCCCTGAGAAGCGCGCGGCGTCCATGGTGTGCCACAGCTGGCGCGCCGCCGTCGCCCAGCTGCCGGTCCAGCGCCTCGACATGACCACGGAGCAGGTCGCACAGCCGACGTTCCTGCAGTGGCTGCGCCAGCCTGGCCGCGCCGCGCAGGTGCCAACCTTGTGCACATGTGACGATCACGGAGATGCCGTAGTCCTGTTTGACTAACTGCTGCACCAAGCAGCATGCTTAAGAAAGATGTATTCTCAGGTTGGTAAGTAAGCGGTTAATGACGACGCAGGTGTGCGAGTTCAGCGTGTCGGCACCGGAGGGCTGCGTCGGCGAGGTCTGCATGGCCGTCGCGGACACGCGCAGGCTGCTGAGTGGCGTCACGCGCTACAGTGATCACGTCTCGCAGCAGGTCAGCCGCAGATTCGGAGCAAGACCATGCAGGGCTGCAACATGACGAAATTTGACTGCCCTCCATGGCTGAGCCATGCCCTAGCAGTTGCTCATCGACTCTTCTGCTCCAGGGTTTGTGCTGATTCTGAGACGCAAAGTTTCCAAAAGGACTCGTGATAGGGTATGTCAAGCAACAGGGTGAGTCGGTGCATGCAGGTGGACCGGGTTGTAGCAGAGCTGCCGCTGTGCGTCGAGCAGCTGGACGTCGGCACGCCGGCTTCCGTTGCCGCGGCACGCCTGCAGCTGGACAGGTACATTCCTTTGCGTCTCAATGTTGCACATGCTGCGGGCGGATGTTCCTTCAATTTCAATCTTGCAGGGATCACTCGTGTCGTTCCTTTTTTGCACATGCGAAATGTGCCAAGGCTCGGGAAAAATGGGCTGGCAGACACAGACCGAAGCCTTTTGCCCTACCCCCGCAGGCTGGCCGCGCTGCAGTCGCTAGTCCTGCGGGCGGGCTTCTACCAGGAGCTGACGGGCCTGCCGGCGTCGCTGCAGTCGCTGCGGCTGCACCGCAATGTGGTGTACGTGCGCTTGCTGGGTGCGTTTGCCAAATGCGCTCCCACTCTGTTTTGTCTTTCCAAAAGACACACACTGCATTTACGGATCAATTATTGCCGATGGCTCCATGGGTGGTGCATACAAGATCTTGGCAGCTGAATTGAAGACAGGTTCGTGCGGTTACTCGGCCTTCCAGCCTGAACACGGTCAAGCAGTCCGAAAGCACCTTTCCTTTGGCGTGCTACATGCTGACGAACCAGAGCTGCAGCTGCCTGCACAGCATCAAGCTGAAAGCGCTGTCCGGCAGGCAACCTGAGCAACCTGACGACGATCGAGGTGCCAATCTACGAGCAGCCGCAGCTGGCGGCGGTGGCCGCGCTGCCAAACCTGCGCAGGGCGCGCCTGCACATGTACGCCGGCGTCGGGCTGAGCCTGCGCGACATTGCCGGCCTGGCTGGCAGCCTGGAGGTGCGCGCGAAATGTTTTCTTCTGTAGTTGGTTTGCTGCATGACCCCACTGGAGGCCCGCATGCAGGGCTGCCTGCCACCCGAAGACACCCATCGCTCGTTGTGACGGCTTCCAGACCCTCCATTTTGTGTTCTCAAACGTTTTCGGTCCATCTTCAGTTGCATATATCGACCCTGCTGCAGCACCTCGACCTGCCGGGCATAAGGGGCATCGCTGTCGGGCGTAGGCGCATTGGTGTGCTCAAACAAACTCCATCCGGTTCAATTGGACGATATCATAACTACATCGTTTTCCTCTGCAGCACCTGGACCTGCGTGCGTACGGGGCGTCACTGTCGGGCGCCGGCGCGCTGGGCGGCCTGCGCCGCCTGCAGGCGCTGTCGCTGGACGTGGACCTCAGCTTTTTCGGCCCCGGTGCCCGACAACAGGTGGGGCATGACCAGCACACATAATTGACGGCAACCGGCATGGAAGGCGTAGGTGCATTGTTTCAGTCCGATTCACAAGCGACTGTCCCATGCAGGGTCCCTCGACCATGGCGCGCATTAATGCTGTGTCGGCCCACCGTTGTGACACAGGCGTCTCAGCTGCTCGAGAGCTGGAGCCGCTTTGAGCAACCCTGACCTCCGGATACTGCCCCTGCGCAGGAGGTTGAGCTGCTGGTGGCGATGCAGCTGCCGGCATCGCTGCGACAACTGCGCATCTGCCGCTCCTGGCAGGGCTTCCTGCCGCCGCCGCTAGTGGCGCGCATCGCGCCGCTGCGCCCGCAGCTGCAGCGGCTGTGCCTGTATCCGCTGCCGGCCGGCTGGGAGAATGTCGGCGGCGAGGAGCCCTGGGAGCTGAATTAGGGCTGTGAATGACAGGATACGAAATTGACGTCTTGTTCCCCGGGAGGGCGCTGGAAAACGGTGTTGTTTGGCCTGGTGGCTTCTCTGCAAGGACGGGGGGGATCGACCTGCAGCGGCGGTAGCCACTGGCGGGATTGGAGTGTGGCTTGGTGCTTTGCTTTAGGAGCCGAGGTGGAGTGTTTCTCCGTGTTCTTGTTTTCAGCTTTGTTTGGTCGGAAAGTGATTGTGCTGGCATTTGGAGGATCCAGTCGCTAGAGGATGTGCTGATCTCTTGGTTTCTTTCAGGGCAGCTGCATCTCCAGGTTTTCTTCGCGGCAGCTGCATCTGTTGATGAGGAATTGCGGCGTTGAACAATGTTGCATGACTGAGCTTGGCATCAGGCAGGATCTGTATGCTGTGTACCTCCATGTCTGAAGTTGCGTTGAGCTGTCTTGCGTTCGAAGTCATGTTGGTTCCAAGTTGTGGAAAATTGTAGCCAAGTCCACTACCATTACCCGCATAGGCCCAGCCGCAGTCATTCCTTCTTCTGGGCATCCTTCGGCCCCTGCAGCGCTGCAGCGGCCTCATGCAGCAAGGCCCTCGCCCTGCAAGGCAGCAAATCGCACGCAGTCAGATGTCATCACGGGCAAATCTCGCTGGTTGAATGTCTCGGCGCTGTGGACAGCAATGCAGGAGGGTAATCCTTGGAGATGAGCCCTGATTTTAATGCATGGCATTTGAACACAGAAATGCGAAAGGAGAGTGATCATCAGGTCAAATACTCACCCCAGCTCCGGAGGTGGGTGCCTGATGGACGCGATGGCCGAGTCCGACAGGGCGCCAATGGAGGGTCCTGACGGCGCCGCCAGAGCAGGCTGGCTGGCGGCGCGCTTGATGCGTTCTAGTAGCGACTCCCGCCGCCGGCCGGGGGCCGGCCCGGCTGCGGCGCCCGCCGACGCCTGCCGCGCGGGCGCCCCGTGCGGCGGCCTGGCGCAGGGGAACCAGGATCACACCTCAGCCTTGGCGCGACGTTGATGCATTGGTGAGATGGGTCTGAACAAGCAGTGGAGGCGCGCCGTGCGGCGGCTTGGCGCATGGAAGTAGGATCACACCTCAGCCTTGACCCCAGAACAGGATGCGCAGCGCAGCCTTGGAGCATCGGCGGGACGGAGGTCTGAACGAGCAGTGCAGGCCACGCAGGGTCACCTGCCATGCGGGCCCCTGTCCGGCGAGTGAAACCGCGAGGGCGCCATGCGCCTCGACCTGTCTGGTGACGCACCCCCCGCTGCGGCGCAGCCACATCACCACACTCAGTTTCTTGCTGGCACACGGCAGAGCTGCAGAGTGAGTTTTTGCTGCTAGCTCGCAGCTGCGCCCCACTGCTACATGAGCAATGTGCATTGACACCGTGCCCATCAAGCTCAACATGCTGGGGTTGTCCATGTCGTTGCAATGCGGGCCTGCCAACGAACTCGAAAGAGGTCTGACAACCTTCATGTGCGCCGGCAACAGGCTGCACCTGGCGGCAGGATGTGCCCGGCGTGCATGGCGCTGTCGCCGCTGGCTGCGCTGCCTTGCGAGCACCAGGCCTCGTCCCCCTCGCCGGCTCGCCGTCGCCGCAGCCGCTCATCCCCCTCCGGTGGACCTGCATGCGTGCTGGGCATCTCCCTCACGTAGTAAACTACTCGACATTGAGGTTGTTGGAACAACATGGCACAGCCCGCCGCTCGAGGGCCCCTGAAGAATCGGCAACCTGTGCCGCCGCGCCTCCTTCGCCATCCGTTCAGCAGCGGCGTCAGGCTGGCCAGGTCTTCTGCACGCAATCCACGACTCATGTGTAGAAGGATCTGGGCAATCGCGGGGATCTCTGGTTCGAAACTGAGGCCAGTACGAGAGCAATGCGCACCGCTGCGCTCGCCAGCGTAGCTGTTGAGCTCGGGCAGGGAGGGGCGGCGCGGCATTGCGCCGCCGCTGCCCATGTCCTGCATCTCCACCTCGCTGGGCCGCCCGCTGCTGAAGCCGTCCTCCGAGTGCGCGTAGCCACGCGCTGATGCACAAGCAAATGCTAGTCAGCTCGATCATGCAGCACACAGCGGACATGGCCTGCTACATGTCGTGTGTCAAAGGACGTGCTTGCCCGCTCGCTGGTGCACAGCCCAAGTACGACATTCAGCTCGAGAACTCGCAACACTACTTCGGGGTCCAACACTACTTCGAGATCCAATGGCATAGCTCGACACCAACATATGGCAGGCTCCAGTGGCAGCTATTGGTGTTTTTGGTGCGGTTTCTTGGCGCTAGCGGAATGCTGACACAACCCCATGCATGGGCACCTGCTGTGGGCGAGGACGCGGGGCTGAGGCCGTAGTGCGCCCGCAGCTGCGCGATGGCCGACTGCTGTGGGGTCTCGGCGCCGGCGCCGCCGCTGCCGCTGTAGGAGCGCGCCGGGCGGTCCTGCCCCCGCGAGATCTGCCCATACTGCGTCACGATCATGCCCGCCCACGCAGAGTACTCCTGCCTGCAGAACATCAACATGACAACAGATACACTTGCGATTGCCGAGATTGCCTGCCCTCACGGCACTGCAAGCTTGCTGGCGGTCACATGAAACCGAAGACATGGAAGGGATATCTTGGTTTTATTCTGGACCAATGTCGATGCACGGTTTCAGAAACTCTGTGATTCTCCTTTGTTCATGGCGGTTGATTGAGCTGCGCACCCCATCGGCAGCGGCCGCTTGGGGATGAGCAGCGAATCCCTGGCGAACATGGCAGAGTCTGACAGCAGGCTGTTCGACCGCTTGATGTCTGACACCTGCGCAGGCATGGAGGACAGAGCTAACATGGCCAGCCATCCGCAGAGCGCAGTATAATTTTACTTGTGCGACAACACAGCAGATGCAGGGTCAGTGACCAACACCTCAGATTGTAGTGCTCACCGCGACATTGTATCTGATTGCCAGTCCGGCGAGGGTGTCCAGCTTCGACAGCTGCACAAGCATGGCACTTGTGTCAGTTATATTCGCAAACTGCGGATGCGCCAGATGCCGGTTCCGGTTGACACCTGCGCGCTCTCAGTCGAATCCACAGCCACATTGCCGAGGAAGGTTCGAAATGCGATCGAATGAACCGCGGCAAGATGCAAGTGTATGCTTGGTTTGCCTGGCAATCTGGCATGACGCAACAACCCGCCGCTACAGTTGCGCACCTTGTGCACCACAAACAGGTCGTTTGGAGGCTGCTCTCCGGAGGACGACGGCGCCTGGTCTTCTGATCCGCCATGCATCCGACGTCTGGTGTGTCGAGCACCGTGCTGCTGCCAGCGGTGTTGGTACCAGCTGCCTGAGCCTCCTACTGTTGATTCGGGTGAGGAACGTGAGCTACTGGAAGCCAGGCTCCACGCCCTGGGAGCAAGACGGTGCTTGGCCTTGGCTCAGCCACAGCAGTCGTGGAGCTGGCCTCCGTTGGTCATCGACGACTTGCCACAAACTCGCACCAATCCGAAACCAGCAGCAGCAACGCTGCAAGCTCAGGATTCAGGTACTCAGGATCTGAGGTGTTTCAAAGCACAGGTATGTGTAGGAGCGGCCTGTGGCGGTTTGCAGAGCAAATCTTAGCGGCCACGGCTTCCGAAAGACACAGCTTTGGCAATCCAGTTTGATCAGCTGTGACCACTAAAGCTGTGACCGAACTGGCGGGCGCTGGACGGCACGGTAACTCAACTTCTGGTATATCCGTTGCTTCGAGGTACTGTCGAGCGCGCTATCCTGTGCATGGGCACGCGTATAGTGTGAAGGTACAGTCATGTCCAGATGTGCCCAGGATAGGCTCTTTCCGAGTTTGCGCAGACTTGCATCAGCAGTTGGACCGGCTGTAGCACCGGGCGTGTGCGTGCGGTCGGCTGCCGGGGCTTGGGGGCTGCTTCTGCTTGTGGCAGCAACTTCACCGATAGCACGAAGCGGAGTGGCCTTTACAACACATACACTTTCTGCGTTGCAGCCAGGTCCTGACGAATGTCCGCACAGTGTTGCAGAGTTGAGTCCAGGAGGTGTGCCGCGCACAGTTTAAGACATGCCCGACTTTTTGGACGATGTCAGTGATATCGAGTTTGGCCAGAGCACGAGGCCGGTGCGGTGGGTTGCTGTTGCGCCGCCCATCGACCCTCGCGTACAGGCAATCAACAGGTCATCCCCAGTCACACAATTGCGCGGCATTCTGAGCATTGCGCGAATGACATGCAAACCATGCATGCGCTGAGGGGCATGCACTCAGTGGCTCTCTCGCATGTTGAGCTCCGGATTGCATACCCGAAGCACATTTGACCTGCCTATTAGCATCACGTGTCTGTGCAAGGCGGAGCAGGCAGACCGGGCCGCGCCGCAACCGCGTGCGCGGGGCGAGCAAGGTGGACGCTGTAGCGGCCGCAGGCGACCAGGGCGATGCCGGTAGGCCGCAGCGGGAGTCACGGCGCACTCGCAAGGCGCGGGCGCGGGGCCTGATTTCGCCGGAAGGGCGCATTGAGCACGGCGCCCCGCTGTGCGGGATGGCTGGCACCCGCGGCGGCGCTGCCAGCGTCGAGCCGCCCGCAGACCTGCCGCGCTTCAACAGGGAGAACGACGACGGAAACGTCGAATACAAGCTTAGGCTTAAGTCGCCGACACCGTTCCGCTTCCAGCAGCTGGTGAGGGGCCTTGGGGTGCTGCAGTTGCAAGCATGCGGGCCTGCCACACAGCAGCTCTCGCTTGATGCACCCATTGCTTGAAGAGCGCCGACACTCGCTATGACTTGAAGCATCAGCAGACAACTAATCCTGGAGCACCAAATGACGCGAGTGCACCGGCTCACAACAGGCGACGCAGATGAAGTTCCGCCTGTGCGAGGGCAACGGCGTGTGCTTCTACTACTTGGGTAAGCCATGTGTGCGGCTCAGGCTGCGTTTCTGTGTCACATCACGAAACGGAATCACGTCTGCTGGTTCAGGTAGTCCACAAGCAAACGACATGGCAACTCCAGGCACACCCAGTGCTCCATTGACTGCTGCAGGGGTGGAGGACAATGGCAATCTCCTGGGCTTGGAAGCCGGGGACCTGGCGGTCAGCCTGGACACGCTGCACGCCATGACGCGCGAGGTGAGCCGCTTTGCCGGACGCACGACCATCTGACTTGCAGAGTGGCAGAGTTCCTGATACACTGCGTCTGGCGTGGTGCTAGATGTGAACATTTAGCACCATGCTAGCCTCTTGACCGCGCTTTTTCTTTGATGCAGGTCGGCGCGACAGCTACCATTCTGCGGCAGCTGCCGGGCGCCGGCGGGCGCCAGTGCGCCATCGTGCGTGTGTCTCGCATGGCGGTGCAGGACCTGTCTTGCACCGACCTCCGCATCGCAGGTTCGCTCCAGAGCACAAGTGTTGTGCTGTGTGCTGTTAGCCAATGCATATTGACACATTGCATTGGGCTTTGCAAACTGCATGGGGGGATGTAAGGGCCCAGCCGAGGCGATGGCCCCCAGCTGGGGCGACTCGGCAGGATCGCACAGATCCTTCAGCATTCTGAGAGTGCGAGAGCTGAGGCCCGCCGCGCCGCCTGTGGCGCAGTGGCGGGCAGCGTGGACAGTGGCAAGAGCACGATGGTGGCCAGCTTGACGCACGGCGCGGCGGGGCGGCCGTTGCTGGACAACGGGCACGGCTCGGCGCGCATGGCGGTGTTCCGCCACAAGCACGAGATCGAGTCGGGGCGCACCTCCTCGCTGTCGCAGCAGCTGCTCGGCTACGCCGAAGACGGTGCGCTTTTGCTTATCCGGCAGGGGAGGCAGAGTGCCTCTGGACCTTCCTGTGAAGCTTCAAAACATGCACACGCTGCTGTTTAGTGCCATGCTGGGTCCAGATTGATAGCTACTACTTGTGAGGACAATGGAACATGACATGCAAGGAGATCTGGTGCGCAGGCAGCATCCTCAACTACTCGGGGGTGTCGACGCTGACGCCGGCGGAGATCAGCCAGGCGGCGGCGCACGTGCTGCGCTTCATCGACCTTGGTGGCCACGAGCGCTACATGAAGACCGCCCTATACGGTGAGCCGCTTTCCTTTTGCTTCCCACACATGCATGGACAAAGCAAGCCCGGCGGTGGATAGCACACAGGGAAGGGGGGTCGAGGTGTGCTCGGTTTACAGTCCTGCCAGCCAGTGTGCACGCGTACTTGCGCCACGCTGCCGGCATTGCAGTGGAGACCAAGCACAGCATTCGTAATAATAGCATGAGATTCGCAACAATCTGCTTGTCATGTACAGGCAGTAATCATGCTTTTGCCAGCCTGCGCTCGAGTTGCAGATGCATATAGGCACGCACAGGCACAGGCACAAGCAGAATCAACAAACACGCACACTGATGACCTTGCATCATGCACAGGCATGACGGGCATGCTGCCGGACTATGTGCTGCTGGCGGTGTGCGGCGTGCGTGGGCTTGGCCGCGTGGGGCGCCAGCACCTGGCGGTTGCTTTGGCGCTGGAGCTGCCGCTGGTCGTCGCGATCACCAAGGCCGACGTCGCCGAGCCGCCCGCGCTGGCCGCCCTGACCGCCAAGATCAGGTGCGGAGTGCTGAGGTATGATGAGCGCCGCAGCCGGGCAAAGGGCTGGCCGCAGAGCTGTCGCCACATCAGCCGCAGTGGAATCGACTGGCTCGACTTCAGAAAGCAGAACGTTCAAGAGTGCAAAGAACAGCCTCTGTTTCCTTACATTGAGCTGCCTCGATGTCCATTCGAACAGGGACGTGCTGGCGGCGGCGGCAAAGAGCGGCACCTCGTCCGGCATCCTGCCAGCGATGATGCAGTGCGAGGTGGAAACTCCGGTTGTCAGCTCCGACAAGCAGGTCAGAATGGCAGTAACTTCCCAATTAAGGCTGTGTCTGGCTGATGCTGTCAGCTGCAGGACGGCCGCATTCATCTGTCACGTTCATGTGTTGCAACAGCACGCAAGTACCTGTCGCATTCCAGCTCTGCCCTCATTGGCATCGCCACATGGTCTGCCTGCCAGCGCACCGCCGCCAACAGCAGGCAGATCGGATTCTTGGAATGCTGATGTTCGCATATCAGCTTTGCAGGCGGCGACGCTGGCGCGGCGGATGCCGGGCAACCGCATGAGCCGGCTGGTGGATGCCGGCGGCGGCGCCCTTACCGTGCCCATATTCCATGTGTCGTCGGTGACGGGCGCCGGCCTGGCGCTCGTGCACTCCTTCCTGCGCGCCCTGCCGTCAGGCAAGATTTTGATCCCAATCTGTAAGATCTGTGATCTTTGACGCAAGTTGCATCGTCAACGAGTGCTGCGTGTCTGGGGAAGCATGTCCATCATGCTTCACATGTGGCCGACCGAGGACCATGTCCGCCTTCTTTCCCGGGCGACAGCATACCGAAATTTGTCTGGACTGCTGGGCTGGTCGCATGTGTTGAGTCTCCTCCATTTACCGCATCTGTTGCGCAGGCGGCGAGGAGGAGGTGGAGGACCCGTACTCGTCTGGACTGCTCGGCTGGTCGCCTTACTGCGCAGGATCTAAACATTCTGTTGAGTGGATTTGTCGATTGAGACCCAATCATTTCGGTGGTGCAGGCGGCGCGGAGGAGGAGGTGCAGGACCCGGACTCGCCGCTCAGCCCGGGCATCGCCAGCAGCGCCTCCTCGGACCTGACACAGGACGACGACCTCGCCCACTTCCAGGTACACACAAATTTGAGAAATCAGGGCAATGCACCCTGTCCCATCAGCATGCCGCCCAGCCTCGCCACTTTCCATGTGCGAGTACTCAGTGACCAGTATGATGGACGGCCTCAAGGACATGGAGCAATACCAAACAAGTTCGGGGTTCCAGGGGGAACGGGATCTGATCCTAGCCACAGGGCTCTGAGCATTGTGCAGCGTGGCCTCAGTCAGACCCACAGCTGTGGGGCTGTGAAGTACTGCTGTAGACTGCTCAAAGCCCAAGTTTTCAGTCGGTGCACTCCCTACATCCTCTTAATACAACACTGTTTCACAGTGAGACTTGTGCTTCCGACTGGACAAACTGAAAGGCCGCATGTGTTTCTCTTCCAAGGTGGACCACACATTCGAGGTGAAGGGCGTCGGCTCGGTGGTGTCGGGCACCGCCGTCGCGGGCTCCATTGCAGTCGGGCAGCGCCTGCTGCTGGGCCCCAACTCGGACGGCCACTTCACCAGCGTCCTCATCACCGGCATCCAGCGCTCCCAGGTGCTTGCCGCCTGTTGCTACTTGGGCTTATCTGTTGTGAAGCGGCGCCTATCAAACTTGGCTGCATGGCCATATGATGCTGGATAATTTGTGTTGCTGTGCGCCTCATGCAGGAATGCGGCTGCACCGTTATATACATAATTCGCCATGGGCCGAGTCCCGTCTGGGCAAGGCCTACCAACAGTTTCTTGCTGAAGCCAGTGTGCTACATTGCGTCTGCAGGTGCCAGTGGGACACATCAAGGCCGGCCAGTCGGCGACGCTGGCCATCCACTCCACGCCAAGCAGCCCTGCGCAGCTGCAACCGCTGGGCGCCTCGGACGCCCAGCCGCTGCAGGCGGCGGCCGGCGCGGCACCTGCAGATGGGGCCTCACGCTGCAGCATAGCTACTCCGGCGCCGGCGCCCGCAGCGCCGGCTCAGATCAGCGAGGCGGGCAGCGGCGGCGGCGGCGACAGTGGCAAGCGGCATCCCGGCGGTGCGGCAGACAGCGACGCGAGGCATCCTAAGTCGCAGGCGGACACCTCCTACCGAATACGGCAGCTCGCGGCGAGTACGGCCGCGGTGTCGTTCGCTGAGCCGCTGTCGGCCGCAGAACCGGAGGCCGTATCCACCGAGGCCGTTACCGCCGCTGGCATTGGCTTTGCCAGTTCCACCTGCGAAGCTGCTGCCGACATCATTGCTGGCGATGCTGCCGCCGATGCGGAACTGCCAGAGGAGTCCGCGTGGCTGCTGGAGCGGCAGCGGGAACGCGAGCGCGAGGCGGTGCCCTGGCTGCGGTCTTCCTCGGAGCAGTTCTCGCTATCGGAGCAGTTTCCCGCAGCGGCGGCGGCGGCGCCCGAGCAGCCGGTCACGCCGCCAGCGCGGCCCGGCCTGCCGGCCGCCGGCGCCTCGGACCCGGTGGCGATCCCCGGCCGCGCCAGCGGCGGCGGGGCTTTGGGCAGGGAGCTTAGCGCCGGACGCATCGGCTGCGTCGGACGCACAGGCTCTGCGCCGTCGCTGCTGGGCACATCGCCAGTCAACGCCCGCAAGGTGCCCGGACAGTCTGCAGCGCCTGCGAACTGTGGTGTTGTACTGTTTCGGCATCTGCCAGCAGTGCAACAGAATGCGGTGGCAGGAGGGTGGCTTTGCGATTGTCATCCTGAGGGATTGTCATGCTGAGGGGACTGCTGCCGCTCTCCATTGTCAAATGTGGACTAGCATCTGAATCGCTGCCGCAGGGTGCGGTGCTGCTGGATGCCGCGATGCAGCCGCGCACGGTGTGGGAGTTTGAGGCCGTCATGGTGCTGCTCAGCGGCCACTGGCCGCCCCGAGGCCTGCTGTCAGGTGTGTTCCCGCCAAATGCAGCAGACCACAGAGCGGCAGCTGCCAGTCTGCTCTGGAGTGCGCTTCAGTTGTGCCGCAGCCTTCCTTTTCATGTGGGCCAGACCTCCTGCTGCTGTCGCATTTCTGCATGCTGCTGCCAAGGCGGCAGTATCAGAAGACTCACATTCATCAGTTGCATGCTGCACAGGCCAGTGGCCGCCGCATCAGGAGGATGGGGGCGACTCGGGGACCAGCGGCAGCGACAGTGACGCCCGATGGCGCTCCGGCAGCCGCTCCGACGCCGCGGGCGGCCTGACGTCAGACGGCGGCGCCTCGCCCCGCGCCGCTGCGACCGGCCGCGCTGACGGCGCAGCCTCGCCATCGGTCACCTGGGCCGCCGCCAGCAGTATCAGCGTGGCCGTCGGCTGCGGCACAGGCGCCGACGGCAGGCCCAGCAGCGCGGGGCAGGCCGACGGCGGGTTCGACACGCAACGGAAGCGGCGGGCGCGTTCGGCGGGCCGGCATCGCACCAGCGGCGGCGGCTGCGCGGCTGGCATGTACTTCCCAGTGGTGCACTGTGGCTCGGTGCGGCAGGCGGCGAGGGTGGTCTCCATGCGGGAGGTGGCGTTGGACGGCGACCTTGGGCTTGGTGGGTTCCCTATATGAGCCTTTTGGTGCAGAATACCTGTCCGCCGCGCTGTCTCCACCCTCTCGATCACTGTGTTTGGCGCCACTGCAGCAGCAAAGCCGTGCATGTATGCTCACCTTTTCATGAAGCATGTACACGTGATACAGACCTGTCATGGCGTACTAATCAAGCCGCTAATGAGGGCCATCCCGCCAAGCAGGCAGCAGCCTGGCGTCGGCGATCGCGGCGGCGGCGGCGCTGCTGGGCGATGGCTGCGACGCAGACAGCGCCCCGCTCATGCCGCGCTTCGCGGAGGCGGTCGGCTGTGCCACCGCCGTGACGCTGCAGTTCGTCAGCCGGCCGGAGTGGCTGCAGCAGGGGGCGCGGCTGATCCTGCGCGACCGGGGGGACGGGTGCGCCGCCGGCGCCGGCATCGTGCGCTCCCTGCACTAAGGCGTGGTGCCGGCGGCTGACGGCGCCGGGCCAGACAGCAGCGGCGCCAGGCCATAATGGGGCTTCAGTTGACACAGCGCCAGCGGTGCTTGGCTCCCACCAAGTGGCATGCCAAGGGTGACTGGCCCCTTGAGCTTTTGGCAGAGGGCTGTTGTGAAGCTGTGACGTGATGACACGTGCAGGCGAATATTTTTGCGTCTTGAGATGTGGCAAGTTGTCCAGTTGTTATGTTGCTCTGTCCTGAAAAATCAATAGGCGACGTCTTTTGACTGGAGATTGAAGTCAAAGGGCAGCTCCCGTCGCCAGCCCGCACCAGCTCGAACTGTCCACTCGGCTTAAGGCTCTCCTTTACAACGGCAACACTAGGGCGCTCGCAGCTGGATCTGCGCGTCACACAGCGACTGTATCATCAGCACGCATGTAAGCTGCATGCTGACAACACGCTGCTTCATGCACGCGAGCTGTGAGCAACGTGCAAGCGATCTCGTGGGTTGGCCACCAGCGACACTCTAGCTGACAGCACACCGCACGTCCCGTCTGATCGGTCGGCCTGTCTGTGATCTGACGGCAGTGTAGCTCTCGCGGGGCCAGGCCAGCCCGCTTGCTGGCCAGCAGCGGCGCTGCCGGCGCCCGCCCTGACCCGCCGCAGCGATGGGCAACTGCTTGCACCCAGCCAGGCGCAAAGACGAGCAGACGCACACCAATGGCGGCACGCAGGTGGGTGCACTACGCACGTACAGTGTGTGCCTGCCCGCAAGTATTGACCTGCCAATTTGGCACGCTAGGTCAGCCTTCGCCACCGCAGTGCAAGCCGAGGACTGACAAGCAGCTTGATGGCCCATCGCTGCATTACATCTTGAAATGCATTCGCATCGCCTGCATTCGTAGTCCAACGCGGAGCACAGTGGCGGATCCCGAGACAACAAGCCGCTCAACTCCTTCCTGCGGGCCGAGAACGGCAACGGCGCGCCATCTGCGCCGCCCGCCCGGACCATGTCCCGTGCCAGCGCGCTGTCCTACAAATCGGCGCGCTCCGCGTTCGACGACGAGGTTTCATCGACCGGAGACTTCCGGTCTGTCGACGGCGACGCGCAGTCCCTGGACCTGGACAGGCGAGTGTCCACCTACATTTTTACCAGCTCTCCAATGCAATATACTAGGGGCTGCGTCCCTGCAGCCGTCTTTCCAACTGCCCCTGCCATTGTCACTGCCACTGCCATGCGGTGCTGAGAGTCACGCCTGGGTCTCATGGATGGAGTCGACTCTCGCTGCTTTATCAAAATCCGCTGCTGACCACACCGCGCTCCCGCAGGTGGGGCAGCCACGGCAGCCACGGCGGCGAGTCGGACCGGCCAATGAGCGGCGGCAGCCGCATGTCTGGTGGCAGCCACCCCTCTGGCGGCAGCCCAACAGGCGGCAGCCCCGGCTCGTGCACGCCGCCCGAGTCGCCGCCAGGCGGCAGCGGCGTGCACCCCACTACGCTGCGCAAGGCCTGGGACACTGCTGGGGCGAAGAGTCGGCGACGCTCGCATGTGAGTGCCCTTTGGTCTTTTCAGAGTCCGCTTGTTGTGGCTTGCGGCTTTTCTGTCCTTGAATCGTTTACGTACTGTGCACACAGAAGCGCACACCGACGCACTGTGAAGCTGCACAGCCTCCCTTGTCCCGTGACGTCTGCTTTGGCTCACAAAGTATGTGGACTGTCCTGCTGTGCAGACAAAGCGGCCCTCGCTGGCAGGCAGCCTCACCTCGACGCTCAGCCGCCGGCTCAGCTCAGCAACGCCAGCAGCAGCGGCAGAAATGCAGCTGCACGATCATGAGGTGCGTCCGAAAGGATTTGGATGGCCATATGCACCTGTGCTGTTGACTGTGCAACACATCAGGATCGTCTGGGGGGTTGTCGCAACTCCTTTTGTGATGTGCCAGCACATTGCCGCAAACGCTCAGCAGGTCACTCTGATTCATATTTCTGATTCATACGTCACGCAGTCTGCACGCGGATCCAAGGCTTGCCCCAAGACCGGCTGTGCCACGTGGTGTGCAGAGGGAGGAGAGCCCGGCTCACGTGGACATGACGGCGTACGACCAGGCGACGGTTTTGGCTCATAACGCAATCTTCGGGCACGATGCGCCGTCGCTGTTGGAGCTGCCGCTGCTGCCGGCGGCGCCCTGGAACAGACAGCCCGGCTACCTGGTGAGCTCATGGCTGCAGTGAAATCACATAAATTTCAGCAAGGGGGAGCAGCAATAGGTCTTTACCAACCAAGCAAGGCTCGTGCAGGGCGGCAGTTGTCTGCTGCGCATGCCTGCCAGCGCCGGAGCCTAGTCGCAAGACCAGCATCCATCGTTGCTGTACCTGCGACATTGAGAATTGTGTGCCAATGTGCAGGGGCACCTGACGCCTGAGCAGGCCGACACACTGGAGGCGCTGCAGTCTGCATTTCCCCCATTCGAACCTGACCGTGCTGTTTGCTGAAACATCTCCTTTTTGCACCTGCAGGGCCACCTGACGCCGGGGCAGGCGGACAAGCTGGAGGCGCTGCGGGCGGCGTTCCCCACTTCGGCGCGCTACCACACGGACCACGACCTGCTGCGCTTCCTGCGCGCCCGCAACTTCGACCTGGCCGCCACCCGGGCGATGTATCTCAAGTACTGTATCGTGGTGAGTGCTCGTTCTCAGTCATTGCCGGCTGCATCCTTGTTCTCACCAGCGCTCGAACGTGCTCCAGCAAGAACTGCGCTCCCGGCGGGGGAACGCGCTGCCGCAGCGCCCCCAGATACGCCAATAGTGGTGCTTTTGAAGGTACTGGGTGTGGCGTGCTGCGGCAAACCGATGTGGGGAAGTGCACCACCGCAGCGCCAATTCCCCAGGTCCCAGCGCGCTTGGTTCAAGCCGGGTGATGTGTCTGTGTGCGAATCCTGGTGTTCCCTCGCCGCAGTAACGGGAGCGGCTGATGGTTGTGGGGCATCTGATGGTGGAGGCTCCGTCAACAGCATGCAAACGGGCCCTCGAATCCAGGGCATCATTCATGTTTGATTCATGCGTGCTCCGACTCATCCATCCATGGCCCCCTGCTTACAGTACCGGGAACGGTTGATGGTGAGCCCAGCGCCGCTGGTGCGGCCGACCTTTGGCGACTGCTGGCAGCTGTGCCATGTGGACCTGTTCCCGCGTCGCCCCGAGGCGGCCACGAAGGAGTTCCAGGACGCGCTCACGTGCTTCCTGCACGTCATGGTGTACAGCGTTGATCGCCAGGGTCGCCCGGTGAGTCATGTTTGGAATTTCAGCGCCATTCTCACTCACTGCTGCGCCGGGCTGTGGTAACCCTCCCTTCCTCTGCATGATCCCTTGTCGGCGTAGGCTCTGCCCTGCATCATGAGCTGTTGATCTGCTGCCGCAGCCAACGCCGGCCACGTCGTGGACATGACCGCGGTCGCGTGCGACATCGCGCTGTATGCCAGGGGTCCACCACGGTTGGGTTCTAGCACTACACGGTGGCTCCACTAGCAGCTTAGCGCATGCCAGCTTGACATTTTGAAGACAGTCCACCATTGTCGTGCAGGTGGTGTACATGCGGGTGGCGGACATCGTGAAGCACGGCATGATGGACCATGTGTCGCTGGCCAGCCGCATCGCGCTGCAGTCGGCGGCCAACGAGGTCAACCGGCTGCTGTGCATGATGGCCTCCGCTCGCGCCGGCCACCAGATCGAGGAGATCACGCAGGTGAGCGCAAGATTGATTTTGCCAGACAGTGAATCACAGTCTAACCGAAAAGGGATGAGCGAGCCTTTAATTAGGCTGCTGTGCATGATGGCGTCCGCCCATGCCGGCCGCCAGATCAAGGAGTCGTGCAGGTGCGGAGGGTGTCATTCGGGTACACGAAAGGGCCAGCAGCATCACGTGCTGCAAGCATGCAAGTGTTGAAGCTTGCATGCGTCCGATGGTAATGCAATGCCGGCAGCAGTCGTCGATGGCCCAGCGCGCTGAGCTGTGCCATTTTGCGTGCGGGCCGCCGCGAGGCGGTCCCATTGGGCTGACTGGACTCTGCCTTGGCCCATGCCCAACAGACTGGCGACTCGTCAGCTTTGTCAGTCATACATAACTTCTGTGCCGCGGTACAGTGTTAATAAACGTTGCGTTTTACACCACAGATCATGGATGTCGGCGGCGTGTCGGTATTTCAGATGCTCAAGCACATCAGGTCGACCGAAACCCAGAAGGAGTTCGCGCATAACAGTGACTTCATGCCGGAGTCGCTTGGCAAGGTACAACATGTCCACCATGCATTTTTCGGCAAAATCTGGCGGAAAAGTTTTCCGCCGGAAATTTTCTGCTAGTGATTTTGCCCGCAAAAACGTCCGCGTGCGGCCTGCATTAGATTGGTGGCAGACCAGTCGGCCACAAGCTTACGCACATTCGTGGAGTACTTCGTCAAGGTGCCTCGTGTGACTTCTTCAGACTGCAACGGGTGCTTACGTCCCTGCAGATCATCGTTCTCAACGCGCCGTTTGGAATGGGGCAGGTCTGGAACCTCGCAAAGGTACAGGATCTGTCAACCCCTGCCACTAATGTCTTGCTGCTGTCATAGCACATGCTTGTCCACGGACATTCACTGGCTTGCCGTCCTAAAACACCAACGACGGGATCATCTTTGGTGCCGCAGGTGTTCATCCCGCCGTCGACCCGGGATAAAATCTCCATTTGCTCCAGCGAGTGAGCTCCTGTTGCACCTTGCACTTGTCGCGGCAGCTGACGTGTAGTCATCTGTCGTACGCGTATAGCCCCGCATGCTCTCCCATCCTGCATTGCTGCTGCAAACGGCTGCTGCCGTCGACAATGTAGACCTTGCTCAAATTTAGAAGGACTTTATGCGTCGCAGCAAGTCTGTGAGCCGTACTGCCAATCCTCGTGAGGTCATTCTCGACCTTGACCTTTGCATTCTGACCTCTTTATTCTGCCCTCGCAGCCCCAAATCGGAGCTGCTGAAGCACATCGACGCCGACAACCTGCCGTCGTGCTACGGCGGCAACGCCAGGTTCGAGTGGTCGAAGCACAACAAGCCCAAGTCGGTCTACTCCTAGCGGCTCTGCGGCCCTTTTAAATGACGGAGGGTTTGGAACACGCCACTTTGACTGCGCAACAGCGCCCGCACGCACGCGTGCCGTCAGTCACTTCTGCTTGAACTTGGAAACGTGTCTGCGAAGTATGCCGGTTATCTCGACTTTACTGTCGTCCTTCTTATCGTCTGCCTTGACATTGGGTTTGCAACACACGACAGCTACTCGACATCTCAAAATCAAACCATAGAACTGTCAGGCTGCTAAAGAACTCCACGAGCACAAATTCTGGCAAGGAAATGTTGCGCTTGGCAGTCCCGCTGCACTCCGATGATCTCCTGCAAGAGTGCAGGGAGCGGCCCCCGCACGCAGTCAAATACATCGCTTCCTAGTAGAGGCCGACCGTCTTCCACCAGAGCGTGCCAACTGTGGCCCAGAGCGTCAGGTTGATGACGGAGAACAGGGCGCCGTACTTGAATACGTCCGGCAGCGCCAGGTAGCCGCTACCAATGTACACCGCACCCTGCGCAGCACAGTGAGGGTTCACGGCATTGAACTGTCTGGAGATGTCCGGCAGCGCCAGGTACCTGCCCGGCGATGTACACTGCGCATTGTGCAGCAGTAATGGAACAGTGAAGCCTTCAACATTCACGAATCCTGTACTTGGGCGCTGTGACAGGTTCACCGTGATGGCACGGCGCTTGACGTCTTGGTGCGGCTTCTCAACTGCCCGGTGTGAATAAATATGCCATGCAGCTGACACATCCAGCAGAGGTGCCGTAGAACATGAGATACTTGCAGGTTTCAGAGCAGTGATGGCGAGTGCTGCTGCCGGGCTCACCTGGCCGCTGCCGTAGTGCGTAATGCTGCCGAAGAGGTTGCTGAGGAACGCCAGCAGCAGCGCAGCCAGGATGCCGGGCACGCCTGCACCAACATCATGTGGGCTATCAGGGACTATACTGTACTCTCTCGTCGACAACATGCGGAGCAGCCTCCTCGCCAGCGTGTTGCCGACCTTGTAAGTTCAGCAGGAGGTACAGCCTACATGGCAGACGCAGGCAGCGCTGACACAATGTGCGGCGGTCCCATCCACTACAGCAACAGTGTGAATGCCGCAGCGAATTGGTTTTGGGCCAGCCGGCATGTCTCCATCTCTACGTGTTCTCAACACCCGGAAGAGACACAGATCCACTGGCGGACAGCAATCACGGCGAGGGAGGCAGAGTGGAGTGGCCCACATCTGCCGGCTCGCTACAGCAGAAATCGAACTGTCCTTCGATCAAATTAAAGGTATCTGAGCAGATGTTAAATGTAAGCTCACCGGCGGACAGCATCATGGCGAGGAAGGCGGAGTAGAGGGCGCCGACGTGCGCCGTCTGGCTGGCAAACATGTAGTGCAGGCCGTAGTAGGCCAGCGACAGCAGGCCGCACACCGCCGGCCACCCCATGTTCATGGTGGTCAGCTTGCCGCCGACGACGTCCGCAAAGTGGCCGATCACGCCCAGCGCGTTCAGCTGCCCCGCTATCCCTGTGAGAAACAGGCCATGTCGCATCGTAGATCAATGAACTGTTCTGAAAAGTTCATATGAGTGCATCTTTGATTTTCAAGGCGGCTGACTACCCCCAGCGCGTTCAGATGCCCCGCGATGCATGCACAAAATGTGGATCCGCAATCATAATGCACTGGGAAGGTGCGTGCGTTTGGGGTATGATGTATCGACCTTCAAAAGTCTGCGCAGACAGCTGGCACGGTGCGTGACTTCATGTATGGCTGTGCAACCCCAGTTTGCCAAGGTCGACGAGCCCTTTAAACAAACGCACCGACGAGGACGGCGAACCAGAAGAGCGTGTCCCAGGCGGGCGGGTAGGTGAGACAGTCACGCCAGGACAGCACGCCCGTCAGCAGCAGCACGCTCAGGCCCAGCATCGCGGCCACGACGGCGCTGATACCCACCAGGTCGCCGCACACCTGAAAGTTGAAATGATTTCGAACGTTCAATTGCCGTTCGCTTCCAGATGCGGCGCTGTTCCGCTCTCCACAGCAGGGTCTGAGCTTTGCTATGGGCCTCTGGCCTCTAGCCTTCTCCGGGTGAGCAGTCGCTGATGGCATCTGAGGATCTGCTCCGAGGCTGAAGCACCTCAACTGACGTGCCTCGAGAGTCGCTGGCAGCGCCTGCCCTCCCTCACTCAGGCGCGGAGGAGCAACAAAGCAAACTCACCCACAGCGCGAGGGCGAAGCCCATGGTGCCCAGCATGATGCGCTCGTCGCGCGTCATGGGCCCCATCTGCTGCAGCTTCTCTGCCGCCTGCCGCGGCGCCTCCGGCGTGTCCTTGATCTCCGGCGGCGCCAGCTGCGACACAGCAGAGTTCAGGACCTTAAAGATCTGGCTGGAAAGGGATTTGAGGGGGTGTTTGAACCTTCTCAGCCGCCTGCCGCGGCGCCTTGGGCGTGTCCTTGGATCACCGGCGGGGCCAGCTGCAACATGGCACGGGACGTCATGCTGTGTCACAACATGGCAGGAAGCCCTATACTTGCTTGCATGCAAGGGTGGGGCCGTGCTGGAGGTAGCAGAAGGGCAGCTGAACGCTTATGCATTCTGTTCTGCCGCAATTGGCGGCGTGCAGAGCGGATGGGGCGGAGGCACGCAACATACAACAACTCGCAGAGGAAACCAATTGATCATGCACAACAGTCGTTGCCGCCGTACCTTATACAGGATGAGGGGCGTGATGGCGAGACCCAGCAGGGCGGGCACGACTGCGGCCTTGAACCAGGTCACCCACGGCGAAGGGATGTTGACGCCCAGCTCCGCCGCCAGCTGCGGCCGCAGCAGCGTCCCAATCGTGGATCAGCCAGCAGATTTTTGGAACCATATCGGTATGGACATGTGCGCCGGACATGTGCGCCACAGCGATTAAAGCTCATAAACGCCCAGCTCCACTGCCAGCTGCACGCAGAGTAGAGCACAGTATCGATGATTGCTGTATGAATTGGTAAGGTCGTGCCCCATAGAGGCGATCGAGCCGCTCATTTGGAGGCACTTCGAACAGCAGCTGCCCTCCGGCCTGCAGGCAGGCAGCCCTCTTGCCCATAGTCATTTAGGGTTCAGGTTTTTTATTGTTGCATGCTTCCAGGGCCTGGAAGTAGCACTCCTGGGTGAGTAGTTGAGCTCCGCTGTCAGATCTTGGTGCGTGCGGTTTCACAAGCGCGCACCTTCATGCACAGCAGGTTTTGCGCGGCCGCCGTGAGGAACATGGCGCTGCTGTTGACGCTGCCCTGGAACTGGCTCATCACCAGGAACGAGCCCAGCTTCTTCCGCGACTCGTCACCTGTAACGCGGAAGCATCAGCGTGATTGTCAAATGTCTTATCTCATGGATGGTGGCGTCTGCCAGACGATGTTTGTATGCCAGGCGCTTTGGCTTTTACCTTTGAGTTGACACAGGTGCTGGCATGCCTGAAGGGAGCAGCTTGGAAGCAAGTTGCGGCAATAGCTCAATAGTGGCTCGAAAGGTTGATGCTGCCATACTGCAAAATTTGTGGCGCGCAGGGCTTGGAGCCAGAGGCCAGGGTTTGCGAGCTGATCATGGGCATGGAGGTGCCGCTGGAGGAAATCTGGTATAAGGTTCCTGAAGCATTTAGTTCAGGGTGTCGGATTTGCAACGGTCGCACCAGGCTTGGAGCCGGAGTCCAAAGACAGGGAGTTGATGATGGCCACGAAGATGCCGCCGGTGACACCACGCTTAGATTTAGAGTTTAGAGGTGAAGAAATTCGCACCGGGCTTGGAGCCGGAGGCCAGCGACAGGGAGTTGATGATGGGCATGAAGATGCCGCCGGCGCGCGCCGTCGTGCTCGGCATTGCCGGCGCGATCAGCGCCTCCGCAACACTCAGCCTGTTGGGGGGGCAAAAGATAAACATCACAGTATCCTGAAACAGGCCTTGAGTTTGCAACCTGTCTGGACTGATCTCTCCTGACCTGGCACAGCTTTTGACTGTAATGAAGGAAACTGTCCGTGCGTTAGTGTTGCTTGCATAGTGAAGGCACTCACCCATACGCCAGGCCCAGCGTGCTCTTGCCGAAGGCCTGGACGAACAGCGTGGCCACGCGTTCCCCCAGTCCCGTCTTCTCAAAGCCCTGCGGTTGAGCGACGGGGCGGTTGGTTCAAGGGTTTTTGCTGTCTGGGTTTTGGGCCGCCTTGTCATCGTTGTGGTTCTGGCAGTAGAGTTGAGGAGTCCTGCTTTTCTGCCACATGCAAAGTGCATCGAGGCGGTGGGTACATTAGTTGCAGAGTCTGGGCACCTTGGCGAAGAAGAAGGAGACGACGATGAGCCAGATGACGTCGCTGCAGAAGGCAGAGAAGCACTGCGAGAAGGTCAGCGTCTTGGTGGCGACCACCGTCGTCGCCACCAGAAACGCCCACGCGCCCGTCGGCAGCGGCTCCAGCACCAGCCCTGCAGTTGACAATTTCGTGAAGATCACAACAGCGTGCAGTCAAACGTATGTTTGTGGCGGTGACATCAGTTGCGGAGATTTGCTTGCCGACAGCTGCACGCAGCGTCGCCAGTGGTGGACAGCAGTAGTGGCAAGCACCATCAGGTACGAGCAAGCATGCTGGACAGGAATGCAATCTCTGGTGTGCGCAGGCCGTCAGCAATCTCGTGTGGAAACACACATCGCCGACGGCTCGAAAGCCGCCGGCTCGTGCAGAAAATAGATGTCATCATACGGCGCTGGCGCGTCTATCGCCCTGCTTCTCGTCTGGTCCATGACATGTGTACTCCATGCGTATGCTTCGTGCCTCATGCGCATGCTAGACATCTGACATGCTATTGCCTACCCCAGCTGAACCTACGGCGGCAACTCACCGACGATGGCAGACACGAAGATGGACAGCAACGTCCAGGCCTGCATGGTGATGCCTGCCGGAACCGGCACCGCAAACCGCAGCACCAGGCCCAGGCCCACTGCTGCTGCGAAAGGGACTGGCTTGGCGCCCTGCCAGCGGCATTGACCACATGAGCAGCTGCAACATTCGATGCCAAGGCGGATTGAGTTCAACTTGCCCTTGCTGTACTGATCAAGCCTTGTTCTCTCAATCCCACAGGTGGCAAGTCATTCGAACATCGGCAGTGACTCACCGGCCATTTGTTTGCCGGTGCATCATCCGCAGGCGCGGCGGCCTGCAGCAGGCAGCAATGCCGTCAGCAAACGTATGTGCCAATGCATCTATGTTTTGATGTACAGCACGACTCATGTGCGCGCTGATGTCTCCGACAACATCGACTAAGAGTGCCGCACCGCCGCAGCGCTTGCATTTGGCCGCACAGGCCCGCGCGCCCGACCGACCAGCTCCCGCGGCAGCGTCGGCTGAATGCGCAGACAACTCGCCTTGAGCTGCGACTGCGGTGGGCTGATATACCTGCACCAGTGCCACGATGCCGTCGTGAGCGGCTGCACTGAACAGGGCCTGCATGCCCTCGGCCAGTCCAGATTAGTGCCAATAGGTCTGGGTCAGGCAACGCTGATCGGACCGCCACTCCAGCAGCAAACACGCCAGATTCAAGCCGACTGTAGTTGCACCTTTGCTGCTGCTGCGTCTGCGGCTGCAGTGCTGGTCTGCAGCCTGCAGCCGTCGGCACGCATGCAGACCGCGTCCTGCATGATAGCTGCTGAAGACTGGGCAGTCGCAGCGCCATGACTGCTGGCTCCTACTGGAGCAAGCGGCGAGCACACCCCTTGGCAGCGCTTTTCTGCACGAATCTGATCACGCCTGGAGCTGGATGTTGTGTCGGCAACCGACCCTTTGCAGATTCATCGACGCCCCTTTCGCTGCATTCTTGGACCAGGTGAGAACGCTTGCTGCCTCTTGAAAGCTGCAGGCAGCCGTGCTTTCACCATTGTGCAAAATTGATCAGCTTTGATTGTGCAGGATCAGCTACACCGATGATAGCCTCGACAAGACGTGGCCCTCAGCTTTCCTCCAGTTGAATGTTTACCAGCAATTCATCAGATGAACATGGAACTTGCAGCGGATTCGTTCCTGAAGCTGCTGCGGGAGAGACAGAGTCTGTGTGGGCACGCAAAACCCCACAAGGGGCGGCGAGGGGACAATGGAAGGGACACAATTGCCCATGTGGCGCGGCAGGACGCAGAGAATGATACCCGGGGCCAGCAGCTGTATGATCCGTTTGATCAGGCAGGAGGGCAGCAGTCGCCCAGCGTCAGCTTTGATGGCTTCGCGCCCCTGCAGATTGGGCCGTCCAGTGCTGCGCTCCCCAGCTGGCCAAAGTTGCGCCTCCCCTGGCGGTGAGTGCAGGGCACATGATGCGGCAGGCTGGCAGATGAACTAATACTAGTGGACATTGTATCACTTGGTTCTAAGATCTGGATATCACGCGTGCGTTCCTTTTGGCAGGGCGTTCGTCAGTGCGCGGCAGTGGCAGCAGCTGCCGCACAGGCTGGCCGCCGGCAACCAGCGCATCATACATGCCACTGCCGGCGAGCTGAAGCGCATTCCGGCGCAGATCCGGCAGCGCCGCCGCCAGCTGCTGGCGGAGGACAAGGCGGACCGCGGCGGCCGGCCGGCGTTCCGACCCACCAGCAAGCATGTCCTGAACCCGCTGTCCAACTGGGTGCACCCCTTGCTCAAGGGCTCTCGACTGGCCCTGAATGCTGGTTGAGAAAAGATGCATTATTCACTGAAACGCAGAGCATTGACTAGTCGCCCTCGCCCTCGCCCTCAGCGCTGGCAGAGCTGCAAACACCTCGTGCTCACACAGGTGAAGTGGTGGGACGTCTGGATGGGTTTCATGCTGCTGTTTACGGCGCTAGTGACGCCGTATCAAGTCGCATTCCTGCGACCCAGCGCCATCAGTGAGTATGCACTCTCTCACGTGTCTGCTTGTTCGAGCCATTTACAAGTCAAGCCAGCGCAGCGTGACATTATCACAGGTTGCAGACGTGACACATGATCAAATTCGCAGGCGTCATCTTCTATGCAAACCTGCTCGTTGACGTCAGCTTCATGGTGGACCTGGGCTTGCAGCCCTTCATGGGGTGCGGCGCAGCAGCAGTTCTCGAAAGCACTTGCTACAAGCACTGCTTTCACAGACCTTCCCCTAATAGGCAAACTTGTAGATGCCATATGCAGCTCACCCCCTGCTTGGAAATTAATCTTGACTACGGTTGCACGCAGGTACTGGGACGAGGAGCACGACATATGGGTGATGGATCTGCCGGCAATTCGTGTGAGGTATCTCCGCAGCTGGGCCGCCGTAGACGCCATGGCCGCCATGCCATGGGATGTCATTGCAGTCGTGGCTCAGGATTCTTGGATTGGCAGACTGCAGGTGCGACTTTGGCGCAAATGCCTTCACCGTGTCTATAACTGGAAATGTCATCCTACACAGCATGCTTCTGCATGCCGACGTCAAGTATCAGCATCCTTTCCCAAAGTCTTGCATCTTGCATGTTGCATGTTGCACCTGCAATTCCGTACTTGAACACTGACATCGTATGTTCACATGCAGTTTCTTCGGCTGCTGCGGTTGGCGAAGCTCACTCGTGTGCTGAGGGTTCAGCGGTTCCTGCGGCGCTGGGAATCCTGGCTGGTGAGTTCCTTCACCATCAAACCACTAGGGCCCCCTTTCCTGCTGAGACGCTCTGCACCGTACCGCAGTGCACCGCACCGCACATCACAGACAGGCACACATGCAACACTTGACAAACCACATATCAGCAGAAATTCATCTTAGCTATGGGGTGTGTGTGATGTTGTGCAGTCGATGAACTTCAGCACGCTGAAGCTGTGGAGCTTTGTGGCGCTGACATTCGTATGCGCGCACTGGATGGCGTGCGGCCTGTACATGATCACAGCTCTCGAGCCACAAGCGGTGCGAAATGTTTAACGACGTTGTGCAACCGCTTCTCTGGTAGTGGAGTCACCAATCGTATGGTGAAGTCAAGCACCGCGCACGGCGTGACCTGTGCATTGGTCTCCTGCATTAAAGGTGTAGATCACGATGGCAGGTCACCCTGCAGCGCCCCTTCGTAATATGTGACTCTGCACGATGCAGAAGCACAACTGGCTCACGGAGTACAACCTCATGGCAGGGCACGGCGCCGTGGTAGAGCACTTCGACATCTATTTGGTGGCGTTGTACTGGTCGGCTATGACAATGAGCACCATAGGCTACGGAGATGTGGCGCCTCAGACGCGCATCGAGAGGGTGTATGTGATCGGCGGCATCTTCCTCGGCGCCAGCCTCTACGCATACATGGTTGGAGCCGTGTGCGGCATTGTGGCGGCCATGGACCCCGACGAGTCCGACTTTTACGGCGCAATGGACACGTGCGGTTTGCCCTTTCGCGTGTCTTCCTCAATTGTCCGCTGGAGATGTGCAATGGCAGATCTATGTTTGTGTTGGCAGCCGTGTTTTGCGCTGCTCAGCATGCACAGCGGCCACACGGCCGCTCAGTGTCATACTGCAGGCTGAACGTCTTTGCGACGAAGAACAAGCTGCCGTTCAAGCTGCAGCTGCGGCTGCGGGAGTTTGCTCGCTACCAGCGGGTCACGCGGTCGCTCCAGGTGCCTCGCGAAATCCACAAAGCATGCAGTTGTGGATCGTCGTCTTGGGCATTGTGTCTGCTGCTGTGCCGGATGCGCACGGCCGTTGATTGCGCAGCAGGGCAAAGCGTGCAACGCAGGAAGCGACAATTCTTTTTATTCGAGTCAAAATGGGTTTCCGTGGCTTCTCTTCCTGCAGGACCGGCCTGCGCTGCTGGCCCACATGAGCGAGAACCTCAGCGCGGAGGTCGCGGCGCACACGCAGGCGAGGTGGGTGCGCGCCGTGCCCGCCTTTGCCGCCGTGCCGCCGGAGATGGCGGTGGAGATCGCCCTGGTGCTGGGCACCAAATCCTTCTCCCCTGAAGAGGTCCGCGACAAGGTTGATGTAACATTTGATCTGGATGCGCCTTGAAGGGACCGGACGCGCCGTTTCAATTGAGCCAACCAGCAGCATCCGGTGTTTAAGTGAATATGCTGGCAATGCAGCATCCAGGGTACAACTCCAGAGATAACTCAGCCTTGACGACTCATGATGACGTTACCTGGCAGGTCGTCTTTCATGCTGGCGAGCCGGCGGAGCTGTTGTACATTGTCGAGCGCGGGGTGGTGGCCAGCGCCGGGCGGCTCCTGGCACCCGGCGGCATCCTGGGTCTGTCCCACTTCGCCATGGGCTCCTACGGCGGCGGCGGCGGCGGCGGCGGTGGCGATGACGCGGACTGTCACGACTGGGATCACACCGGCCGCACGCTCACGTACTGCAACCTTCTCACGCTGAGGCGTACAGCGCTGGCCAGGTGCAGTGGTTCTTTAGAAGCTCTGAGGAACCACCACGGACTTTTCTACCACCCAAGTCATCTGGTGCATGCTGCTTTGACGCGTGCATTCGAACAAATGCTCGCATCTCAGATGTTCTGCACTGGGTGCAGCAGGCAGACGAAGACTCATGGCATTGCAGTGAGTCACGGCAGCTCGATGTGACTGTTGCATTGCGTGCAGCATCCTGCACCGCCATCCAGAGGCGGCAAAGGGCCTGCGGCGGGCGGTGGTGCGGCCGCTGCTGCAGGAGGGCATCCTCATGTACGCGCGGGCGGCGCATTGGGTCGATGCGCAGCGATCCATGGGCTTTGGCGTGGTGCAGTGCGTGCCGCACAAGTCGCAGCTGGGCGGCGACTTTATCACCGACCGTCGCCTCCACAGGCGCGTGCCAGCCGGGGCCTAGCGGCGTGGCATGATACGGTGTGGCAACAAAGTGTAAGTCGCTGGCACCTCGTTGCGTGCATTTGGGGCTTGGAACAGGGGTGGACAATACAATTGTGATGTCGTCGAGTTTTGCCACAGGATTCTGGGGCTCCTGCTGGACCGGCAGCCGCGCCTGTTCCGGCCGCTGGTGGACGCGTGCATCAGTGTGCAGAGTCATTGGCGAGGCTTCAAGGTCAGGCTTTTCCTTCATATGGTCTGCTCATGCACGCATCCCACATCCAACTGCGACCTGGCAGACTCATCACGTACACCGCCTCATGACATAAATCACCAACATAAACTGTCATGTTCAAGAAGAGACGACAGTTCTCGACCTGCCCCCTGCAGCCTAGCGCACTCGTGTGCTCATGTCTCATGTCTTTTCGGGATAGGCTCGCCGGCTGGCAAGGCATATGAGGGAGGACATCGGCCGGGTGACTCTGCGCCGACAGGTTGCGAAGCTGTCGAGGCGGCTGCATGTTGCCGGCGCCGCGCTCGGCAGCCAGCCTGCCGTCGGCACCCCGCGGCAGCAGACGCCGTTGGCTGACCACGAGCCGGCCCGCCACGCATTCGCCGCTGACAGCGAGCAGGCCGCCAGAAATGCTGGGTCGCCGCTGGGGCAGGCGCTGCCGGGCGCCAAGCACGAGCGTGCGGCGGGCGGCGGCGCCGGAAACCCCTGCGGCGCCTGCACGGACACGGCGCAGCAGATCGCTGGATTGCAACAGGACATCAGCGCCATGCGGTCACTGCTGCAGCAGCTGTGCGCAAGCCAGGCAGCCAGGGTTACATCTGCATCCGTGGCGTGAAAGTGCTTGAATCATGGCGCCGCTGACCAGAATATGATTGGAAATTGGAACCAGACAGGGATTGGGACTGACTTTCGAAACTCACCTTCACAGACGTCGATAACGGCAAGCACATCAGGCTTCCATGCTGTCGTGGATTCGGGCCCCGTCATCTGGTGTCAGATCAGGGAGGCGTGCCCCTGTCCTGCGACCCCTGCATTCGTTTGGCAAACTGCTCCTGCAGTGCGGCCTGCGCACAGCACGACAACATCAGGAGCACGATTCTTGCATGGAGTGGCGACGTACGTGCTTCATTGGATGCGATTGCATCCGTCCCGCTGCACCGGAACCAGACTGAAATGGAGCGCACCCGCTGCTGCTTGATGATGGCGAACGCATCTGTCAGGCTCGCCACCTCTGTGACTTCCCGCGCTTGCAACGTCTGCTGCATCACGGCAATCGCCGCGCCGCCCACCAGCACAGACACCAGCGTCGTGTACGCCAGCGCCTTCGCCTGGAATATACATCAGTGACAGAATAAGTGATGAAGAGGATCAGATAGTAAGACAATGAGGACAGTACCTAGTTGTGACACTGAAGACATTCACCTACCGCCACGGGAATGGCTTGCAGGCGGACCCTCGGATCGATGCCCTCCTCCTTCAGAGCTTTTCCGGATGCCGCATAGTGGCTGGAGCCCGTCAGGAAAGCGCCTGCACACAGAATAGGCGGATGCAATTCACACTTCTGATGCGCCGCTCAGCTCATGCGCTGCTCGACTGGCGTCTAAGGAACATTGGATGCGAAGCACATGTGCTGCGTCACCAGCGCCTACCTCCGACCAGCGCAGCCAGCCCAGCCAGGCCGCCAGTCCAGGTCGACACGCTTCTGGTGTTGGTCCTGCCTCTCGACCTGTCGCTGGAATCGGTTGTGTCGGTGGACATTGGCAAAGATTGTGATGACCAGCGGTGACCAGAGCAGCCGAGCGCGAGCTCCCAGCACTGAGAGGCTGACAATGATGTGTTATGCAAATGGCGGTGTGGCACTGTTTGAGAGAAGACTCGACTCGAACAGCATCAGGGGGCAAATGCATGTGGCGAGGTTGCGACTCACAAGCTGTGGTCCCTGCCGCGCCGCAGCCCATTTCCTGTGATACAGCACGTCTTGATGCAGGCTAGGCGATTCGGAAGCTACCCTGAGCGATCGGCACGTCCGTGGACCTGGCAATGCATGTTCAATAGCCCTTGCGCCCTACACCTTTACGAGACCTGCTAAGGGCGCGTTCACACCAGAGTGACCCTTTCGCACTCTCTGCTGCAGTAAAAGGCGGTTACTGACAGACACAAACGCACAATAGACATGTACAGCACGGGAATTTCCGGGGGACAGCCGCCGAACCGACCTCCCGCCCAGCCTCCGGTGTCTGCACAGCCGGTAAGCACCCTCTGACGAAGGACCTCACCTTCATAGAATCGTGTCGCTGCATGTACTGAGATACGCGCACGATCGGCGCTCCCTTGTTGCAGTTGCAGTGTTCAGAAGTGAGACTGACCTTGCCGCCGCAGCCAACGGCTTGCTGCATGCGATGATGGATCGGACTGGAACATGTGCGCAGGGGCTGATGCAGAGCATCGCGGCCTGCATGCCGGCGGGGCAGCCGTTGCAGTTGGTGCAGATGCAGGGCGCCAACGGCATGCCGCAGTTCGGCGTCGTGGTCCCCATGACCAGCATGGGTCAGGGCGGGTCCGGTCCGCCGGCACAGAGCTTCCAGCCGCAGCAGCAGCAGCAGCAGCAGCCAGGAGGCTTCCAGCAACAGTATCAGAGTCAGCCGCAGCAGCAGCAGCAGCAGCAGCAGCAGCAGACAGGCGGATATCAACAGCAGTACCAGCCGCAGCAGCAGCCGGGCGGGTTTCAGCAGCAATCACGGCCGCCGCCGCAGCGGCCGCCGCCGCCGAGGCCACAGCCACCACAGCATTACCAGCAGCTGCAGCAGCCACAGCAGCAGTATCAGCAGCCGCAGCCGCAGCAGCAACAGCCGAGGCCGCCGCAACAGCGGCCGCCGCCGCCACGCATTGCGCCGCCGGCGCAGCAGTGGCAGTTGCAGGGCCCACGGCCGCCGCCGCAGGCGCTGCCGCCGCAGCTGCTGCACCGGCCGCCGCCACAGCCGCCACAGCCGCAGGGCGTGCGCCCACCGCCCATGTGAGTATGTGCTGTGTCAGACACACGATAGCTGCCCCACCTGAACGTCGCCATCAGGGTTGTCATGGGAAAGAACAGCATCCGCAATATGCCCTGCGATGTGATGCATGCAGGGCACACGGAAGAGGTTTGCCGCCTCCGCAGCTTGCCCGCCCGCCGCCGCAAGCACCTGCGCCTGGTCGGGGACTGCTGCCGCCTGGACATCTGCCACGTCCATTTGGCGCCGGCGGTGCGGCCCCAGCAGCTCAGGGTGGCCGTGGCGTCGGCAGGGCGCCCGGCCGCGGCGGTGCCTCGCAGGGCGGCCGGTCGATGCTGGTCGGCGGCGGGCGCGGCATGCCGCAGGCGGGGCGGGGGCCGCCACAGCGTGGTGGCTTCGGACGCGGCGGCGGCGGAGGCAGGGCAATGGGCCGGCAGGGCGGCGGCCGCTTTGGCGGCAGCCCGCAGCCCATCGCTCCACCGCCGGTGAGTGTGCGTATTCAGTTTGCAGTGCTTGCCGAAATTTTGCCAGCTTGGCAGTATTGATGAAGGTGCAAAGGTGAGATCTTTGCAGCAGCCCCAACATTTCGCTGCACACATCATGATGCATGGCCCCACCGCGATGCAAAGGCTGTCAATGCTTCATATGTGGAATGATGCGGCAGACTGTGCAGCAACACAGTGTACGTGGCACGTGGGGTGACAGTTTGACCCTATAACTGCCTAATATGCAACCTCCCATTCGTCTTGAACGGCATACAACGTCGCACCATCGTCCAGCATCAATTACCCCGTCCTCCAAATATTGGCGGCACCATGGGTGAAGAGCAGCCACTCGAGTCATGCGAACGTGACTGGGTGCAATGGACCTTTCGAAGCGACCACCACGGGCGAGCGAACAGTGTCGGGAAGCCTTCTATGCATTGCAGAATGGGACTGCTGAGCCGTGTCGGGTTGCACAGTGACCATTCCCCTCAGTCAACACAGCAGCAAGTCGGTGCAGGGGCGAATCAGTCTTGTGCCCTGCTGCAGGCAGGGAATGGAATGCCACCCAGCCAAAGACCATCTATCAATGCGATGACCAACCGCCTTCGTGCCAAGATGTGCAAGTCTTGGTTGCTCGCAGGCCCTGGGAAAGAAGAAGCAGGAGGCGGCGCTGCTCACGATGCCGCTGCCGCGCATGACGGAAAACCCGGTGGTGGCGGCGCCCTCAAGCGGCGCCGAGCGCGCGGAGGTCGACAAGTGGATCCAGGAGCGCAAGGCGTCGTACCCCTCGGCCTCAAACGTGTCTGCAAAGGAGGCTGATGCGGTCAGGTGTGTGCGGCGATCGCTCTGCAGCATTTGTTGCGGCCCGCACCCTTGCGCTGTCCTCGTCTCACCTCACGACGCCAATGCCTGCTTAGAGAACCACGCAGTGTGACCATTGCAACACCTGGGATCACCAGTAGAACAGCAGCAATGGCGGGGCAATGCGAATGACCTCGGTAATTCATCGATGCTGCTGCGAGTAAAGTAAAAAACACCACCGTGAGCATGTAAAGGCGCCGTTTTGCTCATGTGCACGTATATTGCTGGGGAAGGCGCATTTGCATGGCAGCAACACAGGCAGAGGAGTATCAATGAGACCGATGAGCATCGATATGATAGTCAGGTGGTCATGTGGCTGGCATGCAGGCGCGCGGCCACCGGCGAGCTCGACGCCAAGGCGGAACGGCGGCAGCGGCTCAAGGAGATCGTCGAGCGGCAACGCGCGATGGGGCTGGACAAGGAGGCGGGCACCTCCTTCCTGCTGCAGGACGAGGGCGGCGGCGGTGGCAGGTTTCAGGGCGGCCGCGGCGGCGAGCGCGGCCGCGGTCGCTTCAAGGACTTCGGGGCGGGTAAGCCTGTTGGGACGCTTGGTACGTGCTGTCTGCATTCATGTGGTGGCCAGCATGCCAGCCTTGGTGCCTGAGAGGTCCTGCTTTGTTGTTCGAATTGGAATGTGTCTATCGTGTTGCTGTCACCTGTCTCCTCCGGCACGCAAACACTAGTGTGTCATGTTTCAATCCAGGCCGCGGTGGACGGGGCGGCCGCTTCGACCGCGGTGGCCGTGGCGGCCGCGGTGGTCGCTTTGACAATGGTGGCCGCGGAGGCCGCGGCGGCGGGCGCTTCCAGGGCAGCGGCGGCGCCGGCCGGTTCCAGAATGGCCGCGGTTTCCAGGGCGGCAGCGGCTTCCACGGGGTGAGCAGCTACGAAAGCGGCGGCGGCGGTGGCCAGGGCCAGGAGGGCATGCCGCTCAGCAGCGCGCCCGCAGCCGCGGGCGTGACGCAGCCGGCGAATGCTGCCGCGCAGGCGGCCGGTGCCAAGCGGCCAGCCGAGGCGCTCGCTGGCGGCGGGCAGGATGGCGAGGCATCGTCGCCAAAGCGCACCCGCCAGGACGGCGATGCCGCCGGCGCCGCCCCGGGGTTAGCCTCAGTGGCAGCTGCAGCTGGTGTGACCGCGCCGGCTGAGGGCGGCGGCGGCGAGCAGGGACCTGCCGCGGCGTCGCCTGCCGCCCAGCCTGGCGTTCAAATGCAGCAAGGAGGGCGCGGCATGCAGCAGCAGTGGGGCGGTCGCGGGCAGCAGTATGGCGGGCGGGGCCAGCAGCAGTACGGCGGTCGCGGTCAGCAGCAGTATGGCTACGGCGGCAGGGGCGGCCAGGAGCAGCAGTGGGGCGGCCGGGGCGGCGGGCGGCAGCAGTATGGCCGGGCGCCGTCGCCGGCGCCCCGCAAGCCCAGCCTGCTGCAGAAGCTGCTGGCCAAGGACATCCGGCGCGACCGCAGCTACCTGCTGCAGTGCTTCAGGTCCGTCCTTGCCCGAGCTTTGTCTGTTTCAGGAGCTGCACAAGCTTTGGTCCGAAGCCGATGGACTCTGCTGCTGCGTGGACTTCGCTGACTTGCCACAGCAAGGAGATGTGCTGCCAGCCTGGTTGCATTTGTGCACGACTTGCGAGTCGTCATTATTCCCACGCCAACATGCTGGTTGAGTTCGTTTTTTGACGCAGGTTCCTGGTCATCAACAACTTCCTGGAGGGCGCAGACAGCGGCGCCGCTCTGCACTTTGAGGCCAGCCCGGAGCGGCCGGCAGCGCCCGCGCCGCCGCTCGTGCAGCTGCTGGACGACGCCTCAGACGCAGACCTCTCGGACGCAGAGGAGGCTGCGGGTGCCGCCCAGCTCGGCGCGCAGGTGGCGGCAGACGGCAGCGGATCGGCTGCGGCGGCCTACGGCGCTGGCGCGCCTGCTGCCGAGACTGGAGAAGAAGCGGAAGCGGACGAGGAGCCGAGCGGCGGAGAGGCGCAGGAGGCAGAGGAGGCGTCAGCGACGGCGGATGTGGTGGGCGAAGCAGGCCGCAGTACTGCGGCTGCGCTGGATGCTGCGACTGGCACGCAACCGAGCCTGCCGGGCAGTGTCCTGTCAGCTGCATCGCCGGCAAAGGACAGTGCGATGCTCGACGCGGAGGCGCCTGCCGCCTGTGCCGTAGCCGGGCTAGTCGCGGATCTGCTCTGATGCATGTCCTTGTGCTTGGCGCTGCTGGGCTACAGGTACGTGTGTGTGTGTGACTGTTATCAGCTATACGGCAGCGGTTTACAGAGAAGCGCTTTCAGCTATTGGCCCGTAGTTCAGAACGCAGAAGACAATTACCTAGGAAGAGGACGTGAAACCAGAACCGACAACTACTCTCTAGGAGAAGGTGCATGATTCCTGCAACTCTGCAGCGCCTATGCCATCCTTTGCCGCATGCCGCCGCCCACCCACCGCGCGCGCTGCAGCTCTGCACGAGGAAACGCAACTCTATGAATATTTGCAGTCTCCACTTGCTCACCATGCATGCGTCATGCAGCGCAGCGGCGGCATGCGCCGGCCACCGAGCTGTGCAGACTGACCTGGATGCTGGCAGAAGCGCTTCAGGCCGTCATCGGGCCTCGTACTGCACCACCCGCTTCGTGCGCTTCTTGTACAGGATCCGGTAGCCGCAGTCTCGGCACCGAATCACGTCGCCGGGCTTAATGGTGTTTTCGGCACCGCAGTCGCCGCACAGGTAGGCGACGCCGGGGGCCGAGCTGTACGTCGGCGGCGCGTTCATGGTGCCATGCAGAAGCAAACGACAAAAGTGTGCCAAGCAGGCCGCACTTTGCACTACAAAGTCCGGAGCTTCCTGCAGCCGTCTCGGAACGGCAGCAGGAAAGCGGCTGTGCACGGCCAGATTGCATTCGCCTTGATTTGAGACACATCTCTTGACTTGACAGATACAAGTTTGCGACTCCGCCAAGGCGCCGTCTGAAGTGTTGCCAGCCCGTGTTTGTCAATCGGCCATTGCCGCAGCCGCGCGCTTCTGCCACACCCATAAGCGAGGGCCACGGCAGGCAGCCGACCAGGCAGCGCAACATGAAGCACAAGCCAAAGCGCTCTGCGAGTAGCAGCAAAGCCGGCGCTCAGAAGCGGCGCAGAAAGGAGGAGGACCTGTTGCCGGATGGCGACGCCGCAGACTTGTTTCAGGCCAGCGACGATGAACGGGATGCCGACATGGAAGAGGAATCCGGAGACGAGTCGGAGGAAGAGACGGCGGAGGAGAAGAAGCTGCGGCTAGGTGCGGCCATCTGGCGTCAGGCGCATCATGTCGGCGGCTGCGCTCTGCGGCGGCTGCATGCACGCTGTGCCTGTCTTGCTTGCGAGCATCAGAAAGCTTGTTTGCCTGAGCACCAGCTTTCTTGCTAGCACGCAAATTCTCGGCCGCTTTTGGATCGTGGTTGTTGACGCTGTAGCCGCACAAACTCGATGTGTACCGCTGACATGCGTCCACCAACGAGCCTGCGGTGTTGCGCCCCCGCAGCCAAGGCGTACCTGCAGCAGCTGCGGCAGGCGGAGCGCGCAGAGGGTAGCGGCAGCGAGGACGAGACGACGCACGATGCCGTGGCGCAGCGGCTACGGGCCGACGCGCTGGAGGTGCCAATCTGGTTCCCCAATCTGGTTCCCTCAATACTGCAACACTGCCGCCATGCCGAACATGCACATGTTTGGTGGCCTAAGGTGTCGCTGTGCCTGTGTGTTGACCAGGAGTGTTGCTAGACATGTGAATGTCATGGGCTGCAGGCGATGGGGCAGCTGCAGAGGCGCATAGCCCACCGCCTGGAGCTGCCGGAGCTCGGCACGGCGGCGGCGGATGGCGCGCGCAGCGGCCGCATGACAAAGTGCCACAGGCAAGCATTGCCCTGGCTGTCTTGTGTCGTCTTGTGCTGCTGTCCGGCGGGCCAATGGCTCTTTCCAATGCCGAGACGTCGCCTGGGGCAGAAACGCCGCACGATTTTGGCTGTGTTGATGCACAAAAACTTCGATGTCGAATGTCCTCTCGCACATTGTGTGTTACTGCAACTCAGGCTGCCGGTGACGGCGCTGGCGCTGACAGCAGACGACACCACAGCCTACTCGGTGTCGAAGGATGGCAGCATCGTGTCCATGGATGTCGAGAGCGGCGCCTGGTGAGCCCCTTTCTGCAAGCTGAAAGTCAGGGGCAGAAATGTGCTCTCCAGCCATGTGTGCACTGGATGTGCAAGCCCTTGTGCCAGTCTCGGGAGGATCGGCTGCGCACCATGGTGTATTGCAGCCCTGCCACAGTGTCAGATCAGGGAGAATCAGGTGGTGAGGCCAGTGGCGCACAGGGGCAGCCACACACCTTGCTGTGCAGGTCCTGCTGTTTCATGTCATCTCATTGTTGAGCGAGACTGACACGGGTCTATATGTGTTCGCAGCACGAGGTTCCAGGACGCAAACGCGGCGATGGGCAAGCTGGCGGAAGCCGGCGGCGCAGACTGGATCGCCAAGAGCGCACAGCGCGGCGGAGGCGCGGCGTCCCTGCTGGCCGCCGCCGTCAGCAGCGACGGCAAGTGCTGCTCATATGTGTTTGGTTACAGTGTAATCTGATGCCACCCGTTCTGACTGTCTGCACAACACTGCTTTCGGTCTCTTGCTCGTTGCCTGCCTAGTAACAGATCACTACTACTACATCACTTGCCTGTCATTTGTAGGCAAGTACCTGGCGGTCGGCGGAGGTGACCGAAAGGTGCACATATGGGACGCCCGCAGCCAGCAGTACATCCAGGTGAGGGAGAAGCGTCGAACCATTGGCGGAAACTCAGCCCTGGCAGCTGGTGTACGGCAGAAGGCAACTGGCAGCACATTTGGGGCGCAGACTCCCGCACGCGGAAAGAGTGATTTCATGTGGCCTGCGAGCAGCCGCTACAGGCAATGCATGGAGCCGTCCCTCCCATGGCGTCTGCTGGATGGGGGTGGGACACCTACCGGTCATGCAACGACATGGCAGCCAGCACGGAGGTCGCGATGCCAGACACCTGCAGTGACTCGCACTGTTGCTCCAATCGACTGAGACAATGTGAGCAAGGAGACTCCAGATCTGCCGCCGTGACGCCGCAGGGCTTCCCGCAACACCGGGATATCGTGACGGGGCTGGCGTTCCGGGATGGCACCCACGAGCTGTACTCCGGCTCCTTCGACCGCACCGTTAAGATCTGGTCGCTGGACGACCGCGCCTATGTGGACACCCTGTACGGCCACCAGAGCGAGGTGGGCACCCTGTAGTGTATGTGGCTACCCTGTATGGCCACCAGAGCGAGGTAGGTGGGCTGCTCTACAGATGGCTGCCAGACGTTCTGTGTCGGCGTCTCGCTCTGTGTCAGCATCAGCTGACAGCAGCTGCACCAGTCCTTCCATGCCTCGACCAGGCAGCAAGCTGGCGGTTGCGGCGCATTGTAGCGCGCTCGAATTAAGGCTGCGTAGTTTCTTATCGCATGCCAGCGCGCCCAGAGTGGGATGCAATGAGAATCCATGTTGCGCCCGTTTCTTGCTCAAAGATGTATCAAAATCATGCCTGAGACAAAATGTCGATGTGAACGCAGGTGCTGGCGGTGGACGCGCTGCGGGCGGAGTGGGTGCTGTTATCTTCATGTTCATGGGAATTATGAAAGCCTTTGATATCAGAGGCTTTCATCATTGAAACCAGGTGCTGGCGGTTGATGCGCTGCGGGCAGAGCGGGTGCTGACCAGCGGGCAGGACCACACCTGCCGCGTGTGGAAGGTGCCCGAGGAGTCGCAGCTCATCTTCCGGTGCGCAGCTTTGCATTAAAAGTACTTCATGCACACCAAATCCCCTGTTTGTACCTATACCCTGACGGCAGGCTCGTGGTGGTGGGAAATGCCACTGAGGGAATGACGTGAACTTGCGCAGCAAAGGGCATAAGGAGCGGCAGCCGCCCTTTTGGTCCGTGCAGGCCGGCTGCATTTGAGCATCCAATTCTAAGCCCCATCTGCAGTCAGAAGCTCGTCCTGCACTGCTAGGTCCTGGCGCCGCACGCCTGTCTTCTGGTTTGCAAGCGGCATATATCTGGTGCAGGGGCCACGGGCAGGCGATCGACTGCGTGGCGCATGTCGGAGTGGATTTCCAATACGACATGTACAGATCATCTGATCCACTGCGCTTCGTGCGCGCAGGGGCCGCGGGCAGGCGATCGATTGCGTGGCATATGTCACCGGCACAGAGTGGGTGTCCGGCGGCTCAGACGGCGGCCTGTCGCTGTGGAGCCAGATGAAGAAGAAGCCGGTCTCTGTCGTCCGCCACGCGCACTCCACGGCAGCGGCGGCGGCGGCAGCGGACGCCGGCGGCGACGCTGCCAGCTGGATCGCGGCGGTCGCCTCCTGCCGCGGCTCCGACCTCGTGGTAAGCAGTCATTTGCTTGATACTTCGACACAATCTGCTCACATGTGTTCTGCTGACACGAAGCAGCTGAGCTGCTTCGGCTCCAGCGCAATCTGTGCGCCACCGGCGGCGACGTCGCCGGCCGGGGTGGGGCGGGCACGTCGCGCCGCGCCTCCGGCCCCACGGCGGGCCACTACGAGATGGAGCGCAGTGTCGCAACTGGGATGACGGAGGGATGCAGCTCTGCTGACATGTGAGGGTTTGGCACTGCCTGGCTGCAGCAGCTCTGCGCAAAGTACTCCTACTCTTTGAACACTTGTCAGCAGCCAGCCAGACGTCTGACGCAGTCATGATGTTATCTGTCGCAGGCCTCGGGCGCGGGCGATGGCGTAGTGCGGCTGTGGGCGCTGCAGGGCGACCGGCCGGGCGCAGGGCGCAAGCTCGCGCCTCTGGGCGGCCTGCCCGCGCGCGGCTTTGTCAACGCGCTGCAGGTGGGGGCCGCTGATGCGTTGTAGCTACGTGGTTCAGGGCTTGTGTAGCGATGCGCTTTTGGGCTTGTGCAGAGCATATTGTACAGAGCGGCCGCCACAGGCAGTGCCAGTCTTGACGCAGCAGCGCAGCACTACAGGGTCTGCATTCCAGTGAGCGATCACCAGGCAATCGGTAGCGCCCCTTGCTTGCAGTCTGTGAGTGGCGATGCTGCGCCACCTGCGGTGCCCGATTCATGCGGGGGTTCTCAGCTGTGTGTTCCTTTGGCGTGCGCAGGTTGCGCGCAGCGGCAGGTTTCTGCTGGCGGGCATGGGGCAGGAGCCGCGGCTGGGACGGTGGGGCCGCCACCGCAACGCCCGCAACGGCGTGCTGCTGCACCGCCTGCCGCTGGCGGATGAGTGAACAGCATTCACATGGCTGGCGGCGGTGTCATGACGATTGCGAGGCCCGCAACGGCATGCTGCTGCACCGCCTGCCGCTGGCGGACAAATGAAAGGAAGCCATACGCTGCCTGCCTACTGACACAGGGCCGGCAAGTCAGTTGGCGGGCGGCAAGACGCCACGGCAGTGACGCAGCTGGTGGCGGTTTCATGGTGAGGCGATGGGGTGCAGGTTTCTAGAGTCGAAGTTGTGTGCTGCAGTGATTTTCTGCAAGTTTTAGAGACAGGGACAGGGTCCGGCGAGGTGGCGCTTTGCCAGCTTAGAGGTGAACTCTGGCGGTCCAAAGTGGGTGCTCTGATGTGAGAACCTTCTTCGCAGCTGCACGATGCTCTGTGCGGTCATGTTGCTAGTAATTGAAGACGTTTCCGCTTTGCTTGCAAACCACCCTGGGGTGGCGTCCAACCTGGGGTGGTATGTCGTACGGCGAGCAGGGTTTTGTGGCAGGGTGCCCTAAACCCTAAAGGATGAGAGACTCCTGATCATGCTTCAGCCAGTCTGCTTGCGTCTGAGCGTGTCAACAGACTCAGTTGTAAGCGTTTGCTAGCATCGTCGTCGATTGCAACAGTCAGCATCAGCAACTGAAACGCCGTGCACAAGTGATTTTTTAATTGCAACGATGTCTGCACTGCACTTGTCTGGCTCCGCGATGCACCGATGCCAGCGGCTGCAGCAGGCACCCACACAGAACAGAGGCGGCAGGGCCTCGACGACACGCGTGTACGCAGCTGAGTCGTTTTGCAAGGACATGGTGAACGAGAGGAAGCAAGTCACCGCCACCGGCAGTGCGGTTGTGACTTTCGCAGGAGCAGAGGGGTCGATCGTCGAGGTGGAGGTCCCAAAGGTACGTGGTAGTGTGGTGCGCTGCTGCAAATGCATGCACGCACCGGGATGATGCACCTCACGGGGAAGGTTCAATGTTTCGGCTGCCGTTGCTGCGCAGGACACATACATCCTTGATGCGGGGCTAGACGCTGGGCTGGACCTGCCATACACATGCAGAGGCGGCATCTGCGGGTAGGGTATCAAGTCGCACTCGGCAGAGAACTTCTATATTTGCAGAAACTTCTGAAAGCGCAGATCCGTACCGCTGCCGTCAGTACGCCTGCTGGCATGGCACCGCTGAACATGGTTTCACACTGATGTTTAGGGCGTGCGTCGGCAGAGTCACTTCAGGGTCCGTCGACATGAGCGATGTAAGGCTAACGTAGCATCTGTGAACCTGGTTGCATTCTGCAGTGTGCGGCGTCCTGGACGTCACAAGCTGCGGCATCACACAACACGGCATGACGCATCATGCCATCTTGTCTTGCAGATCGACGACCTCAGTTTTACCATTGACGAGGACGAGCAGGCAAAGGTGAGGACTGCCATTTCGGTCGTTGATACCTAGCAGTGGAAAACCCTGTTGGCAGTCGGAGAGTTCTGCGGGTCGAAAGTCGTTTGGTGCTGTGCGTGTGGGCTGTGCGACCCTGCATGGCAGAAGGAACATGACGTTGCAGTGCCTGACCTTCGCAGTCTCGAGAGTATGTTGCATCGCTCCGCTGCCACACCGTGTGTCGTAAAAGCGCCTCTCACAGTCACTGCCGTGTGCAATTACCATCGCACATTTCGCCTGTGGCAAAGGTACCGACACCTGACCTCTGACTCTGGGCCGCAGGGCATGGCGCTCATCTGCATGGCGCGGCCGCTGGAGGACTGCACCATCGAGACGCAGAGCGACTGGGGCTACAGCCTGGGCGTCGGCGAGTGGAAGGGCGCCACCGGGCACATCCTTGGCCGGGAGATCGATCCGTTGACAAAGGGCATGTGAGACTCTGGGGCCGATGCGCGGTCCTAGTAGAGGGACATTGTAATTGAAAGCCGGGAATGGGTTGGACGGTCAATCAGGTGGAGTTAAAACTAACATGACTACTTGTTGGAAGTCAAGGCGGGAGGAATGTGCATTGCATCTAGGGTAGGCAAACGTGCAACTGCTCTGCGGCTTGGCTGTAACAATGCTGTCATATTCCAAGTGCTTAATGATATAATAATACAATGGCTACAACGGGTGGAATATACATCGCACTCCAAGACACGGTGCCGGGCTCGCGTGCTGCCTACATACTGGTAGGCGGTCAAGCGAAGACCTGGAAACAAGCGCCATGTCCCCCCTAAGCTGGTGCCAGAAACGAGAATGGCACATGAATACACACAACTGCCGTGGACAGACATGCCTCAGCAACAACTACAGGAGAAACGATCCTACTGGGATCACACCCAAACGCATTCTCGGCTTGCGGGCTTGCAAGCCATCCCAGCATTGGGCGCCTGACGAGGCGGGAGGCATGCCCCGGCGCGCCACCATGCAGTGATTTGGCTGGCGGTCAGGCTCAGTCTTGCTGGCTGAGGCTTCACGCAACGCGCAGGCTTCCAATCAATTACATTGCTGCTGCCCAGCTGCGGGCGGCATCAGAGCGGGGCATTGTGCGCGGTGAAGCACGGCATCTGGCCTGCAGAAGCAAGCGCAAAGAAGCCTCAGCTGCATGTTAGCTTGAGCAAGAGCGCAGAAGGTGCTGCACACGGCGCCCATGCACAGAGCCCAGCATCAGGCCAGCCGGAACTCCCGCAAAATGTGAGGTACGGACCACTCACCCGGGAAGATGTAGTTCTGCCATTCCTTCGGCGGCGTGCGCACGTCCGCGACGCCCATGCCGGCAATGATGGACACCTCGGCTGCGCTCGGCTCCTGCACGGCCGCCACAGTCCCCATGTGAGCTCTCAGGTGTTCATGAATTTCCAGAGTTTAAAAGGCGTGAGACAGGTTCAGGCCTCCTGGGGGCCAGGAGATAACACAAGGCAGAGCCTGGACGTTCTTTCCGGCACCAGCCCGGACAAGACACTTGTGGAGTGGGCGCTGCGATGAGGGACTTCTTCCATGCCGGCCAACGTGTCGGTGGCCATGGACAATTCGCGTCAGCAAGCCCGATCAGACGTCACAACCGAGGCATGGAAGGAGTCAACAGTAAAGCGCAGCGATGCAGCGCAGCAACCACAGCACCCATCTGGCTTGCGCAGCTTCCAGGCCAGCTTCTCGAGTGCGGTGTTGCCCTGGTAAAGGTGCATGTGTGGATGCAGAAGTTTTGGCAAGAAGTCGTCAGGCGCCCACCCGCGGCTGCTTGCGCAGCGTCCAGCCCAGCTTCTTGAGGGTGGTGTTCCCCTTGCGGCTGTTGCAGCTGGTGCAGGCGGTGACCATGTTTTCCCAGGTGAACTTGCCGCCCTTACTCGCCGGCTTCACGTGGTCCAGCGTCAGGTTTGTCCTCGCGCCGCAGTACCTGTCAGTGAGGGCATTGCACGCTATCGTCAGAGTCGTCCTTGTCCCGCCGGCTTCACGTGATCGTTACGTCCGTCCTCGCACCGCAGTACCTGGGATGTGGAAAGGTGGTCAGGTTTCAAGTGTGTTGAGAGGGGTCGGCATCACCTGCAAGCACCGCAGAACCTGACAGCGAGGTGATCGTGCGCTCAGGCGCTGCAGCATCTAGCACCATTCGTTGCCTGCCTCGCCGAGGTGTTATGTGCGCTAAGACAATGCAGTGACCGCATACCCACACGCAGCGCTGAGGGTATGCAAGGGGTCCCCCAGCCAACAGCAGCGGGCAAAGCAGTGAGATGGCCTGATGCAGAAACCCGCCGGTTGACTTCATCCGGCACTCTTTGATGCTGTGGCAGCAGGATAAAGATCACTCACTGGCAGCAGAAGCGGTCCCTCAGCATGATGTTCCGCCGCGACAACGACAGACGCGCCCTCCAGTTCCGCTGCGCCCACCACATCACATATTGCACCAAACGCCCTTCAAACACCTGGGCCAGCATAGTGCTGATGCTTTGTCCCGCAGAGATGCTGTGATGGCAATACAGCTCACACCAATGCGCCGGCAGCGAGACATGACGCCATCTTGAGCATGAAGCACTCACCTTGACATAGAAGCGGACCCTGCACACCGCCGGGATGAGATGCTGCGCCCGCACGCTGCGCACTGACATGTCCTCGAAGTACTCCAGCACATCCACCTGCAGATAGCGGCAGCACTGCGCATCCACAGCTGTTGCGGCACAGCTACCTGACCGTCTCGGTGATTTTGATTGCTGCTTTTGTTGTGCAGCGTTCCTCACGTGCTGCATGCTTTGCCTTTCCATCGCTCCAATAACTGCTTCGGGCCAGCATGTCCTGCCCACCTTGTCAAACAGGTCCAGGCAGATGGCGCGTTGCCAGTTGATTACGTCGATCGGCCTGTAGCTGCTGTCCAGCACCAGCGCTCTGCAGTCAAATCGACAGATTGCAGATGACAGCAAACATCGCGGGAAGGGCGTGCCACTAATAGCGCACACGCATGCAGCCCCATTTAGGTCCTGATGCCGATGGCACACGAAACCCTTGACAAAGTCACCCACATGCCTCATCCAAGTGCCTTACCTGCAGCCGGCATACTGCGCCAGCGCTGACGGCACCTGCGGCGGCGCCTCCTCGCTGGGCACCTGCATCGGCGACTTCTGCCGCCGATTCTTGTGCAGCGTCACCTTCGCATGCTGCTGCTGCCGTGTGGCTGTGGGCTGCTTCGAGGCTGCCGGCTGCACCGCGGCCAGCGAGCCGTGAACGGTCATGAGGGCACGAGACCGCACCCTGCATGTGTGCAAGGGCATTGGATGGCATTCCAAGGAAGGCAGCTGCAATTAACGCACACACTGCTCAAAGACAAAGACAGTGATCAAGACTCGCAAAGCACATTTACAGAGTGTCTGAACTTGTTTCGCGTGCCCAGGCAAGCAAGATGCGTTCGGGTCAAAAGGTGCTGCCCACTCTGACTTTTGAAACTCATCACCTGCTGCTGGACGCTGCCTGCAGGCCCTGCACCAGCATACGGTGCGAGGCGAGCCGGATCGAAGCCATGCGCCCGATAGCGAGGCCAAGTGCCCCGTAACAACGGGACACCGAAGCGTCGAACAGGGTCTGGGGATATGATCTCCGCGACAGGGTGTGCACTGTCCGCCCTGCGTCGCGGTCCGCGGCACCACCAATGCTGCAGGCACAGCACTGGTAGCAGGACGAATGCTTTCGGGCAATGGCACTGGCTTCATCTGCCCTAGTAGTGTATCGTTACAGGGCGGCCAAAAACAGCCTGTACTGTTTTGGCATGCATGCAAAATGCAATGTGAAAGGAATGTTCGCACATTCCTTTCACCAGGGGAGTTGCAACAAAACAGGACCTTTTCTTACAAATCATCGCTCCAATGTCAGTTTGGGCCATGCGTCGGGCCCCAGCTTCAGGCCATGAAGCCATTCCTGAAGTCAACAGTGGTCCTCCGAATGACGCAGCACAGCAGGCGCCGACAGCCCACACCGCAGATCAGTGGGAGATAGACCAGCTGGCAGACCAGCATTCGATCGGCTCGGACGAGGAGGAGGACGAATATGAGCATGAAGCGCGCTGGGCCGCGGTCGAGGATGAACTGGAGAATGAGCTGCCTTTCATTGGAGAAAGCAGCTCGGACGAGGAGGACGACGCGTACGACTTCATCCTGTCCAGGCTTGTTGCGACATTGAGCGACATGTCGCTGTCAGCAAGCAATACGCAAGACGCATGTGGCAACAAATGGTTCCAACCTGCGAAACACCTGCAATACTAGGACCCGATTTGAGAGCTTATACAGAGAACCTTTTGCAAGGAACACGTGTATCAGAAAAACAAAATATAAACGCTCAGAGGTGGCTGCTGCACCATGCAGGCCGGCGCCCGGCGGCGACATTTACCAGGTGCAATGATTGACGCATGCATTGCTGCACTGCACTGCATGCCTGTGATTTGCCCGGCGACAAAACGCAGCAAGTGATCTGCTGCCATATTAAGGGAGAGCTTGAACAGGCAACGCATGATGCCCATGCTTGCACTGCAAGTACAGGCCAGCCGCGTGGGAGACATGGAGCGCGTCAAGTACCTGCTGGAGAACGAGCAAGTGGACGTGAACAAGCGGGACCGCTGGGACTCTGTGCCGCTGTACTATGCCTGCCTCGCGGGTGCGCGCACCTGAAACTGTGGCAATCTACACGACGCCAATTCAGCTGTGTCTTGGTACTTGAATGCCAATAGTGCACGCCGCAGCAATTCTCTGAGTCGTTCTTCTTTTCATGGCAGGGCACATCGAAGTGGCGGAAATATTGCTGAAGAACGGAGCCGTTTGCACTGAGGGGAGTTTCGACGGAGAACGATGTATTTACTGCTCGTGAGTTGGAACAGCCCGCCGCTGCGCCTCTGGCTGATAGTTTGTTCTTTGCTGTGATGAGGAGCTGGCACCTAATGCGCGCACATGCATTTGGGCGGGGGACAGCCTGGCTTACATGCAGCAATCACGACAGATCTGGCTCTTCGACAGCAATTGTGGCGCTGCAGGCTGACGACCACCATTCGGGCGCTGCTACGGCGGTATGAGCTGCGGCCGCCGCCGCTGTCGCCGCTCGCCGCCGCGCTGCGCAGCGTCTGCACGCTGTGCACCGACCCTGAGGCGGTGGAGACGACTCCCAGGTCAGAGGCCACATTGCAAGCTGATCTGCGTTAAAAATCACAGTGCATAAAAGATTGTGACGATGGCTTGTCCAGGGAGGCGCCGCCCCTGAAACATGCACGGCCAATGGCTGCTGTTCGGCGGCGGCGGCGGCACCGGCTCCGGCTGCAGACCCTGAAGTACTGAAGTTCTGATCCCTGGCGCAGGCCTATGTATGAGGACCTGGTGTTCGTACTGGGCGGCGAGCGCATCCCGCTGCACCGGGCGGTGCTGGCGGCGCGGTCGCCCTTCTTCCACAGGATGCTGCGCACCGCCTGGCTGCCGCCGCAGGTGTGCGGCACACCATGTTTCATGCGCAGTGTCTTGTCCCTATTGCGGACGCATCCTGCAACACCTGGTGTCAATCTTGCTTTTCCGTGCCACAGGGCGGAGGCGTGCGCAGGGTGCACCTGCGACCGGACCTCCTGCAGCCCGAGGCGCTCCGCGCTTTGGTCATCTACATGTACAGGTGTGCCCAGCTGACTACAATGATCCATGCAACAAGCTTCCATCTGCCTCTGGAAATCAACAACCGCAGACATTTCCGTGCACGCTTCACCCACGCATGCTCTGCGCCTTGCAGCGAGCGGCTGGACATACCCATGGAGGAGGCACCGCACATGGAGAAGGTGGCACACACGGTCAAGTGCAAGGACCTGGAGCAGGCCATCAAGAACGAGCTGTACACCATGCGGTGAGACGTGTGCTGCTTTAGCTCTGCACCGTGTGTGCACCCATCAGCAGCAGACGAGACACTCTATGGCCCTGCGCGCAGGCAGCGGTTCCCCAGCCACACTTTTTGATCAAGCGCCGCTGAGCCGCCCGCAATTATTGAGTTCAAGATGTTACTAGCGCAACGACAGCCATGGCCGCGCTTGCAGGTACTACTACAAAACCACGCACCGCGGCGAGTCGGCGCCCCGCAGGTGTGCAGATCTCCTGTCGATTTGGTAAACTCTACCCTGCCATGAGCTCCTGCGTTGGCAGCATTCACGAGCAGCATCACATCCAAAGCGCCTTGCCGCTTACCGCATGCCAATGATGCATCCTTGTTGGCAGCATTCACGAGCAGCATCACATCCAAAGCGCCTTGCCGCTTACCGCATGCCAATGATGCATCCTTGTTCTGCAGGTTCGTGCTGCAGCGGGGGGCGCTGCCAGCAGAGGTAAGCAACTCCACATCAACAGGGACCGACAGCTCAATATAATCTAGCCCGTCCTGATCAGCAAATTTCCGCCACTGCAGAACACACTGTAGTATATACTTTCAGAGTAACAATACCACTAATGCTCTCCCATCCTTTCGCAGGCGCACATGTCGGCGCAGCTGGGCTCGCTGCGGTCGTGGGCCGCGCTGCAGGAGGCGGAGGGCAACCTGGGCCCGGGGCCTGACTTTGCGGATGTGGTGCTGCGCGTGGAGGGCCGCGCCTTCCGCTGCCACAGGGTGCACAAATCAGTGTCGCAATCATGCACTTTCGATCGCAATAACTGAAGGGAGTCGCAGTCACATGCTTCCCCTGCGGAATGGGAGCTCTAATCGGCAAGCGTGGCCGCGCTGTGCTTGCTGGATGGCTGTGACCAGCGGCAGATGTGACGCGGTGCTTCATGAGCCCTTGTGTCAGGCGTGATTGCTGTCCCTGACAGGTGGTCCTGAGCACGCGCTCAGAGTACTTCTCTGCGCTGCTGCAACGCTCAGAGGATTCGGAATCAGAGGGCGGCGGTGGCAGCAGCGAGCAGCAACAGCAGTTACCCACCCTGGAGCTGCATGGCGTCACAGCAGGTGTGTGTGTGTGTGTGTGTGTCAGGGTTTTCTGAAGGGGTTAATGGGTTTTCACATGGTGCCTCTTTGCATCTCGCATCCCTTGCAGCGGAACACTTGGCGCTGTCTGGAACCCTGCAGGCGGCGCTGCGCCTACGCACATGCGCTTGTGCAGACCTGGGCATCGCACCGCAGGAGCTCGGGTCCCCTTTCTCAAGACTTTGTGAGGGTCTCAGCAGAGGCACCTGATGATCACCCTGAACTCCCGTGTGCGCAGACATCTTCGACATCATGCTGGCGTTTGTGTACACGAACGAGGTGCCGCGACTGGGGCAGCGTCACCTCAGCTCCGCCAGCATCCTGCAGCTGTTTGACGCGGCCGACCTGCACCTGCTGCTCGCCATGAAGGTGCCATACTGCATTTTCCGCCAAAATTCATGGCAGCTCGATCGCATCCCAGCACAGCAATGCACATTGCCTGCTTCATCCACTCGTGCACGCGCACAAAAGACTTGAATAAGTCCTCTTGCCATTGTGCAGTGGAGATCCGCCACGCCTTGCACTTCCGTTTTGCGAGCAGACTGTTCAGCAACTGCTCTCTGAAGCCTCAGGGCCCAAGCTGACAACCCTGGGCCTGTTTCTGGTTCGTCGCAGCGGGCGTTCGCGGATGAGGTGCTGGCAAACATCGAGGTGGGCATGCGCGCGGGCGCCAAGCCCACCCTGGAGCACCTGTGCCGGCTGCTGCTGGCGGCGGACCAGCATGCGGTGCCAGCGCTGCGGGATCCCTGCCTTGCGGCCATCGCCCACCGCTTTGACGCCCTGGCGAAGGGTGCAGGATCTCGTCCTGCTGCTTCTCTCAGCTGCTCATTGATCACAGGCCAAGGAAACCCCAGCAATCACTCATCGCTGTTTGGAGTCTGCCCATTGACTCCAACGTCCATGCTGCTGTTCACCAAGATTTTGTGGCTGAGAATGTGTGGCTATCGGCGTCAGCAGGTGATCCGAGCGACAGGGACGTGGCGGTTCTTGCCACCTTCGTGCAGGCGATTGCGCCGCACATCAAGACGGTGCGCTTCTCAACACTGCTGGGTTCAGCCGACATCGAGTGGTTATGCATGTCGCCTCTGGATCTATTAGCATGATCCACTTTTTAGAATGTTAAAGGGTACATTCCATTCACGGCAGCACATGCAACACTGCCCTGGATGGGGCTGACATGCCGTGTGATGTGCGCCATAGGTGGATGATATCGTGGAGGATGCAGATGACATTGCCGGCGCATCAGGCGGCAATATCGAAGGCGGCGGCGTGTCGGGCCTCGGGCGCGGCACCATCTTGCAAGATATGCGAGAGGCATACTTGGAGAGCACATTCGGCGCCACCCGCGACGCGCAGGCGTCCAAGTTTGACGAGCAGCTCCTGTCGCTGCTGGCGATGCCGGCGGCGGCGTGACGGCGGCGGCGGCGGAGCGGCGGCAGCGGCATGACGCGCGCCGATGCTTCCCCGGGGCCCTGGATCGATGGCCGTGCATATGATTGGTCATTTGATGCAGGCACATTGCCGATAAGCGATTTCCGTGGCTTGGACTCGTGCAAGTGCTCGGAGGCCGAAATTTGTCCTGCCTGCCAGGCTTCGAATGCCCTTGTGCGCCACCTGGAGACCAGCCACTGATCAAGTGACGGGCAGCATTTGCACGCTGCTGGTGCTTCCATATCGCACGATAATCCTGATTGCCTCGAACGGATCATGCGTGACCTACTGGCACGGCGCCGGCGGTGAGCATGACTCCACTGGACCTCCGCGCAGCAGCTACCGGCGAAGCTTCAGGATGCACTTTTCTTAGACTGACCCGAGGCTGCCCAGCCACGGATGGCTGGGCTGGCGGATCCGGCGCCGCCTATCCCTCACGCTGCACAGCTCGACCCTGCTGGCGGCCCGCAGGTGATTTTGGCTTGCATGCACGTCGGTGTCCGTGGTTCGGCGGACGCAAGCTGTGGCGTGAGGTTCGAGGATGGCGCCTGCTCTCCAGTTCGCACTGAGATCAATACCCTGCAAGGACATTCAAGTATCGCTTTCATGCTGCACGGCGTCCCTGGTGCGCCACAATTCGGCTCTGGCCTGCATGCCTGCAGGATGTGTTGAGCTACCAGCTTGGCGATCAGCGGACTAACGGATCGTCCTCAGGACGAATCGAATCGCATCACTGGGCAGACCGGTGCGATGCCGGGACAGCCTCGGCCGGAGGACCACAGCCATAGCGCGGGAAGTCGTGACAGCGGCGCCGGCCACGCCGAGCCGCTGGCGCCGAATGCAGGCAAGGAGATGATGCTGCCACAACGCAGCGTCGCACTGGTGGCTAGCATAGACCTGCCGTTGTTATTTGCTGAAATTTCCGCCGGCCGCACCAGGTTTCAGGTTCAGTCGGATGCAACTTCAGAATGCACGTCCACTCTGCACAGGTCTACCAGACGGCGCCATTCACGAGGGCATCCAGCACTTCACGGCAGATGTTCCGCCGACAGTGCCTGCGGCGAACAGCCACTCGGCGGCCTTCGCCCTGTCGCTGCCGGCGCAGCAGCCGCCCTACTTCTCGTTTCCCGGCGCCAGCGCCGCCGCCGGCGCAACTGGCGCCGCGACGGCGTTCCAGCTGCATGGCGCGATGCAGCAGCCGGGCCTGCCCAGCCTGGGCGACCTCCACGCCGCATCGCTGCAGATCCCCAAGGCAGCCGCTGACTTTGGCGGGCTGCAGAATGGTCTGCAGAACGGGATGCTGTACGGCGGCGGCGCTTCTGGGGCGCTGGGCGAGCATGCTGCCGGGAGCCTGCACGGCAGCGGCAGCCTGCATGGCAGCGGCGGCCTGTACGGCGGCGGCGGCCTGCATGGCAGCGGCGGCCTGTACGGCGGCGGCGGCCTGCATGGCAGCGGCGGGTTGCACAGCAGCGGCAGCTTGCATGGCAGCAGAACCGCATACGGCGCTGGCCACTCCCCGCTGCAGCCGGCCGCCGCATTCGGCGGCGGCAGCGGCAGCGGCCTGGGCCTCAGCGGCGTCGCCACGGATCCGGCGCTGCAATACGGCGGCACGGCGAGTTTCGGCAGCGGCGCCGCGGCTGGTGGTGGCGGCGGCTCCGGCAGCGTGACGGGCAGCTTTGTGGGCGCTCTGTCGGGCGCCGCCGGTGGCTTTGGGCACCATGCTGGATTCGGCGGGCTGGTCGGTGGCAGCAGCGGCGGCGCAGGCCTGTCGGCCACGGGGCCCAGCCTCAGCAGCACGGGGCTGAGTGCGGCCGCGCAGTTCAGCGCCGGCGCCGGCGCCGTCGCGGCGCCGCAACTGCCGCCCAACGCATCGCTGGCGGAGCACACCGAGGCGCTGCTGGCGGAGGCGCACGCGGCATATCGGCGCGGCCAGTTCTCTCAGGCCCTGCAGCTGTGCCAGGCGGTGAGCATATGCACATGAACTGTGCAGGATCTGGCCTTTGCAATATGCCTCGAATGGGGCTTCACTGGGCAAGGCATGAGGCAAGTATGCACGCCCATTGGACAACCTTCCTGTTGTCCAACACAGCCAACAATCTGTGACCAGTGCAAATCCCGGCGACGTGGGCTGCCTGTCAAGATCCCTCATTCCGGCAACATGCGCGCTGCAGATCTTTCCCAGCTGCACCAACCGCACGGACGTGCTGCTGCTGATCGGCGCCATCTACTACCAGCTGGGCAGCTACGAGCAGTGCATCGCCTTCAACGACCGCTGCATCCTGCTGGACCCGCACATGGCAGAGGCGCACGCCAATCTGGCCAACGCGCTGCAGCAGATTGGCAACTGGGACATGGCCATCATCTACTACAAGGTGTGTTGGTTGCACGGCCGCAGTCCTTGACGTCAAAACTAGTCATGTCCTCGGCACAGCAGTATGCGAGCAGATTCGGCAACTGGGACATGGCCTACTACCTACAAGGTGCGGGCTGTATGTTGCTGGCTGTACTGTGAGCTGTTCTCATGTTTGCTGTTTCCTTGTGGGTTGTCAGTTCAGGGGAATCTTCATGGATCCTCATTGAGAGCAGCAGCTGGGACATGGCATCATCTATCACGAGGGTGCTGGGTTTTCAGTGACACAGAGGAGGTTTTCCGGCTTCGTCGCCGTCACATTCGCAGCCTGGTGGACTGCTGATTCCGAATGAAAAACCAACAGCCTGGTGGGGTGACTGAGGGCTGCGACTTCGACTGCCAACTGCAGTCGGCGCTGACGCTGAAGCCGACATTCACGGACGCGTACAACAACATGGCGAGCGCGCTGGTGCAGAAGGGCTGCATCCCGCAGGCCATGGAGTGCTACGCCGCCGCGCTGCGCATCGACCCCAACGTGGTGCGTGTTGCACCTTGCAGGACATTGCAGCAAAGCGCACGTTGCAGCATAGCCTGTATTGCAGCACAGTGCATGTTGCAGCACAGCGTTCCTTGCAGCAGAACACACATGGTAAGTCAGGCAGCGGCGTTGTTGGTCCACGCCGCAACGACCACTGTGCCCAGTAGCACAGGACCCGTTTCACCTCAGAATTGGAAGAGGCAGGAAGAAAATTTGGTTCCTGTCCCAGTGGGCGCAGTCGTTGCTGCGTGGACTAACAATGCCCGCTGGCTGACTTGCGATCACGCCTTTGAATTGTGCAGGATCCTCACAGAGGTGTCACTGAAACTGCCACACAAGTAATGTGTCTCCATCCTTCTGTCTGCGCAGGTGGACGTGCACAACAACCTGGGGGACCTGTGGCGGGCGCAGGGCGCGGCGGGGCGGGTGGCGGCGCAGCGCTGCTATGCGGAGGCGCTGCGGCGCAACGCGCAGCACGCGCCCGCCTGGCGCGGCCTCGGCGACCTGTACCGCGAGTTTGGCGACCACCCCCAGGCCGTCGCCTGCTATCAGGCAAGCAAATTCTGCCACAGTTCATTCGTGTATGCATGTGTTGCTCGGAAAGGCTTGGCGACCACCCCCGCTCGTCGCCTGCTACCAGGCGCTCGGCCATATTTGCTGTTTGCTAGCGCCGCTCTGCGCTACTGCTGCGGGTATCAACAGTGCTGCCCTCATACTGCATGCTTGGAGCTCGAACATCCAGTAGAAGCTTGCAAACAGCAGCAGCACAGGTCAAGTGCCGGCGTGCCAATTGAGTGCTTCCCAGCGGACGCTGGGGGCTGCCGCAACCGCGCACGGATGGCTTGCGAGGACGCGTCTCGCCCTGATGCGCGTTTACACATCTGGATTGACGTTTCCAACTGCCATATGTAACAGGAGGCGGTTCGGCTGCGGCCCAACTACGCGGACGCGTACACGGGCATGGGCGTCAGCCTCAAAGAGCTGCGGCGGCGGGTGGAGGCGCAGGCTTGCTTCGAGACGTGCGTGCGTCTGCGCCCCGGCTGCGCGCTGTCACTCGGCAACCTCGCCGGCCTCTACTACGAGCAGGTGCGGGAAGTTGGATCTGCTCCACAGCAGCTGGTGTATCACAACTACTAGCGCCCGACAGCTACTGGCGCCAACCCTTTGGGGCGTGCGGCCAGGAAAGGCAAATGCTGGGGCTTTGCAACCTGCAAAGCAAGCATTGTGGCAAAGCTTTGTAGCAGTCACCTGGCGCTGACGGAGCAGGCGACTTCAAGAGCTTGCAGGCTTTCGGGTATGATGTGCTACACAATATATACTAGAGGAGGTGGTCGCAACATACCGGGAGGCAATGGCGCGGGAATTTTTGACTTACGGAGGCGTACACAGGATGCCAATGATCTGGCTCTGAACACCGTTCACTGTTTTCATCACAGGGCAAGCTGGAGGAGGCGGTGGCAACGTATCGGGAGGCGATAGCGCGGGAGCCCAATTTTCCGGAGGCATACAACAACCTGGGCAATGCGCTGCGGGAGGCGGGCCGCCCCGACGAGGCCATCGCCTGCTACACCGCCTGCATCCAGCTGCAGCTGCAGCGGCCCCACACCTCCGGCGGCGTCCACCCCCCGCCCGTGCGAAAACCCTGCCTGTGCCACGGCACCAGCCCACCAGGCCCATGTGCATGACTTGACGGTCAGCCATTCGTCAATCGCTACTCATTGCTGCCATGCCTGTCACGGCAGCGGCACAAAATGCCCTGATCCCTAATCTGGCTGTGATCGCAGGGCAACCCGGCGGCGGCGGCGGCGGCGCAGGCGCAGCGGCTGTCGGTGGCGTACAACAACCTGGGCGGCATCCTCAAGATGCAGGGCCGCGCCGCTGAGGCCATCTCCTGCTACGAGCACGTCGCGCTGCTGCAGCCCAACAGCCCCGAGGTGTGGCGCTCCCGTCAGCGGAGCGGCTTTCTGTTGGTGGAGAGCTTTCTTGCAACACATGTCTTTCGTATTCCTCCTGCTGGTTGTCACCGCCAGCTGGGGTGACCAACGGAAAGCGGCGCAGTGCAATTTCTTTGCCAGGCAGCCTCAGAGTGTCCTGCAGAATTGGGCCACAGCCCCGAAGGCTACCTTGGTGCCGCGTGTGTGACATCGCCCATGCAGCAGACTTCCTGAGACACTGACAAAACGCGATGCTGTGCGCCGCAGGGCCACGCAAACCTGGCGAGCGCGTTCAAGGACGCGGCGCGGCAGGATGCGGCAATCGCCTCCTACCGCCGCGCACTGGCGCTGCGGCCCGACTTCCCCGAGGCCTTCGCCAACCTGGTGCACAGCCTGCAGGTGAGGCGGCACCTCATCAAGCAAGGTTGCAAGGCTGCAAGACAGGAAACGACGCGGCTGCCGTGCTACCCATCACCACTGATGGGCAGCTGAAATGACAGATTACTCGCCTCCCCGTGTCGTAGGATCCTGTCTGGGCAACTGCCGCAAGGGGCTTTAGAACACTGCCAGAATGCAGCGCGGGGCGTCTGACCTGCCTCCGGACTTCGCCTCACATCACATCAATTGCCAAGCACGGTCGCTGCCTTGTGCAGCGCGCTTATGGGTGGCAGGACCGGGACGCGCTGTATGTGCGGCTGGATGCACGTAAGATGTCAGATAACGAATTGGACTAGATCGCAGGTGGTTTTGAATGTCGCTTTCTGACAACTTCGACATCTTGACCCTTTCGCTATCTGATATTTTGACCTTCGCCCCGCAGTGCGTGTGCGAGTGGCGGGACAGGGAGGCGCTGTTTGTGCGGCTGGAGGGGGAGGTGCGGCGGGACCTGGCCGCCGGCCGCCTGCCGCCCGTGCAGCCCTTCCACATCATGGCCTATCCCTTCCCCGCCGACCTTGCAAAGGTGGGAAAGGAAGGAATCACACCGTGCCCAGATATGCGTATCTGGAGAGGCTGCGGCGAACATAACACAAACGAAATTGCATACAGGCAAGGGAGTTCCCAGCAGCCCTTTCACTTCATGGCCTACCCCTTCCCTGCCGACCAATGTGAGGGAGCAGCTTGCCAGACGTGCAGACACTGCACGGCAGAGCAGGAACACAACAGTTCACAGCGGCGCCACAGGGCGCACAGACTTCTCCACGCATTGCGCTGTGTGCACGCCGAGCGGCAGGGCATCCTGGATTGACTGCACGCCTCCCCCAGTGTCTGTCTCCGGCACGAGATCGATCCCTCGTACCTTTCCCCGGACATCATTCGTCCCCAACACCATTCTCCTCTGCAGGCGGTCAGCGTCAAGTATGCAGAGTTCTGTGCGCTCACCGCGTCGCGGCTGGGGGCGCCGCCGTTGGCGCACCCGCCGCCGGCGCCGCTGGCGCCCGGCCAGCGCCTGCGCGTGGGCTACGTCTCCTCTGACTTCGGCAACCACCCGCTGTCGCACCTCATGGGATCCGTCTTCGGCCTGCACGACCGCTCGCGTCTGGAGGTGGGTTTCGGGTTTTCTGGAAGGTCTCTGTTGTGGCATTTGTCTGCCGCCTTCTTGTGGCATGTGAGCCTGCTATTGGGGCTCGCTGCTCAGAATTGGCGAAAGCAAGAGGCATCCGGACACTCCTGGCTGTATCCAGAGGGAGCATAACTACTCCCCCTGCTGTGTCTGCTCCTCGCTCGGCACCTGAAGCATAGTTCAATACCTTTTCGAACACTCATGGGCAGTTTCTCTGGTAGTGGAGCACTCAGATACGCATAAGCACAAGCGCAAAGCCGGATATGCAGGAACTGAAATTGCACCGCCAGCAGATCTTCTGCTGCGCGCTTAGCCCGCCGGACGGCAGCGAGTGGCGGGCGCACGGCAGAGCTCTCCATATCTATGAGCACACGTGAATCCTGCGCATGTCGCCTGCAGATCTTCTGCTACGCGCTGAGCCCGCCGGATGGCAGCGAGTGGCGGGCGCGCATAGAGGCGGAGGTGGAGCACTTCACCGATGTGTCGGCCTGGCCCATCCCCGACATCGCCGCCCGCCTGTCCGCCGACCAGATCCAGGTCGGCTTTGATGATCGTCCGTTGTGCATGTGGCATTTCAGCAAGCGAGTTGACCTCGTACAGATTGTCGTCTGACTCTTGGCCCCTGTCGAGAAGTCAAGCAAAGGGAGCTTTACCATTCCTGTTCATCAGCTCCTTTCATCAGCTAATGTGCTGCAGACAGGCATGCCACATCTCCATAGTAGGGTCTGTGTCGCGTCCCTCTCATGCACTGCATTTCTGATGGTCCATTTTGTGCAATGCAAACAGGTGGCGGTGAATCTGAACGGGTATACGAAGGGCGCGCGCAACGAGATATTTGCGCTGCGCCCGGCGCCGGTGCAGACCAGCTACATGGGCTTCCCCGCCACCACCGGCGCTGACTTCCTGCCCTACCTCATCACCGACAAGGTGCTTGTTCCCGCTTTCTGTGCCGTCTCTCTGCTGAAATTTCCTGTTCGTCGTTCAAGTTTGCAGAGAGGAACTGTACTCCGAAATCTGATTCAATAAATCCGCACGTTCCGAATGTTCCGAATGTTTCAAATAGGCAAATTCAAGAAATTGAGAGGAAATACACAAAATTCCTTTGCAAGTGGTAGCGTCGCCGGAGGTGCAGGACTGCTACAGTGAGGCGCTGGCGCTCATGCCGCAGCACTTTCCGCTTCACAAGCTTAAATATTCCTGCCTGAATTTCCCTTGCAGGTGGTGGCGCCGCCGGAGGTGCAGGACTGCTATAGCGAGGCGCTGGCGCTCATGCCGCACTGCTACTTCGTCAACGACTACAAGCGCGCCCACGCCGACGTGCTCGACGAGGTGAGGTTTGGGTATGCGTTGGCCGTAGCGTGTGACAAGATGCTAGGCAAGTGTCGTTGAAAGGCAACATGTGTCAACAAACCATCACTGCAATTTTCTGCAGCTCCGGCCGCCCAGCTGGGCAAGCACTGGCCCGTTGAACAACTTCACGAAGCACCACAGTTTCCACAGACATTGTTGCACCTTGCAGAGCCGGCTGCCAAGCCGGGCGAGCATCGGGCTGCCGGAGGGGTGCATCGTCTACGCCTGCTCCAACCAGCTGTACAAGTACGACCCGGAAACCTTCCAGACCTGGTGCAACATCCTGCGCCGCGTGCCCAATAGGTGCGCCATTGCCGATTCTTCATAATAGGTAACATCTCAACATTTCGCCTGCAAGCCCTGTAGACCTGTGCACAATCCTGCGCCGCGTGCCCTTGCACTCTGCCTCCAACAATTTTGCTTGCATCTCTTGCCTGAAAGCCCCATGCTCCGGCTCATGTGCTTTCATGATACGCCTCCATATTCCACGCTCACGCAGCACACTTTCCCACGAGGCCGACTGCAGCGTGCTGCAGTGTTGTGTACCACAATGAACATCAACAGAAGATCCTGTGCGCCTTGAAATGTCTGCATCCTCGGACGAGAACTGTGCGTGCCCCCCTCAGCGTGCTGTGGCTGCTGCGCTTCCCGCCGTACGGGGAGCCGCACGTAAAGGCGGAGGCGGCGGCGCGCGGCATCGACCCCGCGCGTATCATCTTCACCGATGTCGCCGCCAAGCCCATCCACATCGCCCGCTCCGGTGCGCTGCTCGCCCCTCGCTGATTCTGCCGCCCCTCCGATGATGAAGCTTTTGACAATGCGTCCAGCTTTTGTTTTAACAAAGTTGCACAGACATGGAGTGCGTAGAGCACAGGAGTCAGCCTCGTCTGCCTGGTTAGCCTGAAGATGCAGTTTATACTGGTTTCGTGACCTGTGTGTGCATGTGTGGCGGACGCATCGCTGCATACGCTGCTTGCACAATCCTCGAGCCCCAAATGGCAAACCTTACTTCGATAACATTGATGCTTTCGTGCAGGCGTCGCGGATGTGTTTTTGGACACGCCGCTGTGCAACGCGCACACCACGGGCTGCGACGTGCTGTGGGGCGGCTGCCCGATGGTGACGCTGCCGCTGCAGCGCATGGCCTCCCGCGTCGCCGCCTCCCTGTGCTCCGCGACCGGCCTCGGCCAGGAGATGATCGTGCATTCGCAGCAGGTGCCGCCCTCACACCGACAGTCCTGCATGGCATGTGGAGGCTGAGAGGCCTGCATGCTCGCACTCCTCTCATCCAGTGGCAACACCCTGCGCTGCAATGCTTGGACCGTGTGAATCATGAAAGTGGTGTGTGCCAGCTGAACTTCTGTCCCTGATTTGACCGGCTGCGCAGGAAGGGCGAGGGCCGATGGTGGTGCAGACAGCATGTGGTGCTGTCAGGCTCTGAAAGGTTATCTACCATACCGCACAACGATGCGAGAGTACAGGGCGGTGGCACTGGGCAGCGATCACGGCTGCCTGAAAACTTAAATCCTAAACCCTTACTCCTTTTTAACCCTGCTGGAGCATGAGGAGCTGGCGGTTGCGCCGGGGAGCGACCAATGTTGCTCCCTGAACACCAAACTCAAGGATCACCGCCGAAAACCAAGGCAAACCAAATGGAGTGGTTCTTTCACTACCTTGCAGGAGTACGAGGAGCTGGCGGTGGCGCTGGGCAGCGACCATGGCCGGCGGGAGGCGCTGCGGGCGCGGCTCAAGGCGGGGCGCCTGTCCAGCCCGCTGTTTGACACGGACGGCTGGGTGCGCGACCTGGAGCGCGTCTACTTCCGCATGTGGGACATCCACGTCTCTGGCCGGGTGCGTCTTTGGACAATATCACTTGCTTGAAGTGCTGACATCATGATCGCAAATCAGCGCCTCGGTCTGGGACCCTTTACCTACGTCAACTTCCGCACGTGGGCCATCCACGTCTCCGGCCAGGTGCGTCTTCTGGGCAAAGTCTTCTCTGGCTGTGCGGTGTGCCAATGCCGCGACACGAATCGGCACCTCTTGGGGCATTTCGAGGACTCCTTCAAAACTCCTCCCAGAAACACGCCAGTGCCAGCTGGGTCGGCGTGCACTAGCGCCTTGGGGAGGGATGTGAGAGAGGCGCTCGCGCGCGCTGTTGGTCCGTGGGTGTCCTGGCATGCAGGCCACAGGGCACAGCCACCGCACATTGCAGTGACAGGAGCCTGGGGCGATGATGAACATGTAGCGCCCTGATGGCATGCTGACGGTTGCCCCTGCTTGTGCTGCTGCAGGCGCCGCACACCTTCGAGGTCTAGGGTTCGGAACACCGTGTTGAGGTGTGGAGCGACCGGCGGCGGCCCCCGTCCGGCCCCACGAGTCGGGAAGTGCGGGGTAGGGCGGCGCCGCCGCCAAACAGGCACGGATTTTGGGGATCAGGAGCAGAGCTCCCGCCTGCGCGTGCGCCGCAGCGGGGCGGCCATTCTGCTGCCAACATTCTTTGCGGTAAGCCCAGGGCGGGGGGGCTGCTGCGTCTCTTTTAATTTCGCGTCGCAGCCACATACCTGCCCAGCAGACGCTGTCGCTGGTCCGTTTCCGCCTTCAAAAGCTTTTGTGGTGTTTTGTCGACGATGCCTAGTCAATTTCAACCTTCGCAGACACCTGACTCACGATGCCGCTGGCTGAAGAAAGGTGGACGGGGCCGCCGCTGGTTTGTGGGACCAATTTGATCTAGGGTAGCCGCTTGTCGCTGGTTTGGAAGATTGGAGTTAGTGATGGTGCTGCCAACCACGAACATGTTGGGATGCTTGGCCACAATCACACACTCATCCTGGGTGATTCCCGAATCCCTCAATAACTCCCACATCCCTCGAGCTCCTGGCATGTGTTCCATATTGCGCCATGAGAAGCCGTTGACCTTTCGGATCAGTTCCAGTGAGCATATGGACCGCTGTCGTTTCCTGCCATGCCAATCGATGATTCCAATGATTCATCCTGAGCTCTGACGCTATGGCAGCCGGCCGCCGCTGCTGCAAGCGGGCATCTCGTGCTGCAGCGGGGCGTCAAATGGCGACGCCTGTGCGTCCGCCATCTTGGCCAGCACGGCGGCTGAATCCGCGGCGCCGAGTGTTGGCGGTCGGAAGAAGGCGTCGCCCGGCGGCGCCGGCGCTGCGACCCCCGGCGCACCCATGCGCTGCGCTGTGGCAAAGTCGGCGCGGGCTCGCCGCTCCGCCAGCCACACCGCAGCCAGCGGCGCGGCAATTGCCGCAGCCGTCCAGCGCGCCGCCGCCGAGTGGGTGCTGAAGGCCGCCGCGGCGGGGGAGGCGAGGAGGGACAGCAGCGCGGCCGGGGCCTCAGCGGCCGCCACCAGCACCAAGTGCCGGCTGAGGCGCACCTGCAGGGGCGGAATGAGGGGAGCGTCAGTCTCAGTCCATGTTCTTCCAAGGCAGTCTTTCGATCACGACTGCTGATCAGCTTTGCTGACGAGTTCTTCTGTATGTACGATCTTTGATATGGCAAGGCAGAGATGTCACTTTCAGGATCAGGAGAGCGGGAGCCGTCAATGCAGCCCACATCGGCACTTGCGCAGTCTACACAGCAGCTGGCCGCAGCGCGTCATGTGCACCTGGAAGGACAGGGCGTGGTGGACGGCGAGCAGACCCAGCAGAACTGTGTTGAGTTCCGCATTGGGGCTGCGGCACTGCGGCACCGCGCCCACGTTCCAGGCGGCCACCAGCGCCTATTTTGTGTAATCAAATCAGCAAGGTCTAAGTAGCACAATGACATTACAAAATGCTCACGAAATAAGCATGCAGGCGGGGCGTGTCAGCTGTGCTCTCAGCGGTGCAGGCAGTTTGGCAGGTGCTTGACAAAACAGGTGACTTCACCAAGAAGCAGCCCCTTGGTAGTTTTGAAAGTTTTGAAAGCCTGCCGCAGGTGAGGATCTGCAACGCACCGCGCTGGCAAGCCGCACGGCGGTCATGACCGCCTCTCGATGGCGCACATACCACAGGCTGCAGGCAGACAAAGCTCCTCATGGCCGACCGGACACGCTCAGGGTGCGTAGGCAGTGTGAAAAACCAGTCACGAGTCAAAGAGTGCACTGCGATCACGACTCCAGGTCAACCAGGGGTGCTGGCGCTGGGCTGCTCCCTACAACGAGTCTGACCTGCGGCAGCAGATGAGGGCGAGCGGCAGGGCCTGTAGCCCGAAGAAGGCAACCACAGGCATCGAGCGCGCGGTGTCGGAGCAGTCGCCCGCAATTGCACGCCACAGCCGCACGGTGCATGCCGCGCACGCCACAATGCTCGCCATGGCGTCTGGCAGCAGGCGGCTCCCTGCAGCACGCATATCAATTACATCACATCGCCCGGTGTTCAAGTTTGGCAGCCAAGGTTTGATATGCAGGACACGCATGTGCAGCCTGTAAATGTGAAGCTTGCCAATCATATTGTTTAAGGCCAGGACTCAACCACACAATCAGCCCAGAATATTGGCAGGTGGAGGCACAGCAGAAGGTGTCAACAGCGCGTACTGCTGTCGTAGAAGAGGAAGCTGGCCTCCCAGTCAGCAGCATCGAATGCGAGGCTCAGCTGCGGCGCAGGGACCTGCCTAGCCGGCCTGAAAGCCAGCCACAACCCCATGCCCCCAAGCACCGCCGCCAGGACCACCTGCTGAAGAGTCAGCTAAGAAGCCAAATTAATGAGATCCCAATTACAAGGAGCAATGAACGCCGCATCATGGAGCATGGCGCTTGAGGATGGATGCTGACACAAGCAACAAAAGCAGCTGCCTGACACAGAGCTGACAACTGCTTCATGTGGTCCAGAGTGCTCGTCAGCCCAAGGGTAAAACAAGCTGTCCTATTCAACTAGCAGATGGAACACGGACCTCGATGGCGCTCTGTTCAAGCCGAGGAGCAAAAGCGACGAGGAGCAGCATCGCCAGCGCCAGCGCCGTCAAAACCCACGCCAGTGCCGGCGCAGCGCCGCCGGCACCACGCCAGCCGGCAGGCCGGGCCGGCGGCTCCTCGCCAGCTGCGGCGTCGTCCGCCGCCGACGTGCCATGCGGGCGCTGCCCCGCGGCGTCGCGGCCGCCGGGGGCGGCTGCCAGGCCGCCGGCACCGTCCGCGTCATGCGCCGCGCTATCATCTCGATCCGGAGCGCAGCCCCCACCGATGGCGGTGCCGCCAGCCACCAAATCGGGATCAATTGCGTCCTCCAAGAACTCCACGGAAGCGGCAGAGAGGCCCAGCTCCTGCAACAACGGCGTGCGCGGCATTGCCGGGTCCAACGGCTGCCGTGTACTGCGCTGTGGCTGCTTCACCACCGGCCCTGCAAGCGCTGGCTGCGGCGCTGTGGACGCAGCTGCCGGCAACGGCTGCGGCTTGGCGCACGAGAGCGGCGTCTCCGGCCCTGACGCCGGCACGGGGTTCGCCTTGCCCGTTGCCTCCCAGATGCTCTATGCAATGACAATGCGGGTCACACCATCAGCACATAGACGCCACCACGAAGCAGTATCAGCTTTCACGAGCAGTATAAATTTTTTGTGGTTGACACCCAGGGCAAGCGCATGATGAAGGCGCACAGCTGCAGGCAGCAGCGGTACCTGCTTGACGTGGCGAGGCAGCTGCCGGTACTGCCGCGGTGTGTAGCCGTTGTGTCCTGCAGCGCCGTGCCAGACGGCGGCCGCCGCTGGGCGCGCGCTGACACAGGCGTTGACGGCGCCAGCGGTCTGCTGACTGCACGCCGCCAGGTGCAGCAGTGTCAGACCCTGCTCCCCTTGCCGCGCAAAGTCCCAGCCGACCCTGCGCGAGCGAAGGCGGCGGCTGGTCTTGTGTGCCATGCATTAATATCGCCTTTGATGCCTGAACACATACTGTGCCGTTGTATGCACGGCGGCGTGTTGCCGCAGTGCCAGACCCTGGTCGCGGCGGCGCCAAAAGAGGCAGCTCACCCCGCCGTGCGGTCCAGGTGCAGCAGCGGGATGCTGTCGGAGAGCAGGGCCGCTACCGGCAGCTCATCTGCTGCGTGGCCGCCCGCCGCAGCCCGCAGGACCGATTGCAGCCCGTTGTCTGCCAACGCCGACGCAGACACTGCCTGCACGTAGCGGAGATTCTTGAGCAGCTACAGACTCTCTCGGCGCAGAGAGTGTTGTGGCTCCGTGGAGTCTGACCCAAGACCACTTGTGTGTGAGAACGGGCACGTGCGGCAGCTTCAGGTGGTGCAGGGGCAGCGGGGCAGCGGAATCATACCACACTGGCAAGTGCAGGTGATCCGCTGGCGCAGGCGGCCGACAACTGGCGAGCGGCAGTCTGCGCCGCGATGTGCGACTCTGTCCTCAAATGTGACGCTTGGCTCCCGAACGGATCGATAAGAGCGCCCGCATCACAGCCGGCAAGCTCGGCGCACGGCGTGCCGCCCAATCCTTCTCCCTCGTGGCCTGTACTGATACTGCTTGGAAGCTGCAGGAAAGCCGCTGCTGCCGACGCGCACTCGCCGGTCGTCTTCTGCCGACGCAGCGGCCTTTGCCGGGTAGGCGGCACGCCATGTTCAGCTGCGGCTGACATTAGATGTCTACCTTCGCAAAGCCGTCCTCAGGCTCACGGCGCTTTTTACAGTGATGGCAGTGCGCTGGCTGGCTTCAGCTGCAGAGCCAGTAGTCTGACAAAAGCTGTCACACTTTCCCGCGCCTAGCCCATCTGTGACGTTTTGCCAAACTGCTTAGCTCTTCGATCACAGAAACCTTAGCTCATCAATCGCTCATTGAATGCGCCGCGCTGTTAACGCGCGGCGTCGTACTGTTTTGGGGGAACGGGGCGCTGTTGTACGACTACTAAGAGCATTGCGCATGATGATAATACGGCAATGCCGGCTCGTAGAGGCACAGGATGTATCCTCATGTCTTCACCATCGCAACGCCTCACGTGCGCCTGGTATGTGGGTGTTGCTGCAATGATGCCTGAACACCAAACTCGCTTTAGGATGCCAAGCTGCAGCATGCGATATTGAGGCTTACTTGTGCACAGCAAAGAACTGCAGCCACTAGATATCTGCTGCACAGTGAGTAGGCCAGCAGCGGCCTAGTCGCGGCATGCAATCGCCGCTACTTGCGTCATGGAGCAAACCATCATCCCTGCGGCGGCGCGCGGCAGCCGCAGAACGAAGCCTGCTGCCAGTGGGCGCAGCAGTGTGCGATTCAGCGGAGCTGCGCCAGCGTAAAGAACGCGATCCGAAGCATATTTGGCAATGCAAGAGTCAGCGGCGGGGCAAGTAGTGGGGCAGAAGGTGTGCTGCTGCTGCCGCTTTCACGGGGTTCCGCCGGATCAAGTTTTGGCGGTCGAATGCATCAAACAATTCGTCGCTGCAACTACGGTTCAAATAAAACGTTCGCACGCTGCTCTCTCCCGTGTGGGGCATCGAGAAGAAATGCGCAATGCCTGCCTATGATGGGGACTCACCAGTGCCTATGCTAGAGTAGGGTCAACCAAAGTGAGTGTGTCCTCATATCGCTCATGCGGCACTCGAAAAGCCTGCACAATGTCATCGCTCCTGACCAGGGGCGGTGGTCGTCGCCCCGAACAAACGAATGGCGGCTTGTCATCCCGAGTCAAAATGCTGGCGGAGAGACCCAGAGAGCAGAATTCCAGCTAGTCCCGCCAGTCGGGTGGGGTGTGCGCTGCAAAGAAGAAGGGTGTACAGGTAGGGCCGGCGCGGGCCATTGCGGCGTAGAGGGTGGGGGCCCGACCCAGCAGTGCCACAAAGCGAGGGTGCCTGCTAGCGCCGCACCCCACCGCGCCCGAGCACTAACGGCCGAGCGCACGGCACGCACGCACGCAAAGGCGCGCGCGGCACAGTGCAGCAGCGCCGCGCGGGCGAAAAAACGCTGAGCGCAGAAATGCTGCACTGCCGCATGCCCCACGGGGTGCTGCCTCATGGGGTGTGGTCCCAGTGGCTGTAAGTCTGCTGCATGGACGCGTCGCCGCCGCCGCCGTACTGCCCGCCGCTGCTGTCGCCGTGCAGCGACACGGCCGGCGACACCATGGCGGAGCGCGCCGCCGCGGCGTCCTGCGCCGCCTGCTGCTGCTGCGAGTGCATGGAGGCGGACGCCGCCAGCGCCTTCATGCGGAACTGCAGTGGGTCGGGGGAGTGCATGCGCGGGTCGCCGCCGGTGGTCACGGTGAAGCCGCCGCCGGGCGGCAGCGCCGGCCGCGGGCTCGCCCGCTGCGAGTCGCGGCCCCGCGGCGTCATGGGGCTCGCCTCCCGCGGCTGCATCGGTGCCGACTGGAAGCCCTGTGACGGCGAGGAAAGCCGCTGGAAGCCGCTGCCGCCGCGCGCCGGCGGCGGCCCAACGTACAGGGAGTGGTCGAACACGGGCGGCGGCTCCGCCGCCGCGCCTGCTGAGGAAACCACGCCGGCGACCGCCTCGCGCGCCATTGCCGCGTACGCCGCGCGGCTGCGCTGCATGAGCACCGGGTCCGAGCGCGTGCTGAAGGGGTTGCCGCCGGGGATTGCGCCGCCTGGCAGCGCGCCGGTGCCGCCACTGAAGCCGAAACCCCCGCCGCTGAGGCCGCCAAGGCCCATGCCGCCGGGCACGCCGGAGGTGACGGAGGGGCCACCGCGGTAGGTGCTGCCGGCAGAAGGCGAGCCCAGGCTGCTGCGCTGCTCCGCGAGGCGCGCCGCGTCGGCGTCGACCAGGTGGTACGGGTCCCCCGGCATCGTTGTCCCGCCTGGGCCTGGCCACAAACTCAAGGTCAGCCAGCATAAATTCAAGTTCAGCACGAACTTGAGGTCAGCACATATGCAAGCTCAGCAGCCGGAGGTCAGGATCCTCGCCTAAAGCTCAGCAGCAGCGTACCAACAACCTGACGAAAGCTCAAGAAGAACTGTGTGTGGCTGCACAACAAAGCATCAAAAGGAAAAGCCAGAGAAGGAGGCCTGACGGAAGGAACAGCGGTTAGAACAGCAGCAAGCGAGGGATAAGTAAGCGAAGAGCACAAGCGCACCCAGCAGGTGCTCCGAGGAGGCGGCGATGCGGGCGGCCATCGCGGTGGGGGAGGAGTGGCGGTGCACCCCGCCGGCGCGCTGCGCCATTGGCGGCCGCGGCGCCCGTCCCGCCTCCACCGATGAGTGCCGCCCCAAGCGCTCCAGCGACATGCCGCCCGAGTAGGCGCGCACAAAGGGCTCGATGGAGGGACTGCATGACAGAAACAAGAGATGAGAGACGGACCAGTCGAAAGAGTTCGCTGGAGAGGCTGCATCACAACACCAGACTTGCGTGTCAGCAGCACCCCAGTGCGCAGCGTTTGGGGCCGGGAAGGCCTGTTCAGCAGGGTTTGCAGGCATGCAGTGGGGCGACCACCAGGCAGTGGCTGGCTTGCCTTGCAGCTGGCCGCGGCACCGGTCATGGGAGCGCCGAGCCCAACTAAACTAGCTGCATTCGGTGACAACTGCAGGCAATGTGCCACAGCGACTGCATTCACAGGAAGCAAATGCAGTGTGCAGGAGGGGGACAGGGCCCGCACCTGGAACGGCCAAAACCCTCGTGGCTGGAGTGCCGCGCGCCCAGCTGCTGGCCGCCGTCGCCGCCGAGGCCGCCCAAACCGCCGAGGCCGACTGCAGGGCCCGCCGCCTCGTGGCTCGACAACCGATTGCCCAGGTTGGCCGCCTCGATGCTGGACATGTGGCTGCTCAGCCGGCTGCCCAGGTTGGCCGCCTCGAGGCTGGACATGTGACTCGACAGCCGGCTGCCCAGGTTGGCCGCCTCAATGCTGGACATGTGGCTCGACAGCCGGCTGCCCAGGTTGCCAGCCTCGTGGCTGCTCAGCCGGCTCCCCAGGTTGCCCGCCTCGTGGCCGGACAGCTGTCCGCCGAGCGGCGCCGACGTGTCGTGTTGCGACAGCCGGCTGCCCAGGCCCTGTGGTTTGGGACACGCAAACCACAATTCAGGCTATCACTCGCGCCGGATTTGCGGATGCTCAGGCAGGATGGTAGCGCTTGCCTGCCGGCCGTTTAAAAGGCTGCTTTTGCGTCGCTGGTCATGGAGAGTGTTGGACCGACAGTGCTTCAGATGTAAAGTGGTATCAAATGCGGATGCCGTGACATTACCTGCAACGGGCTCTTGCTGAGTGTAATTTTCACCTCGTGGCTGGCGTGGCGGCCCCCCAGGCCCTCGAAAGAGGACCAGCGCTGCAGGGTGTCCACACTGGTGTTCTGCATTGACTCGCCTGCGCGCGGCACATGCAGCACGCATCAGCGGGGCTGCTCTGCAGTGTTTTACAAGGTTGCAGGTATGATGTGGACATTTGGCTGCATGGAGGATCCAGCTAAGCGGCAGGATGTGAATCCAGCTAAGGCATCCACGAGTCCTGACACCGCGAATATTTCATGCAGGTGCTGTCCCTAAGAGTGAGTAGACCGGTGCAGCTGGATGCAGGTAAGCTTGACAGTGCAACAGCAGCATGACTTGGACGGTGGGAAAGACGCACTGGAGTTGAAGCGCAGGGGCAGAGACGAGTCTGACACGCGCTGCAAGCTCGGGTGCTTGGCCTGTGCAGCAGGCACATGCAATGTCAGTTCAGACATGCGTGAATCAACTGGCACCCATCACACTGCAAAGACAAAGCCCTCAACGGCCCCGCAGACCCCAAGGGACAGCAGTCGGTGACAGCAGGGATGGGGCTGAGCACAGAATGTGCCATTGTGAACAAAAGCTGAGGCAACATGCTGCGCGACAGCAATAGTTGACAATCTGGGCGGCAGCTTGCCTCAACAGAGCACATTTATATTTCCTACATCAAGCAATGCACGCGCAACGAGGCACAAGACGAACCTGCTGCTGCTGCATAGGAAAATCGCGCAGTCCCGGCGGCAGCCCGCTGAAGCCGCAGCTGAAGGCGCCGCTGTAGCCGCCCCCGGCGCCGCCGCCGCCGGAGCTGGGGTTGAAAGGATTGTACAGGCCTCCGCCGTCGTGCGCGGGCGGCGGGATGCGCACCGAGGGCATGTCGCTCTGCCGCTGCAGGCTGGCGTACTGCTGCAGCATGCGCGGCTCCAGCCGGAAGCCGCTGCAGCAGGGGGGCAGGAGGAGAAACGTCAGCAGCGGCGGGTAGTGACCATCAGGCAGAGACCGATGCAGCGCGTGCTGCTGCAGGCCCGGGAACCAGCATTAACAAACAGCAGCAGCGTGCAGGTTTGCAGTACCGTGGCACGAGTGGTAAATTAAGAATGAGGACAGATTCGTGAAGGGAGGCAGCGGGCACCTCTCGATCGCCGCGCGCATATTCTCGGGCGCTCCTGACACTCCCAGCGCTGCCAAGTCGTTCTGCACAGCAGCAGATCGAACTCAGTGCCAAGCAAAAGCCATCCCCACCATGCTGCCCGCCTTATGCTCATACAGCGTATCTTGCCAAGCAAAACAGAGCTGACTCATGTGCAAGTGACCTCAGGCGCAGCTGCAGCTGAAATGAACTTGTGCTTTTCATCACCTCCATCAAGCAAACATGCAGATGCATTGCAGCATGCATCGCAGCCACAATGCGTTGCAGCCACAGCGCGTCGCAGCCACAGAGGGAGGGGTCTTGTTGAAACGATCGATCAGCGCACCCAGGTGAGGCTGCCCATGCCTTGCATGATGTGGGAGGGGTCGGATGCGCTCTTGAACAGCTCCTCGCGCCGCCCGGCCGCGTCCGCGCCGCCAGCCCCGCCCCGCCCGCCAAACGCCATCACCGGCTCCTCCGTCAGGCTCCGGTGCCGCATCATTCGCGACACTGCGCCCAGCAGTAGTCCCGCATCAGCACAATAAGCGGCTGCAGCGCGCCGCGCAGTTGCAATGGCAGCGCGGGGCTTGCGTTGGTGCTGGAAAGTGGTGGCTCAGTCGAGCCCCGGGTATTGAACATGTGTGCATTAAAGATGACTACTTGGCCTTGCGCCACTTGCAGTCTGCACTACGGGTTGCTGTTCGTGAGCGCAGGCCCTCGGTGGCAAATTGAAGGTGACAAGCTCAAGGTTTGCAGGGGGACTTGCACACTGCCATATTCAAGTACCTGAAGGCGACGTCGGTCCTGTCGTTTAGAATTTGCAAAACTGTTGTCGGGGCACTACAGGCCGCCACTGCACAAGCTGCGGCAGGCAGCATTCCAGGCGGGAGGGAGTTCATGCAGGAGGGCGCAGGGCAGCCAATTGCGTGCCTGCTTCTGGGGACAGGTCTATGAGATCGCCCGAGCCGGCTGGCGACAGATCGAACAGATCGTCCCTAGAGCCAACCGAGGCCAGCCCCAGCTCGGCGGCGACCCTGTCCAGGCGACTGGATCGGGTCCTGCTGGCAGTGCCGCCGCGCTCAGGGGCCGCGTCGTCGCAGTCGGACAAGTCTGACAGGCCGGCGATCATGCCGGTCTCCTGCAGCGCGGCCGTCGCCCCCTGCAAAAGCCTGTCGTCGCTCCCTGTGGACTCACCCACACCCGAGTTGTTTGAGCCGCTCTTCTCAAGTGCGTCATCATCACCGCAAGCCTCGCCTGGGCCGGCGGCGTCCGGTGCCGGGTACGGCATCTCCCCGCTCAAGAGCTCCATCGCATTGATCAGCTCCAGCGGCGCCTGGAACCCCGCCGACTCGCTCATGCTCAGCGCCCGCTGCATCGCCAGCTCCGCTGCCCCGTGCCCCCCCGACAGGCTCCCGCCATGGCTGCTGCCTGCTCCAGATAGGTATAGCCAGCAGTTTCAGGCACCTCGTTGCAGCATGTGGGACTGAGACAAGGTGCTGATCAGAGGGTGAGGGACTGCAGCAGCGATCTTGTACACGGCTGACGGTTATAATTTTTCCATTGACAACGCAGCGACATCAAGCTCACCTGCCGAGCCGACTGTGCCCTCCTCGTCCTGGGGAGACCGCCTGCCGTGCGGTATGAGCAGCGGCGCGCTGCCCAGTTGCGCCCGCTCCTCTGGCCGCAGCGCCTGCACAAACAGCACAGTTGTGCTCAGCGACTAGTGCGAAGCTAGCCAGCAACACGGCCCAACCACTGTGTGCAAGACGTGATGTGCAAGACATGGCCGATGATCTGATACAGCAGTCCGCCAACGATCGAGGCGAAAGCAGTTGTCCATTGCCTGTTCGGGCGCATGATCGGCAGGTCATGTCGACTGCTGCGGAGGCCGACTCACCCGGCGCTCCTGGAGCATGGTGGGGCCTTTCCGCTGCCCCCGCATGCGCTGCCGGCGGCCCCTGCCGGCGCCTTCGCCCCCGGCTGCAGTGCCGCGCTTGCGGCGCCGGTTGTTGTGCAGGCTCAGCCGTGCTCGGCAGCTCCTGCGGTATTGCATTGAAGCAGATCGCAATGTGTGGGATTGCAGCATGCAGACAGCTTGGTCCAGCAGGTCGGTCTGAAACCGCCACGCCTAGATAGAGGCAGTGGGACGCACCGCTTGTCGCCGTCAAACTCGGCGAGCTCGTGGAAGCGGCCGCACTGCTGGCAGAAGCGCTGTGGGATGCCGTCCTTGAGGAGGGAGCCGAGCTTCAGGTGCTCCTCGCAGATGCGGTAGCGCTGGTAGTATTCCTTCTCGACACGGATGTCTTTGTTGCAGCCCTCCACCTGCGACCATGATTGTTTGCCATCCCTCAGCGCCTGGGACGACTTTGAAATTCCAGCTGACTGCCAACAGCCTGCCAAGACAGCTACCAAGCTAAGTTTCTCTTATCTTATCATGTGCAGCACACTGCAGCCCAGGTGTGCACCTTCCATGCCGCCTGCCGCTGCGGTGCGCGGCGGCATTACGCATAACACCGCTTTTCAGGCTGGCAGGTGAACGTGGCCTCCTCCTGCGGGCTGCTGTGGCGGAGCTCTCACCTGGCAAAACATCGGCTCGTCGGACGGCACTGCCTCTGCGAGCCGGTGCAGCGGCGCTGACGCTGAGCGAAAGCTGCGCTGCGCGTGCAGGTGCGCGGCAGAAGCGCCGCCACTGCTGCGGCGAGCTGAAGACGGCGGGCTGTCGGGCGACCATTCTGGATCCTCCTGGCCGGCGGGCCAGTCCATTGCTGACGTGCGGCCTGACCCTGACGTCTGCTGACTGGGCGTGTGCAGGAGATGGCTGTCTGGCACACGGACCTGGGGTCCTGACGGCGGCCTGCGCCGCTTATCTGTCCATCTGCAGGCAGGCACAGCCAATGGGGTGGGTCTGGGAGGGCGCAAGTGAGCCAGGCACGCAGTTTGCAGGGCAACCCCCTTGAATTTCTCACCGATCCGACCCCGAAGTCCTCGTACCTGAGTCGTGACAGCTGTTCCTGCCGATACGCGGTTCGGTAACCTTCCCCCTCGACTGCCGCGCAGGCTTGGCGATGCCGGATAGGGGTTGCTGGCAGGCAAGCCGGGCCGCTGGCTGCCGTTCTGACGGCCTGCCGGCGCGGTGCGGCGCGGAGAGCTGCGCGACTACGAAACCGCCGGCGGCTTGCCAAAACGCACGCAGGGCGATCGCTGCACAAGCACAAGGTGGCGATCGCTCAGTGGATGTGAGATGGACCTCGAGCCGCGCTGCCGGCTCCTGGGCAGCAGGTGTCACGTCAATATGCGATGGGAGACCGTTTTTCGGGCGGTGGCCCGGCCCTCCCACAGATCGAGCGCGTGCAGTAAGTTGACGGTCTCTTGCTGCACCGAGAGATGATTTTGCTCCAGTAACGTGTGTATCACAGCGCCCAGCAACGACGCAGTGGCGACTCACTAAGTAGGTTGTAAAAAAGGTACAAGTCCTTGCCGCCCGGTTCAATTCTCACGAACAGGCAGATACAAGCATGGAGGTTGCAGCGACATGAAGGTGGCGGCAGTACCGGGCGTGAAGAGACCCTCCTCCGCTTCTAGCCGGGCCGTCGGCGCCTGCTTCTGTGCAGCTAGTAGAGACCCCTCGCGAGAACCATGACGCCACGAAATATCCTGCTGAGGCGCGCCGCCACCCCCGCACCGCGCCTCCAAGACTCACAGCCGAAACCGCATGACGTTTGTTCCACTCTCACGCGCTCGTTGCGGCGTCAACTGTCGTACCCGTTCTGCCCGACTTGGCCAAAAGGTACGACAAATACTTCAGTTGCTTGTAAGGTCGCCTAAGTACTAGTAAAACTCGCACAGAATGTTTAGACTCTGCCGATTGTAACAGGCCGCTTCCAGTGCAGCTTCTGGGTTGCGTGCAAGTCACAACTGCCGGTGAAGTGTACAGCACCATGTCGGACCGGCGAAAAGCCCGTTGGCATGACCTGAATGCCCCACTGCCCAGTCTCAGGCAAAGACATGCGCCGCCGCCCGCAACGTCAGCAGTGCGCAGATGCTCGCTGACACCAGGTTGACCTGCCGCGCAGGTGCACCAGCACATGCTCAGCCGCAGTTGCGGCAGGTCAATCAATTGTAGCGTCTTTCAGCGGGAGTGACAAATTGCAGTCTGGGGTAGCACATTGCAGTCTGGCTAGAAGACATTGCCAAACATTTTCCGCACGCTGGAGAAGCAGATCGTTTGGTCTGCATGGATTTTACCCCGTTGTTTGATAAGAGTGGTACACCGCTGATGCCGATGATGTCGCTGGAGTACTTGCTCGTGAGCTTGCCGGTCTTCCGGTTCACTCCCGTGAACTGGATTGTGGCGCCGAGAATAGAGTCGATGACCGACCCAACCAGGCCAGCACCCAAACCTGTCAATGCACATCTGGAATGAGCCGGTCACAGAGGCACATTCTTCATGCCAAACGGCAGCACAGCTGCCCGGCTGAAGGTTTAGCAGCAATCTTGTCAGCAGCCCATGCCGGTGTGCAGACAATCCAAACCACCGGCTGGAGCTGCTGCATCAAAAGCGACAGCACCTCACCTAGGGGTATGAGCGGCCACTGCGCAAGAGCTGCCTGCCAGTCGGCGCTGCTGCCCCCGAGCACCAGTGCTGGAGACACCAGGCCGCCGAGGAAGAAGACGATGCCCACAAAACAGCCTCCTGCAATTCCTGCTCCCAGTCCCAGCAATGTCACACCTGCAAAGTGCACCAGAGGTCTATGACAGGGTGTACCGTGTCATGCAATCTGTCTGAAGAATGGCTGTAGCCGCCATGCGCATACAAACAGCAAGCGGCGAGACAATGGCAGTAAACCCACCGCCGTTGGTGCCTGGCCTGACCGGCCTCAGCGTGGTGATGAGCCGGGGGTCCATTTGCGATAGCTGCCCCACTTCTGACGACCATGTGTCTCCACAGCACGCCGCGTAATACCCTGCGGGCAAGCAACGCTGTTGTGGAGGTCGCCCAGCGGACAAGCTGCACATGCACAAGCCCATACACCGTCGCACATGCACATGCCGATGCACATGCACGAGTGGCTGTGAAGGAATCCCAAGATGCGATGCCAGACGATGCCATGCCAACGAGTGGAATCTCACCTAGGAATGCGCCCATCAGTCGCGTGGCTGTCCGCTTGGACTGCGTGCAGAGCAGCACGTCGGCGCCGCCCGTCTGCCGCGCCAGCAGCACCGCTATGCAGGTGGGTATCAACGCGTTGCAGAACACCTGCAGACAACATGAAGTTGAGTCACAGATTTGTTGATTTGCGTCTGTGACAGCACAGCTTACAAGTTCAAATCAAGCAGAGAGATCGGCCACACCTGCTTCCAGTCGCGCTGGCCGCCGACCTTGAACGACTCGTCATTGTCTTTGCGGACCTCCGCATAGCGCGTCAGTTTCGATGATGCGAAAAAGAACGCCAGCAGCGTCGCGCCGCACCGCAGGCTGGCGCCAAGCGTCGCGCCGCCCACCAGCGCGGCGGCCAGTGCACCTGCGGGAGAATGACCCTAATGTTTGGCAGAATCTGCTGATTGACAGGCAGCATATGGCGGGAGCATGTGTGCTGGGTCCTGATGCATGTGGGGCGCGCCTGTGGCCATTGGCGTCAGGCTGCGTCTGGTGTTAGGCTGCATCCATTGGCCTACAGCTGTTTCAGCCGCAACATTCAAGTAGCTTGCCTCACCTGAAGCATCGAGTGAGCCGCGGCGGAGGCCGCCGGCGCCGATCAAGGCGCCTGTCAGCAGCGCCACCGGCGCCTGCACTGCCAGCCCGGCCGCGTGCGATGCCCAGACGCCCGCGAACAGCGCCGCGTATAGCAGCGGCTTTGCGATCAGCAGGATCCGTCGCGGAACCTGCAACAATGCCAGGTAACATTGACGCAGCTTGCCCGTCATGACGTTGATCTGGGGTTTCCGTAAGTAGGGACGCAAGGTCGACAAGTATCGCTTCAAGGGATGTGATATACACAGCGGCACCTGCCATGCCTCGCGGGCGCTGGGCAGCTGATCGACGTGCTGCGACATGTGCTGCGCCTCCTGCAGCGCCTCCCGCGCTAGCCGAAGCGCCCGTCGCGTTCGCCCCTCGGGCGTCGACTCCTCGTCGTCCTGCACACAGTCATCCGCACATGCAGGGGTAACCACCTCGCTACAATCCTGTGGCAACCTGCTGGGAGCAACAGAGGCGCAATGCATGCGGAGAACACAACCATGCATGTGTGCATAGTGCACGCACGATAACGAGGACTGTGACTGTGCCTGTGAAGCTGCTCCGGCGTCCTGCTGCCGCTGCGACGCCAGATAAGAGTCGTCCGCCGCAGCGCCACCTGCTGCTGATGCACTGCAGCACCAGTGCGAGCGCTCTGCAGACCTTCTTGATCGACTCCGGCCCCTAAATACTGTCGCCCCCGTTGTCCTGAGAGAGCAGAGCAAGTCCTGTGGCGCTGTGCGACCTCTGAGGGTCAAATCATGGCAAGGTTTTCGGGTGAACGGTGTTTGCTGGACCTGCATATGCGTCAAAAATGCCCCAGTGACCTGCATTGCGGCTCAGCACTCTGAGTCGGCATGCAAGCTCGAAAACATCGAGGAACCTTCGTAACTTTCCGAGACGGTGGCGATTCCTTCGTCATCAACCCTTCTCTCTCGAACCCAACGCTGGCCTTGGAGCAGGTGCAGAGGCAGCAGACGCCTGCAAATGGACGACAACAGCCGTAAGTGAGACCACATGTCCTTCAAGATTGCCGGGAGGCCGCACGTTGTACATTGCAGTCGATCGACAACACCTTTTGCGTGCATGTGAGCCGCGAACTGAGCCTTGACACCTCCGGCCTGCACGATGCAAGGCAGCATGCAGCAGAAATCCATACATCCAGGTCCAGCATGCAGATGCTGCTTGTTACGCAGCCATACAAGGGCTCGGGCGTCGCTGCAGCCGCCGGCACTGGCCGCGCAGCGCGCAAGCCCGACATGTCATGCTGCTCGCCGTCTTGCAGGCAGGTCGAAATTTCAATGTGGGTTAGCCTAAACTCGCAACACCGCCGGATATCTGCGTGCGCTCACCGCAAGCGTTTTCGTTGGCAATGCTATGACGCCGCATGCATGGCTGCCAAGCACAATGCCCTGACTATTCCACTGAACGAATCTGACCGGCTTGCAGGCTGCACTGAGCTCCAACGCGGCAGCGTGGCAGCCAATGCGGCCGGCGGGCGCAGCGGCGGCCGCGGCGGCCGCGGCGCTGCTCCTGATAAAGCCGGCCGCGGCGCCGGCGGCAGCACGGTCGAGAAGGGAGAGCCGCTGCTGGTGCTGGAGGAGGTGTCGAAGAGCCACGACGGCGACACGCAGCTGTTCAAGGACGTGTCGTTCACCGTGTGCCGCGGCGAGCGGCTCGCAATTGTCGGCACAAATGGCTCAGGTGAGCATGCGTGATGCGACATGCGTGGAGCGTCTGCTTTTATAGACGTCTGGGCATGCGACTGGACCGTTGTCCAGCCATAAATTTCGTTCAGAGAAGTAGGTTCTGTGCCAAATGCCACGCTGACTACTGCAGCAGCCTTTATGTCAGTCAGCAGCCGCACAGGGCCTGCAAGTCATGCCTGCACACCGCTCCAGACTTCTGCTGAGGAGCGCCTCTGGGCCTGGCTCGTATCAGGACATGGGCAGTGCTCTTATTGTAGATCTGACCTGCAGTTTCTGTGGCCTACAGGGAAGACGACGTTACTGCGCATCATGGCGGGCACCGACGAAGCGGACGGTGGCAGCGTGAAGCGGATTGACGGCGTGCGTGTGGGATATCTAGAGCAGGACCCACAAATGGACCCCGAGTGAGCACACTGTTGACCAAATCACATCCTGAACATGAGGAGGCTCCGAGTCTCACTCTTGTGACTGATGACTGTTGATGTGAAGTACTGCAGTTCGAGTAGCACATCCCGCATGTGGCTGACCGCTGGCTGCCTGCCTGCAACCGCCCCAGTCGTGACCCTTCCGCCGTTCCCAGCTGAATGTCTGCTGCTTGCTGCTCGCAGCTCGACCGTCCTGGAGGCGGTGCTGGCGTCAGATGCGGAGGGTGCAAAGGCGCTGCAGAACTATGAGCGCATCCTGTTAGGCACCCAGGCAAGGCTCCACTGACGCACGCCGCCGGCTCCAGGCACAAGGACAGCGCTGAATGTCGCGAGCTGCTCTGGCGTTGAAACAACCTGCAGAGGGCAGCATCGCTGTTGTCATGCCGCGATGTAGTCTCCGCACAGCAAGCAAAGCAGTAGAAGTCCGGACGAGCGTGTCGCTGTCCTGGCACAGGCGGGAACCAGCACGGCGGAGGAACTCAATGAGGCGCACAAGCGCGTGGACCACTATGACGCCTGGTCGCTTGACGCAGAGGTAGGATGGTTCAAACCTTTGAAACCTGCTGGCGCATGGCCTTCGGTCCTTGCGCTTTGGAAACCGCTGTGAGGCAGGCGGAAAGCTGGCATGCGCCCCTCCGGACAATCCATTGTGCATTGCAGAACATGCCAAAGACTCTTTCACGTTGGCCATCTTCGACTTGCCCATCTTCCGACTGGTCCTCGTGCCTGCACAGGCGTGCGCAAGCCTGAAGGAGCTGGGCTGCCAGGACGTGGACGCCCTCGCTCGCGCTTGGATCTGTGCAACGAGCACCGCATGTTTACCTATGGTATCCTACCGGTTCTGATAATTTGCTGGTGACGGTCACAGGCGCGCACGAATCTGAAGGAGCTGGGCTGCCAGGACGTGGACGCCCTCATCGGCGGCCTCTCCGGTGGGCAGAAGCGGCGGGCGGCGCTGGCGGCGGCGCTGCTCAGCAAGCCGGACCTCCTCATATTGGATGAGCCGACCAACCACCTGGATCTGCAGGCAGGCACCTCCGCCTCGTCGTTCTCCGGTCGAGTTCCGATGCCAAACAACCCTCTCTTGCTGGTGGCGGCTCTTGGGAGTGATGGCAGAAGCAGCGTGCCAGATGCTGCCCAGGCCGCAAACCTGCAACCTGTCCAGCGGCTGCACAGCAACGAAGGGGCGTGTTCAGCATCTCATCACTGGGTGTCCTTCTTGCCCCGACACCATCAACACCACCGTATGTGCATCAACTCTGCATACTTAGGTTAGCTTGTACTTGTGCAGGCGATCCAGTGGGCGGAGCAGCGGCTGCGGGCGCCGGGCAGCAGCCTGGTGCTGGTGACGCATGACCGCGCGTTTCTGGAGGCACTGGCAACCGGCATCCTGGAGCTGGACCGGGATGGCATCCACATGCACGACTTCAGCGGCCGTGGCAGCTACCAGCGCTTCCGGGAGGTGGGCAAGCTGACACGGCGCAGTTCGTCAGGCCATGGCACTTCCAGTGGCTTTCGCAGGAACATTCAGGAAACGCGCAAAATAAGGCAGTTGCTTCGTGCATGTCATTTCCAGCAACAGCGATGCTCTTCGCAATGTGCAGTGGTCAGGATGACCCTCACCTGTACTGTTTTCTAGTCTCCTTTCACACTGCAAGCTGATTGTGTGGCTTGCCTCCAGGCTCGCGCAGCGCGGCGGCATGCGGCGGCAGAAGCTGCTGCGGACGCGCGCACCGTGCTGCGCAAGGAGTCCGTCTGGATGTCGCGGCAGCCAAAGGCCCGCCAGGTGCACGACTGCTTTTCTTGAGTGCCTGCTGCTCTTGATTGCCTTTATCTCCCCGCTGAAATGCAGCTGTCAAGTGGTTGTGATGGAAATGACCAATCGCTGTACAAGCTGGACTGGCTTTCACTGGCTAAGCAACTCCAATTCTGGGGCGTCGGCAGGCCAAGTCCAAGTCGCGGGAGGACCAGTACTTCCAGCTGCTGGCCAAGTCGCGCTCCGGGCCGGCGCGGGACGCCTCGGTCGACTTCACCAGCGGCAGCGCCGCTCCCATGTCCCGCCAGGTGCAGCCGTGCAGTCCGTGTGCATGGGGAGAAATTATGGTGTGTCGCCAGGGGCATGGCAGCAGCCGACAATGCTCTACTTCCCCGCGAGGTGCTGGGCAGGAGCTGGGCAGCTGCAGACTACTGAGGAGCTCAGGACTAGCTCGTCTCTCATGCAGAGCGATCGGAATCGGATTCATAACGCATGTCTTTTGCTGTATACAACAGGGCAACAAGGTGCTGAGGATGGAGGACTGCTCAGTGGAGATCGGCGACCGAGAGATCATCAGGTGCGCCTTTTGAGTCCCTCAATGCATCCGATTCCTTCATGTAATGCCATGTAAGCATGGATGGAGGGTGGAGAGACTGAACTCCGGCTGGATCAACTGAGTCAGCATCGTACCTCTCCATGCAGGGACTTCTGGTACGACTTTGAGCCGGGCGAGCGCATCGGCATCGTGGGTGAGCACACTCATTGTCCTCCGCCAAGCGTCTCAATCTGACTGTCAATGTCCACGCCTTAGCTGTGTGCCATTTAGTCGGGCGCAGACTCGAGTGATGGGCGCTTGACAGAAGCCTGACAGCGCAAACTGTGTGCCGCAGGCCCGAACGGCGCCGGCAAGTCGACGCTGCTGAACGCGCTGGCGGGGACGCTGCCGACGAGCGCGGGCGCGCGGGAGATCGGCGACACCACCGTCATGGGCAATTTCACGCAGCAGCCGGTGGACATGCGCGGCGACATCAGCATCATCGCCTGGCTCAGGCGCGCCTCGTTTTCTTCTTGTAGCCATTGACGAAACTGAGTTGGGTCTATCAAGCGTCATAAGCAACTTCACGCAGCAGCCCGTGGACATGCCCGGCGACATCAGCATCATCACTTGGCTCAGGCGCGCGTCTGCTGGTCTTACGAAACAAACAGCCTCTCAACTCGCCATCGAGGCGGCCCCCGCAAGAGTCAGTCAAGCCAGTGCCACCGTTGACTGCGCTTTCGAGCGGGGCTTCCGTCTCAATGCTGCCAAACAAGGACAGCTCAACATGATATAACAACACCGCATCTTTCTCTTGCATCTAGGGACATGATGGGGGTGGCGCTGGAGATTGGATGTTGATGTCCCTAGATGTGAATATGCAGCACTTCACCTATCTCTACGCATCGTGTATTGATATAATAATCTAGGGACATGGTGGAGGTGGCGCCGGAGACGGCGGAGTCGGCGGGCCCCGGCCTCTCCCCAGAGACGCTGCTGGAGCGCCTCGGCTTCCCTCGCTCCCAGCAGCACAAGGAGGTGCGCCGGGACAGGGTTTGTGTGCTCTGCATCTCAAACCCCAATCTGACACGCAAGCTGCCCGCATGCCTGCGCGCCAATCTGCATGTTGAGCTGCGCCACCTGCACGCTGTGTCATGCGCGTTTCTTCCTCTTTCACATCAACGTGTAGAGGTTGTCGGAGGTTGCGGACCCGTTGACTCGTCCGTGCAACTCCAAAACCCTCAAACCTTTGTCCAGGTGGGCCTGCTGTCGGGCGGCCAGCGGCGGCGGCTGCAGCTGGCGGGCGTGCTGCGGCGCCGCCCCAACCTGCTGCTCCTGGACGAGGCGACGAACGACCTGGACATCAGCACCATCGAGGCGCGTCCTCCCTCCTCCCGGACTGAAATCGCTTCAGAGGAGCCCAATATGTAAGCAGCCCCTTCCGCTGGGGGTGAAGGGCTGCTTGCGGACAACAGACGCGTGCCGTCAACCACCCTGATCCGGGTCAATCGACAAACCCCTGAAATGAGCCTCAAATCTCCTGCCGCAGGCAATGCTGGCGGACTACAAGGGCGTGCTGCTCGTGAGGAAATTTGAGAAGGAAATATGAGAATGATCAAATCAACACCTGCTGCAAAACCTAAACCCTGCTGCCGTAGGCGGCGGAGGCGCTGCTGGCGAAGTTCAAGGGCGTGCTGCTGGTGGTCACCGTAAAATGTCAGCAGCACAATGTATGGGCGATCGCTAGGGCAGACATCACAACCCCTGAGCCCACCCTCGAATCTCGTGCCGCAGCGGTGGAGGCGCTGCTGGCAGAGCACAGGGGCGTGCTGCTGGTGGTCAGTGTCACTCTCGAGAAGCGCACGTGACTCACTCTACCATTTCAATTCAATGCCGCAGGCGGTGGAGGCGCTGCTGGCGGAGTACAAGGGCGTGCTGCTGGTGGTCAGCCACGACCGCGCTTTCCTGGAGGCCACAGCGGACCGGCTTTTCGTTCTGCGCGGCGACGGCCTCGTGCGCCTCTTCGACGGGCCCTACTCCGAGGTGCCCCTCCTTTGATATCGACAAAGGACATTGATTCAACACACTCGCATGCTCTCTGCAGCGGGTCACGTGGGAGATGATTCAGTGCAGCGCTGTTTTCCTGCTGCGGACAGCGGTCTCGTGCGTGTCTTCGACGGCCTCTACTCCGAGGTGCTGTTGCTGCCGTCGAAAGATAAAATTCCTTCTGCGAAGAAACATTTTTTTTTAAATGTTTCGCAAAATTGGCAAGAGACATCCGAAAAAATGTCGAAAGAGACCGTCGCCTTGGTTTTCGTCATCTGTCACAGCTGGCGAGCACCGGCACCGCACGCCTGCGCAAACGCTGGCGGTGCGGGGGAACCTGGGATTTGGATCTGGATGCGGTAGCGGCGACGTGGTTGCGGCTCTGGCAGACGCTGCTTGGTCAGTCGAGAATGTACTGAGGGGTCATGAAACGTGTTTGCAGTACCTCAGCATCCTGGAGAAGGAGGCGAAGCAGCTGCGCAAGGCGGCCGGCAAGAAGCGCGCTGCGGCGGGCGCCTCCAGTTCCAACGGCACCGGCGGCGGCGGCAGCAACGGTGGCGCGGCGCTCGGCGGCCAGCACGTGCTGGACCGCAGCAAGGGCAGCGGCGGCGGGGGGGGAACTGCCGTGGCGGTGAAGCCCGCGGCGCTCAAGCTCAGCTTCAGGGAGAAGCAGGTGAGGCGGCCTTATGCCACATGGTGTTGCTGCTGCTTTGCAGGGCGGCAGCGCAGCACAGGCAGAGGTGGGAGCCCTCGCACCGCGGTTCGGAAGCAGGGCCTTACGTGATATCTTGGCTGCACATGCCTGCAGGCAATGTGCACCGTGGTCGAGCACAGCCGACGGTAGTTTGCTGTGCAGTTTCTGACAAGGTATGTAGGAATCTTCGACATGCAAGTTAAGTTTCGTGAAGGTGCTAATTGTCCCCAACTTTGCAGGATCTGGAGCGGCTGGAGCGACAAATCGTCGACATGGGCGAGCAACATGCGGAAAACACACTTATTTCATTCTCATCTTAGTATGTGTAAACGCCCCCGACTTGCAGGATCTGGAGCGGCTGGAGCGGCAGGTCAGCGAGATGGGCGAGCAGCGGGCGGAGCTGGATGCCGAGATTGCCGCGGCGGCGACAAAGGGCGACTTGGAGGAGCTGACCGCCGCTACGCAGCGCCTCGCGGCGCTGACGGCGGCCATCGACGCCAAAACGGAGCGCTGGCTGGAGCTGGCCGAGCAGGCGGAGCAGTAGCGGAGCCGCCGTGGAGGCGTACATGGCTATACCATTTTCATGCAGGACCGCCGACGTGGCGGTGCGCGCCCAGTGGCCCGTCGGCGGCGGCGGCCAAGCGCTGGCCGGGACCATTTAATATGTTGGCAGCTAAACTCGAAAGCACAGCGAACGAAGCGTGGCGGGCCGCCGGGTGTGGTACCTGTGCGAATGTCAAGCAGTTGGAAGACCACTTGGTGAATGATTGCTTGATTCACTTGATTCACTTGCTACGTCGGAGATGGCACTGGAGAGGTTCGGGATTGTTTATGAGCCCTGTTTCTATGAAGCCTTGTTTCTATGGCATTATGTTCACCTATCGGTCTCCGTGCTGAAATGCTAAACTCGAGAGCGGGCACTTTCGCATTGCTCATGGTGTCAAACAACCACCTGCAATGTCAGCGGACCGAGGATACCAGAATGGTTGCTTGATGCGCTCTGAGCTGGTGATACATGTACGATTGATTGATTGTTCTGCATTACATCCCAGGCTCAGCATGTGCAATGAGCAACCAACAGGGTAAATCGGAATAGCAGTGAGCGAAGGCTGGCGGCCAGCGGCGGTCGTAGCGGCCCCAGGCCCAACGAGCAAAGGTTCTTGCCGGCCGCAAGCGCTATGAGTGCAGTGACGCTGACGATGAGCGAGAGCCCGAAAAGGCGTCAAGGGCAGCGCTGCTCGCAGGATCTGCGGCTGTTTCTCGTGTGGGGACAGATGCTGTCGATACATGTGCGCCGAACAATTTTGGTCGCCGCCGAGAAAGCCATCCAGCCGCCCTGGGCAGACTTTAAACCCTATTCGGAGACCATTCGCCTCGGGGACGCTAGAATTGTGTGGCATCTAGCCCTGACATGCGAATGCTTGCAGCAGAAGCCAGTGCAGGACCAGCCGCGTCCGGACGACCGTGTGCAGCAGGCGGGGCGATCGGGCAGCGCAGGGAGCGCCGCCGCCAGCCGGGAGGAGCCACCGCGCTGGACTAGCAGGGCGCGAGGCCTAGCACGACCCACACAAAAGCCGTGCAGCGCAGCCAGGAGACCAGTCTTCGCAGCCAGTCAGGGCCAAGATCTTCGCCGGCCGTCATCATGCGCCTCACGGTCCGTGCACGTCCCAAGCGGCGCCTGCACTAGCTGGCCGACCGACGAGTGAAATTAGCAAATCCGAGCGGCAGCGCAGCGCAGGCCGCGGCGTTGCTCGGCCATGCATGCAGCCGTTGAGACCGGCTGACTGCTGCGATCGGGGCGCCTGCCTGGGCGCCTGCACATAATCGTTCCCCTGGTCTCCGGGCGGGATCTGTACTAGCTTCGGCTGAGGCCTTCACGATGGGCTGCGGCTGGCACGTTGTGGCACCTGTATGGCACATCGAATGCCAAAGGGCTCGGTCCGGCGCGTCGCAGCGCCACTGGCGCAGGGGCAGTGTCTGCATTCGTCTACTAGCTGCGGGGCAGTGTGCCTTGGGTCCTGCAAGGGCGTCGCTGTGAGCGATCCATACCCCAAGAAATCGTTCCGGCATTGTCAGGGATGCCGCCGGTGTGGCGTCTAGCCTGATCCTTGGCAAAACAGCCCGCTCTTATTTGGGACAATTGTAGGCCTTGTACTTTGACTGGCGCTGTCCTGCACCTGCACTTGCAAGCTTACATGCCCACGATGAGGCGTTGTCTTTTGCTTGTCTCGCTGCGCCCATCTGGACACGGCGTGTAGCCTGGATGCTCAGAGCTGGGATGAGGCTTGGCGCTGAAGATGCAGGACTCGTCTGTGCCTTTGTCACGGACGCTTGGCCTCGCTGCTCGCTGCATGCAAAGCCCGGCTGTAACTACCGCTGCTGCAAGCTGTGGCTTACCCTGCGTGCAATCTGTTGCGCAGGCATGGCGCATGCGGGCGGCCGTCCTGGTGGCATGCGCAGGGCTGACACTAGCCCAGTCGTTGACTGAGACCGCGACGGGCGCCGACGGGCAGCCCGTTACCTTTCCGGTGACGTCCAGCGCGTACCTGGCCCCGGCCAGCGACGACGGCGTTGAGACAGCGTACACGCTGTCGACCGGGGCGTCGGACACGACCTTCACCTTCCTGGTGAGCTCTGCCGCATTCTCAAGGGGTTTTGTCGTGGATCGAGTGCCGCTTCGGTGACAAGCAGGTAGTGAAAGGTAAGTCGCATAAGCAGGCCGCACCCCATTGCCAACTGCGGCTGTGTGGCACGCGTACCTGACTGCGCCACTGTGATCGCTCCGCAGGTGTCTGCCAGCAGCGGCAACAGGACGATTCAGAGCGTGGAGCTGCGCATTGACGCGGCGCTCGTCGCGAATGACGTGATCACCGGCACGCAGCCGACGGCCGCGGTGCAGGCGTCAAATGCCGACGGTGGGAGCTGTTGCATGCAAGCCTGAAAGGCAGCCATGCTGTAGTGCTGTTGATATAATGCCTCATAATCCGTGCCAGAGGGAGTAAATGGATGCATGCCATCGCCACGCATGTCACAAAGTTGCCATGCGTAAAGATCCGGCGCTCATGATTGACCTTGTAAAGTGTCGCAGGCGGTCCGGCGCTCGTGTGGCAGTGGCAGAACGTGGGGGAGGTGCAGACTTTCCAAGTCAGCATCTCTAACGTGGGGCAGGAGCCGCCGCTGTTCCTGTCGCACATTGCGGCACAGGGCATCTCGGTGTCGGACGGCGCCAGCACGGTCTTCATGCAGCCGGCGCTTGACGCCTCAAGCGCCGGCTCTGCTGTGTACGCTCCTGCGAACTCTTGTTCTTTCATACTTTGATCCATGAGGATGCTTGCAAACGATGTAAAGACGAAATGGATGGCGTTGATTGAAGGTTTTGACGCTGCGCGCTGCGCCGATAAAACCTTTTGATTGTGTGCGGTCGTTGTGCATGACCAGACACCAAACAAACCGCTTCCTCTTACATTGCGGCCTCTGGCGCTGCAGGCTGATCATAGACTTCACCGACGGCACGTCGGCATACGCGCTGCTCCAGGACCAGGAGATGGCCGCGGCCACGCCGGCGCCGAAGGCGGCGCCGACGGCAGTGTCGACGCCGGACACGGTCCCGGCGCCCGCTGCGGAGCCCACCGCCGCGCCGACGGGCCCCGCATACGGCGATGGAGGCTACGGCGGCTACTCCTATGGGTCGGGCTATGGGTCGGGCTACGGCTCGTACGCTCCGCCGCCGCCGCCTCCGCCGCCGCCACCACCCCCGCCGCCCCCGCCCCCGCCGGCATACTCCTCCGGCTACGGCGAGGGCGAGTATTGCGTCGTGACATAGTGGCTGCTGCAATCTTCATCTGCTTGGCTGGACACCAGAAGTCCATCTGCTGCAATTCAATTTGAGCAGCTAGATGGGGTATCGGCCAGGCGTTTGCCTGCCATGAGCCTGCCACCACCCTCAGCTGATTCGCGCATCGCATGCAGGCGCGCGCACCGCGGCCTACGCGCCACCGCCGCCGCCGCCCCCTCCCCCTCCGCCGCCTCCTCCCCCTCCGGCGTACACAAGCTACGGCAGCTACGACTCGGGTGCACATGTTGACAATCCTTCATCCTCGCTACTTCAGACAGCAGTTGACACTTGGCACTGATGGAGTGCACCTAGTGGCGCCAGGGATCCTAGAGCCAAGGGCATTTAGCTAAGCAGTTGCATGCTCCCGACCAAAGTGTTCCAGCAAGGAATATGTCTGACAGCCGCTGTTGCCTGCCAGTCTCAGGAGCCAGCTATGCCAGCTATGCGCCGCCGCCGCCCCCACCTCCGCCGCCGCCGCCGCCGCCGCCTCCCCCCCCACCGACCTACTTCGGCGAGCGCCTGGGCGCCTACCCTGAGGGTGAAACTCCTCCTGATTGGCTCGAGCTGTCAGCTATTGTGAACTTGGCCACACCCTTTGTCGAACTGCGCAGCTCAATACATTCACGCATCCTCCCTCGAGACGTGTGACATGGAATGTTTGCCATGGTATCAGCCAGGGCTTTTTGCAAATCTGGGGTTTGTTGGTGTTGCAGGCTATGGCTCGCGCGCACCCCTTCCACCGCTGCCGCCGCCCCCTCCCCCGCCGCCACCGCCGCCTCCGCCGACCTACTTTGGCGCCGCTGCAGCGGCCGAGGGCTACGGCTACGGCTCGTATGCACCCCCGCCCCCGCCTCCGCCGCCACCCCCTCCGCCGCCGCCGCCACCGCCGGCCTACACCAGCGCCGTTGCGGCCGAGGGCTATGGCTCATACAGCTACGGCTCGTACGCGCCCCCGCCCCCCCCCCCCCCCCCCCCCCCCCCCCCCCCCCCCCCCCCCCCCCCCCCCCCGGCGCGCCCGCGGCCGCCCCCCGGGGCGCCGGCG
>JAABUW010000247.1_pt1 | contig 114694 bp, 14 predicted proteins | sample 5560081 | NCBI WGS metagenome assembly JAABUW01 (sample SAMN10711882, study PRJNA513363) | rock metagenome | isolation source: Antarctica rocks | place: Antarctica: Victoria Land, Knobhead sud
TTTGGGCAACATCGCGTACCTGGTGGCAGATCCCGCCAGTAGCACGAGTGAACTTTGCAGGAACGCTGCCGCCAGGGGTGACCGCAAAAGATATCGCAGTCGCCTTAAATATTTGTGAGTATGATAACTTGATTTTACTACGCTGTTTGGCTCACACATCCTTCAGTCTTCAAGAGCGACGTGCTGAACCATGCCGTTGAGTTCACTGGCTCCGAGGAAACTATGGCAAGTCTGCCCGTGGATAGCAGGTACCTTTTGAATTCTAAGCTTGTATAGAATATCAAGACTAACTTCTCTGCGGATTGACGATCGCCAATATGACTACTGAGATGGCTGCTCTGTCAGGTGAGTTTATTGGCTTGTCAATCTACTGGTCTTTCAAGCTGGCACCTGCTAACCAGCTGGCAGGCTTATTCCCGGTGGACAAAACCTTGGAACGCTGGCTTCGAAATAAGGCAACCGAAGCTGCCATACTCGACGACCGTACGACTCGACTACGTATCACGCATGAGAAGGTAGACGAGCTGTTCGCGAACCCCCTCACGGCTGACCGTGATGCTGTGTATGCGAAGCAGTTATATCTGAATCTCGACACACTCGCGCCCTATGTGTCGGGCCCGGACTCTGTCAAAGTCGGGACCCCTTTGCATGAGCTGGCGCCGCAGCATATCAAGATCAACCGTGCTTACATCGTCTCGTGCACTAACTCACGGGCTTCCGATCTCGCCGCAGCCGCTAAGGTCTTTAAGGATACAGCCAAGGCAAATCCCGACACTCCTCCTAAGATTGCCGAAGGTGTTCAACTCTACATCGCTGCCGCTTCCGCACCCGAGCAGGAGGCCGCAGAAGCTGTAGGTGACTGGCAGACTCTACTCGATGCTGGCGCTCAGGCGCTGCCCGCCGGATGCGGACCCTGTATTGGGCTTGGTATAGGCCTGCTGGAGCCTGGTGAGGTTGGAATAAGGTAATCTACCCCCGGCAGTACAGAGTTAGAATCGAAACTGACCTACTCGTGGCGCCTCAAATCGTAACTATAAAGGCAGGGTCGGACATAGGGACGCGCAAACCTATCTGGCAAGTCCCGAGGTTGTAGCAGCCAGCGCTCTCAAGGGCGTCATTTCCGGTCCGGACACCTACGAAGTTCCTACGAATTGGTCTGGCGTAGAGTACGGGTACGGCACCGGTGCCGAACTGACTACAGAGAACAAGCTTTCAACCTTCCTACAGCAGATGGAGTCGCTAATCGAGCGAGTGGAGTCTATTGAGACTCCTAGATCCGAAGTCGACATCTTGCCAGGCTTTCCCGAAAAGATCAGTGGTGAAATCATTTTTTGCGACGCCGACAATCTTAACACTGATGGTATTTACCCGGGGAAATATACTTACCAAGACAACCTTTCCAAGGAGGATATGGCACGCGTCTGTATGGAGAATTATGACCCCCAGTTTGACAGTATTACTCGTCCTAATGACATCCTCGTCTCCGGTTTCAACTTCGGCTGCGGATCGTCGAGAGAGCAGGCTGCGACGGCCATCCTAGCGAAGCAGATCCCGCTAGTCGTGGCTGGTAGCCTCGGGAATATCTTCTCCCGAAATAGTTTTAATAACGCACTCATGGGCCTAGAGGTTCCACGCCTCGTTCAGCGCCTACGTACCCATTTTACCTCGCTAAGTAACGACACGAAGCGACAGCTAACACGCCGGACCGGCTGGACGCTGACATGGGACGTTAAGCGTAGCCTTATCGAGGTGCAGGAGGGCGAACGCGGAGAAACCTGGACAGAGCAAGTCGGCGAGCTATCTAGAAACGTCCAAGAGATTATCGCAGCTGGGGGCCTAGAGGCCTGGGTGAAGGCCGAGATTGGGAAGGCGGCGGCTGCTAATACATAAATGGCGAAATGTGTATATCTCGCTAAAGGCACGAAGAAAAAAGTTTAGATTACATATTAACTACTGCAATTTTCTCTAAAGTAAACTATACCCTTTCGACTTCATATCCCTTTCGGAATTTCGCGTAGTCGCTGTTACGGCCTGGAGTTATACCCCGGGCGTATTAGCGGAGTGTATAGCGAAGAGAGTGCGCGTGTCAGCTAACGCAGCGGCGTGCTAGGTAGGAGGGCAGGGAGTTGAGAGCGCTGTGCGCGCCGAAGTCACAGAGCCAGCGCGGGTCACGTGCGATTCACGTGTATACGCTAGGACATACATTGCTTATGTGCGCGCCGCAGCGCACACTGCCTTTCTCGTATACACTTGTTCATTTCTGTTGATAGACGTATTGATCCTCTTTCTGCGCCCGTAACAGTCGCTTGGTCTTCCTCTCGTCGCTCCCTTCTAAGACATACTCACGTTTAACACCCTATTAATTTCTTAGCGATACTCACTCGAAAACCTTGAAGCAGAAGTTCCTACCTTTATGTCCGTCAACCAATTGCGAATTGACGTCTGGGAGTTTCTCGTGATCCTCTCAGGATTCCAGCCTTTCCCGCGCTCCTTTACTGGCTTGGTGAGCTCGATGGCTGCCTGAAGGACAAGCCTAGTTTGCTGACAGTCAACCAACGCTTGATGATTTAGACCGATCAGACTGTGTCGAGGAAATATAACTGGAAAAAGAACTTCCAATGCCAAGGGAAATGACTTCGATCGTCTGTTAGCCGGATCTTTAACTATCTCTGGGAAATTTAGGCGGAAGATCGGGATCAGAGGAATACAATTCTCATCTGGGGGCAAAATGTCCCCATAACCGGCTAGCTGGAGAAAGCGCCGTAGAAGCTTCAGATCTGTCTTCGATTTATGCCATGTAAGAAAAGTCGTATTCTGATTGATGCCAATCTCTTTGAGCTTTATAGCGACTTGATGAACGTCCATCTGACTAATCACGGACTCTCGCATAGACGAGTACACCGCTTTAGCCTTCGAGCGACTTATGAACTCTTGAAATCGACTGTTTGACGCTATTCGGTAGCTATGGTCAATCCCATGCTCATGCTTAATCGTCGTGTTCAATAAGACTTTCCCGGATACCTGCTCGATCATTGAAACCTCCCATACTTGCCCCGATGTGATGGAAAATTCAATATCGAGGACAATAAGAGCTGTGCCCGGAGTTTTACCGGCTTGAATATCAGCTAACGAGCGGTGTAAGGAAGACGGCAAACTCCAGGTCTTTTCGGTAATTTTGTTAAAGATCTTTCGAAGCTCTAGCAAATAGTCCAAGCCTGCCGTATTGGCCTTTATCTCATGGTCTATTAGGGCTGCAGCCACATGCTTCACGCACATCCTCGTTCCATAGAATGTTGGCTCTTTACATGAGGCCTGCTGGCATATTTTGGCTGACTCGTCAAATTCCCATCCTAGGTGTGGCAAACGCTGTCGAAGTTTGACGTTAAAGTCGCAGGACACGCAACGAGCAGGAAGCATTGGGCAGGATTGTTCGTTTATGCCCGGTCGTAGCTTCGCAGTATCGAAATCTATCCTGGTTTCATTAGGACACGTTTTGACTACAAGACCCTTCTCTATTGGCATCGGACCCAAACATGTGCGACCTAAGGTCCTGAATGCAACTGTATGTACGTGGCCGCCAGTAGACTGGATGAACCGACTCCACCGGGCTAAGTTCACTGCCTCCACACGGCGTTGATACTCCGTCGATAGTTCTGTATTTGTGGAAACGCTCTCATTTTCTGTATCTTCCCAAGATCCAGAGAAGAATTGGTCTTCTGACTCGAAATAATCGTCGTCGCCATCGTCGTCGCCATCGCGATTATAGCAAACGTCGTCATTATCGTCGTCGTTATTGCCGTCATAGTCAGTATTGTGTTCACCGCTGCTATTGTCCGTGCTTGAGCCTTTTTGCTGGAGAATCAGCTGATATAGCTGAGTTTTGCTGCTCCGGTCAAGCTCCACATCCCGGAGAGGACGGAAGTCGTCGTTGGGGTCCAATTGCCCATGTCGGATATGAGAATCACGATGGTTTGTGTGAAACTCATATTTCAGAAATCTAACACCAGCAACACGAGACTGGCAGACTTTGAAGGGGCAGAGGAAAAGAAGATGCCGATGTTCCATATCTGCGTGTTCCGAAGCTTCTTGCGCCGTTTCGAATCGCTTGGGACAGCCTCGATGCCGACATTCAAATTTATGCGTATGGCAACAACGAAGATGACTCATAGCTGAATCTTTATGGGTAAAGAACAACTCGCAACTATATTTGTCAGCCCCTGGACAGGCATATTTCTTGCCGCTATGAGTGTCACCATGGTGTCGAGCTGCAACTGCCGATAGAAAAGTTTCAGGACATTTGAGATCGTCCGCACGAGGACAGAGGAACATTTGTCTAGTAGATGCATGAGTCTTGCCATGGGCTCGAGCCGACTCGGCCGTCCCGAACTCTTTAAGACATTTGAGGTCCTCCAGACGAGGACAAGGGAACTTTTTTGTATGACTCTCGGCATGCTCCCGAGCTCTTGAAGCCTTGGAAAATTCCCTAAGACAATTGAATTCGTCTTTTAAGGGACAAGGATTTCTGATACCCTTGTGACATTCACCATGTTCGTATGCTTGTTTTTGTGACGGAAATTCCTTAAAACACTCATACTCTTCTCGAAAGGGACAAGGCCATTTCCTACCCTGATGTTCTGCTTTCATATGGACTTGAGACTGTTGGGGGCTAGTAAAGGTAGCGTCACATTTTTCTTTCTCCGCTGCAGGACAGGGATATCTTTTCTGCTTATGCACGGTTTTGATATGAATTGACACCCAATCACCGCGAGCGAACGTGCTATCACAACCATCTATCCCTAAATAGGGACAGGGAATTCGAGTTTTCTTGTGGACGCTCCAAATATGGGCGTGAATGTTCTCGACATCTCCGAGCTTGCAACGACATCCGAGGTGCTTCCTAGAAAGGGGGCAAGGGATCTTCGCTTCTGAGTGTTGGCTTGGCACATGCTCTCTGATGTCCGCTGCTTCAGTTCCGGTAAACTGACACCCGGACGATACAAAAGGACATTTAAAGCGTCCATCTTCTCCTTTGTGGAATGGAACCACAGCGTGCGCAAGGATTGCGTGCTCCGACGCAAGCTCTTGAGTGTCAAAAACTTCATCGCAATTATTCTCAGCAGGATAGGTACAAGCGTACTTTTGTCTATCCATGCTTTCGAATGCTGACAACTGTTCTTGCTGAATAGACTTCTTCTGAGCCCGAGTCCGGGCTCTTATGACCGATGCCAGCTGTGACGCTATAGATCGCGATCTCAAGCAGATTGAGGTGATACTTGGTTGCAGAAGTGAACTGAATGCACCTGTCGAGTATGTAGCTGATTAAGCTTAATGAACATCGGCCACTCCGAGAATACACTCCCAGTGCCTCGACGAATATCCGATAGCGTCCGGCCGGCAAGTAAGTAGTAGGGTTAAGATTGCTGAACAAAACGAACAGGATAGTACGCAAAATGCGGTAGGAAGACACTTGAAAGATTGCGCAATGCCTCGAGACCACGGATCGCCGGGAACACGTCACTCATGACAGCGTCTTCGTTCAGCGCACGTGAGTTGGTCCGCACGAATCTGTCGAAAGTCTCTTCGCAGAATCGAGAGGGCGACAAGGACGCCCTCGGTTCTCCCAATCTCTCCGTGATTTCGTTGTAATTGTCCGGCTTGGGCGGGAGACGATCGTCGGGAAGGTCGCAGTGGCTGGGATAGATGTGGTTGTCGATGAGATTCTGTTCGAAATTGGGATCGTAGGGGGAGGTCTTTTTGGTCTTCGAGGTTAAGGCGCTGGACTCGTTCAAGGCGTGTCCGGATTTGGATCGGGCCTTCGAACTAGACTGACTGGACGGCATTACGTTTGCCGTGGACGTCGATGCGGAAGGTTTAGGATACTGCAAAGGACGTAATCAGTAACGACTACGACAGCGTATAAGATACTGCAAAGGACGTAATCAGTAACGACTACGACAGCGTATAAGATACACCTACCCCGACAAGGTCGCTGTTATTTTATATTATTAGCTTTTAATTATAAACGCGGAATTATCTCGTATTATAACGAAAGAATAATTAACTACGGGTTAAACTCGTTAAATAATCTCGAGTCGATTAATAATAAAAAATTAGAACTAATTAATAAAACTAACGTTAAATAATTAAATACAATTTCGTCCGAGGTTTAATTAATAATCGAAAGCGGGCTTTTAAAGTCTATAAAAAATATTATAAATAAATTTCGCTTTTTTTAATTTATTATTAAATCGATCGAAAAAAGAGAGTAATTTTAACTAAATTTTATTTAATTTTTTAATTTTATTAATTTTATAAAATTAATAAAATTAAATATTTTAAATATTAACGGATTTATTATTTTATTGATATATTTATAGAAATTTTCCTTATTTAAAAAATCATAATAATACTTTAATTTAATATTTATATTAAGAAAAGTCTACGCTTCGGATTAATATAGAGTAGAGTAGAGATCGAGGTATAATCTCTACCCTAATTTAATATAGAGATCTATTAGTATAGGGTTTAAAGTAAAATAGAATAGAATAAAAATCCTTTAAAGATCCCTACTATACTAAAGTGAATTTCTAATAATTATTCTAATAACGCTACTATCTTTATAGATATATATATTTATAACTAATACTACCCTTATAAATATATATATTTATAACTACTACTATCTTTATAAATACGCGTATTTATAGTTACTACTACCTCTATAAATACGCGTATTTATAGCTACTACTACCTCTATAGATACGCGTATTTATAGCTACTACTACCTCTATAGATATATATACTCACGGCTACTACTACCTCTATAGATATACGTATTTATAGAATAAATACTCGGACCTATAATTATTTAGATTAATATTAAAATTAAAATTATTATTAATTTAAAATTAGATATAACCGAAGGTTATATTAAAGATATAGTTTAATTCGTTTATTTTAAAATTAAGGAGATACTTAAATAATAATTTAGTTTTAAAATTAAAATTAACTCTTTTTAAATATTTATTAATACGTTTTAATATTAATATTTTCTCTTAAACTTATTACTTTATTTTTAAGAATATTTCGATTCAAAATTAATTAAAAGATAAAGAGTAAAGAATAATAATAAATATTAATTATAATGTTCATTATAATAATCGTCTCTCTATAGTATAATCTATAATATATCTTATTATTAATCTATAATAGAGGTAGTAGTAGTTATAAATATATATATATTTATAAGGGTAGTAGTAGTTATAAATATATATATCTATAGAGGTAGTAGTAGTTATAAATATATATATCTATAGAGGTAGTAGTAGTTATAAGTATATATATTTATAAAGGTAGTAGTAGCTATAAATATATATATTTATAAAAATAGTAGTAACTATAAATACGCGTATCTATAAAGGTAGTAGTAGTTATAAATATATATATCTATAGAGGTAGTAGCGTTATTAGAATAATTATTAGAAATTCGTTTTAATATCCTATAAACCGGTAGTAATTAAGTTCGTTTAATTTAGCGGCGGGACTCAACTCTATAAACGAACCCTCTATTAATTTATAGGATCGTAGAGATCTCTAAAGGATCTCTACTCTACCCTACTCTAACTTAGAGTAGAGATCGAACCGCGATCTTTACTCTACGCTCTACTTTACTCTACTCTACGTTAGTATTCCCTCTAGAGATCTCTACACTAATTCGAAGCGTATAAAAGTCTTTATATTTAAAGAAAACTAATATATTAAACGGCGCTTTTTAATTAAATTTAATTTAATACGTTTTATATAATATATATTTTAATAATAATATTAAAAATCTTAATTTAAATTAAAAGAAAGTATATAAAGTAAATTAAAATATAAAATTATTTTATTTTTACCCGCTTTTATAAAATATTTATTTTTATCTTTTAAATTTTGAAAATATTTTTATAAAAAAAAATTCAATTTTATTTAATAAAGAATTAATAAAAACGTTTTATTAATAAAAACTATAAATTAAAGAAATAAAAGAAATAAAAGAAATATTATTTAATAATAATAAAAATTTAACGAAAGATAAATAAATTATATTAAATTGAAAGTATTTTGAAATTAATAAAATAATAATAATAATATTTAAACTATTTAACTTTATTAATAAATTAATTATTATATTAAAAATAAAGTTTAATAAAGTCGTATTTCCTTTTAAACTCGCTTTTATAATATTAATAACTATATTTTTATTTATTATTAATATTAATATTATAAAATCGAAGAGTATTTAATTAATTAATTTATAATAATTAAATATTTAAGAAATTTAAAAAAAAAACTAATTTATATTTTTTATATATTAAAATATAAAGTAACGATTATTTTTAAATTATAAATTTAAATAATAAATTATTAGCGGATCCTCTTTATATAATATAATTATATTTTAAAATATATTACAATTTTATATATTACAAAAAAAATATTAAAAGAAAGTAAAAATATTTATTAATTATAAAGCGGATTTAAATAGTAAATTTAGTTAAAGTAATTTAATAAATTTATAATTTAAAATATTTTATTTTTCGTATTTAAAATAATTTTACGTAATTTAATTTATTATTATTTATTAAATTCTTTAAATATAAGTTAATATTTTCATTACTATAATTCTTTTTATTAAATTTAAATTAATTAAATCTAATTTTTTAATATAATACTCTAAAGCTTTTCTTTTAATATTTCAATTATTTTATTAATAAAAATAAAATTAATAAAATTATTTAAATTAACTTCGATTTTTATAAATAGCGATTATAATAAAAAAAATAAAAAATTTAATAACTCGTAAAATTCTTTAAAATAAATAATATAATTTTTTTCATTTTAGTAATTTATTATTTAATTTATAATATTTAATTTAAGTATATATAAATTAAAAAAGATATTTATATCATTATAACTAGCGAATTTTCTTTTTTTAATTATTATATTTCGTTTTTAAAAATTTATTATCGATTTAAACGAAAGCTTTTTTTCGAATATTATATATTTTAATATTTTTCTTATATTTAACGCGATATTTTAAATTTATTATTTAATTATTAAATAAGCCGGCTTGATAATTTTTTTTTATAAATTTATTTATAAATATTATTTAAAAGAAAAATATATAAAGTATATTCTTCTTAATTTAAAAATAATATAAAGACTTATTCGTAAATAATAAAATTACTTTAATATTTATAAAAGTTTTATAATTTTAAAAGATACGATTTATTAAAATAATTATTAATAAAAGTAATATTAAATTTATAAATAATAACTTTATATTTTTATATATATTATATTATAATTTAAAATTATATTAAAGTAATTAATAAAGATTACTTTTAATTATAATCCCGAAAATTTAAATAATAAAGTAATTTTTTATATAATATTTTTAAAAAGCCCTCGAGTCAACTTAATTAGAATTTAGTAACTAGGAAGTATATTTAGTAAAAGGTAAAATTAGTAGTTTCTTTACCGAAATTGTCCTCTTTTTTATATATATCTTTTATCTAGTAATTAGTTATTTTTACCTATATACCCGTATTTATTTAAGAGTATTTTGGGGCGTTATTCTATATATATATAATACCGCAAACTTATCGGTTTAAATAGAGGTATTTTCCTAGTCTTTAATTATAAATTAAATTAATAAAGACTATAGCCTAGTAATTTAATAATTATATTTATAATTTAAAGCCCTTATTGACTCGTTAAGGATTAGGAGCTAGTTATTAAATTTATTTATTACTTATTATTACCCCGTTTAAACACGTTTATTTATATAAGTATAAAGATTATTAATTTACGTTTTTAATAACTCGTATTTTAATTTCCGCCTCTTTCGTTTTATTTTTAAAAATAATAAAGTCGATTATTTATCTAAATATTAATATAATTACTAATTATTTTCTTAGTTAAATTTATATTAAAGAATTAATTTATTTACTTTATATAATAATTTACGACTAAAGTTTTCGTCGGGAAAATAAGATATTGCCCTAGCCGCCCCTAGTTATAATTATATAATTAATAGTATTAATAAGACCCCGGGCGCCCTAAAGGCGCCTTTAAAAAACTATTAACTATATAATTATAACTAATAGCGCCCGGGGCGTATTTAGTATATTTAGTATTTTTAATATTATTAATATTATAAGTATTATAAATACTATAGATAAAAAAGATAAAAAATAAAAATTTAATATATAAAAATTTAGAAAATTTCTTATACTTTACTATATATTTTATATGTTTTATATTATTATTAAAGAAGTTATAACGTTTTTATTTTAAAATTTAATTAAAGTTTAAATTACGGGTTTTATAAATAATATTAGAAATTTAAATTTAAATCTATTTTATCTACTTTTATTGAAAATTATATATAAAAATTAATAATTATTATTAATACCCCCTATATAAAGACTTTAAAGAAAAATTTAAATCTTTTTTATAATTATATTAATAACTATTAACGCTTTTAGTATTTAATATATTAATAATATTAAAAATACTAAAATACTAAAAACGCCCTAGGCGCTATTAGTTATAATAGTATAGTTAATAGTCTCTTATTAGAGGGAGGATAAATATTTAGTTATTAATACCCCTAGTTAATTAGAGGCGTTTAGAGTATCTCTAGTTAACTTCCCCGTTTTCTCGATATTTATATATATTAAATTTAAAATACTCGCTTACTCGCGCTAATAAATAAATAAATAATATATAAATAATATAATTTTATATAAGAATCCGTTTATATTTATATTAATATTAATTTTTTAATTATATATATTTAATAATAATAATAAAGTAGTTTATTATTATAGAATATTAAATTTATCGAGTTATTAAAAGATTAAACTTTTTATATAACTTGATTTATATATATTAATAAAATTATTAAATTTTATAAATAAAAAAGAAAAGTAGATTATAATTTTAAATATAAATAAAATGAATCAACTTTAATATTTTAAGAATTTTTTAATTATTACTAAGTCGCCGCTTTTAATTAATATTAAAATTTATTTACTTTTAAAGTATAATATATATAAACGGCTCCTTTTTACTAATATTATAACTATATATAATATTTTTAATAAAGTATTTTACTATTTTTATATTATAAAAGTTAATATTAAGATTTTTTTTATTATATTTAATATACCGAGATAAAATACTATTAGTAAAGATTATTTAATATTTTATAATAATAAAGAAAGATATTAAATATTATATATAGGAATTATTATAAATATTTTATAATATTAAGGATCTCGTTTATATTACTTAATCGGGCTAGCGTTTATCTCGTATATAAAAGATTTTATAAATTCTATATTTTAAATTCTTTATAGTTAGTTTTAATTATTAATATATATTTATTAACTATTTATATTTCCTATTTATAATATTCTAGTTATTAAATAAATATGAATCTTTAATGAATTACTTGAAAATTATATCGCCGCCGCGTTTTATTAAATTAGTTCTAGTCGGAGTCTTTAATTATTAAAATTTATTAATCTAGAGACTTTAATTATCTAGAATTATTAAAATCGACCTCTTTATTAAATTAGTTATCTAGTCTTGTCTTTAATTTTGTCCTCCGTCTTTTTAGGTACTTTTATTATATTATTAACTTTATCCTATCTTTAACCTCCTCGTTTTAACGCGTTACTAGCCTTGAATCTATTAAGAAATTTATTATTTCAAGAGTCTCTTAACTATTAAAATCTATACTAGTTTTATTCTATCCTTATTATTTATTTCAAACCCGCGAATTTTTTTTCTATATACTTTGAGACGAAGTATTTAAGAGAGAAAAATAAAGAAATAAATCCACGATTACTCCTATTAATATCTAGGTAGAATCTAGGTAGAATCTCTATTATAGTTTAATTTAATTAGATTTAACGTTATTTAATAAACTAGTCTTACGTACTAAGTATATAGTAATAATAATACTATAAATAATAATTAACTATTTAACCTCTATTATTATCTATAATTAAATATATATTCTAAAGAGTTATGAGCCCGGGTTTAGTATTTATTATACTATATTAAATATATTTAAAAGTAGTTATTATCGTGTATATAACGATTTTAATAAGCTTTAATAAGATTTTACCCCTAATTCCTTACTATTATAATAGAATATAAAGTATTCAAGATTAAGAAATTAAATAGGCCGAAGAATTAACTTAAATTCAAATATAAAATAATAAGTATATACGTCCTAGATAACGTCGATTAAATTATATTCAAAATCGAAAAACGATTTATCGCTCCTATAGAGCCTATTTTATAAATAGAAATTCGTAATATTAATAACTCTTAACTAGTTATCTAAGTAACCAAAATACCTATTTAAAAAAATAAAAATTCGGGAATAAATATATTAAATTAAAAAAAGCGATTAAAGTCTAAAATAAAAAGAATATTAAAGTTAAAATAAAAATAATCTTCTATATCGAAGCCGATTTATAATAATAAATAGAGAAAATTAAGTTAATTATTAATTAATAAATTATATTTATAAAATTATATAATAAGAGTAATCTAGGTATTAGAGATAAAACGATATTTAAAATATCTAAATTTAATACGTTAAAATACGTTATTATTAATATATACGGGTCTATTATTAAAGTAATTAACTAGATATTATTTAAAATAAAGTTAGAGTTACTTAAATAGTTATTTAATATATATCTCCGAATAAGTCTTAAGGAAAACTTAATACCCTTATTATTTACCTTAATCTAGGGGGTTAAGAGTAAATAAAAATCGAGTATTAATAATATATCGGTAGCCCTTAATTAATATAACCGAATAATTTAGGATAAAGAAGAAAATTAGTATATATTTACTACTCGATTTAATAAATAGAATAAACCTAATAAAGAGAAACCTCTTACTATATCTTTTATTATTAATAATAATAAAAAGGATGAAAAGAAAGAGAGGTATATTTACTATAATTATATTAATTATAAAAAGAATAAATACTACTTCTTTAACCCTAGATAATATTTTAAAAGTTGGAAATTATTCGTTAATAAAGAATACCTTATAAAAGAGAAATTAAAGAAATCGAATAAAGTTATAATTCAAAATTAAAATAAGAATAATTTTATATAAATTAAATTATTTACGGTTAAATAGAAATCTATTAATACCGATATAGTATATAATATTAAAAAGGACGTAGTCTATATAAATACTACCTTTAACGTATATATATTATAGGATAGAACCAAGTTTATTTTTTATAAATTATATAACGATTATTTAAATAGAATTAATAGTTAATACTTTCTATTACGGGGTGAACTTTAGTAGGAGTATTATTATAAATATCTATTAAGACGGCGGGCTAAGCCCTACTATTAACTCTATCGGGACTAAGGTAATACTAGGATTCTAATATATTAAGGCCAAATCCTCTATAAAATAATTAATATCTTTTATATTATTTACTATTATATTAACTCCTTATTAAATAATAGTAATAGTAATATTAATATAGAACTATACCTCTTCTATATTAATAAAAACGATTATACTAGTTATAAATAGTAAAATAACCTCTAAAACGGCTAATATACTCCCTATTAACTACTATATTCAAAATAATTTACTCTATATCGATAGTAAACCTTATTTATATTATACCTATTTAGCGTTTCTATACCGTACTCTACTACCTTAAATAAATACTTCTAAGCTCTTTATTAAATTATTAAAATAACTTATTTAATACCCTTTTTATTTAAGGTATTTATAATAAATATTAAACTAAATATTTAGAACGTCCCTTTATTTATTTCTCTTTTATTAATATAGTTATTTATTTTAGTAAACTACCTATTAGGTAAACGTCTAGCCTAGTAAATATATTTTTAATTATATCTCTTACGCTTCCGCTATAGAAAAAGAATACTAGAATACTAGTCTTTTAATACTACTTTTATTGTTCGCCTAGTATTACTACTTTTAGTATTTATTATTAATTATTATTTTAGTTATTACTCTAGAAGAAGTTTAGCTAAACCCTATTATAATTAATTTTACTTTTTATTTATAAAAATTCTTATTATTAAATAAATATATTTTAAAATAAGTAAAAGTTATTTTTAATATTAGATAAATAGTTATTTAAATAGTTATATAATCTCTTTATCCTCCTACTAAAATACCTCTTTAGTATTTATTAAGGAGGGTTTAGAAAACGAAGTAGTTTAATAACGACCTTTTAAAGTATACTAAATTTAAATAGCCTACTATATAACTACTTTAGGTTATAAATAAGATATCCGTAATACCGTTTATCGGTATTTTCCGAAGAGATATTAAAGAGTTATATTAATATTTATAAAAAGAGTAGTCTTTAGAGGACGAATTTAAAAACGAAGAAATTATAACTCCTCCCGAGCCCGAGTAGCCTATTATAAATTCTAAATAAATAATATAATTTATAGAATCGCTAGAGATTTAGGCCCTTATTATTAAATTAATAATTAAAATAAAGGAAGGCCCGGTAAGACTTTAAGATTTATTAAAATAAATAATTAAATTAATTAAAATAATACTAGTTTTAAGATAAGCGCCTAGAATAAATTAAAATTCGAAGAGATTAGATTCTTTGACTTTAAGGGCGATAAAAAGGATAACCTATTTATTTTAAGAAAGTATATTATATATAAAAACGTTTTCGACTTTAAGGATCGCGTTAACGATATAATTAAATAGTACGATAAAAAGGAAGTACGAAAGTTTCTACTTTTATATCTTAAGGGAGTAGTCTTTAAATAGTTCTCGAATAAGTTAAATATTAATATTAAGGCGTTAATATATACCTTCGCTAACTCTAAATAGATAGGTCGTTTTATTAAATAATTTAAAATAAAGACGCTAGAAGCTATACGTAAACTTCGTTTTAATAAATATAAATTTATTTAAATACGTATTAATAAAACGCCTAAATAGTATATAAATAAAATATTTAATTTAACTAGGGCCGCCGATATTCCTAGTATATATTAATAAATATTTATAATCTACGATTATATTAATTTTAATTTTAAGTCTTTTATTAATTTATTTAAACCTAATATCCTATTAGATAAATTCCTTAATTTATTTAATATTAAGGAAGAAGTCTAACTAGGAATAATACGAAGTAGTAAAACGACTAGGCCTCTATCGCCTCTTAAGCTAGAGGACTTATAGTAAAGTTAATAGAATTAATAATTTAACCGGTTCTAGCTATAGTAGAACTAGTTATTTTAAATTACTTCTTATTAATTTATTAATCCGGTTTATTAAAATATACTAAATATCCTTTAAATATAATAGTAGTCTTATTAAATTTAACCGCTATCTATTTAATTATAGATTACTAGTAATAATACTAGAAATATATCTTTCCCTCCTAGAAATAGAAATCGTCCTAATTTTTAACCGCGCTAAGAAAACCGCGGGCTTATAACCGGTAGTTATAATTTTAATTATTTCGGGTAATAATAAATACCCTCTAGGTATATAATTATTTATTATAAAATCGAGGTATAAAAGGATTATTCTTAAAAAGATAATATTATAAAGTTATAAATAGAAGAGTAATTTACGCCTAATATTAATTACGTTAATAAATAGAGCTAGGATTAATAATAAAACAATTACTATAATAAATAAAACGAAATAATTAGTTATTAGACGATTATTATCGATACGCCTAAATAGGTCGAGTGTCGTATATATAAAGAGTCGTTTTTTTTCAAAAACGTATTATATATATATTTTAAAATTTAAAGTTTAGGTAGGAGCTCTATTAAAGCCTTTTACTCTAGATATTTAATTATAAATATTATTTAGAAGAGTAAATAGCCTTTAGTAATAGACGAGAATATAGAAATTTATTACTAAATTAAAACGAATAACGAATTATTAAAATAGAAGCCTATTATTAAATTAAACTACGACTCTTCTAAAAGTACGGGAATAGGATAAATATTTAGGAAGTATTAATATACCGGTATTCGGGTCGGCCTAAACCCTAGAATTAAAATAAAAAAGAATTATAAAGATACTAGTTATAGGGTAATTATCGTCGATTATAAATTTATAGTATATTTCTTTCTAAAGGCTAGAATCCGTATTATAATAACTCTACTCTAAATTACCGGTATTAATATTAACCGCTATATTATTTCTAAATATATCGTTATCTCCTTATATTTCCCCGGGAAAGATAAAAGCGGTAATAAAATAATAACCGAAACCGCCTTTAAGGAAATCTATATTATAGATAATCTTAAAATAAATATATTTATTAATATAGATATTATGGCCCCTAAAGGGATAAATATATTAATATCTCGATAAATAACCTATATCGGTAGCTACGATATAGAGTACTTTATCGATATTTATTTAAGAGGTATAAATATAAACCGGCCGGTATATATTATAAAAATAAAGATTATCCCCCTATAAACTACGGTAATTATCGAAGTCTATAAATTTAATCTACTAGTACGAGACTACTTTTTTAAACTAGTAGATACTAATTTATACTTCTTTACCGGAATCGTTAACGATAGAATAAAATTAGTATTTATAAAGAATAAAATGGATAAATATATTAAAATCCCTAGGAATATAAAGCTAGGTTAAGTAGTCGAGGTTTAATTTAATAACTACTATAGTATTACTATAAGCGATAACGACGTTCGGGAGCTCGTTATACGAAGGCCTTTATAAAAGTATAAAAAAACTTTTATTAAAAATACTTTTAATAGTATAATTACCGTTAGTACTAGTTTATTACTTTTTAAATAATTTTTAGAGGGTAAAGATATAAAGAACCTAACTAGTTCCCGACCTTCTATTTTATTAATAAAGGTAATTATTTCGGTAAAGAATAATATACTTTTAAATAATATTATTATTTATAGTAAATAACCGGAGCTAGTAAAGATTATTAATTAATTCTTTATACTTTAGATAGAACGAGGCTTTATTAATATTCTAGAAAACGAATAAATACGTATATTACTTCGCGTCGACTAAGAAAATAAAGTATTTAAAACGGTATATATTTATCCTATAAATAACGAAAGCCGGAAGATTATTAACGAACTTTTAATAAACTATATATTTAGGGACGATTTAAATAGATTATATAAACTATATTATTTAATTTCCTAGTCTTCGTTATTTAGACTATAAGATTAGACGGTATTAAGAAAAGTTATATTATTATTAATATTCGAGGTTTAAATACTATAGTTATAATAAATATTTATTATTTATCTTTATAGAATAATATAATTAGCGCCGTTAAAGGTTATTATTAAATTATTATTATCGACGCCGCTAGTTTCTTCTATTAATAGCGTATATATTTTAAGGATAAATATAAATTTACTATCGTATTATACCGCGGCTAGGAGACTTTTAATATTATAGTAATAGGATTTAAGAACTCGCCTACGTATATATAATAATAAATAGACCGGATCCTACGTATCTATAAAGTATTCGCCCGAGTATATATTAATAATATTATAGTATTCTTTTAGACTCTTAAGGATTATATTTAGTACCTATATATAATATTTTCTTTATTCGTTAAATTTAATATTTTAATTAACCCTAAAAAGGCGTTTATCGGTTATTCGTTAATTATATTATTTAACTAGAAGGTTAACTCGTTCGGGTTATTAACTTCTAAAAAAAAGTTTATAATTATTAAATAACTAGTTTTCTCTTAAATATTAATAGTATTTAAAATATATCTAGAAATAACTAGTTAGTTAAAAGATTATATTAAAGATTATACTACTCTAGCTAGGTCTTTATAAAATAAGAAAACCGTATTATTAAATAGAGTACCCCCTATAGGCGCTTAACGATAGGAATATATTAAAAAGACTAGTTTTAAATCACCTTCCTTATAGGAGATCCGTTTATTTAAAATTATTTAAAATACCCTTTTTAAACCTTTTTTTCTATATTATTTCGATAATAAAAAGAAACTATTTATCGACCTTAATACTAATAAAGAATTCGGTTACGGGGTTATAATTTATTATATTATAAAAAAACTAAAAGATCTTTATCCTAACTAGAAGTAGGTTTAGCCTATTCTTTTCCTTAACCGATTTTTTAAAAATATAAAAATACGTTATTAACCTATTAAAATAAAACTAGTAGGAATAATATAGGTATTTATTAAAATTAAATATATAGTCGAATTAGCCCCGAAGATAATTATTTATATTAATTATAAAGCTACGCTTAATATAGTTAAATAAATAAATATAATTACTTTATCTACGGTAAAGATTAATTTATATATTATACGGGCCTTAAATTATATTTAGTATTTTTAAAATATAAAGATCCGTTATAAATTTAGTATTAAATATATAGTATTAGATACTCTATCCCGATTATATTAAAAAAACGTAGTTAGGGACTTTTTAAAAAGCGAGTTAAATATACTCTAAATATATCTATATAAGGTTTATATACTAGTAGAAATAAATATATAGTTTAAATAAGAATTATTTTAAAGATATTAGAATAACGATTTTTAGACTAAAATAAATTATATATTTAATTATAACGTAGAAACCGGCGAGGATATTATAAATCTTCCGTTTTCGAAGGAGGGTAACGGCTTAATATAGTATATCGATAATTTGGCTATTAATCGCGTATATATATTAAAGCGCCTATATATATCTTCCTTATACGTTAAAACTTTATTTAACGTCGTATATTCTAATTTATATATAGGAAGATATAAGTACTATAAGATAATAACTAGGTACTAGTATATATATAAACTAAATAAGAAGCTAGGGGAGTATTTATAATACTATTTATAATATTAATTATTTAGTACTCTTAGGTATAAGTTTTATAAAGTATTATAATTTATTTTTATACCGCTCTCTTCTTTTTATATAATTTTTATCGATTTTATCCTAGCCTTACCCCTTTTATAGGAAGGATTCGATAATATTATAATTATTATATATAAATTTTCCCGAAAGGTAACCGCGATTCTAGGAAAATTAATATAAAAAGTAACATAATAGGTAAATATACTTTTACGTCGTTTATATTTAATAAACTAGGGTATTCCGAAGGTTATTCTTTCCGACCGCGACCGTAAATTTATAAATACTTTATAGAAGGCTTTATTTAATAAATTTAAAATAAATTTAATATTCTTTACCGTCTATTATTTATAAACGGATAGATTAAATAAACGTATAAATTAAATTATTAAAATTATATTACGATTTTAGATCGCTATTTTATAAAACTTTAAAGTTTAGAAAAAGATACTACCTTTTATAATTATATAATATAATAATATATTTTCTTAGCCCATTAATTATACTCTAAATAAAGTAGTTTTCGGTTTTATCGTTAATAACGCGTTAAATCTAGGAAGTTAGGAGAATAACGTTTTATTAAGAAAATTAATATATATTTAAATTTCGGATATAATTACCTTTATTTAAATATACGATAAAGAGTATTATAATTATATTTATTATTCTTAATACTTCCGTAAAGGGGACTAAGCCTTATTATATTTATATAAAGATTATAATATTCCGGTAAATAAATTTACTAGTCGTAAATATAATTAATAAATAACTAGTTTATTTAAGGTTCTTAACTATATTAATAGATTTATATACCGCCTTAATATCCTAGGAAATTAAAAGATTTATAATATATTTTTAATAATATAACTAGAGTAATATTTACCGCCGGATTAAAACCCTTTTAAATATCTACGGCCTATTAACCCTAGAGTAATAAAAACCGAGTAAAACGATTTAAAGCTAGAATAAGAACTAGAGTATATCCTCGATAACCGCGTTATTAAAAAGGGAAGGGTTATACTACCGAATACTTTCTATCCTAGAAAGACTAGGGATTTATATAGGACCGTTAAATAAACTCTAAAAATATTTTCGCGGACGAATTTATTAAGGAATATAAATAATAGGCTAGATATTAAACTAAATTCTTCTTCTAGGGTCGATAACTTTAGAAATATAATTATATTTTTCTTTTATATTATCGCTCTTTATTTATCTTTATTAGGAAATAACTATTATATTAAATCTACCTATCGAGCTCTATTTAAAGTACGGGTACTATAATAATATTAAGGGGGTATTATACTAAGGACCGGTAAAATTACTTTTTAATAGTTTTAAATTATTCGCCTAGTCGTATATAGAGCTATATAGCCCGAATATCTTAATAGTATATTATTTATATACTTTTTTATATAGACTTAGATATATACCCCTCGTTATCGTTATTTCTTAACTAGGTAGTATATTTATAAGAGAAAGAGCTTCGGATAATATATTAATTATTTAATTATTTAACCGAATCGGGACTAGCTCCGCGCTAAAATAGTTTTAATTTTAAAAGTATTATTAAACGACTTTCTTTAACTAGCTAGATTTATACTAAGATTTTATTTTTCTAATATATATTTAGGGCTTTAGTCCTTTAGTATTAATACTTTTATAATATTATATATATATATTTTTATTTTATTAATATTATAGTTTTTATCGTTAATTATCTACGTTATTTTTATACCCCTTTATCGCTTTACCTCGTTATCGCGATTTTAACTCTAAACTTTATAGTTTTATATTAAATTTTAAAACTCTACGGGCCTACCCGTAATTAATCGATAATTTAGAATATATATTTCTTACTTATTTACTTCTATATATAAACGTTATTTACGTTATTATTTACGATACCCTATATAAGTATATTAACGAGGGCGTTAACTTCTTTTTTTTAAAAAAGGCGATTTATTACGGGGTAAACTTTAATAGGAGTATTATTATAGATATTTATTAAGACGGCGGGCTGAGCTCTACTACTAGCCTTATCGGGACTAGGGTAATATTAGGATTCTAGTATATTAAGGCCAAATCCTCTATAGAATAATTAATATCTTTTATATTATTTATTATTATATTAACCCCTTGTTACCTTCGTATAGAAGGTATAGGATCTATATATTATTTTTTAATAATTATTAATAATAAACTAAATTAAATTATTTTTATTAATATATATTATATACCTAGAATAGATTATAATTTACTCTTAGTTACTTAGGCTACTCTCGAATAGAAGGGATATTCTACTACTATATTAAATAGTAGATTTAATATTATAAACTCTAATAAAGAGAAGGTATTATTAGAACGCGTAATAAACTAATTATTTACTAGATTTAAAATATTCGAAAATATTATATATATTAAAATCGTTATTTAACCTCCCGGTAAATTATTATTTCTAGGATAAATAATATAAACGGCTAGTATACCTAAATATATAGAATATAAAGAAGCTAGTTACTATAAATAAAAGAATTAATATTAATAAAGTAAATCGTCTTTAAAAGCTAGTTCTAGATTATAAACTATATAAATTATATATAATAAAGAAATAAATTAAGGAACTATTTTATTAACCTCGTCGCTAGAACCCTAATAAACGGGAAATAGTAAAGGGTATATTTATATACTCTAATCTTATAGGGGGAGGATTAATTAAATAAACTTTTAAAAATACTCTTATACTAAGTCCTTTATAAATAACGCTATCGATATAATATTTATAACGATATTAAAGAGAAAATCCGATATAATAGTTACTATTAAGAATTATTTAAATTAAATATTAATTTAAGGTTATTCGATAAAGCGATTAAATATTAATAATAAAATTATTTATATTAACTATAAAGTCCAGAACTTTTTAAAAGAACGTGGAATTTAATAAGAATTATCTACTCTTTATAATCTAAATTAAAATCCGGTTACTAAATATATTTTTCGTACATTATTAGGGAGAGTAAAAAGTATTCTAAATAATATTAAATTATTTTAATTTATATAGAGTAAAGCCCTAAATTTTATAATTTATTATAAAAACCGCTCGCCTATTAAAGTACTTAATAGAATAACTTTATTTAAAGCCTAGTATAACTTTAAACTACGACTCGATTATATATATATTTTCGGCTATATTACTTATATATATAATACGAATCCGGTATTTAGGAAACTAGATAATAAAAGTAAAATATATAAATTTCTTAATTATAAAGGATTAAATTAATACCGTCTATAAAACTTTAAAAAGAAGTAAGTCTTTCGCGCTTTATAATTAAAATTTAACGACGTTATTATTAATAAAGAAACGAGGGGTAAGGCGGTATATAATAATAACTCCTAGAATTTCTTTTCTAAGAATAATTTAATACTAGTTTAATTTATAGAAGAGAATTATTTCGCCGGTAATATTATTATTAATAATCCTATAATAATACTATTAATTAATAATATAATAGTATTTTCTAAAGAAGTTAAATTATAGTTTAAATTATTTATTTAAAAAGTAGAAATATTAGATAATAAGTTAGATAAACTAGTTTCTATACTAAAAGCTAGTAGGTATCGAGATAGAGTTAATTATCGCGAACTCTATAATATTAAATAATATACTAATCGCGGATTTACTTTAAAAATTAGTAAAGTTAAACTAGATAATATTCCTACCGTCTCGTTAATTATATAAGAAATACTAAATAGACCCGATAAGGAGGAATAATATACGGTATTTACCGAAGAGTTAAATAACTTTATAAATAATAGGGTTTAGGATCTCGTTCCGGTACTACCTAATAAAAAAGTATTACTAGGATAGTAGATATTAGTAATTAAACTAGTTTCAATAAAAGTATTTAACCGGTATAAAACCCGTTAAATTATTAAGAGATTTAGGTAAATCGAGGGTTTTAATTACTATAAAATCTTTTTATTAATAACGAAGTCTTTAAACTAGTATATTCTACTAGTATTAAGAGCCAAATACGACTAGGAAATAAAGTATTTAAACGTAGTTTTAGTATTCCTAGAAATACTACTATAAAAGAAAGTCTAGATCGAATAATTATATAAATATATTAATAGGGATCGTAATATTGTTTATTAATTAAAGTATATTTTATATAACCTTAAATAATTACTTTATGAATAATTAATATTTTACGTACCTTCTTCGAGGAAAATAAATACGAGTATCTTAATAAAGACTATTTAGTATTTATTTATAAAAATAGAATAATTATTATTATTTATATTAACGATATTTTTATTCTCGTCTCTAATAAGGCTAGTACTAGTTTATTAAAATAATAACTAGATAAATACTTTAGGATAAAGTATTTAAGTGAAATTTTATAATATCTAGATATAAAGATTATTCGCGACCGTCCTAATTATAATATTTATATTAATTAAGTTAGTTTCGCTAAATAATTACTCGAGTAAATTAATATACTAGAATATTACCCTATAATAACCTCTATAAATTAGGGTAATAATATATAAAAGACTCTCGACTATTATAGAGCCGATAAAGAAGAGACTAAACTATATAAATCTTTAATAAGAGTACTATAATAGTTAGTAATTATAACTAGGCCCGATCTAGTATTTACTATTAATAAATACGATCGTTATATTATAAATCTTATTAATATTCATTTTAATACTATAAAGCGAATTTATAAATATTTAACTAGTACTATAAACCTAGGATTATATTATAGGCCGAATATTTATAATACTAGTTTTAACCTTAAAGTTAAATTAATACTCTAGATTAATAACTTATAAACCGACTATAAAGATACTAGTCGTATTATATTAAACTATATATTATAACTATAAAATAGATTTATTATTTAATTATCTAAATAGTAAACTCTATATACTCTATTAATAACTAAAGTTAAATATATAATTTCAATTAATATTATTAAAGAGTTATTATTCTTTAATCTACTTTTTAAGGAGTTAGGATATAATAATAATAACCTTAATCTTATTTACTTTAATATTAATAACTAGTTAATTATTAAGATAGTATTAAACCCGGTAAAATACTCGTGTATTAAATATAGTCGGATCTACTATTATTTTATAAGGTAATTAATATCGGAAATATATAAATTAGAAATTATCTATATTAATATATTAGTTATAATTATTAATTATATAACGAAGCCGGTAGGCCCTAATAAGTTTATTTATATACCGACTATATTAGGACTAGCTATAAAGAGTATTATTTAATAAATTAATATTATTATTAATATATAACGTCGTCGCTTCTAAATAGGAGTATTAGTATCTAGGTAGATCTAGGTAGAATCTTTATTATAATTTAATTAAATTAAATTTAGTATTATTTAGTAAACTAGTTTTACGTACTAAATATATAATAATAATAATACTATAGATAATAATCAACTATTCAACCTCTACTATTATCTATAATTAAATATATATTCTAAAGGCTCTTCCTTTTACTTATTTATTTATTTATTTATTTATTTAGGAATTAATTAAAAGTAAGAGAATATACTATAAAGAAAAAGAAAAAAGAAAAAAATTCAAATTCGCCTATACTACCTTAGAATACCCGTTTATTAAGAATCTTATTTACTAGCCTAGTCTTAAATAAAAAGTCTACTTTAATTAGAAAAACTTCGGAGTCCTCGTTTTTAAGCTTTCTAGCTCCTATCTAAATCGAATTTCAAGTCTCCGAAATTTTCAAATTATAATCGAGATAAGTTTTTAGATTTAATTAATATACCTCCAAGTTTTATTCTTTTCTTATTTTCTTTATTTTTAATTTTAGTATATTTTAATACCCCGCTCTAAAGTCGCCCTCTATATTTTAGTCGCCTTTACCTCGCCGCCGCTATAGTTTTTCGAAATTTTATCTCTAGTCGGTTTTCAGTTTTATTTAACTCTATAATATTAAGATTTCTTTTCCTACTAGTAAATCCAAAGACTTATTTTACTCTACTAACTTGAGTTCTATTATTATAATTAAAGTTTCTCTTTCTTTTTTAATATAATACCCTCTTTCACTAGTTTTGAAACCCTCGCTTTTCTAATACCCCGGCGTCGCTATAACCACCGCCAATTCTAGGATCTTGAGAAATTTTCCAAATTACAATTTTAGATCTTCCGCTAGTCGGTTAATCGATTATTTAAATTAATTACTTAAATAATTTACTTAATAGTATATTTGCTCTACGTTTACTTTATATTATTAACGCCTCTCTAGTTACCTCCGGAGTCCCGTTATATTTATATACCCTGTCCGCGGCCTTATTTTTTCTAGTAATCCTATTTTGAAATCGCGAGGACGCGATTATAAAAGAGAAAGATAAAATCTCCTCTCTCGCTCTTGAAACTTAGTCGGAGTATATTATTAAAACTCTTAAAAATAGTCCTTAGTCCTTAGTTCTTTAATTTTATATTTAATATATTTATTTATAGTACCTAAGAATTCGTGTAAACTCTATATTAAATATATAGTATCGTTAAACCTAGGTCGTTTATAATACTAGTAATAAGAGGTTAATATAATAATATATAATATAAAAGATATTAATTATTTTATAGAGGATTTAGTTCTAATATACTAGAATTTTAATATTACTCTAGTTTCGATAAAGTTAATAATAGAGCTTAGCCCGCCGTTTTAATAGATATTTATAATAATACTTTTATTAAAATCTACTTTATAATAAATCGCCCCTTTTAAAAGAAAAACGTTAACGCCCTCGTTAATATACTTATATAGGGTATAAATAATAACGTAAATAGCGTCTATATATAGAAGTAAATAAATAAATAATATATATTATAAATTATTTACTAATTACGGGTAGGTCTATAGAGTTTTAAAATTTAATATAGAGTCGTAAAGTTAGATATTAAAATCGCGATAACGAGGTAAAGTAATAGGGAGGAGTAAAAATAACGTAAATAACTAGCGGTAAAAGTTATAATATTAATAAAATAAAGATATATATATATAATATTATAAAAGTATTAATACTAAAGGGCTAGGGCCCTAAATATATATTAATAAAATAAGATTTTAATATAAATCTAAATTAGATTTAAATTAAATCTAGGTTAAAAAGTCGTTTAGCGGTACTTTTAAAATTAGAATTATTTTAGCGTAGAGCTAGTCCCGATTAAATTAAATAATTAAATAATTTTTATATTATCCGAAGCTCTTTTCTATATAAGTATATTATTTAATTAAGAAGTAACGACGAGAAAGAATATATATCTAAATCTATATAAAGAAGTATATAGATAATTTACTAGGATATTCGGGCTATATAACTCTACGTATAACTAGGCGATTAATTTAAAATTATTAAAAAGTAATTATACCGGTTCTCGGTATAATACTCCTTTAATATTATTATAGTACCCGTACTCTAAATAAAGCTCGATAGATATATTTAATATAATAGTTATTTCCTAGTAAAAGTAGGTAAAAGGCGATAACGTAAAAAGGAAATATAATTATTCTTCTAGAGTTATCGACTTTAGAAGAAGAATTTAGCTTAATATTTAATTTATTATTTATATTCTTTAATAAATTCGCCCGCGAAAACGTTTTTAGTATTTATTTAACGGTTTTATATAAATCCCTAGTCTTTCTAGGATAAAAGATATTCGGTAGCGTAACTCTTCCCCTTTTTAATAACGCGGCTATCGTTTAATAACGCGGTTATCGAGGATATACTTTAGTTCTTATTCTAGTTTTAAATCGTCTCGCTCGGTTTTTATTACTCTAGGGTTAATAGGTCGTGGATATTTAAAAGAGTTCTTATCTAGTAATAAATACTACTCTAGTTATATTAAAAAAAATATATTATAAATCTTCTAATTTTCTAGGATATTAAGGCGGTATACGAGTCTATCGATATAATTAAAAACCTTAAATAACCTAGTTATTTATTAATTATATTTATAACTAGTAAATTTATTTACTAGAATATTATAATCTTTATATAGGCGTAGTAAGGCCTAGTCCTCTTTACGAAAATATTAAGAGTAATAAATACGATTATAATACTCCTTATTATATATTTAAGTATAAATAATTATATCCGAAGTTTAAATACGTATTAACTTCTTTAATAAAATATTATTTTCCTAATTTCCTAGGTCTAACGCGTTATTAACGGTGAAACCGAAAACTACTTTATTTAGAGTATAGTTAATAAACTAGGAAAACGTATTATTATATTATATAATTACGAAAGATAGTATCTCTTTTTAGGTTTTAGAATTTTATAAAGTAACGATCTCGAACTATATTATAATTTAATAATTTAATTTATACGCTCGCTTAATTTATCCGTTTATAGATAATAGGTAATAGAAAATATTAAATTTAACCTAAATTTATTAAATATAACTTTCTATAGAGTATTTATAAATTTCTAGTCTCGGTTAAATAAAAAAGCCTTCGGAATACCCTAGTCTATTAAATATAAATAGTATAAAAGTATATATATTTATTACTCTACCTTCTATATTAATTTCTTCAGAATCGCGTTTAGTTTTCGGGAAAATTTATATATAATAATTATAATATTATCGAATCCTTCCTACGAAAGGGGTAAGACTAAGATAAAATCGATAAAATTATATAGAAAAGAGAGAGCGGTATAAGGATAAATTATAATACTTTATGAAACTTATATCTAGGAGTATTAAATAATTAATACTATAAATAATATTATAAATACTCCCCTAGTTTCTTATTTAGTTTATATATATACTAGTACCTAGTTATTACTTTATAGTATTTATATCTTCCTATATATACTCTAGAATATACGACGTTAAATAAAGCTTTAATATATAAAGAAAGTATATATAAATACTCTAGTATATAAGCGCGATTAATAATTAAATTATCGGTATATTATATTAAGCCGTTATCCTCCTTCGAAAAAAGAAGATCTACGATATTCTCGCCGGTTTCTACGTTATAATTAAATATATAATTTATTTTAGTTTAATAATAGTCGTTTTAATATATTTAAAGTAATTTTTATTTAAACTATATATTTATTTTTATTAATATATAGACTTTATATATATATATTTAAAGTATATTTAACTCGCTTTCTAAAAAGTCCCTAACTATATTCTTTTACTATAGTCGGAATAGAGTATCTAGTATTATATACTTAATACTAGGTTTATAACGGATCTTTATATTTTAAAAATACTAAATATAATCTAAGGCCCGTATAATACGTAAATTAATCTTTATTATAAATAAAGTAGTTATATTTATTTATTTAATTATACTAAGCGTAGCTCTATAATTTATATAAACGATTATCTTAAAAGTTAATTCGATTACGTATTTAATTTTAATAAATACTTATAATATTCCTCCTAGTTTTATTTTAGTAAATTAATAACGCGTTTTTATATCCTTAAATAATTAATTAAAGAAAAAAATTAATTATATTTATTTCTAGTTAAAATAAGAGTCTTTTAGTTTATAATATAATAAATTATAACCCCGTAACCGAATTCCTTATTAATATTAAAGTCGATAAATAATTCCTTTTTCTCGTCGAAATAATATAAAAAGGAAGATTTAGAAAGATTATTCTAAATAACTTTAAATAAACGAATCTCGTATAAAGAAAGTTATTTAAAACTAGTCTTTTTAATATATTTTTATTATTAAGCGCCTATAGGGGGTATTTTATTTAATAGCGCGGTTTTTTTATTTTATAAAGGCCTAGTTAGAGTAATATAATTCTTAATATAATTCCTTAGTTAACTAGTTATTCCTAGGTATATTTTAAGTACTACTAGCGTTTAAGAGAAAATTAGTTATTTAATAATTATTAACTTTTCTTTAGAAGTTAATAGCCCGAATAAGTTAACTCTTTAATTAAATAGTATAATTAACGGATAATTAATAAACGCCTTTAAAGGGTTAACTAAAATATTAAATTTAACGAATAAAGAAAATACTATATATAGGTACTAGATATAATCCTCGAGGGTCTAAAATAATATTATAATATTATCGATATATACTCGGGCGAATATTTTATAGATATATAGGATCTAGTCTATTTATCGTTATATATATATAGGTAAGTTCTTGAATCCTATTACTATAATATTAAATATTTCTTGGCCGCGATATAATACGACGGTAGATTTATATCTATTTTTAGAGTATATATACTATTAATAAAAGAAACTAACCGCGTCGATAATAATAATCTAGTAATAACCCTTAACGGCGCTAATTATATTATTTTATAAAGATAGATAATAGACGTTTATTATAATTATAGTATTTAAACCTCGAATATTAATAATAGCCCGGTCTTTCTTAATACCGTTTAATTTTATAATTTAAATAACGAAGACTAGGAAGTTAAAGAAAGTAGTTTATATTATTTATTTAAACCGTCTCTAAATATATAGTTTATTAAAGATTTCGTTAATGATTTTCCGGCTCTCGTTATTTATAGGATAAATATATACCGTTTAATATACTTTATTTTCCTAGTCGGCGCGGAGGAGTATAGATATTTATTAATTTTCTAAAATATTAATAAAGCCTCCTTCTACTTAAAGTATAAGGAATTAATTAATAATCTTTATTAACTCCGGTTATTTACTATAAATAGTAATATTATTTAAAAGGATATTATTCTTTACCGAAATAATTACCTTTATTAACGGAATAGAAGGCCGGGAATTTATTAAATTCTTTATCTTTTATTACCTTAAAGGCTATTTAAGAAGTAATAAATTAATATTTATAATAACCGCGCTATTAAACGCGTTCTTAATAAAAGTTTTTTTATATTTTTAAAAAGACCTTCGTATAACGAGTTTACGAATATCGTTATTATTTATAATAATATTATAATAGTTATTAAATTAAACCTCGATTACTTAATCTAGTTTTATATTCCTAGAGATTTTAATATATTTATCCGTTTTATTCTTTACGAGTACCGACTTTATCCCGTTTTTATAATTCCCGTAAAAAGATATAAATTAGTATTTATTAATTCGAAGAAGTAATCCCGTTCTAATAAATCGAGTTTATAGACCTCGATAACTACGGTTACTTATAGGGGAATAACTTTTATTTTAGTAGTATATACCGGCCGGTTTATATTTATACCTTTTAAATAAATATCGATAGAGTACTCTATATCGTAGTTATTAATATAGGTTATTTAATAAAATACTAGTAGATTAGTCCCTTTAGAGGTTATAATATTTATATTAATAAATATACCTACTTTAAAATTATCCATAATATGGATTTCCTTAGGGGCGGTTTCGGTTATTATTTTATTACTACTTTTATCTTTCCTAGAGAAATATAAAGAAATAACGATATATTTAGAAATAATATAACGGTTAATATTAATACCGGTAATTTAGAGTAGAGTTACGTTAGTACGGATTCTAGCTTTTAAAAGGAAGTATATTATAAATTTATAATTAGCGATAATTATTTTATAATTAGTATTTTTATAACTCTTTTATATTTTAATTTCAGGGTCTAGGCCGACCCGAATATTAATATACCGGTATTTCCTAAACGCTTAACCTATTCCCGTATTTTTAGAAGAGTCGTAGTTTAATTTAATAATAAACTTTTATTTTAGTAATTCGTTATTCGTTTTAACCTAGTAATAGGTTTTTATATTTTCGTTAATTATTAAAGATTACTAGCTCTTCTAAATAATATTTATTATTAAATATTTAGAGTAAATTATTTTATTAATACTTTTACTCTATCCTCGGCTCCTGAGGTAAATATATAATATATTTTTAAATCGGAAGCCTTCCTTATAAATACGGTATAAAAATAGACTAGATAGTTTAGCTTTATTAATAATTATTTAGAAACTATATATTTCGTCTTATTTATTATAAATATTATTATACTACGGATCCTGGTTTTAATTATTAGCGTAATTAATATTAGGTATAAATTACTCTTTTATTTATAACTCTATAATATTATTCTTTTAAGAATAATTCTTTTATACCTCGATTTTATAATAAATAATAGTACGCCTAGAGGGTATTTATTATTGCCCGAAATAATTAAAATTATAACTACCGGTTATAAGCCCGCGGTTTTCTTAGCGCGGTTAATAGTTAAGACGATTTTTATTTTTAGGAGAGAAAAGTACATTCCTAGAATTACTATTAATAATTTATAGTTAAATAAGTAACGACTAAATTTAATAAAATTATTACTATATTTAAGAGATACTTAGTATATTCTAATAAACCGGATTAATAAATTAATAAAAAGTAGTTTAAAATAACTAGTTCTATTATAGCCGAAACTAGTTAGGTTATTAATAATTCTATTAACTTTACTATAAACTCTCTAGCTTAGAGGGCGGTAGAGGTTTAATTATTTTATTACTTCGTATTATTCCTAGTTAGACTCCTTCTTTAATATTAAATAAATCAAGGAATTTATTTAATAAGATACTAAGTTTAGGCGGATTAATAAAAGACTTAAAATTAGAGCTAATATAATCGTAGATTATAAATATTTATTAATAAATACTAGGAATATCGGTGGCCCTAGTTAGGCTAAATATTTTATTTATATACTATTTAAATATTTTACTAGTGCGTATTTGAACGAATTTATATTTATTAAAATAAAGTTTAGATATAACTTCTAGTGTCTCTATTTTAAATTATTTAATAAAACGATTTATTTATTTAAGGCTAGCGAAGATATATATTAACGCCTTAATATTAATATTTAATTCATTCGAGAATTATTTAAGAGCTATATCCTTAAGATATAAAAATAAAAACTTTCGTATTTCTTTTTCGCCGTATTATTTAATTCTATTATTAACGTGATCCTTAAAGTCGAAAACGTTTTTATATATAGTATACTTTTTTAAAATAAATAGGTTATTCTTTTTATTGTTTTTAAAGTCGAAGAATTTAATCTCTTCGAGTTTTAATTTATTCTAGGCGTTTACCTTAATATTAATACTATTATAATTAACTAGGTTATTCTCCTCTACTAGGCCTTAAGGTCTTATTAGGCCTATTTTTATTTTTATTATTAACCTATTAATAACGGCCTAAATCTCTAGCGCTTCTATAAAATCTATTATTTATTCGGGAGTTATAACTAAGTACTCGAGAAGAGTTATAACTTTTTTATTTTTATCTTCGTTTTCCTCTTCTAAAGATTATTTCTTTTATAAACTTTAATAAAGTTCTTTAATATCCCTTCGGAAAGTATTAATAAACGGTATTATAGTAATTTTATTAATAACCTAGGGTAGCTATATAGTAGGCTATTTAAATTTAATATACTCTAAAAGATTATTATTAAACTACTTCGCTTTCCGGCCCCTCTTTAACGAATACTAAAGGGGTACTTTAGTAGGAGAATTAGAGAACTATATAACTATTTAAATAACTACTCGTTTAACGTTAAAAATAACTTTTACTTATTTTAGGATATATTTACTTAATAGTAGGAATTCTTATAAATAGAAAGTAAAATCAACTATAATAAGATTTAACTAAGTTTCTTCTAGGGTAATAACTAAGGTAATAATTAATAATAAATACTAAAAGTAGTAATACTAGGAGAATAATATAAGAGTAGTATTAAAAAACTAGTACTCCTTTTCTATAATAGAAGCGTAGGAGATATAACTAGTAATATATTTACTAGGCTAGATATTTACTTAATAGGTAATTTACTAAAATAAATAACTATATTAATAAAAGAGAATTAAATAAAGGAACGTTCTAAATACTTAATTTAATATTTACTATAGATACTTTAAATAAAAAGAGTATTGAATAGGTTATTTTAATAACTTAATAAAGATCTTAAAAATACTTATTTAAGGTAATAGGGTATAGTATAGAAATACTAAATATATATAACGTAAATAAAACTCGCTATCGATACATAGTAAGTTATTTTGAATATAGTAGTTAATAGAGAGTATATTAGCCGTTTTAGAGGTTATTTTACTATTTATAACTAGTATAATTATTTTTACTAATATAGAAGAGGTATAATTCTACGTTAATATTATTATTACTACTATTTAATAAGGGGTTAATTTAATAATATATAGTATAAAAGATATTAATTATTCTATAGAGGATTTCGCCTTAATATATTAGAATCCTAGTATTACCCTAGTCTCGATAGGGCTAGTAGTAGGGCTCAGCCCGCCGTTTAATAAATATTTATAATAATACTCCTACTAAAGTCTACCCCGTAATAACTAGGTTAAATCGCTAGTTATTTTATTATTTTATTATTAACTAGAGTATTAATTAAAGTATCTTGTCTTGTATTTAACTAGCCCTCCGTTAATCCGCCTTATTTTATTTAATTAAAATATCTCTAGTTATCCTCCGTCGTATTTAGTTAAAGTATTCCTCGCTAAATATAACCTCTTATTTAAATTTATTAAAATACCTTATTAAGCCGTATAAGCTTAGTCCGTATTAGAAAGTATATATTTTTCGGAAAAATCTCGGAGTCGTCGATTTTGAGCTTTTTGAAGCTCCTCTTATTATATCTAAAATTAAAACTTTGAGATTACCGAGAAAGTATTTCATAAATATTTAAAATACCTCGAATTCTTGTCTTTATTTCGTCCTCGGTATCCTCGGTCCTAATATACTTTATTAACTTTTTTCCGAGTCTAATTTTATACCGCCGTTATTTATATCTCGTTGTCGCTAGCCTCTCGCCGGATCCGTTCCCTAACGAATCTTTAATCAAGTTTTCTTCTTTTTCTTTTTAGTTAGTCTATTTACCGGTCTCTTACCTAGTTATAATTAACGTAATATTTTAGAATTTAGTTTTAAGCCTCTAGTCTTTACTCTAGAGATAAAGAGTATTATCGCGCTTTTCGCGGGTAATATCTAATTATATTATTTGTTTATCTAGATTATAACTTCCTATACTAGGTTATATTAGTTTTTTTATCTTTTTAATTAGTCTCGAATATTTTAGAGTCTATAGTCTTCTACTTTTAACCTTTATTCTAGAGGTAAAGAATATCGTCGCGCTCCTTGTAAACGGTATCTAGTCGTATTACTAACGCCCTATCGAGTTTATAACTTCCTAGACGGAAGATTTCAATTATTTTATTTAACCTCCGTTAATCCTTTGAGTTAACTAGCTAGTTAATTAATATAGTTAAATTATTATTATAACCGCGTCTTTATAGCCCTCGACGTCTTTACCCCGCTAGTACTAGTCCTCTATAGTCCTCTACCTCTGCGCCGGCGCTAGAGCCAAGCTGTCGCTTGTTTTTTAAAATCACGAAGACGCGATTATTAAAAGAGAAAGATATTATTATATATAGAAATTATCGTAAATATTTTATAATATTAAGAATCTCGTTTATATTATCTAATCGGGCTAGCGCCTATCTCGTATATAAAAGATTTTATAAATCCTATATTCTAGATTCTTTATAACTAGTTTTCTCTTAATATAATATATTTATTAACTATTTATATTTCTTATTTATAATATTAAAATTTACTTATTTTAAAGAATTAGTATTTAATTATAATTAATTTTAATATTAAATTCGAAGTATTTAAATATCTTATCGCTATTAATATTAACCTCGATTAAAGACTTTAAATTATTCGTTTCCGTATTATTAAAAAACTACGCTATAGTTCTCTTTTTCTATATTATTAGAGTCGAGATTAGGGCGAGAATTATAGTAAAATAAAAATACCCTAATTACTAAAACGTATATAGCGAAGAGAGGAAGAGGCCGTGATATATAGAGTAGATATAAGATAATAATATATATAATTATATATTTAGTATATAGATAGGTTACTTTAGACCGTAGGGTAATTAGAAAAAAAGAAAAAAAGTATTAACGAAAGAATAAAAGCGAAAGAGTAAGAGAGTAAGAGTAGAAGATAATATAATAAGTAGTCGGTAGAGTTATAACCGGCTCTTCTAATTAGTATCTAAAATAAACTAACTAGACACTTTCGTTTAAATTTACAAAAACGTAATAATAATTAAAGAGTAGGAAATAGTTAAGGAGGAGTATAAAGGAGTAACGAGGGAGTATAAAAAAATAACGAGGGAGTAGAGAAGAGTAGCGAGGGAGTATAAAGAAATAGAGGGAGAGTATATAAACGAAATAGTCGTTAACGAGGGAGTAAAGCGGCGAGGCCTAAATTCACGAGCGGTCACGTATTAATTTAAGTTCGGGGAAATTATATATAAATATATAATGAGGCTATATATACTCTATTATTACTCTATAATATATCTTATTATTACTCTATAATATACTTTATAATATATTTCATTATTAGTTTATAGTATACTTTATTACTACTCTATAATATAGTCTATTATTACTCTATAATATATCTTATTATTATTTCATTATTACTTTATAGTATACCTCATTATTACTTTATAATATATTATATTATTACTCTATAGTATACCTTATTATTACTTTATAATATACTATATTATTACTCTATAGTATACTCTATTACTATTTCATTATATAGTTTATAATATATTTTATTATATAGTTTATAGTATATTTAATTATTACTTTATAGTATAATTTATTACTACTTTATAATATAGTTTATTATTACTCCTATAATCTATAATATACTTTATTATTACTCTATAGTATACCTTATTACTACTCTATAATATCGCTTATTATTACTCTATAGTATACTTTATAGTATACTTTATAGTATACTTTATAGTATACTTTATAGTATACTTTATAGTATACTTTATAGTATACTTTATAGTATACTTTATAGTATACTTTATAGTATACTCTATTACTACTTTATAATATCGCTTATTATTACTCTATAGTATATTTTATAGTATACTTTATAGTATACCCTATTACTACTTTATAGTATACTTTATAATATACTCTATTACTACTTTATAGTATCTCTTATTATTCTTCTCTAGTATATTTTATTAATACTTTATAATCTACCCCATTATTGTTTTATTACTACTCTATGATATTCTCTATTTTTACTCTATAGTATTCTCTTTTATAGCCTATTTTATAGTATATACTATATATAACTCTACTACCTACCCTATTTATTACGATCAAGGTTCGCTGAGAACCTTGGTAGGCTTAGTATACTTGGTACGCTAAGGGTCTATTCACTACTCGACGTAGTATATAGGCTAGCGAGTAGGTAAGCGCTTAACCTATTTATCTACTCGATACTAGAATAAGCGAGTAAACGAATAAATAGCGTAGTTCCTTTCTTTTATATAAACTACGTATTTTCTTAGTAGATAGGAGCTTCGTATTTAACTTCCCTTAAAACTTTTAATTATAGATTCTGAATATAAACGTTTATTATATTATTAATTAAGTTTATTAAATCTATTTAGTTTTATCTTATATTAATACGAAGCCTATTATTCTTTAATCCTTAATACTCCTCTCTACGAGTACTAACCTAGGTCCTATCGATATTATATTTAGGTATTAAACCGAGAGCCTTAATATTTTAAATACCCTTAAGATAAATACTTTAAGATTAATAAAGGTCTTAGCCTTAAATACCTAAAACGGTACTAAAAGACGTAATATTATAGAAGAAGGGGACCGTATTAAGGTTACCCGCCTAAATTACTATTATAGAGAGCGCGAGAAGCTTAACGACTAGTTATTATAACTCTAGCTATTCTTCGTATTTAACGAGAATACGATACTAGTTATTAAATAAATAATCTTTATAATAACCTATATAAGAGGTAATATATAGAAATAGGTTAAACTATTCCTAAAGCGCTATATAAAAATAGTAAACGATATTAATAATTTATTAGTAAAGCTTTAGATAGAGAACTTCTCTAGGTTTAAAGCCGAGATTCGCTATATATTTAGACTATTTAACGAAAGTAATATAATAGTTCGTATTATTTAATACTTAATATAACGAAGGTCTACGTCCGATTACTCGGTATAGTTTTAACGTTATATAATATTTACGGACTAGGACGATACTACTTTTATAATAATATATCGACGAGGATTAAAAGATAATATAAAAGACGAATTTATATAAGTAGGAGCCGTTATAAAGGACCTCGATATATTTATCGAATAGGTAATTAAAATTAACGATAAGCTATACGAACGTATAATAGAGAAACGCTATAACGGAGGGACTAACGGATAAGGACGTTTAGGAGTTTATAATAACGGATATAATTCGGCTGGCCGTTACCGCTATAAGAAACTTAACCCGTATAGTCATATATTAATAAAACTCGATTTTATTAAGAAGGGACCTATAAGAGGATTCTAGAAGAGGGGTAAATAATAATAAGGGGGTAAGAAAATAATAAATTATTATAACTATAATAAGCCGGACTATATCGTTAGGAACTATTATTCGAAAAATATAATAAATCGATAATAATTAAATATACTTAAGAAGGAGATATTAAATAGTATAACTAGGTCCCCTAAAGATCTAGTATAGGACGATTCTACTTTTAATAATTTATTTAAAAAATAAGGGGAGATTAAAGAAGAGATCGCCTAAAGAATTCGAGAGCTCGAAGAATTAAATAATAATAACGATAAAACTTTAGAAAAAGATTTAGAGGAAGGATAAAAATAAGAATAAAATATAATAGAATTTAAAGGATAACTTTAGGTAGTAGATTACCTCGATAACTTTAGAACCTAGTTTATTATATTAAAAGAAAAACCCGAAGACGAGAAAAAAAAAAAAAAAAAACCTCTAGAATTAACTATACCTATAATAAATATCACCTACGATATAAGGAAATGCACTAGTTAGTATATACGAGCGAATATTATAAATACTATTACGATAGCTTAGGAGAGCGGAAGTATATTATAAGACTAGGATATAATTATAGTTAATAAAATAACTACTCGAAAGATAATTATTTATAGTACCTAGTAAAGAAAAGGGAGAATCAGGCCTTCCTAGGCCACGATAAGGAATAGTAGTTATAGTTACGAAACTAGATAAAATATAATAAGAAAACGAAATATTATAACTAGGATAAATAGTACTATTATTTAACTAAAGATTACGAGAGGTACTTCGAGTCCAAAGAGTACTACGGATTCCTATCTTCGTCGGGAAAAGATTAGTCCCTTATATTAAGGGGAAATACGAGGAGATTAATATACTAACCTTAGAATAATATCTGTACTCAGCTTAGTACGGTATATATATACGAATACCGGTAAGAGTTAACGGATATAAAGTCGTTATAATAATAGATTCAGGAGTAACTAATAACTTTATATCTCGAATAATAACTTAAGTAATTAACCTACTAACTCGAGAAAAGAAAGAATAATATAAATTTTAATTAACCGACGGGTCGAAGCTATTAATAGGAAAAATAGATAAGGAAATATTCCCGTTATTAATTATTATTTAACGCCACTATAAGGAGATTACCTTCGATATAATAAGAATAACTATTTATTATATTATTCTAGGGATACCTTAGTTAAAGAAATATAATCTAATAATAGATTAAACGAGAGGAGTACTTATATTTCCGTATATTAAAGATATCGCCGGTATAATACTTATATACCTACAGAGGATAGTTATAAATAAGAAATCGAACCGTAGCCCGGTCGAAGCCTATAGTACTTTATCTTTATATAAGGATAACTTTATAAAAGGATCCGACTCGATATATACTAGCTAGAGAAGTTAGTAAAGCGAATAAATTAGAGTTTTTAGAGGTAAAGACGAACCTCTTAATATCCTTAAAAAGTATTAATAATAGAAGTACCTTTTTTAGGAAGAAATAACTATAAAAGTATTACTTAAATATTAGTTATAGGATTATAAAATCGAACTCGAACCTAGTAAAACGCCGATATTTAGACCCATTTATACTTTATTAGAAAAAGAACTCGGAGTATTTCGCGGGTATATCGACGAGAATCTTAAGAAAGGATTTATTCAAGAATCTAAATTATTAGTAGATTATTTAATCCTTTTCGTAGTAAAAAAGGATAAAAGTCTATAACTTTATATAGATTATCGAAAGTTAAATAATATTATAGTAAAGAATCGGTACCCTCTACTAAAGATTAGCGAGTTATAAAATCGGTTAGTAATAATAAAAATCTTTACGCGACTAGATCTTCGAGGCGCGTATAATCTAATTCGAATAAAAGAAGGCGAGGAGTAGAAGACTACCTTTAGGACTATATACGACTATTACGAATATCTAATAATACTCTTCGGATTTATTAACGCACTAATAACCTATTAAATATTAATTAATAATATTATATAAATATACCTAGATATAACGGTAATTATATACCTCGATAATATCTTAATTTACTCTACTAATAAGGAAGAATATATTTAATATATATAGGATATCCTAACCTACTTATTACTAGCTAGACTTCTCCTTAAACTAGAGAAATACGAATTTCATAAAGAATTAATTAAATTCCTTAGATTTATAGTTAATACTAGAGGTATTTATATAAACCCTAAAAAGATTAGGAGTATTAAAGAATAACCTATACTATATAATATTAAAACGGTATAGAGTTTCTTAGGATTTACGAACTTTAATAAAAGGTTTATTAAAGACTACTCTAAAAAGGCTTTACTACTAACGGATATTATAAAGAAAGATATTATTTTCTAGTAGGTAAAAGAATAATAATAATCTTTCGAGGTATTTAAGGAAGCCTATAAGAAGCCGCCGGTACTATATTCCTTTCGAAATAACGAACTAGCTCGAATCGAAACCGACGCTTCAGGTTTAATAATAGGCGCTTATATACTCTAATAGAGAGACGATAAATAATACCCTATTATATACTATTCCAGAAAAATATTATTAGCGGAACAGAATTATAATATCTATAATAAAGAATTACTAGTAGTAGTATCCGTATTAGAGTAATAGCGGGTATATATAGAGAGTTATTTAGACCTTACTATCTTTATAGATTATAAGAATCTTCTAAACTTTATAATAATAAAATAATTAAATCGAAGATAAATTAGATAGTTAGAGTTATTAGGATAATATAAATTTAAGATCTTCTATACCCTAGGAAAGGATAACGGTCGCGCCGATATATTTAATAGGCGAGAAAACTATATAAAGGATAAAGACGTAGTAATATAACCAGTCCTTATTTAGTAATAGGATAGATCGCTAGTCCTAATATAATAACTAGTAGCGACGTTATATATCTTTATTCCCGGAATTATAAATAGTATCCGGAAGGAATACGAAAACGATATTTTAACCGTTACGCTAAGAAGTTAATAATTATAGGCTAAACTATTAGAATATAATAGAAAGACTTATCTTCCTAAGGGATATCTTAAGGAAATTATTCACGATTATTATAATAATCCGGTTTAAGGATACCCTAGAGTTATTAAGACTATAGAACTTATCTATAAAGAATACGACGCGCTAGGATTAAGGTCGCACGTCGAGAAATATATTAAAGAATATATCGGATACTAGTAGAATAAATCTATAAGGTATACTAAATACGGTTAAATCTAATTCGCCCTAATATTAAAAATACCGTAGGACGATATTACGATAGATTTCGTTATTAAATTATTAAAATTAAAGGACCTAATTACTTTAGAAACCTTTAACTCGATAATAATAATCTATAATAAACTTAATAGATATATTATAATAATACCTATTAAGGAAACTTATAAGGCCGAATAAATCGTCTTTATACTACTAGATCGACTTATTAAGGATTATAGGATACCTAGGTCGATTACCTTTAACCGAGATAAATAATTCACCTCTAACTATTAAAAGATACTAATTAATACTATCGGAACTAAGTTACGGATATTAATCGTATACTATTTATAGACGGATAGGTAGACGGAGCGGATAAACTAAACAATAGAAACGTATTTACGATATTACGTAAATAAAAAATAGAATAATTAAATAAAACTTCTACCTATAGTTTAACTAGCGTTTAATAATATATAATTTAATACGACGAAACTTATATTATTCTTCGCGAATTATAATAAATACGTTAATACGTTTCTCGATCCGAAATAGGAACCTAACGCGTATAGGGTATTAATCTATATAATTAATATAAAGGCGTTATATAAGGAAATATAAACCTAGATTAAATTAATAAATACTTAGACTAAATTAACGGTAAATAAATATCGAAAAGAGTATCCTTAATTAAAAGAGGGGGATAAAATATACCTCTTAATAAAAAATATAATGAATAAAAAACCGAGTAAAAAACTAGATTATATTAAAATCGGACTATTTTCGATTAAGAAGAGTAAAGGATTAATTAATTATAAACTAAATCTTCTAGCCGACGCTAAAGTATATTTAATATTCTATATCTTTCGATTAAAGCTAGTAGACTCTAAGATACCTTTATAGGATACCTTTTATTTCTAGATTAAAGAAGAAACGGAGTTCGAGGTAGAAGAGATTTTAGGCTAAAAAGGTTAAGATTACCTCGTTAAATAAAAAGATTATAACGAGTCGGAGAATATTTAGGAGTTATTAACGAACCTAATTAATTATCGGGAACTTCTAAAGAAATTTTAGGAATAACGATATAAAAAAGTTAATCGAGGGTCCCTAGCGAAAGGGATCTTAAGGATATAAAATTATCGAAGTATAGAACCGAGGCTACCGTACGTTTTATTTTATTAAATTTCTTAAGTTCTTCTAGACACTCTAACTCCTTTATATCCGTAAAACCTTTATCGAATATCTTCTATTTACGTTCCTTTAGGAATTTCTTTTATTAACGAAGTCTCTTTAACTTCGTATTCTTTTAGTTAATAACTTTATTCGCCGTTTCCTATATAATTTTAATTTTTTTTCCCTTACGTTCTAAGCGCTCTAGAGCCTTATTAATTCTTAAGAAATTAATAATAAACTCGGAGGGCTCGTATTTTTTCCCGGTCTTAATATACTCCCCGTACTTCGATAATAACGAGGATAATCGATATTCGGTTTAATATATAGCGTAATATATATATATAACTATGGCTATAAGACCTTTAGAAGTAACTTATTCCTATAGTTTATTACGTTACTTTATTTAACGAGAAAATATAGGATTATCTTTAAGGATAAAGAAGGTTAGAAGGGAGGGGTAGTATTATAATTAAAGTTTATTAAAAACCTTAATAGGCTTAATATATTTAATACACTAAGGGTCTATTTATTACTCGACGTAGTATATAAGCTAGCGAGTAGGTAAGCGCTTGACCTATTTATCTACTCGATACTAGAATAAACGAGTAAACGAATAAGTAGCGTAGTTCCTTTCTTTTATATAAACTACATACTTTTTTAATAGATAGGAGCTTCGTATTTAACTTCCTTTAAGACTTTTAATTATAAATTCTGAATATAGACGTTTATTATACTATTAATTAAGTTTATTAAACCTATTTAGTCTTATCTTATACTAACACGAAGCTTACTATCCTTTAATCCTTAATACTCCTCTCTACGAGTACTAACCTAGGTCTTATCGACGTTACACTCAAGTATTAAACGGAGAGCCTTAACACTATTATAACCCTATTATAACTCTATTATACCCTTATTTATACCCTACTATATATCTACTATATACCGGTTTATAAATTTATAATATATTTATCTATAGCCCTATTATAGGTCTATATCCTCTTCGACTCAATATTAATAATTACTTTATACAAATTTTAGTACGCGGGTTATTTATTTAATATTTCCGTTAATAGTTTCTAGTTCTATTATAATATTTAAATTTATCGAATCTTTTTTTTTAAAAAATAAACTCTTTAAATAACCGAGACTCTTTTATTAATTTTTTTAATTATTAAATAATAGTATCTTATTAGCGAGTATACCTTATCGATATTACTAAATAATAATAGATAGGATACAAGTATATTTAGAATATAAAATAATATATATATTCTAATAAAGAGCTAGATATAAAGAAGTTATATTACTAGGACTTAATTTAAATTAAAAAGAAAAAAATTAAATTAGGATCTCCTAAAAACGAGTTACTAATATAAAGTTATAGGATAGAGAATCGAGTTAGTTATAAAAGTTACTTTATTCGAGAACCTTTATTAGTTTATCTTTTCGTTCGTCTTTTTTAAAATACTATATTAATAATTTTATCGACTATTACTAGTCAAGGATTTTAAGATAGAAATTTACTTTTTAAAATATTAACCTCCCTTTCTTCTACTAAATATCTATTAAGTTTCTATTAAATTAATTTAGTTAATAATTTAATAGAGCGGTTAAATCAACTACTACGCACTAATTCTTAAATATTATTATATTATTCTAATACTTAAACTCAATTTTAATAAATTAATTTTCCGATCCGAATACTTAAAGCGAGCGCTAATTCAGATATTCTAATTATAAATACTATTTATTCTAGGGTAATTTCGATTATGATTATTTTAATTATAACTCTCTTAAAAAAAGTCCTATATATTTTAACTTATCGTCGTACTAAGCCCTCGACTATAATATCGTCTAATTATATATATCTTTATATAGTAGGCTCGATAATAAGAGGTAGAGTTATAAACGAGGTAGTATCTAGGAATTATATAATATTATCTTAGGGCTACTCGCTCTAGAACTATATTATTATTATTATATTCTTAATACTACTCGTGCTTTATCGCTCGCTAATCGATATATTAGAATTATAAAGATCGTATATAGTATATCTTTATTTAACTCTTAATATATAATATTTTATTAAAAGGTACTCGTAATTAGATATTCGTTATATACGAATACTTTATATTAAAAAAGAAGAATTACTATAGAGGAAGATTTATTATAAATAGAGGTTTACTACGAGCCTATAAATAAAGATTTATTATAGATAAGAACTTACTACGAATAAAGGTTTAATATAAATAGAGATTTTCTATAAATAGAGATTTATTAGAAATAAATATTAGCGTAATTCGTTTTTTCTACTTTATATATAATTCTTCCTATCGATATTTTATAAAATAAAATCTAGAATAATATAATAATCTCTATAATATATATAGTAGATAAATAGTAAAGTAGGATTAGTAATAAATTTCTAAATATAGTATAAAAGACTTAGTATAATAAAATTTGAATATTTCGAATAATAAATTAGTAGACTCTAGGAAATATATTATATATTAATAGATATTTAGTAGATTTTTATCAAGACTATTAATAAATATCTAATAAATATTAAACTTTAAGTTTATTATAAATATAAATATTTTATAAATTTAAATAAATAAACTTAAGTATACTACTTTATATAAAATAATAAAATAATTTAATAAATAGTTAATTTATAATTATTTAAATAGACCTTTAATATTATTCAAGATTTAAATTTATCTCAAGACTATTTCAGTTTCTTATCTCACGCTCGCGTAGGCCCGATAAAGTATATTTTCAATATTAGTTAATAACGAGATCTAGATATATATTTTATAAATTACGAATCTTTAATTATTATTTATAATATGTTAAAGAGTTAAGAGATTCTATATTATATTACGACGCGTTAAATTAAGATTTTAACGATATTTATATACTTAATATAATTATAATAATAATATTAAAGGGAAATCTTTTTTTTTCTCTTTCGATAAATTAAAGCGATTACGAACGAACTCTTTATAATATAGTCGAGCGGCTATAATTATAGCCTCTAACCGCTATCGAAAAAAAGAAATATATAAAAAGTATATTTATTATACCTACGCGTAAGAAAGAGTACAAAATAAATATATATATATAAAGTCGAAATATTAGGTCTAAGTAAAGACTTCTATCTAGTTATTTATTAAATATTAATAATTTAAAATATAAAGAGCTTCGTTAACTCTAATAATTAAATAAATTATTATATAAAATTTAATAAAACTAAATATTTTCCTCCGCCGTTAACGATTAAATAAAGTATAAATATATTAAATAAAATTTAGATAAATAGAAGGACCTTTATTTATATCTTTAAATATTAATATTTATATAAGGCTAGTTACTCTAATAAATAAATAATTATATTAAAGTACTAGCGAGACGTAAAGTCCGCTATAGCGAAGAAATATTTACGTATATATAATTAAGAATATAAACGTAAAAGTATAGAACGAAGGAATAATAGAGCTAATATATTAATATAATATAAAATATATTTTAAATAAGGATAAATTTATACTATAGAGATTTAAGTTTATAAAAGAGATAAATAATAAATAATAAATAAGTAAACGTAGAGGATAAAATAACGAAATTATCTATTATTAATATATCGATTACTCTAGGAACCCCGATTTCTATATATTTTATACCGAAAATATAGAAAATACTAGAAATACGTATTTATTTATATCGTGTATTTAAAGTATATTATATAACTAAAATATAATTATATAATTAATTCAAATATAATCGATATTTAACGAATAAATAATAATAAATAAATAATCCTCGATATAATTTTATAATATTTTTAATATACTATTTATACTTTAGATTATAATAATATAATTATTATAATTATTACCGCTAGCGCCTTCAATATTATTACTATATTTAGATCTTTATATATATATATTAATTAAGGGAGGTATTATAAAGATACTCTTTTTATTTATATAGATATTCTTTAGATCGCTATATAGATACCCCCTCTATATTTAATTAAATTACCGCGGTTACTATAATTATCTTAACGGGAACTATTCGGGCGACGCGGGTATATAATAATAAAACTACTACTTTATCCCTAATATCGTTAACGACGACGATATTATATATATTTATATTCTAAATAAGTAGATCTCTAGATATAGTATATAATTTAATAATATAACGAGCTTTTAATAATATAATCGCTATAGAGTAAATATAGATAGGGTTTTCGTTATTTTCGCTCTTATCCTAGCCGAAAAATACGCTATAGTTTTAAATCCGACGTTTTTTCTAAAGAAAAGATTATTTTAGTATTAGTAAATTAACCTAGTTACTAAGTTATCTTATTAAAACTTACTCTCGATATTAATATACTATATTTACGGCTTTAAGGGCCTAGTAATACTATCGCCCTAACTAGAGCTAATACTAGCGCTATTGTCGATATAATAGAGATACCTCGCCGTAGGTCTATAACTATCGTTACGGTAAAGTAAATTAATTCGAGGAAGTATTTATTTTAGGAGGAAGAAATAACGACGCGACGGTACTATTTACTAACGATAAATATATTAATTATTACAATAACCTCCGCTACTAATCGAATATAGAGAGAGTATCTATATAGTAGTCTAGGAGATATTTATATAAATAAAAAAAGTATCTCTATAGTATTTTCTTTAATTAGTTAATATATATTCATCGGCAAGTCCGGAAAAACAGTTCTACAAAATCGCTACTTAATCGGTGCAAAATGCGCATTTTGCAGCCTTGGCAAATCTTAGCGCCAAGATTTTTAAGTTAGAGTTAAGGTCTGCGCGGGAGCGCTAAACTTAATCCTAAAAGTAACTTTATAACCCTATAGGGCAACACTAGTAAAAATCTAATTAAAAATTCGGAATCTAGGCTAAAAACGGATTTAGTAAGCTATTTATATTCCTATACAGGGGCCCTAGTCTAGATACTATAAAAAGTTAAAGTTCAAAAAAAAAAAAAAAAAGTTACTAAATCGGTGTAATATCGCTATTTAATCGGTGTATAATGTATTTAGAATACGGGACATGAGCAGATACGCATTTCCAGTATTTTATATAATTTCGGTATAAAATGCGTAAAAATCGGGGTTTCCGGATTTACCGATATTCTACTTTATCTACTCGGTATATTATAGAGGAATTATAAATATCCTGAAATCTTTTAATTAAGAAACCGTTATTAATTATTCTCTTAAATTAATTTATACCTATATCTAACCTAGATTTTATTCAAATTTTATTTATATTTAAACTAGATCTAGGCTAGATCTAAATCGCCTATATTTTTAATTATAAAAATAATCTATTATATATATAATTTATCTCTTATTTATCGTCCGGGTTATTAGTTTAGGTAATTTATATTAAAAAAATATATCTCTCGTTCTTTATAGTCTCGAGTACTATATTTTAATATATATATATCGTTTATTATATAATCTTAACCTCGTTCGTTTTATTATATCGTTTTTTCTTCTTTTTTTTTAAAGTTTAACTTTTTTTAGAAACCTTCGTATATAATAAAGAATTTAAATATATATAATATAAACTCGATAAGATCCTTATTAATACTAAAGGAATTAAATCATTCGTTAAATTTAATATCTTTAAGTTTTTACGCGATAAAGACTAGTAATTAGTATTTAGTATATAATATTAATATATATCTATAATAAGTATAATATTATAATACTATATTATTTCGCGATTTATAAAATTCTTTACGTTATATATATTACTTCCCCGGTCTTCTACCGATTTATTAAATAAAACTACAAGAGTATTCGTCTAAATAACTATATTAATATTCGAGGAATAATAATAAATTATAAAAGACTCTAGCTCCTTTTATATCTCGTTAACTATTATTTAATAATTAAAGTTTTAATTAGTATCTCGTTCGCTAGTTTAACTTTATTAGAATAGGAGAAACCTTCAACTTTATAAATATAAATAATTCGTTTTTTCGAGATTTACTAATACTTTTCTCTTTTATATTATCTTTTTCTATAATATTTATCGTGTTTTTTTAAATATTATTTTATCGAGGAGCCGGCGAATTTATAATAATCTTATTAATAACTAGAAAATAAACAAATATAATATAAAAGTCTTTATAACCGATTAAATTATCGATTTCATCTTTTTATTTATAGACGAAATCGTTTATATTATTTATTAGTATTTTTTCTCTTTTTATTTCTTAGTTAATTCTACCCTATACGGCCTCTATTATTATAATTTATTATATAATATTAATTTCTCCTATATCTTCTTTATTTAAATCTACGGCTCTATATTATCTTTCTTAATATTAAGAGATATAAAGAAAAGAGTCGAGTTTAATTTACTTTTAATATATTCGCCTTCGAATTTAATCCGTATTTACTTCTTTATTTATATTCTTTAATTAAATAATAAATTATTACGTAGACTATAATTATTCTACTTCTTGTTAAGGGTCTAAATATATATTTAGTATTATTACGAGTTCCTAGCGAACCGAGGTATTATATTATATTAAGACTAACTTTATAGTAACTATTAAGCGTAGTATATAGATCCTATAAAGAGAGTATATAACGTAGTTACGCTATTTATATTATAGTATTATATTATAGTTTCCGGTACTCCGGAGCCCTTTTTAGAAATAGGAGACTCGGAGCCCTCGCTCTAACTCTTTAAAGATTAATTCTATTATTTAAATATAAAGAGTATTTTCCTATTAAGATTTTATATTTATTTTTATATTACTATAAATATCTTAAGTATTATAATTTAATAATTCTAATCTTTTTTAACCTTCTTAAATAATAATTTATTAAAAATATAAAAAACCTTTCTAGAAATAATCGTCCCGAAGGCGAGACGTAGGGGATTAATACTTTAGACGAAAATATAAAAAATTTACCGGAGAATACTAATCTTACGATAAATTAATAATTTATAAAATTAAAACGTAAATAGAAAGCTCTTAAGAAAAAGGCCTCTATTATTACGATTTAAAAGAATATCGAAAACCTACGACGTATTATCGTAGGTAAAGGAGATAAGGAAATTAAAAATAACCCTTAAAAACTAAATATAAAAAACGAAAATAACCGGATAATAAATCGTAGTTAAATCGGTATTAATATAAATTAAAATAATTTACGACTATTAAAACTATAAGATTTTTATACGAAGAATCCGTAAAATTATCGAGAATAAATTTATAATATAAAGACTATATTCCGCTTAATACCCGTAAACTTTCGAATATATAAAAAGAAGATTTTATATATAATACCCTACTTAAAGGGGTAAATTAAGAAATTATAAAATAAATATAAAGAACTTTATTTAATAAATATATTAATATAGAAGTTCTTTTCGGATTATTTATTTAACGTAATTAAGGACCCTTTAAACTAAATTATAAATACGAATTTTAAATATTAATATATATATTAGAGGAATAATTAATTGGTATAAGATTTCGATATTTATTATAATACCCAAAAAACCGAACTACCTCCTTATAATAAAAAATAATAAAAAATTTATTTAATAATCTACTTAAGATTTAATATTCTAAAAGAAATAAATCGAGCCTAAAATATTTTTATTAAATAAACTAAATTTATATCGTTTATAATATATTATAAATATAATCTTAATCGAGACTTTAAGATATAAAATAATAATTAAAATAATTAATTAAGGCCTCGGAAGAGGTATAAAAAAGGGTTAAAAAGCGGAGATAATATTGAAATATATTAAGGCTTAGTATATTACGTGACGTATTCACGTGATCTAGAATCTGTATATAGATCCTCTATAGTATATAGTTTTACGTATTTCTATAGTTCTATAAAATTTAAAAAAAAAGTATTTTTTTATAATTTTAACAGGTTATAAGCCCGGGTCGTATAGCGACTATTCTAGGGTATAGATATACTATATTTAACCGGTATACCTACTTATCCATAGTATTATTAATAGCGAGATTTATAGTTTAACTTACTCCTACGGAGCTTAATAACTACTATACTATAATATATAAATATTATAACTTTTAAATAATAAATAAATTTATTAGATAATAGTTACCGGTCGTCGGGGTATATAATATAAAATTAAATAAAAAATTAGGACGGATAGGCTAAATCATAGTTTATTATCTCTATAATTAATTAGGATTATACCCGTTAACTAGCCCCTAGAATAACGCCTACTTCTAAAAAGAATATTAATACTATATAGAGATTTACTATTATCTATAACGATAATATTAATTATTCAAGTCCTGTTTCTATTAAAATAGTATATATATTAATTTTATTAATATTAACGGTACTTTACTCTTTACTAACTTTTATTTTTTAATTCTATAGAGTTACCTCCGACTCCGTTAAGGATTATTTATAAATAACCTTTTTTCGAGCCTTAAAAGCTCTTTAATTCCTAGATCTACTATCGATCCTTATAAATCCTATCTATCCTATCGATCTTAACGGTTTATTATTATTATTATACTAGGAGCGCCTAGAAAATATTTATATTAAACCGAAAAATAACTATTTAGGGCGTTAATACTATTAGTTATATTAAAAATATTTATATTAAACCGAAAAATAACTATTTAGGGCGTTAATACTATTAGTTATATTAAAAATATTTAGAAGAGATTTATATCTAGTAATAAACCGGCTATTTAGGGTTTTAACTTTATTAATTATATTATTTCCCCGTAATTATTCGTTATTAATAGTTATTATCCTTAAAGATAAACGCCTATATAATAGCCGTAAATCCCGTTATTAATAAGATAATAAGTCCTATATCTAAATTATATTAAATTTATCTTAACTTATTTAATCCTTATCTAGAATTTTTATTTTAATTTAGTCGTCGAAGTTTATCGTCGCTTTATATATATATTTCCCTTATATCATTCAATACCTTAGGGTTAATCCTACTATTTTCGATAATAATAATAATTATAATAACGACTATTAAGACCCCGAAGACCCTCTATTAAAAGACTCTAATTTAGGTACTAGTATTAAATTATTTAAATTATTAAATAATACCGAACTCTTTAGCCTTAGAGCTAGAACTAGACCTAAAACGTCTACGATATCTTTATCTTTATCCTTATCCTCCGGTTTATTTTTTAATTTATCTTTAATATTATTATCGCCTAAATCCCTAGGTATACTTTTATTATAGTAGATATAATAACCCCGTCGGTTTCTATTAGTAATTTCCTCTTTATATTAATTATAGTTCTTAATACCCTAGAGTAGTACCCTAAATAACTTAAAAGTATTACCGACTTTTTTATCTTTAATAATCTCCGGCCGGATAATCTAAGCCCCGTAATTAATACGAAAGTATATATAATTATCCGAAACCGATTTAGATATACCGGCCGTTAAAATATTAAAAATTTAATTTAATTAAATAAAATCCTAGATTATATTACGGAAAACTCTAAACTTAAGGACTCTAGTATTTATACCGAGTTAATATATTAATTATATATTATATCCCTAGGTAGTAATACTATTAAAGATATAACTAATTATATTAAATAGTTTTAATAAACGGATATCGTAATTAATAATTTTCAAAATATCGTTTAAATTATTTTAAATATATTTAATCTAACTTTACCTTATAGGGCTAGGGGATCTCTATACTATATTCTAAATATTATATATATAATTTTATATTTTTTATAGTACCGGTATATATATCTTTAAAGAGGTAGCCCCTAGTTATTATAAATAAATAAAAACGAATATCTATATAGGAAACTCTAATTATAATAATTATAATTAAAGGTCGATTTTAATAAGGAGGAAATAAACCTACTAAATTTTATAAAATATATAGTTTTTATAAGGAATTAGGGAAGAAGTATTAATACTTTAAAATTAAATATTAACGCCTATATCCGGAATAGAAACCCGATAAATTTAAGATAAAAATTAAAAAAACGGCCTACCTAGTTAATAAAAAATAAAAGTTATTTAAAATAAAAAAGGATAACTTTATTTACTTTATAAATAATTTAACCTATTTAGAAGAACCGCCCGACGACTAGTTTATTCGGGGTATATTAATACTAATAATAACTACCTTAAAAATAGATATCTTTTATTTATATATTATTAATAGCGGATACACCCGAAGCTCGGTTATAAACTAGTATAATTTTATTAATATACGGTCTAATTTTATTAAAATATACTAAGGTTTAGTATATTACGTGACTTAGTTACGTAATCTAGGATCTGTATACAGATCCTCTATAGTATATAGTCTTGCGTATTCCTATAGTTTTATAGAATAATTAAGTATTTTTCTATAATTTTAATAGATTATAAGCCCGGGTCGTATAGCGACCGTTCTAGGGTATAGATACTCTATATCTAACTAGTATACCTACCTATCTATAGTATAATTAATAGTAGTATTCATAATCTAATTCACTCCTACGAAACTTAACGACTATCATATTATGATACACGATATATTATAATCTTTAAATAATAAGTAAGCTTATTAGATAATAGTTACCGGTTATCGGGGTATATAGTATAAAATCTAATAAAAAGTTAAGACGAATAAGGTAAATTATAATTTATCGTCTCTATAATTAATTAGGACTTTGCCCGCTAACTAGCCCCTGGAATAACGCCTACTTTTAAGAAGAACGCTAATACTACGCAGAAATTTACTATTATTAACGACGACAGTATTAATTATCCAAGCACTATTTCTATTAAAGTAGGGTCTATGTCAGCCTCACTAACGTCAACGGATTATTTATAAATAATCTCCTTTCGAGCCTCAAAAGCTCTTTAAGTCCTAGATTTACTATCGATCCCTATAAATCCTATCTATCCTGTCGATCCTAACGGTTTATCGTTATTATTACGTTAGGAGCGTCTAGAAAATATCTATGTTCAACCGAAAAGTAGTTATTTAAGGCGTTAATACTATTAGTTATATTAGGAGTACTTAGAAGAGATTTATATCTAGTAGTAAACCGGCTATTTAGGGTCTTAACTCTATTAATTATACTATTTCCCCGTGATTATTCGTTATTAATAGTCGTTATCCTTAGGGATAGACGTTTATATAATAACTATAAATCCCGCTATTAATAAGATAGTAAATCCTGTATCTAAATTATATTAGATTTATCCTAATTCGTCTAGTCCTTATCTAGTCTTCTATTTTAACCTAGTTATTAAAGCCTATCGTCGCTCTATATATATATATTTCCTTTATCTTATTTAATACCTTAGGGTTAATCCCACTATTTTCGATAACGATAACGACCGCGATAGCGATTATTAAAACCCCGAAGACTCTCTATCTAAAGACTTTAACTTAGGTACTAGTATTAAATTACTTAAATTATTAAATAATATTAAACTCTTTAACCTTAAAGTTAGAACTAGACCTAGGATATTTATAATATCCTTATCCTTATTATTCTTATCTTTATTATCCGATTTATCTTTAATATCGTCGTCCCCTGAATCCCTAGGTATATTATTATTATAGTAGATATAATAACCCCGTCGGTTTCTACCGGTAGTTTCCTCTTTATATTAATTATAATTCTTAATACCTTAAAGTAGTACCTTAAATAACTCGAGGGTATTATTAATTTCCTTATCTTTAATAACCTCCGGCTGGAAAATCTAAACTCCGTAATTAATATAAAAATATATATAATTATCCGAAACCGACTCGGATATACCGGCCGCTAAGACGTTAAAGATTTAATTTAATTAAACGAAATTCTAGATCGGGTTACGGAAAATTTTAAACCTAAAGGCTCTAGTATTTATACCGAGCTAATATACTAGTTATATATTATATCCTTAGGTAGTAGTACTATTAAGGATATAACTAATTATACTAAATAATTTTAATAAATAAATATCGTAATTACTAATTTTAAAGTATCGTTTAAGTTATTTTAGGTATATTTAATCTAATTTTACCTTATAAGACTAGAGGATCTCTATATTATATTCTAAATATTATATATATAATCCTATATTTTTTACGGTATTAGTATATATACCTTTAGGGAGGTGGCCCTAGCTACTATAAATAAAGAAAAACGAATATCTATATAGGAAACCCTAGTTATAATAATTATAATTAGAGGTTGACTTCGATAAAGAGGAAATAAACCTATTAAACCTCGCGAGACGTATAACTCTTATAAGGAATTAGAGAAGAAGTATTAGTACCCTAAAACTAAATACTAGCGCCTATATCCGGAATAGAAGCCCGATAAATTTAAGACGAAAATTAAAAAGGCGGCCTACTTAATTAATAAAAAGTAAAAACTATCTAAAATAGAGGAGGATAATTTTATTTATTTTATAAATAACTTAGTCTATTTAAAAGAACCGCCCGACGACTACTTTATTCGGGGTATATTAATATTAATAACGACTACCTTAAAGATAAATATCTTTTATTTATATATTATTAATAACGGATATACCCGAAGCTCGGTTATGAACTAGTATAACTTTATCGATATACGACATTATTCCGGCCTATAAGTTAAAGGAATCAAGGGCTATATATCTACTCTATATAATATTAAAACTATTAAACTCTAATATAATATTAATAATATTAAGCGTACCCTTTTTATATCGGGTATACTCTATATATTTAATATAAGAGTGAATTTACTATTTATAACCTACCTCCTAGATATAAAAGCGAAACTTAATCTCTTTAAATTAAAGGGCTAAATATTCGCTTAAAACGCTATTTTTATAACCTATTATATATATAAATTATTCGCTTTAGATTTATAATAACCGCTAGTAGCTCTAAATACCTATAGTATTCCTCGCGCTTTTACGAAATAATATTAGTATACCCGTATAGGTTATATAAAATAATAAAATATTATTAAATTACCTTTAGTCGCTTTAGGGGTCGATTTTATTTACGAGTTTAATAATAATTATATTTATAAGAGCTATATAATAGGCCGCTAATAGTCGGTTTTATATAAAAGCGAATATTAACCGGGAAAGTCTTTATTAGATTTTATTTATAATAATTTAATTAACCCGTTAACCCTTATCGGGCTTAGAGGCTATAAATACTTCGTAACCTAAAAATATAATAAGATTAAATATATTAAAATTAACCCCTTAATACTTAAAGGCCAAATATTCGGGTTATTTAAATAATTTAAAATTAAGTATAAGCGTAGCGACTAGAAGATCTATTATTTATATATTAATAATAATAATGAATATATTTTTAAGGAGTTTTAAAGCTACCTAAAAGATAAAGGGATTATATATAAATTTATAATACCTAAAAATCCCTAATAAAACGGTAAATCGGAGCATTTTAATCGTACTATAATATTTAGGCTTAATTTTTTAATTATTAACTTTAGCCTCCTATATAATTTATAATTTAAACTCGTTTAAATAATTATTTATTTTATCGTTTATAAACCCGTTATTAGGTTACCTCTCTCGCCGATTAAAATATTCTCGGGCCTACGCCCGGACCTCTTTTATTTATATATTATTAGTTTAGTAACCTAGGTTATAAATCGGAAATAAAAGAAACTTCTCGATAAAAGTACGCGGTACTTTTTTATAAAATATAAAAAGAATTATATCTTCCGCCTATAAAATTTAATAATAGGAAAAATAATTATTTAAACTTTTATTATATTTAAGAAAAGCGCCCTTAATATATTTTTAATTAAAATAACGACTTATTAACTCCTAATCCCCTTATTAAATACTAATAATATATAGCTCTAAAGGAGAAATAGAACGAATTTACTATTATTAATATTATTTACGATAATAAAGCGCTGGTATTAAGTCCGTTTTCTAGTACCTTTAATACTCCGTTATTTTCTACTTCTTCTAGTATTTTTTCTAGTACTCTTTTTTCTAGTAATATACTAGCCGGTAACTCCCTAACTATAACTATATAAATCGAATCTATTAATCGGGTTATTAGGGATTACCCTAATCTCGATTTATTAAAATATCGATTATTATCGCTAGATTTATTTAGTTTATTTATACTACTCTTTTAAATTATTAATAATAAACTCTATAAACCTAGGATTTATAATAAGATTATTCGGGGTAGTCCTAAAGCCGAATAATAATTAATAATAAAAAAGGAGTTAAAATCGTTTATTTAAAATAATATATAGTCGCTAGTCAACCTCCTAGCTATAAGGAAAACTCTTATTAATAAATAAATATTCACTTTTAAATAGAGCCTAAAAGTAGGGGAGATCCTATAATATAAAGTATATTAAATAGTACGGGGTTTCGAATAATATAAAGGTCTCGACTATTACGAAATCTTTATATCGGTAGTTAAATTAATAAATTAATAAATTATCTTTACCCTAGTAACTACCTATAATTAGGATATTAAATAAATAGATATTAAAACCGCTTTTCTATATAGGGTTATTAAGGAAGAACTTTATATAAAATAATTTATAGGAGCGAGTTTAAACTTATTAATATATAAATTTAAAAGAGTTTTATATAAATTAAAATAATCCCCTAGAGTATAATATAAAACCCTTATTAAATTCCTTCGCTCTCTAGGTTTCGAATTAATTAATATTGACTTTAATATTTTTATTAACCCTAAGATAAACATTATTATCGTTATTTATATAAATAATCTTTTTATTATCGGCCAATTCCATTAAATTAAAATTGAATAATTACTTTTAGAGTAGTTATTTTACGCGACCGCTTTAATAGGACCCTACGGCTTAATTAAACTAGGTACGTTAAATAGATTTTAAGAAAATTCGATATATAGGAGTATAAACTATAGTTTACCCTTATAAATACCTCTACTAAACTTTATAAAGTAAAGGATAATTATATTACTCCCGTAGTATTCCGCTTTAAATACTAATCCGTAGTAGGATTCTTTATATATACTATACTAGGTATTTACCCTAATATAATATATATAGTATTAATAGTTAATCGGTATAGATTAAACTTAATTAATATTTATTAGAATATTATTAAAAGGATTTTTTAATATTTAAAAATTATTATAAATTACCGCCTTATATATAAAGAACCCCTAAATTAAGTATTTAGATATAATACCCGTCGTTCTACCTCGAGATATATATTTAATACTAGTAACGGTATTATTAACTAGTCTTTAAAGTATTAACCTACGGTCGTATTATCGACCTATAAAACTAAATATATTAGGTAGACTCGGGTTTTTAAGGAAGTTATTTAACTACGGAATTTATTTATTTAATTATCCGAAACTATTATATAAACTATAGTTATCTATTATAATAATTAAGGTATTATAGCCCTTATAAAAAATCCCTAGTTTTATACCCGAACTATATATATTAATATTAATTAATACTTTATTCGGGAAAAGATTATTAATAATTAAATCGTCCTAAAATATATCCCGACCGATAAATAAATAACCGACGGTTTTATAAAGGTCTTAAATAAGGATAAATTTAATATATTCTATTAAGCCTTAGGCCTAAAGGCTCTTTAGGAGTTTATCTAGTTATTATAATATAACTATAATACTATTAAGACCGCGGGTATATTATTAAGACTAGCGGGTACCTAACCTAGCTCTTATTTCCGTTATATTTTATTTTTAATTATATTAAAATTAGGTAGTAGGTCCCTAGCTATTACCTATTTATTATTATTACTTTATATTTAATATATAGTATAAAATTCTAAATATCCTATCTCTTTCGTATATTTAATTTTTATTATTACTATAGTAAAAGTTTAAAATTTAACCGCCGGTATTAAAAGTTATAATTATCTTAAATTTATTAATACCTAGTATAGCCCTAGATCCTTTTAAACTTTATAGCGATATTTTAATAATTAAATTATCCGCATTCCTAGTATATATATAATTCTTTATATCGGTATATATATATCCTCGCCCCCTATTATTTCTTATAAAGGATAATAAAATTAATTAGTTTAAAGACCTACTAAATCCTAAAGAGCGCGATTATTATAATAAACTCCGTAGGTAAGTACCCCGAGTTATTAATTATTCAACTCTCTTTATTACCTAGATTAAATTATAAGTCGGTACCAGTATTTAATTTATAAATATATAATACTACTAAAATACCGCTATCCTTATTAATCTTAAAGATTACGGTAAATACTTTATTATCTATAATTATAAAGTTAATATAAATTAAGATTTCGATTAATTATATTCTAGATAGTTTATACTTCTAACCTAACTTATATTTATTTAAATATACTATAGGGTAAATAGCCTATAATATAATAATAGCGGCTATATACCCCTAGAGCTATACCGTTATATTCTTTATATTATTATTTAGATTTAATTATTCTTTAGGTATTTAAAATTCTTATTCTAAAGTCCCTAGGATTAACGCCTCTAAGGATTCGCTTATATTACTCGTAAATAAGCGTTATAATATCTTATTTATATAGGCGCCTAGCGCCTATAGTTACCCCCTATAATAACGTTTCTCAGGCTTATAATATTATTATCGGGACTTAACTATATCCCGCTTAATTATAATAATCTATTTATAGTATCGTATTCGCCTATATAGTCTATACGACTATATTTTAACTTATGAATAGTATATATATATTATATATTAAATAAAATTTTCAAATAACCGTGTTTTATTAAAATCAGGAATATTTTATATAGGTAGACGGGATTTTCATTATATAGGAGCTATTTACTATAGATACCCGGCGTTCACTTTTCTATAGTATTAAAATATAAGAGTATAGGACTATTTAGTAACTACTAACTAAGTAGATACTTAGCAATACTTAGTATTAGGGTCTTATATATATATTCGCTCTTATCCTTTATAGACAAGTAATTAAGAAGTATTTCTATTTATTCTATATTTGATAGGTTATAAGCCCGGGCTCTATATATATATCCGCTATATACTCGTTATATTATCATGGTATTAATAGTAGTAATACCGCGTTATTACATTATCGTAACTATATTCAGGGCGCACTAGATTACGCTTATAAGAAATTTTTAAAGTAGGGCCTTAGTATATAGAGTATAGTTCCGCCGGCCCCGCCTCTACTAGGGAATGGCCTAGACTATATATATAACTATTAGAAAATAACTAATCGCACTATATAATATATACTAGAAAGTAACTTATCGTTTATAAAGAGTTTATATACCGCTAGAAAATAATTAATAAGCGAAGTACGCTACTATAAAATAGTTAATTACTATACTAGGGAGTAACTAATCGCCGTAATTAGTTAATATTAATATACTTTATATATACCTAAATAAATACCTTAGGGGCAGCTATATATAATAGTTATTTATTATTATTAATACCTTTATATAATTTATTATAATCATTATTAGCGTACTATAGCTTTAAATTTATAAGGTCTTTTTAAAGCCTAGAATAGTCGTAACTAATTACCGCTATAGCTCGTTTACCGCCTTAAATAAATAAATATTAATAGCGTTAATAGCGTTAGTAGTATTAATAACTAGAAAAAGACTTATAACTCCGCAGTCGGGGGGGAAAAATATTATAAATTATAACTATAAATCGTAGCTACGATTATAACTCTTATTATTAAAATAATTATTAAAGCTATTTACCCTTATTCTTTTATATAAAGTGATAGTAAATTAAATCTTAAATATACTATCCTTTAAACTTTCAGCCTCGTCGTTTAGAACGATTATAATAATAACGATTATTAAAATAAAAATATAACCTAAAGTAGCTTAAGGCTAAACCTCCCTATTTAATTATTAAATAGTAATACACTCTTTAAAGACTCTAGCTACGTACCTTTTAGTAGATTAAATAAACGATCGACTACCTCTATAATAAAGTATATATATACGACGATAAAAGAGACGTTAATATAATATATATATACCGTTATCGATCCGACTCCCTAGCTAGCTTTAGTTACTCCGAATTAATATTAGAACTACCTAGTAATACGAAGTTATTCGGCCTTATACCTAGGTTACCGCTAGTATATTAATATTTATAAAGGCTATTTAGGTATTTACTAAAATCGAAACTTTAAATTTAATAAAAGACTTTATTAAATAGAAGTAGGATATATATAATAACTTTAATATAATAAATTTATAGGAATACCTCGAAGATTTATTTATTATAGTTTTAGAACTGGACGTAGGTAAACCTAACTATAATATAGATACTACGTATTAATAGTTCACTAATAATAAGATAATTTATAATATCCTCCGTTATATTATCGCCCCTATAACCTACGCTAAAATTAAGAATAATAAGGTTGTTATTATAGCCTAGATAATTATTATAAACGAATTTAAACCTCGTAGCTCCGGCTACCTATATAAGGTACTAATTAAATTTAATTAATTTACTATTAATTAATACGATAATCCTAGCGATTATACTAGTAAATTTTAGGAGGCCTATAACGAACTTTATAACTTTAACTACCTTAAATTTAATAATAATTTAATAATTTAATAATTCTACCGTAACCTTAACTTTAATTATTAACGTTATTATAAAATATTCGCTAAAGACTATAACCTATTTAATACCGACGATATTATTAATATTACTTTAAATATAGTAATTTCTCGCTTCCGTAATATATTATACCTATAGGCTAGTAGCGCTGGCTATAATTAACTAGTATTTATAATATATACCTTAATACTATAGTGTGTTTAAGGGCCTAATTAGGAAGAAATTATTCGATTATACCTCTACTATACTGACTTTATTAGGCGGGTACGGTATTATATTATTTATAATAAACCCTAGTATAATAATCTTAGTTATAATAACTAGCGCGACCGTAGCCGGCGCGGTCGAGGTAACCGCGGTAAAGATAGCGGTAAAAATAATAATAACGCTACTATTAAAGATAATAGCGATAATAATAAAAACTAAAATAATAAAAGTAAAGACGATAAATCCGATAAATTAAATAAATACTAGAGGTTTAATACCGAAGGTAATTCTAATTTAAAAAATATAGAACGCTACTACGCTTTTATAGGTATTATAGTTAATATTTCTAAACTTTAAGTTTTAGATACCGGTACTACCGTTTATATTAACTACGATCGCTTTACTTTTATAAAGTACGATAAGTTTAAAGGCGCCGATAGTATTAAGGGGCGGCCTGACGCTATATAATAATAACGTTATTCGGCTACTATATTTAGGCGATAAAGGCGTATAATACCCTAAGGTTAATAATATTATATATATTCTTAATAGCGGTTTTAACTTTATTTCTTATATTAAACTTTAACGAGCTAGCTACCCTTTAAGCTTTATTTCTAAAGGGATCTCTATCGGATTTAAAGAAATTACCGTAATCCTATAGAACTATAACCTCTACGTTCTATATATAAATTAATAATAGTTAGTACTAGTTACTATTAATACTAAAGCCCTAACCTAATAATACGAGAGACTCGGTTATTTAGGGAAAAATAACGTAGTACGGTTATTTAAAATAATTAACGGTATCGATTTATTAAAAGTTAAGGGCGATAACGGCTATAAGACCTATAACGTTATAAAGATATACGTTTATTCGTATAAGCGCAGCCTACGAAAGAGCCGTTTCGAATATAATATTATTTATAGTAATATTATTAATGTTAGGGCCTATAACTTCGGCTTTATAATTACCTATATTAATAATAAGTTTAAATATAGCTACTACTATTTCATACCTAATAAAATAGGTATATTTAGCGCCTTTCGTAGCTATAAGTCCGTTAAAGAATATAATAACTACTATATTCATTATCTTTATACCGATAAGGATTCTATATACGTTAATAAGGCGTTCGTCGATTACCGGTATAAATATAATATCGTCTAAAACTACTTTATCCCTAGGAATCTTTAAATAAATAGTATATTAAAATACATTAACTAAACTTTACTCTAGAAGGTATATACTTTATTAGATAATAACGGCTTTAATAAAATATCAATTCTAGAGTTTATCTCGATTATAAACTAGCTCCGAAATCGGTCTTTTATTATTATAATAAATATTACGCCCTATAAAGACTCTATTAAAATATATCCTAATTTATCGTATTTATATAATATTAATTAAATCGGCCTATATTAGGACCGCTATATTATAGGTAAAAATTAATAGAAGTTTATTTAATATAGTACTAAAGGCGCTTTTATTAGGTACGAGGGTAATTATTTTTATTAAATATTAATATTTATAAATAAAATACTCCGCTTCACCTAAATTTAATAAACCGAGGAGCGCTATACTAGAAATAAATATATTATAATATAAATACCGTTAGTTAATAAGATATCTAGAATAGTTCCCCGTTAGGGGGGCGATATTATAGTGAAATATAAAGATACCTTAAACTTATATAAACCTCCTATTAATATAAAATTAAATATCGACGATTACGGGTATAATAGTAGTAGCTCTAAATTTATTATAACCCCCTTATAACGATTAATTAGACGCGTTATCTCGTTATAATTATTAAAATTAAAGAGTTAATATACCTAACCCTAGCCTATAAGCGCTATAATAGTTATTAACTATAAATAATATATTATCGCGAGTAATAACGCCAGATTCCTCGAGCTTTAATTTATTAGATAATATAGATCCGGCCTAATATTCCCCCGCCTCCGCCTCGCCCGTAATATTAATAAGGCTACTCGATAGGTATTTAGAATTATACGAACCTACCCTCTCCCCTAACCTAATAGTATTATTAATTAAAATATTATTATATAAATTATATAAGGCTAAAACGTATAAGGAAGTTATAATTAATACCCTAAATAAAATATACTAGTAATTTAATATAAAGGCCGAAATTAATTTACTCTTAATTAATAATACCTAAATACTAGCCAACCTACCTTATAATAAAAAAATCCTTCGCGGCAAATAGGTTTATAAACTTAAACGTAATATTACTAGCGAGATAACTCGCTATAAAGCCCGCTAGGTTATATATAGTTTTAAATAATACTAAGGAATTAATTTTAATAAGACGTTTATATCTATAATTAAGCTTATAAACTATAAAGTACTATTCGTTATTATTACGGCGTTCGACCTAGAGCTCGAATAAATAAACGTATAAACTACGTTTCTTTATAGCGAGATCGATAACGATAAGATCTATATCGAATAACCTACCGGTTTTAATAATAATTAAGGTTGTATATACCTACTAAAATATACTTTATATAGGCTTAAATAATCCCCTCGTATATAGTATACTACCTTTATTATCTTTCTCGCTAAGCTAGGTTTTATACCTTTATATATAAACTTTAATATCTTCTTTAATTATAGTACCCAGTTAATTATTATTTTATATATCGATAATATATTAATTACTAGTATTAGGAAGGCCGTTATTATTTAGCTTAAATAATAACTAAATAATAAATATAAAATAATTAATCTCGGGCCTATTACTTATTATTTAGGCCTTAAAGTCGCGCGCGATCGCCTTAATTATATATTATCCCTTAACTAGGGAGCTTACCTAGAAAGGGTATTTAAAGATTATAATATATAAAATATTAAGGCTAAAGCTATAAAAGTTCTAATATACCTAATAATTAAATTTATCTTTATAGATAAAAGTTACTAGGCTGAACCTACCTCTTTAATTATATATTAGTTGACTATCGGATTACTAATATATATAATAATAAATATACGACCTAATATCGCCTTCGCGGTATTAATAATAAACCGCTATATTTCTAACCCCGATAAGATTTATTAGGTTATAGTTAAATATATATTCTATTACCTACGCGGTATATTATACCTAAAGTTTATATTCTAGGGTTAACTCGCCCTATTAAAGGGTTGTATTAATATTAATTAGGCTAGCGATTATAATACGCGATACTCTACCTCTAACTATATATTTAATCTCGGTAGTATAATTATTAACTAGTAATCTAAGCGCTAATTAATTATTATTCTATTATTTTATAAAGCCGAATACGCTAGCTAAATATAAATTATTAAGGAAATTATTTAATTTAAATAGTTATTAAAATAATTAATATTTATTACCCTTATACTATATTCTAGGGAGAAATCTAAAGATTATATATTAATACTACTCGCTAATATACTATATATATTTATTACCTTTTCAGCGATATTTATATACTTCGTATTTATTATAATTATCTTTTATAATAATTAGGGTATTATAGCCCTAGCTAAGAACCCCTAAAATTATAATTATACTAAATATATCGATTTATAGTACTACTTTTAACGCGAAAGTTTTATATTAGGCGAAATTAAATTCCGTTATATTTTTATAATAGATTAAATCGTTAATAGGCTTATTAAAGCCCTTCGTAAAATTAAATTCGATATTTTTCGGTTAAGACTCAATATATCACGTGACGCAGTCACGTGATCTAGGATCTATATATAGATTCTCTATAATATATAGTTTTACGCATTCCTATAATTCTATAAAATAAAAATTAAAAAAGTATTCTTCTATAATTTTAATAGATAATAAATCTAAATCTAATATTAAGAGATAAGATTCTAATAATAATAATTATAAAAATATAAATAAAATATATACGACTCGCGGGAGCGATAAAAATCTTAAGGATATTAAATATTTTAATTATTATAAATTCGGCTACTACTCTAATAAATATCCGGAGAAGAAAATAAAGATTATTAATTATATTAATAATTATATCGTAAAATTAAAAAATAATAAACTTTTAAGAAAATCTTTATCCTAAGAGAATAAAAGGAAATAAAAACCCGACCGAGTATAAATATTAATAACGAAGTTATTATAAATCTAACTAATATCGATATAAAAATTATTTATATTAAAATAAATAAAGATCTAGGAGCTAAGATAAATATTATTAATAAAATATATATATAATAATAGAACCTGAAGCGTTTTAAAAATAAATTATTATTAACTCCTTAATAAATAAGCGGGTAATCTATTTATTATTATAATATTTATAATATCGTCTACTAGTTAACCGATTTATAAAGATAAACTAGAGAGTATAGTAATATCTTTTATTTTATTAATAAAAAAGGCTCGTTTATTATTATAAATATACCGGTTATAAAAAAGGAAAAAATCTAAACCGACTATAATATATATACCTAGCGGTTCGGTATCGCGCCGAATACGTATATATTAGAATTATTTAAGGATTTTATAAAATTATTAAGAACGTAGTTAGTTATTTATATATTAATTTATATTAAGGCTAGTCCCTTTAATTAAAATCCTATTTATAAGAATAAAGTTAGGAAAGGTAACAATACCGTTAATATAATATCTTTTAATAGTTCCGTTATTATACCGCCTACGCTTCCCGATAAATTTATAAATTTTAACGATATCTTTTTAAATAAAGAAATAGGTCGATTATCGTTATATAAAGGCGGCGATTATATTATTAATATAAAGGGTAATTTATTATATAGGCCCCTTTATAACTTATCGAATTTTAAATTAATAAAGTTTTAGAGATACCTAGACGACGCTTTAATAAAGAGTTAAATTAAATACTCCGTTAACCTTATAAAGACTCCTATCTTTTTTATTTTAAAGAAAAATAACGGACTATAATTATATATCGACTACCGAGGTCTTAATAAGATTATTATTAAGAATTATTATTTATTACCTCTAATTAACGAGACGCTAGACCGCCTAAATAATATTATATAATTTACGAAACTTAATTTAAAAGATATTTTTTATCGAATAAGAATTAAGGAAGGCGATAAATAAAAGATAATATTTCGTATATAATATAATCTTTCTAAATATGTAACAATATTATTTAGTTTAACGAATATACTTATTACCTTTTAAATTTATATTAATAAATCGTTAGCGGGTTTAATAAATATATTTTATATTATTTATTTAAATAATATCCTGATTTATTCTAATTTAAGAGAGGAGTATATTAATTACGTATAATAAATACTTTAACGTCTACGAAAATATTCTTTATTTATAAATTTTAAGAAATACGAGTTCTTTATTTAGTTAATTAAATTTCTAAGATTTATTATAAGTACCAAAGGTATATCGATAGATATATATAAAGTTAAAATAATTTAGTCCTAGTTAAAAGTAAAGTCCTTTTATAATATATAAGTATTTTTAGGCTTCGTTAATTTTTATCGTCGATTTATCTATTATTATTCGTAGATAGTAGGTTTATTAACGGGTTTACTAAAAAGTAGTTAAGATAATAAAAAGTTTAGTTTATTTAAATAACCTAAAGAGGCGGAGTAAATATTTCGCTTATTTTATAATTTATTTATATATATACCTATTCTTATATGTTTTAATCTAGAATTAAAAATTCGGATTAAAATAAATACTTTAGATTTCGCCGTAGCTACGATTCTAATATAGTTATAAAATAATAACGAATAATATCTCGTCGCTTTCTAGTCCCGTAAAATATAAGGTTTAGAAATTCGATACGAGATTTATAATAAAGAGCTCCTTATAATCGTTATAATATTTAAATAATAGTAATATTACTTCGAGGGTAGTTTATATAAAATAGAAATCTTAATTAATTATAATAACCTAAGGGGTTTTATAAATATTAAATAATTAAATAATCGCTAGGCGCGTTAGGTAATAAATTTTTTAATTTTTAATTTCTCAATTTCGTATTATTCTAGGAAGAGTAATCTAGCCGATAACCCCTTATATTATTTTAATTATAAAGATTAGGACGGCTTTTTAGATAATATATTATTTATATTATAATAAAAGTTATTAAATTTAGAAGATATTAATTAAGGCCCTATTTTCGCTACGATATAAAATACGTTCGTAAATATAGATCTAGATATAGATAATACTTCGCCGGCGTTAGGTAATATATCCGTAGACGTAATATATAACCTAATATATATAAGATTTACGTTATTAGGGTCGTTAAGATTTACTTTAAAAATAGAATATTCTTTAATAGTATATTTATCTCGGCCTAGGGAGTTAATACCTAGACGGGAAATTCTAAAGAATTTAAATAAGACGCTTATTTAAATCGATTATAATATAATAAAGGAATTATTTAACCTTATCGCTAGAATTATAAACTATAGACTACTCGTTCTATATATTATTACTAAGTTAATAGTACTTTATAAAACGGTTTATAATATTTAGAATTTATTAATAATTAAGATAATTCGCGCTTTATAAAAGGAGAATTTCTTTTTATAAATAAAATTCGCCGAAATTACGTAGGCAGATTACTAGTATTCCGTCGGAGTATAGATTTTAGATTCTATATAAGATAACTAATCTCGGGCCTATTACTTATTATTTAGGCCTTAAAATCGCGCGCGATCGCTTTAATTATATATTATCTCTTAGTTAGGAGGCTTACCTAGAAAGAGTATTTAAGAATTATAATATATAGAATATTAAGGTTAAAGTTATAGGAGTTTTAATAGATTTAATAATTAAGTTTATCTCTATAAATAAAGGCTACTAGGTTGAACCTATCTTTTTAACTATATACTAATTAGTTATCGGATTACTTATATATATAATAATAAGTATACGGCCTAATATCGTATTCGCGGTATTAATAATAAGTCGTTATACTTCTAACCCCGATAAGACCTATTAGGTCGTAGTTAAATATATATTCCGTTACCTACGCGGTATACTATATTTAAAGTTTATATTCTAGGGTTAACTCGCCTTATTAGAGGGCTATACTAATACTAATTAGGCTAGCGACTATAATACGCGACGCTCTACCTCTAGTTATATATTTAATCTTCGTAGTACGGCCATTAATTAATAATCTAAGCGGTAATTAATTATTACGCTATTATTTTATAAAGCCGAATATACTAGGTAAATATAAGTTACTAAAGAAGTTATTTAGTTTAAACGGTTATTAAAATAGTTAATATTTATTACCTTTATACCTTATACTAGGGGGAAATCTAAAGACTATACGCTAGTACTACTCGTTAACGTACTATATATATTTATTACCTTTTCAGCGATACCTATATACTTCGTACTTATTATAGTTATTTTTTATAATAACTAGGGTATTATAACCCTAGCTAAGAACCCTTAAAATTACGGTCGTATTAAATATATTAACCTATAGTACTATTTCTAACGCGAAAAGATTATATTAAATAAAATAAAATTCCGTTATATCCTTATAGTAGATTAAATCGTTAATAGGTTTACTAAAGCCCTTCTTAAAATTAAATTCGATATCTTTCGGGTTACTCTAGGCCTCTAATAATTTATATAAGAATTTATTAATACTCCTATAGAAGGATTTTTAAACCTTTATATATTAAAAATACGACTCTACGGGCGTACCCGAAGAGCCGTATTTAGAGTTTAGTATATATTTAGCGCCTTCCCCGTAAATTAAAAATTAATACGCGATTTAATACTAATTAATAATTACTTTATAAATTATTATTAAATCTTTAAGGCCTTATCTAGGGCCCTTATAGAGTATACTCTCTAAATTTTAGTTAAATCGCGTCCTTACGTATAGCGGTATATCCTAACTCGCTCTAGGTACTTTTAGGCTATACGCGGCGATAATAAAACCGCCTTATAATTTATCGTTCTTATTTAGCCCTTTTATAACCCTTATTAATAAATATATATATCGCTAGAATATCCCCTAAGTATCCGTTATAGTTATATATCGTTATAGCCGTAGTACCTAACGCGGTCCCCGTAGTATCCTAGGCGGTCCTTATACCCTTAATAACCGCCTCCCTATAAACTTTATAATATCCGATTATTTCTAATAATTTTCTCGTAGTATTTATATCGTTTATTAATACTCCGACCTAGTTACTATTTAAATTTGGCGTGTATAGGTTAACTATTAAATAAATTTTTTAAAATACCGTATCTTATAAAAAAACGGAATTTTACTCTCTTAGCCTCTACCGACGTAGTTTAGCCTTATAGCTTAACCCCTACCGATATGACTCGGCCCTATAGCTTGGCCTCTACTAATTATGGCTTAGGCCTATAATATAGCCTCTATAAACTATGGTTTTAGCCTCTATGGCCTATTATAACGACCCTAAAATAGGGGGAATACGGGGCTATTTCAGAGACTTCTTAATAGAGGATTTCGTTCGAGTGGGAGTATTAGAACGTAGGAGTATAGGACTACTTAGTAAGTAGATATTTAGCAATACTTAGTATTAGGGTCTTATACGTATATTCGCTCTTATCCTCTATAGACAATTAATCAAGAAGTGTTTCTACCTACTATAGTTCAACATTTATTTATCGATTTAAATAAATCGTTAAACTAATATTATATAATTTTATTTTAAAATATATTTATATCCCGGGTAAAAATCTCTCTTTAGAAAATTATTAATATACGAATTATATCTAAACTATATTAATTTATTAGAGTATAGAAGATATTATTTATACCCTCGACGTTTATAATAAGCCGAGATATTAATTATAATATTTATTATATAATAGCAATAAAATACTTAAATATAATACCGGTAGTGATTCTACTTTATTAATAACGAAGAGGAATAGATTTTAACGCGTTTGCGTTTGAAAAAAAATAAGACGAAAGTTAGGTTAATAGGATTTCACTAAAGTACCTTAAAGTTTTAGGGTTACGAAATCAATTAAGATAAAAGAGAATAAGAGTAGTAGAGATAAAATTTAAAATACTAGGGTAGAGAGTTATAATATCTAAGGCCGCTAGTATAGAGCTAGTGGTTTAGTAATAGTATAAAAGATATAAAGTAGTTACGGGGTTCATTATTAAATAATTCTTAAATCCTAGATTTAATAGTAGAATTAATCTCTAAGGATTCTAATAAAACGGGGGAATACTAACTCGATATAAGATTATTAAGAGTTAGAACCCCGCGATATTAAAGTTAGAACCCCGTATCGATAAATAATAATATTATAGAGGTAGCGGAGCGTAGGCGTATATAATATACTAGCGCCTTTAGCGGGGCGTAGGCTTATATAATATATTACTACTTTATAATTACCTCCCTCTTTAGGCCCTAGTCCCTAGGTGCCTAAATACTTTAACTAAGAGATATTTATTAAAAAATCTTTAAACCCCCTAAAAGAAATAAGGGAAAAGAGTTATCTAGTATAACGATATTACTATATAGTAACCTAAGTATAAGGCTACGTACTTAATTCTTTAGTATTTATAGTAATAGTTACGGAATAGTATTTAGCTAATTAGTCGAAATTTATTAAAAAACTTTTAAAACCCCTTAAGAGAAATAAGGGAAAAGAGTCTTCTAGTTTATACTATCGGTCCTATAACGCTAATATATAGTATTAATCGCGGAGCGATACGAAACTATTTCCTATAATATTATTATATAGTATTAGTAGTAGAAGAGTAATATTATTAAATTACCCCTACTATATAGTAGTATTAATAGTAAGTAAATAATATATTTATAAAGCTGTCCCTATAGCGCTAATATATAGTAATAGTAGTTAATTAAATAATATTTCTTTCGTCCCTATAGTACTATTATATATAATAGTAACGGAGCGAAATAGTATATATTATCGTTCCTATAACGCTTATAGTACTTATAGTAAATATAGTATATTAGATTATTCCTATAGTACTTATAGTACTAGTAGCGAAATAGCGGTAGCTACCCTTATTATATACTTTTATTATACTATAAAAATACTAGTAATAAGGTATTATATATAAACGGTATAGCCCTAATATTATACCGGGAGATTAATAATAATATAACTACTATAATAACGGTTATATCTATTAATAAAAGCGAGGTAGCGGAGTAGAGGCGTATATTAACGTACTATAATAATAAGGTATTTAGCGCGAAGGTTTATTATTAAAATAAACTCGCTCGTTTATTTATTTTCTCTTTTCGTAACTCCTTTAGTCTTTTTTATATATTATTACTCTAGCTTTATAATAGCGTTCTAGTATTATAATTAATATATAGATAATACTCTCGTTATATATAGTTTTTTTCTAACTTTATAAATGGCCCCTATTTACCGATAATATTAATTTATTTATATTAATATAATTTAGCTATAAATATATTAATAAATATAACTAGTCCGCTATTAGCGCGACTATATAATATTAATTATAATAGTAGTTTACTACGCTTCGTAGCTCCCTTACCGGGTCTACTTTTATTAATTTAATAATAATTATATTCGAGGTACGTCCCCTCCTTATATACTTTATTATATTAATCGCTACGGAATCGACCGTTACGTAAAGATAAATTATAACCGTAAGTTTTAAAGTAGTATATATTAATAATAATAAATCCCTAAATCTTTCCGAAGGAAGGTAAAGAGGTTTATATATTAATATACCCGTATCGGTAATAAAACTCTTAAAGAAGAATATAAATATAATTTAATAAATAAATAAATTACCTAGTAGCGTAAAATATATAATAAGATATTAATTAGTAGGTAAATTTCTACTATAATCGCTAATCTATAGAATTAATTAACGGCGGCGAACTAGTATATTAAGGAATTAAAGGCGATGAATAAGGTTCTCGAAGAAGAGGCCGAGAGTTTCCGTTAATATAAACGGGACCTAGAGAGTCCCGAGGAAGATAATATTCTTAAAGATTATACTAAAGAAACTATATCTTCTTTTAATAATTCCGATAATAATTAAATCTTTCGTACGATATAATAGTAATATCGAATTCTTTTTTTTCTTAAATCGGCGCTAGTTAAGTTTACCTAGATATATTATTTAATAATATATTCTAGGCGTCTATATAGACTATATTTAAAATAAAAGTATTTTTATAAATACGATATCTTATCGTTATTATATATAAATAGTTTAATAGTAAATTAAATTTAGTTATACCTTAAAACCGTATAATAAGATTATAAATATAGAGGAGAATATCCGTTATATAAATATTAATGTAAAAGTAGTAATATTTATTTTTAATATCGGCTCCGTTTACTCCGCTTTATTATTTAATACGATTAGGTAACCTCTTTAATTATATTTATATATTTATATTTACTACCCGCCTATTTAAAGGCTTTAGTTAGTTTACTAGTATTAATAATAAACTCTTCGTTTAATAACTATTAATTATATTCTTCGCTTTAATTAATTTATTTAATTTTATATTAAATATCTTCTTTATTCTTAATTTTATTAATTACCTCTTCTACCTATTATAGTTTATTATTATTAATAAGTTCGGGGGCTTATATAAAAGATTCCGTTATATTAATATAATCGCGAAGATAATATAATTTAAGTAACGATATATAAAAAGTATTATAGATTCTATATATAAAAGGTAGTAATAGGCGGTAAATTTATACTTTTATTTTATTAATAATCCTAAAGGGCCTTATAAACTTATAGGATAATTTCTTATTTAGGCGCTTTTATTTTAAATTCTTTATTATTAATATAACTAAATCGCTAACCTTATAACTTTATAGTTTATATATTTTATTATATTATTTAATTTAGTACTCGGTAGCGCTTTAAAGGCGCTCCGTAATTTTATTCTTTAAAACTTATAATTATCGTATCTTATTATTTATAATTAATATTTTTTTTCCTTAGAGTCGTCCTCGACCTCCTAGCGGATTTTAGGATAATAATTATATATATAAAAGAACGGTACTCTAATTATTGTTTATTAAGAATTCTATTATAGGTAGTAATCTAGCCTAATTAATTAATTTATTATTAATAAATATACGTAAATAATACTCTAGTACCTAATTTTAGCGCTTTATTTATTTATTCGTTTAAGGGTAAAAGGTAGTATTTAGGCGTTATTTAATTTTCGAATAAAAATATATAGCCGACTAGAAGGCGTTTATAAAAATAGAGTCTTTATCGCTAATAATACTATTAGGTATATTATAGCGGTAAATAATTTTAAAATAAAATACTTCCGCTAGTTAAGCGGTATTAATTTTAATAATTATAGGTATATACCTAACTATTTTAATAAATCGATTTATAATAATAAAAATAATATTATAAATAATATCTCTATACTTACTAGGCGGTAAATTAATTATAAAATTTATAAAAATTTCCTTCTATAATTAAATAGTAATAGGAAGCGAATTTAATTCGTTATATAAATAATATCGCGGCGCCTTCGTCCGCTAATATATATCGTAAATTTTAATATAGTTCGTAACTTACTTTAAGTTACCCTCCTAGAAAAAATTTCGGGTAAATAATTTATACGACTTCGTAACGCTAAAATAGTTTATTAAAGGATTATTATAATACCTCTTTATAAACTCTTCCTTTAGAGCTTTATTCTTTAATATATAAAGACGACTATTATATTTTAATAATCCCTCGAAGTTTATAACCTATACTTTATTCTTTATATAACGGCGGTCCTTTAATATATTTATTTTAATTCGAAAAGAGTTTACTTAATTATTATAAATTCATAATTCCCGAATTAATATTTTAATAGGTCTTTTAAGATTATTATATATAATTTTAGGTATAACTATAATATCCCGCTTTAAAATTACTACTCTTAATTTTATAATTTAAAAAGTAGGGGTTATAATTACCTTTATTTTTATATCTTTTTCCGATAACTAACCGTTAATATAAAGAGTAACTTTATTCTAAAGCGTTAGTAATAATTTAACATTTAACGACGATACTCCCTTATAATTAAGGCGCCGCGATAATATATTAATAAAATTTAATTTCCTAGCCCGATAGAAGATCTTAAAGTTATAGGTAATTAATTTAAATATTTAACGAGTCTACCTAAAGTTTAACTCCTTCTACTTTATAATACTCTTTAAGTTATTATAATTAATCTAGATTTTAATATAATAAAGGCTACCTTCTAGGTAGTATTATTATTATTTTATTACTACTATAATAGCGAGTAATTCTTAATTATAAGTTTTATAGTTTTATTCTAAAGAATTTGATTTTTATAATTAAAATATTATAAGGCGTTAATAATTGTTTTTATTTTATTATAATAATATAGAGTTAAGGCTAAAGTTAGAAGTATCCGTCTCTATATATAATTATTTAATTAGATCGTAATAGTATAGAAAAGGCGCGTTTACGAATATATCTCGTAAAATTTAAAACGCTTCCGTAGCGCTTTTAACGGATTTATTTTCTTATTTATTTTACTACCCTTAAATAAGTTAATAAACGACATAGTTATATTAAAATAATTATAAATAAACCGCCTATAGAAGTTAATAAAGTTTAAAAAAAATTATATTTCCCGATATATTTTTAGTTAAGGCTATTCTTTAATAGTTTTAATATATTCCGGGTTTATAGTTACCTTATTAGTAAATATAATAAAATTTAAAAACTCGACCGTTTCGGTATTAAATTAATATTTCTTAAGGTTAATAAATAGCTAGAACTAATATAATTATTTAAATATTTATTTAATATACCGTTAATACTCCGCCGGATTAATATTATAAATTAGGATATTATCTAGATATACTACGTATATTATATCTATTAAATTTATAAATATATAATTAATATAAATTTAAAACGTCGCCGGTATATTAACGAGCCTAAAAGGTATAACTAAATATTCGAAATAATTATAGCGAGTTCGGAAAATAATTTTTTATTTATCGCTTTCCTTAATCTAGATTTTATAATAAATATCCTTAAGGTCTAATTTCGTAAAGATTTTAAAACTATATAGGCGGTCTAATATCTCGGTAATTAAAGGTAACGAGTATCGATTCTTAATAATTATTATATTTAAGCCTTAATAATTAATATAAAGATATAGCCTACTATCTTTTTTAGGTATAAAAAGAATAAGTATTTTAATTAAAGATATTAAATAACGGATCTAGCCTTTATAAGTAAAGATTTTAAATAATATTATAACTCCGATAATTTAGTTTAAAATAGGTTATAAAGAGGCCTATAAGGCGGTTCTTTATTAATCTTTATTTTAATAACGTAATCCCTTTATTTAAAAATAGATAAGGTACTCGTCTTTTTATTAGAAAAAATATTATAAAACCTTATAAGTTCTTTAGGAATCTTTAAATTAAGAAATTCTTCCTATTCGTCTCGCGCCATTATAACGTATACGACCGCGAATATATTCGGTTTATTTTTAAAACTACTAGTAAACTTAGCCGGTTCTTTAATTTATAAATTATTAAAATTAATTTTAAACCACTGTTAATCCGCCTTAAAATTAATTAATATCTTTAATTAACGTAACCTAAATATACCTAGAATAACGTCTAAATCTTTAAAGTTTATAATATAGAATAAAATATTATATTTACGCTTTTAAGTTTAACTATCGACTATCTAATAATCTAATTAATATATATTATAATAATATATACTTTACCCGTTAATTACTTTAGCTAGTAGTAAAATAGTATTATAAGATTCTAAATCATTTTTAATAACGAAACGCTATAAAATTAAATTAATTTATACTTTAAAATTAATTAAGGTAATAAATTATTTAATTTTATCCTAAAGAGTAATCTAACCCTTAAAAAGAATAGAAGGGTATATCTCTATTAATCGTTTTTCTTACTCTTCTTCCGAGACGTAAATTAGATTTAATTATTTTTTACCGATACCGCGCCGACGTTTATAATTAATTTATTTATATCGGGATATTTAGGCTTAATATAGCCTTCTATTTTATAATAATAATAAATAATATTATCGTACGAAGAATTAGCGGTATTAATTTTATATTTATTACTCTTCTCTTTTAAATATATTTATTTAATATTATCGCCGGCGTTAGGCTTAATAATTCGGTCTATTATAAATTTTTCTTTATTAGGGTTCTTTAATTAGGAACCCGAATTAAAATTAGAGTTACCTATTAACTATATATACTTTAGATTCTTTTTTTATATAGTAGTTTAAATAAGAATTTCTTCTCTTTAAATAAATATACTACCGGTATTAAGGATCTTATTTTTAAATTTAGATTTAAATTTAGTTAAAAAGAAATTTACTTTATACTTCTTTAAAAACGGGGGTAATTAGGTCTTTATTTATTTAAAGTAAACTTTAAATAACGATATCTTTTAATAAGATTATTATTTAATTTCCTCCTACTTTTTATAAATAAAGAGACGGCGGTTAACTAAATTTATTATTAATTTAAAAAGAAACTTCTTAAAAAAACTAAATATAATATTAATTAAATTATATAAATCGTAGTATTTATATTACTACGTTAAAGGGTTACCTTCTAACGAATTTATATAATATATAATTCTTAACTAATCGGTAGTAAAATATTTAGGACTAATTAAAAATTTAATATTAATATCGCGGAACTAACGTAAATATTTACCTTCGCTCGTATCTTTATAAAAACGTATTTTATTAAAGCGTAGTATTTTCGCCCTAATAAGAATATCTTTATTAAGTATAGTTAAATTTATTATTATTCTACTAGTAGGTATAATAATTAGGGGACCTTTATTATAAATAATAAATTCCGCTAGCGCTCCGTGAACGGGCGTAGAAATAATAGGATTATATAATTTTTAATTTTAAGTTTATAATACCCCTAACTTTTATTATTATTTAAAGCGACGGTTTTCTTCTTTAATAATTTTAGATTATATATTTAAAGTCTCTTCGGGGGTAATAATACCTTCGAATTTATTATTATTTTTACGACGGGGGTCGTCGGAGGGGGCTTAATCGATATTATTATTACTAATTCTTTTAAACGTCCCGAGGTTAAACCCGATATTATAATAATAATAAACCTTTTTTTTAGAAAGGTTTAAAAAATTAGAATTATAATATCTAAAGCCGTTAATATAAAGTTAATAATTTAATAATAATATAAAAGACGTAAAATAGTTACGGGGTTTATTATTAAATAGTTTTTAAATCTTAAATTTAATAGTAGAATTAATCTCTAAGGATTCTAATAAAACGGGGGAATATTAACTCGATATAGGATTATTAAGAGTTAGAACCCCGCGATATTAAGGCTAGAACACCGTATCGATAAATAATAATATTATAGAGGTAGCGGAGCGTAGGTATATATAATATACTAGCGCCTTTATTAGTAAATCTCAAAAACTCCTATTAAAACCCTAGTTACCGACCGCGCGGATAGGGCTAGTAGTGTCCTACTAGTAACTTTTATTAAAAAAAATTATTAATAAGATACTATTAGTAATCTTAATTTACGGATAAAACTACTAGTATCCTATTAGTAGGTTTAGTAAATTAGGGGTCCGGGTAGGTAATTTTTAATAAATTTAATAAATCGGGGGTTTAGGTAGTATCCTATTAATAACTCTAAATTAATTTTAATAGGATTAGTAACTTTAGTAATTTATATATATTATTAATATATTAATAGTAGCCAGCCCTATTATAAAGCTGAAATAAATTAAGTTCTATAATCGTCGTTATTAATAATAGCGACTTTTAGCGACGACTATTAACGCCAGCGACCTACCGGGCCCGGAATAATAAGTTTTAACGAAAGTTCTCGCGGGGGCGTTACCCGGGCATATCCGGGGAGTATATATATATAAATACTATACTATTTCGTATATCATGGCGTATACCTTAGTGTATACTATAATTGCGTATAGTATAGAGGGCTTTCGTCTAATGTTTTAAAGACTACTACGGGGGGCGTATATCGTATACTATTTAAAATACCTTTACGTATATCATTCAATAGTATACGTAAGCTGCGTACGCTATTGTGTATATTATAAAGTATACTATAGCCTATACTATAGCCCATACTATAGCGTATACTAATACGTATATAAATACGTATACTATAGGGTATATAATGGGCCTATTCGTCTAATATTTAAATTACTAATTATTTATCGAGTTACTAAACCTATTAATAATAAATATTATTTATTAATAGGACCCTACCTAGACCCCTAATTTACTAATCCTATTAAACCTCGGGTCGGTATTTAATATAGAGTTTTAATATAAACCCGTAGACGGCTTTCTAATAGGGCTGATAGTATTTAAAGTATATTAATATTTACTTTTAAGATTTACCGATATTTAGCGGAGCGTAGGCGTATATAACGTACTACTACTTTATAAGAGTAGATACGAGTTATTAACGCGTTCTAACGCGACGAAGACGTCGTAATAAGAAAATAAGACTAGTAATTAAATAAAAAGATATAGAGGGGGTATAAAAGTTTTAAAAGAATTAATAATAACTATAATAAAAATTATAAAAGATATAGAATATAAAAAGGTATAATAAATAATATAATATAAATAATAACTAATATAGATCGCGCTAGGAATAATCTTTAATTATATATAAAAATCGATAGAAGAGTATAGGCTTTAAAAGGCCTAAATAAACTCGTTAAGATAAAAAGTTTAGAAACTTCAAGCGAGGAGTATACTTATATTATTAATATAAAGCTAGGCTAATATTACCCGTAGATATATATCTATTCTATCGAGATATATAGCCGAAACGAACCCCCCTCCCCCGGTTATAGCGATTAGTATAAAAACGAAGTAATTAATAATAAAGATAAATAATATTAAGGCTAGAGGATAATTTAGGAAGATAATTAATTTTTAATTAATTAAAATATTCCGGAACGGAGCCTACCCGGTAGCGGAGTCGATTATCGGAGCGAGATAAATAATAAAAAGAGACTTCGTTTTATATTATATAATAATAAAGATAAAATAAGAGTTAAAGAAAATAATTAAATAAATAAAAAATATTAACCCCTCGGCGAGAGTATTAAGATAAACTTATATAATAATAATATATAATATAAAGAAGAAGGCCGTCGATATAAATAATTAAAAAACGGTAATAAAAATATTAAAAAAAAAATAGGCTATACCCGGGATTAAATATTATAAATATAAAATAACTAGGATTCGCCCTTAAGCTAGACGAATACGATTATAAAAAAAAAATTTAATACTCTTTCTTAAGATCCCGGACCTAGATATAATAAATAGACTAGTAACGGACGGGTTTCTAGAAAACGAATAACTATTATTATATAAAAAGTAGGAGGGAATAAATAACTCGAGGTAGTATTTTAATTACTAAGGGTACGGTTATATAACTCTAATTTATAAAAACTAATTTAAATATAGGATTTATATAGAATCTTATTAATTATATAAATATAGTACTAAAAGCCCGAAGAAAAAGCGTTATACGGTTTACTCCGGACGTTATAAATTCTAAAATAGAGCGTACCTAGTTAGGTAAAAGGAGATATACCGAATCTAATAAAAATTAGAGAATAAACCTAGGTAGTTCGCGGTATTACCGAGGATAATAACCTTAAGCTCCTAGGTATAGTTAATTAATAATAGATTTATACTAATACCGGCTAGGGGCACGATAAAGAGGAAAATAATAATAAATATAATTAATAAAATTTAAGACGTTATTATTATACCTAGGAAAATAGGGAGGCCGAGATAAAATAATAAGTTAATAATAATACCTAGGTAAATAATCCTTTAAGTCCTAAATAACCTCCTAATAATAATACTTAACTAACTAAACGAAAACTAGCTAGAACTAATACTACTAGGTAATTAAGAAATAGACGAGGAAATTATAAATATAATATTAATATATAATAAATTATAATACTTAATTTAAAGTCGTATAATATAATATTAAAAAGAAATCGAAGTTAATAATAAGGTTACTCTAAAATAAATAAATTAAAGATATCGATATTATAATTATTTAAGAGCCTAGTTAAAACCCTATTACCTAAATACTATATAATAATAATATTAATTATTTTTACCTAGTATATAAAGGAGGCCTAAAGACCCGTATATACTTTTATATAAATAAAAGGATCGATATAGATAATTAAAAGTTAGTTTATTATAAAGACGACCTATATTTTATAAGGATTATATTAAAAAAGCGAAGAAATAAAAAGGAATCTCGGTCGGATAAAGTCGGGGAGGAGGAGGTTATTAATCGAGGAATCCTCTATTATAAAGAGGTATAGATCTATAATATATATAATTTATTATTAATATAGTATACCTCGACTAATAATCCGTTAATATTATTATTATTAGAAGAAGTATTAACGGAGGAAGGCGAATATATTCTTTTAAAGAATTTTAACCTCTACTACCTTAACTAGAATAATATTAAGCGATATATATATTATATTATAACCGACTATCTCCTAGGAATAATAAAGTCGAGGGAAATAAAACTAGAGTTATTAAAAACGTTTATTATATAAAAAGCCCGAGGATATAAAAGTATAATTAATTTATTATTCTTTATAAAAGGAGTATACTAGGCTATAAATAATTTTATAATCCGTAAAGACTTATACTATAACTTCGATTATAGGCTAGTAGTAACGGAATTCGAATAAATATAAAAAGATATAATACTATATACTCGCTATATTTAAAAGAAGATTAAAGATAATATTATTTAAAAGGAAATATAATAGGGCGTAAAGTCTCTTTATTAAGTACTAGGGAAGCTAGGGCTCGAAAGTAAAGAAAATATTAATTAATACCTAAATAAAATAATAAAAGGTTTCCGAGAAATTATTAAATTTATAATTTTATAAACCTATTTATACTAAAGAGCTAAATCTTATTCAAACTCCCGTTATATTAAGGCTATATTAAAAGTGAAGGAATATATAAAGAAATATAAACGAAGTCGAAATACCTAAACGGAGGAGGCCCTAGATACGGTAAATAATAATAAAATATATATAATTCGAAGAACGAAGATATTTTTTTAACGAGAGAGTATATATAAAGCCTCGTTAAAGTCGACGGGAGTATAAAAACTCGTAAAATAAAAAAAATAAAAAAGTAACCGCCTTAAAAAGCTCCTTTAATTCTTAATTCTTAAAAATAATAAAGGAGGGAAAATTAAAGACTTTAAGAATAAAATAAAAGTTTTATAAAGAATATTTTCCCCCCCCCTATTAACGGTAGATTAAGGTAATATCGACGGAATAAAGTACCCGGAGTATATTAAAATAAACTAGGAAATAATTAGGATAGAAATATATAAAGTAATATAATACCTAGCGGCCGATAAAATACTAGGAATAACTAGAATCCCGAACCGATTCCTAAAAACTATAATAGAAACGGAAATAATAAATATTATTATTTATTTATTCTAGGCCTACCTTAGATAAAGATATTACCCGGGGTATTTTAAAAAGATTAATATAATAATCTTTAAGAAATTAAAGAAAAGCGATTATTTAAAGTTAAAATTATATAGATTTATTATACTCCTCGATATATTTAATAAAGCGCTAGAAATAGTTATCTCTAGAAGGTTAAATAATATAACGGAGGAGTATAAACTACTACTATTATAATAGATAAAGACTAGATAAAAACGTTTAATAGAAACCGCGTTAGAGACCTTTATAAATATAATATACACTATATAGAACTATAATAGGAACGGGAGGGGAAAGATAATAAACCTATTATTACTAGATATAATGGGAGCGTTCGATAACGTTTTATATAAAAGGCTATTATACGATTTACGAATAAAAGACGTTCCGAGCCTAATTATTAACTAGATAGTAAGCTTTCTATTAGATAAAACTATATCTATAATATTTAAAAGAAGAACGTGTATAGTAGAGGAGGTAATAACGGGTATCCTATAAAAATCGCCTATTTTACTAGTACTTTTTCTATTCTTTAATATACTATTAATCGAGGAGTACGTTAAAATAAACCTATTAATATAAATCGGAGGATTTATAGACGACGTCTACCTACTCGCCTATAACGAGAGTATAAAGAAGAATTATATAAATTTAGGACGGGCCTACGATATTTATTTAAAATAAATAGTTACCTACGGAGTATTATTTACCCCCTAGAAATACGAGCTAGTCTATATATCTCGAATACCGAAGAAGTTTAATATAAAAATAGCGATTAATTTTAGGAACGTAATTATCGAACCTAAAATAAATATTAAGATCTTAGGATTATACGTCGACTTAAAATTAAAATAAAGATTATACCTAGCTTAAATTAAAACTAGAGCGATTAATTAAAGCCGCGCTATAAAGTACCTAGTTAATTCGATATAAGGCGCTACCTTCGCGAAGTATAAAATAGTATATAATATAATAATTAGATTAATATTAATATTTACGCCTCCGATATAATATTAATTAAAGAGAATAACGGAGGCTATAAAGGGATATATAAAGATATTAATAATTATCTAGAATTAATTACTTTAAGACGGTTTTAGGAGTATTTAAAATTACCCTAATTCTAATATTTAAAGTTATATCGGTAAATTTTAAAAACTCTTACTAAAACCTAAATAACCGCCCGCGCGGATAGGGCTAGTAGTGTCCTATTAGTAACTTTTCTAAATAAAAGTTATTAATAGGATACTACTAGTAGTCTTAATCTACGGATAGGGCTACTAGCGTCCTATTAGTAGATTTAATAAATTAGGGGTCCGGGTAGATTACTTTTAATAAACATCGGCAAATCTCAAAAGTAAATGTTAGTATGCTCCAAGCGTTATCAGCCCTGTTAGAAAGCCGTCTACGGGTTTGCGCTGAAACTCCATGTTAAATGCCGACCCGAGGTTCAGCAGGATCAGTAAGTCAGGGGTCCGGGCAGGGTCCTGTCAGTAAATAGTACTTGCTGTCAGCAGGTTCAGTAACTCGATAAATAATCAGTAACTTAAATATCAGACGGATAGGCCCATTACATACCCTATAGCATGCGCATTTGCATGCGCATTGGCATGCGCCATAGTATGGGCCATAGTATGGGCCATAGTATGCCCCATGGCATGCGTAATGGCGTGCGCAGCTTACGCATGCCATTGAATGGCATGCGAATGGCATGCGAATGGCATGCGCAAAGGTATCCCCATGGCATGCGCAATTATGGCATGCGCCAAGGCATGCGCCATGGTATGCGAAATGGTATGGTATTCATGTGCGCATATTCCCCGGATGTGCCTGGGTGACGCCCCCGCGAGAACTTTCGCCAAAACTCATTATTCCGGGCCCGGTAGGTCGCTGGCGTTGGTAGTCGTCGCTGGGGGTCGCTACCGTCAATGGCGACGATCATAGAACTTCATTTATTTCAGCCCTATGATAGGGCTGGCTGCTGTCAGTATACTAACGGTATATATAAGTTGCTGATGTTGCTAATCCTGCTGAAATTAACCCGGAGTTACTAATAGGATACTGCTTGGACCCCCGATTTATTGAACCTGCTGAAAGTTACCTGCCCGGACCCCTAACTTGCTGAACCTGCTGACAGGACGCTGGCAGCCTTATCCGTAAATTAGGGCTACTAGCAACGTCCTGTCAGTAACTTTTCTTGGTAAAAGTTACTGGCAGGACGCTGCCAGCCCTATCCGCGCGGTCGGTAACTGGGGTTTTGGCAGGAGTTTTTAAGATTTACCGATGAATTTAATAACTCCGGGTTAATTTTAGCCGGATTAGTAACTTTAGTAATTTATATATACCGTTAATATATTAATAGTAGCTCAGCCCTATAATAGGGCTAAAATAAATAAAATTCTATAATTAATATTATTAACGCCAGCGACCTACCGGGCCCGGAATAATAAGTTTTAACGAAAATTCTCGCGGGGGCGTCACCTAGGTATATCCGGGGAGTATACTATACTACTATACTATAAAGCTATATTATAGTCATATAATAGTCACGAGACGTTAGTATATTTTGTAATTATACAAGTTGTACGTCGCTATAGGACGGTTATATAATTGTTATTAAAAAATATAACTATTTAGTTAGTGACTAATATAGAGCTTATAACGGTCATATAACGGCTACTATAGTTACGTATAGTCATCGTTTGGGTCTAGTTATATACGTAATCTATAACCAATTTTCATAGTATAAATTATACCGTAGTAAATATACTAATTACTCTATTATAGTTATAGATATTATAGATATACGATATCCTAAGAGTATTTTAGTAGATATTTAATATTATCGTCCCCTATTTACTCCTAATCTTCTTACTACTCGCTATCTTTATCGACTTTAATAAAGTAGAGCTACGGACTACCCTATTCTAATATATTTATACTATAGATTATTATCCCTTCATTAATACAATAGACTAATAAACTAACCACGCGATCGATAATATTTAATAAGCGTAGAGGCTCAAATATAATAAAATAGTAACGACTCCGCTAGTAAATATAGATAAAGGCCTATACTATACGCAGCTTTTACTTTTAGATTTATATATCGATAAGTAAAATACTTTATAATACTAATTATCGCAGAAGTATTAAATATACCTATATATATTTACTAATCTTTAGGATATACCGAGTACCTATTATATTTATATATCCTATACGGTTATACTATTTCAACCGTTTTATCCCGAAATTTATAATATCACCGAGCCTATAGTCTCTTTAATAGGCTAGGCGTAGGGTTTATATAAATTAATAATTATAAAGAAACTTTAAAAGAACTATAGATATTAAAATATAGTAAAGTTTATATACTAGGCGATATTCTACTAGAGAGGGGGATATATTATAGTAATTATTATTAAATTAAATATAATTATTATTATTATCTTTATCCTTATCGGCTTTATATTCTTTTTATTTAGATACTAGTAGGAAGTTATTAATTAAGAAAGAATATACTAATTCTAATACCTTAAGATTATTTATTATATCGGGATATTTATAGTCCTACGTATTTACTAGACCTAGGTATAGAGACTACTGTAATATATCCTTAACGAAGAGATAACCTATTAGATTAATTAGTACTATATTATCTACTAGACCTTTAAAGAACTTAATATAATAGTATTAATACGGTCCTTAGATAGAGTAAATATAATAGGAACGAAATTTTCCATAGGAGCGAAAACTATAGGAGTGAAAATTATAGGATTTAAAATTTATTTATACTTTAACTCTCCTACTAATATATTATAATTTATAATAATCGTATATTTCTTTACTATATCCGTAAGGTATAGATCGGTATAGATATTTAATAGATTTAATAGCTTTTTATATTTCTTTTAGGCTCTATTAACCTGGTCGCCTAATTTAGATTCTATAACCTCGGATATAATACCTACTATATTAACTTTAGAGTTAGATACATTATCGAATAAATTTATTATCTATATAAATATATTATTGGTTTAAGTCTAGTCCTAGTCCTAGTCTTAGTCCCGGTCCCGGCTTTAGGCTAAATCGGCGTATAGAATAAACCTTTAAATATATTCACGAGTATTTATAATTTTCTCTTTAATTATAACTAGCTCGGTAAATCGATAGCTACTAACTATTATATTAGACTCAGCGATAATAACTAATATATAAATAACTATATATATAGCCGGTAGGTAGTAAGAACGGAATATCTTTTCTATAATTTATAAAAATAGTAGTTTATATTAAATAGTCTTTAAATAATAATATAAAATAAAAGGAGTTAAACCCGTAGCTCTACCTACCTCGGATAAAGACTATAATTTAATATAAAAGACGGGAGACTAGATATATAGTTAACTATAAGAATAAAGGAAAGACTGAAATACTTTAAAGTATATATTAACTCTACGCTTTATTAAAATCGTATTAATAAATAAACTTTAGATAATTCGCCCTAAGCCTTACTATTTAGAGTAAAGTATATTGTATATACGGGTTAATATAAGATCTAGGGATAGTATAAACCTTATATATAATAACTCCTTAAACCGGAATCCTAGGCTACGGAGGTATTATTATTATTTTATACTTTTTGTTTAATTAGTAGACTCCTTTACTTCGATAATATCGAAATAATACCGGCTATATATAACGATATTATAGGATAAATCACCTTTATTATCCTTAGGATAGTAGTACCCCCGATAATTATAATTCGTAGTATATTTTATAAAGCCTAGTCGGTCGCAGAATTAGTACTACCTTAAAGATAGATAGTCTTTCAGGTTTATAGAAGTAAAAATAAATACTCTTTTAAATTCATAGAAGTAGGAAATAGATAACCGTTCGATTTTATAGAAGTAAGAAATAGATAGTCTTTTAATAATATAGAAGTAAGAAATAAATAACCGTTCGGTCTTATAGAAGTAGGAAATAGGAAAAAGGATAATTACTAAATAGGATCTAGTTAATATATCTATATTATCCGCTTACTAAAGTATATCCCCTAAGAACACTATAATAAATATATATACAAACTTATCCTAATTATTAATATTGAAAATAATTATACCTAAATCGAGTTTTTATATAGGTGTTATAAAAGCGTTAATAACGTCCGTCGTACTAGCTCCATAGGGCCCTAGGCCAAATATAAATATATTCGCCGTTTTACGGCGTTCGATGAATCTTAAAGTAGTAGGGGTCTAATAGAAGGCTTTAAATACTCGGTATATATTTCTATATACACCGAAATCATCGATGAATTATAGTAGTAGTAAGGAAATAACGTTTACCTCGGAATTAAAATAGGATTCTAGATAGTCTCGGTTATATTAGATAACTTCTAGTTTACCCCGAATTAGATATACCCTACGGATTAATTTAACTATCTACTTTTAGATATTAATAATCCTCCGGATATATAACTAGTTATTTAAAAATATTTACTCTATACTAATATTAGTACCGATACTAGTTCTAGTTCTAACGTCCTCGGATATATTATTACTAATATCCTCGGTATTTTAGTTATTAAAATCGCGATCTAAATAGATACCCTAATAGCTAATAATTCTTTTAGAGGTAATCTCGATAATATAGTCTTTAAATAAATACCTCTTATAAGGGAACCGCGGTAGTTCTATTATAAAATTATAATATTATTACTGTAGAAACCTAAATAATATAATTACTTCTATAGATACTATAATTTAATTAATACCGACGATTATTTCTATAGTATAGTGTTCCCGATTAATAAAGATAACTCGACCGAGTAAATATAATTTATTATTTAAATTAAAGCTGATTATATCTCTAGGAATTATAAATTTATAATATCTATTATAAATAATATCGTTTAATATTATCCGGATTAAAGAGCCCTAAGTATAGGAATATTAAAATTAAGAAAATTCGTCCATATAGTAAGTTATACCGAAGAATATTTACTTATATAAATTAGTAGTAGAAAGGATATTCTTAACTAGGTCTATTAGGTTATATTAATAAATCTATAACTAATATTTAATAAAAATAGAAGACTTTTCGCTAACTATAAGAGAAGGTTATTTTTGAATTAAGATAATAAGGGGCTTTCTTATTAACTTTAAAAGAAATAGATATTTATATACTCTACTTTTTAAAGTATCTAGCTTTTTTAGGAGCTATAGATTAATATTAGATATTATAAATTATATAACCTCCCGTAATCGGACGTAATCCTATTTTAAGATACCGGCTTTCTTATACTAGAGTCCTAGAGCTAGTATTTATAGTACGATATATATACTACTTATACTAGTAATAATCTTATAAGATAGGGCTTCCGACGGTACTAAATCCTAAAATAGTAACCTAGTATAGAATTTTAAGAAAGTACTAGGTCCTGAGCTAGTATTAGATCCTGAAATAATATTAAGGCCTGAGATAGCGAATATATAGATAACTGCGAAGCTACTAGTCCTAGAGATAATTAAATAAACATTACTAATACTAATCTAATAAATATAAATTAATAAATAATAGTTATTCGTATATATTTATAATAATATCTTTCTACTTTAAATATTAATATAAATAAGGATATTAATAAATAAGGTACTATTTATATATAATTTATAATAATTCTAATAATAGTAGTAAGTTTATTTATTTAATTATTTTAATATTTAATTTTCATTATTAATAGATAGGATATAGAGATAATAATTTTTCGTATATAATCAACTTATAGAACTAGCGTTAATATATATATTAATAATAGGAAATTTATTATTACGACGTATATCCATAGAGTTATTAATTTAACAGGTTCTAGTATTAGGTTTTAGCGTAGTTCGGTATAAAGGCGCTAGCGCTCGGAGACTTCCCTATACTATATATTTTTAGTACCTTATCTTTATACCTATAATACTACTAACTCTACTATAGGTTTATAGGCGGCGGTAAGGCCTGGCCGTAAAGATTATTATATATCTTTTCTTAGTCTATTCGATTCTATAATATCTTAATAGGATTCTTAATTCTAGTTATATTATTCTTTTAAGTCGAGTCTTTTTAATAAAAATAGTACGTCCTAAAGCCTCTTAAAATTAGAGAGTATAAATACTACCTATAACTCTACCGGTAGTATATAAATTATCTCGCGACTATCTAGTAAATACTATTAAAGATAATAATTATAGTAAATATAAGAAGTATAATATAGATATTAATACCGGAGCTAATAAAAATAAACCTCTATCTTTAGTTATTATTAGTATACTTTTAAATCTATATACTTTAGAGTTAATTTATATTATTCTATATAGTCTAAATTAAAGAGAAAGAAATAGCCAGTTATTATACCTACCTCTTTAGTTATATAACTAGCTAAATCTCTTTCTTTTAAACTCCTACCGAAGGGCCTACCCCGTAAAATCACGCCTATAGCTCCTTTAATTCAAAATACCGAGTAATCTATATTATTATTTAATAAACCTATACTATTAGCTAGTTAATATACTCCGTTAACTATATATACCTAAGCTCCGCCTCCGAAGTATAGATATATATTGGTGGATTCTTAGAGATATAAAGTACCTATATAATTTATAAAGAAAGGTACTATTTAAAAATCTATATTTATACTTCGTTATTCTATATTATTAGAGACGCTGCGTAATATATAATCATAATCTTAATTAAAATTATTTAAGATCGTAGTTAAATCCGAGAAAAAGACTTTCCTAGAAGTTAAATTTTTAGTATATCGATATTTCTTAATAATATTCTCCTATAATAATACTATAGTAGTAGTAGAAGCTATATTTCTTAATATAAATAAGAATTATACTATATATAAAGAGGCTTTAAAGCGTGTATAAGGGTTCTTTAAAGTTAGTTTTTATTACTATTTCTTATACTATTTCTTATACTATTTCTAGTACTATTCAAGATCTAATATAAACGCGAATAAATATAGAAAAATCGAATCCTAGGCGCTATACTATAGTGGATTAATATATATATAGAAGTCTATAATTAAGAAGATATAATATTAATAAGGTCTATATAGCCGCTCCGTCGAATTATAATTCAAAATTTCGAGATTCATTAATTTAAATCTATATTTAGAGTAAGTAGTTTATTTTAACTTTATTAACCGTATACCTATTTTAGTTAATAACTTAATTAGTTCGGAGTCGTTACTATAGATTTCAATCTTTATACTAAACCTAGATTAATATAACTACGGTATAAATATTATTATTCGACTTATTATAATTATATAAAGTTAATAGTCGTTTTCTAGTTATATTTAGTTAGTTAATAATATATACTAGACTTACCGACCTAGCTTAAGTAAATCCGCTTAATTAGGATCTTACTAACTATACGCGCGGCCGTTTACTAAATATTTTCGACAGTCTCTATCTTAAAGAGTAATTTAAGGATTTATTAATTAATGATTTTCTTATTTTAATAACCTGGCACGTTAAAAATAAGCGTAATATAATAGTTAATATTAATAACGATTCGGATATATTATTAAATAATAATATCTCTATACCTAGAGTTTAGGTACTTAGAAAAGGTAAGGGTAAAATACGGGTAAAGATATAAATATAAAATATAAAGCTAGAGTAGGATCAAGATCTAGATTTAATAGATAAATAAAGATAATTAATAATTTCGTATAATAATAGTAGTTTAATAGTAATTAATAATAAAGAGCCGGTAAGGTAGCTCTTTATTTCTAGTATTATATTAAAATAGGTTTACGACTAAATTTTAGTATAGCGGGGCTCTTCTACTATTTAATTATAAATTAAATATAATTAAATACTCGATATAACGTAGCTATTCATAGTCTTTATTCATTACTAGAATTTACCGTCCTATCTAGTTAAGATTATACTCCTACGTCTTTACTTCTACCTTTACTTATATTTTACATATATATTCTTAGTCTACTTCTTCGACCTATATATTTACTTTTACTAAATTTTATCTATACTTCTATCCAAGTATCTAAAGTTCCTATACTTTTACTTCTACTTCTACTTCTACTTCTACTTCTACTTCTACTTCTACTTCTATTTCTATTTCTACTTCTACGTACTCTTTACTTCCGTCTAAACTTTAAAGTTCCCTTACTATATACTTTTACTATATACTTTTATAATCTATTATATATTTCTAGTATTAAAGTTCCTTTACTATCTACTATCTACTTTACTAAAGTACTTTATCTACTTTACTTCTACTATATACTTCTACTATACTTTATAAATATATAACCGTTATATAACCGTTATATACTAGTAGCGCTATATAAATAATAACTCTTCTAATTTATAAAATACATAATAGTTATATAATAGTTATATACCGATATCGCTATCTAAATAATAGCTAAGATTATATAATTATTATACTATAGTCGTATACTTATAGTACTACTAACGATAATTACTAGAACTATATAATGGTCGCGCGACGAATATATATCCGTAGTACGACCGTTTACAGTCCTGTAATAATTATATAATAGTTATAGGACAAAGGAGCCAGCTCGTAAAGTATATATATAAATACTATAGTATATCGTATATTATAGTATATACTTTAGCGTATACTTTACGTATACCTTAATGTATACTATAATTATATATACTATAGAGGGCTTTCGTCAAATATTTTAGAGACTACTACGGGGGGCGTATATCGTATACTATTTAAAATACCTTTATATATACTATTCGTATATTATTTAATAGTATACGTAAACTGCGCACGCTATTACGTATACTATAAAGTATACTATAACCTATACTATAACCTATACTATGGCGCATACTAATACGTATATAAATATATATACTATAGAGTATATAATGGGCCTATTCGTCTAATATTTAAATTATTAACGATTTATCGAGTTACTAAACTTATTAATAGTAAATACTATTTATTAATAGGACCCTACCCAGACCCCTAATTTATTAATCCTATTAAACCTCGAGTCGGTATTTAATATAGAGTTTTAACGTAAACCCGTAGACGGCTTTCTAATAAAGCTAATAATATTTAGAGTATACTAATATTTACTTTTGAGATTTGCCGATATAAATCGATAATCGCGCTAATCGACCTCTAGTTAGACCGCCTAGTAATATAATATTAAATAAATCGGGGGACCTATTTAATTACGATTATAAAAAATACATGGATCTAGAATAAACTCTAGCGTAAAGGAGGTAGGTAATAATAAATACCTCCGATACCGATAATAGAAAAGAAAGCCTAGGCGCTTCGCGCTCTAGGATTTAAAGAATAATATAAAATAACTATAATTATAAAGAGGAGAAAAGACTAGATAAATCTAATCGAAAATATCGAAGAATATTAAAATATTAAGGTTATCGATTAAAAATAAAAAACTAGGCCCGCTAGCGATGATTAAATAAATAAGAGAGTTATAAAATAACGATCTCTAAATAGGTTATTAACCCGGCTTAAAAAGAAGATTTATTCGGGGACTAGTTCGATTATTATAATTAATTAAAAAAGACTAAAAACTCTATAACGATATAATAATAAAATCGGATTAAATAAATTCTTATACCGAATAAAGATATTTATAGTCCGTAGCGCTAGCTACCCGTATAGATAAAGGAAATAAAATATAAAATATATACTATTATTTTACCTAGAACTAGCTAGAGATAAAACGGAGCTAGTAGAATAAATAGGTATATATAACTTTAGGAAGATATTATTATAAGTCTAAAATATATATATAGCCGCGCGGTAAATAATAAAAATAAAATAACTCGGCTAATTCTCTTTTACTAAAGAATAACTAGTATAATCCAAATTATTATTAGGACCTAGCGATATACCTAGACCTATAAAGAAAAGAAAGAAAAGAAAGAAACCGCCGGCCGGATAACCGTAAATATCGATTATTTAATAAGTTTATAATAAAGCGGCCTATAAACCTATAAAAAGAGTAAATAAAATTAGAGAACCTAAAATAAAAAGGAAACGGAGGGAAGAATAAATAATATTTCGGAATAATTATAATCATCGGCTATTAACTAGTAAAAAGAGGAAATAAGTTATCGATAAATTAAAGTTTTTGACTAACGAGGTTTCTTTAGCGGCTAGTAGGCGCCGCTAGTAACCCTATTAAGAAAACATTCGCGGAACTCCCTTATTAATAAAGTAGTTTTACTAGAGTAGATATATAAATTAATTAATTAATTAATTATAATTTTTTTTTTAATATCGCTACTTTTAAGTTTAATTTTTTAAAGAAAAGTTACGACGTCTTTTATATACTTAATAATACGCTAGCGAAGATACTCGTTAAGGCCTCGATATTCTAAACGGTTAAGAAGAGAATTTATAAGGGTATAAAATTCGGGAGGAATTTAGATACGTTAATATAATTTAATTTCGGAATATAAATAATATATAAAATTATATAAATATTTATTCTTTACGTAATAGGTATACTTTATATATAGTACTTTATTATATAAAACGTAGTTATCTAGGCCTATTCGCTTAAAATAGCGGAGGTATAAAAGTATAAATAAAGACGGGATAAAAGCGGAGCGGGCAGTTATTTTATAAGAAGCGAGAGTCGGAGATATAATAAATATCTAAATATTATTATTAATATCGTATACCGTAGAGATTAAATTAATATATTAAGTATTAAAGTAATCTAGCTATATACGTATTATTAATAAAATAAAGTATAGAATTAATAATTTAAAAATAAAATAAATATTATAATAATATTAATTCTTTTAAAATATAAATAAGTACCTTATTTAAAAATAGAATAAATTATTTTATTTATTTTAATAATTATAAATTTAAAGAAAATTTTTAAAGAAAGAAATAAAAGATTTATTTAAACTATAGTATATTAACTCTAGATTTATTTACGGAATATATAAATAAGATTTACGACCTCGAAGAAAAGAGATTAGAGATACGACCGAGATTATTATAAATTAGTAAAAGTCTAAATATAATATAGTTATCGATAATAATATATAGGAGTTTATACGTATAGAAGATAATAAGATATTATAGAAGAAGAAAAATTAGAAGGTAGACGAAGGCTTTATATTTATACTAAAATCTTTACCCGTATATATTTACTCCTATAACTAAAGTTCTTTCTAAATAATCGGGTAGAATAATTTACTCCGCCGCCGATATCGCTAAAACCTTATTAGTAGTAAAGATTTATAATTTTTAATAATAATTATAATATTCTTTCTCTTACTTTTCCCTTTAGGTTTTAAGGTTTTTATCGAATACCTAGTACGATCTATAACTATATAACTACGCTAATATATAATTCGTACGCGACGGATTATTAGTTTTAAAATATAATTTATTTCCCTCCCTTTTTCCTACTAGGTTTAGAGGTTTTTTATTAATATATTACTATTAGAAATCTAGAAGGTTAATAAAATTAGGTAGGAGGTATAGGCGTTACGCGTATACCCTACTTAATTCGGACTTTCCTACATTATACTTTCTATTTAGAAATAGTAAAGCGTTAAATTAACATATACTAGTTTCGAGGGCGAAACCCCTATCGGTAAAGCGGGAGACCGCTTAGGTAGAAAAGTGTAACGGACATAAGATTTATACGGAAAATGCGTATTTAGCACTTCGACTCTTCTTATACGGGCTCCGTACAGCCGTTATTTAATAGGTATTAAAAAACTAGTACGTATAATATACAGCGCTAAGTTAGCGCTATGTTTTATATATATAAGGTTTAAGGTTTAGGCTAATACTCGTAGAGTTAGAAATTAGAATAATACCGAAAAATGCGCTTTATGCGTATTTAACGTATGAATCTCATGTCCTTTATATTTTTCGTTTATACGGTCTCCCCGCTTTGCCGATACCTAGAAGGGGAGGTAATTATTATATTATACTAAAACTAACTTTATAGTAGTTACTAAGCGTAGTATATAGATCCTATAAAGAGAGTATACGGCGTGGTTACGCTATTTATATTATAGTATTATATTATAATTTCCGGTACTCCGGAGCCCTCTTTAGAAATAGGAGGCTCGGAGCCCTCGCTCTAACTCTTTAGAGATTAATTCTATTATCTAAATATAGAGAGTATTTTCCTACTAAGGCTTTATATTTACTTTCATATTATTATAAACACCCTAGATACTATAACCTAACACGAGATCCGATTAAAAGAATAATAAAATTATAACTTTTATTATTAAATCTTTAAAAAAGTAGTAAATTGATTTAGATTTATTAATAATTAATATTAAATTATAATAAGAAAATATTAAGACTAATATTATAATTATAATTATATATTTATATTTTATTCTTTATTTTATTAATAATTATCTCTTTAATACTTCGTTCTATTATAGAAAAGATATAGTATATCTTTATAATTCATCGAATCCTTATTATTATTAGGGTGCGGTAACTACCGATATAATTAAATAATCAATTTCAATTAATATATTTTTGGTTTATACGTAGTAGATCAATATTTCTTAAGTCTTCGTCGGATTCAAAGTTTTCTTTATTACTCTATTTTTAATCCTAAAGGCCCTATTATATTTATCGGTAATATTTCGTTAGAACTTCTAGATTAAAATATTAATTTCGGTTTTTTAAATTAAAGTTTAGTTATAAACTATATATTAAGTCTATATTTTATAATAAATATTATTAATATTATTTATTTTATAATAAATATTATTAATATTATTTATTTTATATATTAAAGAAAAGTCTTGTAAGTTTTAATATATAATACCGATTTAATACGACGTCCTACGCCCGTTTATAATAATAACGACTCGTTTCTTAATTATAACTTATAGTAATTATAGTAGTATTTCGTTAAAGATTTATATAACTCGTTATTAGAAAACCTCGTATCTCTTAATTTATATATATAAGAGTTAAGGTAGGACGAGGACGAGGATATATAATAACCGATAAACGATAAAGATTATAAAAAGATTAGTTATATTACTAACTCCTATATAAAATATATATATATATATATAGCGTGGCTTTATCTAATCCGTTTAACCGAGATACGTCGTTCGTTTTCCGTCGCTTCGGGGCAGGAAACCTAATATTATTATTATTAACCTCGGTATCGACCTCCTTACCTCTATATATACTTTCTTCGTTTTTATTAGTAATTAATATTAATTAATATATATTAAAAGGACTTATAATTAACGCGTTCCTAATATATATTATTACTCGTATATCGGAATAAGTAAATTATTTATAATAAAGATTTACTCTTAAAATACTTTTATAATTTATTATTAAAATTAGCCTTTAACTTATCGAAGGAGTTATTATTATAAGATTTTTAACTAGTTAAAATCGTATTAAAATATATAAGAAATACAATGTTTTATTATTTAATATATTACTAGGTCGTATATATATAAACCTAAATATTATTCGGTAATATAGAGTATACTAACTAGTCGAGATATAAAATAATTTTATTTTAATATAGAACAAAAAGGATAGAATTATATATATAATAATAATGAGTAAATACGCGTAGAATTAACCTTAATTTAAATCTAGGCTAGGTTTAGTAATACGAGGTTAGTATAATAATATATAATATAAAAAATATTAATTATTCTATAAAGGATTTAACTCTAATATACTAGAATCCTAGTATTACTCTAGTCCCGATAAGATTAGTAGTAGAGCTTAGTCCGTCGTTTTAATAAATATTTATAATAATACTCTTATTAAAGTTTACCTCGTAATAGATCGCCTCTTTTAAAAAAATATATTAACGCTCTCGTTAATACACTTATATAGGGTATCGTAAATAATAACGTGAATAATATCTATATATAGAAGTAAACAAATAATTAATATATATTCTAAATTATCGATTAATTACGAGTAAGCCTATAAAGTCTTAAAGTTTAATATAGAGCCGTTATAATATAGTAGTATTTCATTAGTATATAGTAAAAGAGATACTATTACTAAATACTAAGTTTATGTACTTATAGTATTTACGCTAGCTATATATAGTCTAGTATATTAAATAATAGGAATCTACTAGGAAACCGTAATAATATACTACGAATAAAAGAAAACTTTAATGTCCTCGTTAATATTTATAATAAAGATGAAATTAAACGCTGAAGCCTACTAAGCTATAGTCGTAGTATAGTATACGTTATTTACTTCCGATTACGCCTCGGAACGACTATAGTAAATATATCTAACTACCCTTTTCCGGAAGACTATACTAGCGTAGTAGGTATTTACGTAGTAGGAGCTAGTATTATAGGTATTTATTAAAGGCTTCCGCGAGGTATAATCGACGATATTAAATTAAGTCTTGTTATTAATATCTCCTCCTTGTATTCGTTAATAAGGTCCTAGGCGTTATTAAGGTATTTAATATTATATTATTAATTAAACTTAGAGCCGTAATCTTACTACCGTATTAAGTATTCTATTAATACTCTTTTACCGCGGCGGCGAACCCTTTTATTAAATAGGCGCTCTATAACCTAGGACTTATATTTATCGGTATTACTATTAATATAAACCGAGTCGGGCTACTTTAGTAGGGGATATTTAAAAGAGTTTAGTATACTAAATTAAGATTCTAGTTATATTATTAAGAATATTAGGTAGACCCTTTAGTAACCTAGTATTTTTAGATAGTAGGCTTACCTATTTATATACTCTAGGACTATAAAAGGTCCGATATATTATTAGTTAAATTTATAAATTTTCGTAGCTATAATAATTTAAGGGATAGAGTAACCTTTATAAAAGTATAGTAAAATCCTTTCGCCCTTTTTAAAGTATATAGACTAATAGTTACGGTCGTAGTAATATTTCTAACTTATTTATACGAAGTTAATAATATCGGTTACTTTTACATAGGTACGAGTCTACTACGGTATAACCGGACGTTATTATAGAGGGTAAGTTATTTAGTAAACTTTATATTCGAGGTAGTACCGTTAACTAAAACGTTAGGTCGTATAGTATGTATATATAAAACCATAGCGCTATCTTAGTAATTTAGTTAATACGTTTACTACTCTTATTTATCTAAGGGTAGTAGGCCGTCGAGTATAATAAACTAACTCCTAGATAGTTTAAAATAGCTCTTTATAAATCGCTAAGGAATTTAAGGTCTTTACTTATTTAATAGTAATATTTTAAATATACCCTAATCGCCGATATTAAAGCGGTCTAGTAATACGATAATCTAATTACCGGTATTCTAAATAGATCTACCTAGGATATATATAATACGCTTAGTGAACTTATATATACTAATTATAGTATAGTCGAAGTCTTCCGTAATTATAGGTATAGCTAGGATCTAGTCGAGTATAAATATATAAAATAGGATAGGTAGGTTTTTAATAGGCTATACAATATTATATAAACGATATTAACGTATTTATAATAGTAGATAATTAGGGTAGTACTTTATATAGGCGCGGAGTTACCTTATAAATTTATAGATATATTAGGATTTAGATACTACTTCGAAGTATTTATCGAAGCCGGGGTAACTAGCGTTATAGGCGATACCTAGTACCTCTTTAATAAAGGGCTAAGGTATATAAAGATATTCGACTTTAGTAAATTTATTAAGGTAAAAAATTAGATCGGCGGAGCCCTCTATAATATTACGAATAAAAGAAAGGCTAGCGACCGCGCTAGGTTCTACCTCTATTTATTTTATTTAAGTAGTAGAGATTTCTACTTCCGTAGTAGAGATCGAGGATATCGGTTCTATTATAATATCTAATTATTTTAGTCGTTTTCTATTATTAACCTTAATAAATTCGATAAACTTCTTTTAGTAGAGGTCTTTTGCATAGTCTTTCGTAAAACGCTTATAGAAGTTATTACTTATTTTAATAAAGGAAGCTCTATATATATAAAGTTTATTACTATTAACGAGGCCTTAGGATATATAGCCGTAGAGTATATCTAACTCCGAATAATTATTTAATAACGCCGAGGGGTTAGAGCTTATAAGCCTTAATAGAGTATTTAGTATAAAATACTTTTTATTAAATTTATACTTAATATCGAGGCGGAATTACCGAAGGTATTATAAGGCCCGGATTAACTTTACGTTTATTTTTATAATAGACGTAGTCGTTATAATAAAGGATTATTTCATAATATTTAATATAATAAAGTAGTCGGTTTATATAACGATAGTATATTTCGACGATTTTATTAAATACCTAACCTTTTTAATTATCTATATAAATTTAGTTATTTTAAACTCGGTAGGCTAGTAGTTCTTTTCGGTAGATATAAGAACTCTAGATAAAAATATAATTAACTTAATAATAGTTCGTAACGGCTATTTACTTAACTCGAGTTTATAGTCCTTTTTATTGAATATAGGATAGGTAGAAACACTTCTTGATTAATTATTTATAGAGGATGAGAGCGAATATACGTATAAGACCCTAATATTAAATATTATTAAGTATCTATTTATTAAGTAGTCCTGTACTTCTATATTCTAATACTCCTACTCGAACGAAATCCTCTATTAAGAAGTCTCTAAAATAGCCCCGTATTTCCCTTATTTTAGGGTCGTTATAATGGGTTATAGAGGCTAAAATTATAGTTAATGAAGGCTAAGCTATAGGCTTAAGCCATGATTAGTAGGGGCTAAGCTATAGGGTTAAGCTACGTCGGTAGGGGCCAAGTTATAGGGTTAAGCCACGTCGGTAGAGGCTAAGCTATAAGGTTAAGCCACGTCGGTAGGGGCCAAGCTTTAGGGCGAAGCCACGTCGGTAGAGGCTAAAGGAGAAAGATTCCGTTTTTTAATAAAATACGGTATTTTAAAAAATTTATTTAATAGTTAACCTATACACGCTAAATTTAGGTAGTAATTAGGTCGGGATATTAATAAGCGATATAAATACTATAAGAAGATTATTAGAAATAGTTAGATATTATAGGGTTCTGCGGGGAAGTAATTATTAAGGGTATAAAAACTACCTATAATACTATAAGGACCTTTAGTTACTACGGGTATAATAATATATAATTATAACGGATATTTAAAGGATACTCTAGCGATATATAAATTTATTAATAAAGATTATAGGAGGGCTAAATAAGAATAATAAATTAAAGAATAATTTTATTATCGTTATATATAACCTAAAAATATTTAGAGCGATTTATAATATACTGTTATACGTACGGACGCGATTTCGCTGAAATTGGGAGAGTATATTTTATAAAGGCCTTAAATAGGGCCCTGAAAGTTTAGTAATATTCGATACGATAGTTATTAATTAATATTGATTTGAATATTAATATTCATTACTGGTTAGATTATTAAGATATAGCCCGTAGAGCCTTTAGATAAACCTATAGAGCCTCTAGATAAACCCGTAGAGCCGCGTTATAGTATTTATAGGTATAGGATAACTTTTATAAAAGCGTAAATAGGCTCCTATAAAAGCGTTAATAAACTTTTATAGAGTTATATTTATTATAGACCTAGAGTTATACGAAAGATATTAAATTTAACTTTAGGAAGAGCCTTAGTTAGGTCGTCGACGATCTACTCCGTAATCGGAATATAACGGAACTTGATTTCGCTTACTATGATTTTTTCGCGCTGGAAGTAGTACTAGATTATAATATATTTAGTACGGCTATAGTCCTAGGGGTTCTTAGCTAGTACTATAATACCTTAATTATTATAGAAAATAATTATTATAAATATAAAGCGGGTTAGTAGGGCGGAGTAGGAGGCTAGCGTAAATAATATAATAACGAGTACTATTAATATATATTAGCTTAAATCTCCACCGGAATAAATTATATATATAATAGGTATTAATTATCTAAATAGTCTTTTAAACTAGATAATTTCCTTAGTAGCCTAGGTCTAGCCTACGTATTCGGCTTTATAAGATAATAATATAATAATTAATTAACGTTTAGACTACTAGTTAATAGTTATATTACCGAGATTAAATATATAGCTAAAGGTAGAATACCTTATATTATAGTTACCCGCTTAATTAATATTAATATAGCTCTTTAATAGGGTGAATTGATTCTAGAAAACTAACTTTAGGTACCTTATAATATATTATATAAATAACGGAAGATACGTTTTATAGCCGCTTAATAGGATTCGTCGGGGTTAGAAATATAACGATTTATTATTAATACCGCGTAAGCGATATTAGGTCGTGTACTTATTATAGTATATATTAATGAATTAACGGTTAATTAGTATACGGTAAAAAAGGTAGGCTTAGTTTATTATCCCTTATCGGCCGGTATAAATTTGATTATAGGGTCTATAAGGACTCCTATAGCTTTAGCTCTAGTATTAAATATTGAATATAGGATAAATAGAAACACTTCTTGATTGATTATCTATAGAGGATAAGAGCGAACATATGTACAAGACCCTGATGCCAAGTATTGCCAAGCATCTACTTACTAAGCAGTCCTGCACTCCTACATTCCAATATTAAATATATTATAATCTTTAAGTACCCGCTCTAGGTATATTTCCTAACTAAAGGATAGTGTACGATTTAAATAATCGCGCGATACTTTAAAATTAAAATAGTATATAATAAGGTTAAGGTTAATTATCCTATATTTATTACTTAGGCGTTATTTTAACTAAATAATAATATCTTTACCGGCGCCGGTAATTAGTATATCGTCGATATATAATATAATAATTAGTTATATTTTATAGTTAAGAAATATACTGAAGTTAATATTTAAGGATATAAAGCCTAGCTTAACTAGGAAAGTTATAAAAGTAGTATATTATACTCGAGGGGATTATTTAAGCCTATATAAAGTATATTTTAGGAAGTATATACGACCTGAATTATTATCGAAACTAGTAGGCTATTCGACGTAGATTTCATTATCGATTAGGTTATATAGGAAAGTAGTTTATATATCTATTTATTTAAGCTCTAGGTCGTAGGTATTTATAATAATAAATAGTATTTTATAATTTATAAGCTTAACTACTAAAGTAAATATCTCGTTAAAGTCGATTCTATATTATTATTTAAAGTTATATATAACCTAGCGGGCTTTATAGCGAGTTACCTCGTTAATAACGCCACGTTTAAACTTATAGACCTATTTACCGCGAAGGATTTTTCGATTATAGGGTAGGTTAGCTAGTATCTAGGTATTATTAATTAAGAGTAAATTAATTTCGGCCTTTATACCGAGTTATTTATATATTTTATTTAGGGTATTAGTTATAGCTTCCTTATATATTTTAGATTTATATAGTTTATATAATAACGCCTTAACTAGTAATACTATTAGGTTAGGGGAGAGAGTAAATTCGCGTAGTTCTAGATATATTAAGTACCCTTATTAATATTACGGGCGAGGCGGAGGTAGGGGAATATTAGGCCGGATTTATATTATTTAATAAATTAGAGCTCGAGGACCCTAATGTTATTACTCGCGATAATATATCGTTTATAATTAGTAGCGGCTATGGCGCTTATGGGCTAGGGCTAGGTATATTAATTTTTAACTTTAATAACCGTAACGAGATAATATATTTAATAGGTTACTAGAGGGGGGCTATAATAAGTTTAGAGTTACTATTACTATATCCGTAGTTATCGATATTTGATTTTATATTAATAGGAGGTTTATATAGGCTTAAGGTATTTTTATATTTTATTATGATATCGCCCCCTTAACGGGGAATTATTCTAGAGATTTTATTAACTAACGGTACCTATATCGTAGTATATTTATTTTTAATATAGCGCTCCTCGGTTTATTAAATCTAGGTAAAGCGGAGTACTTTACCCGTAAATATTAATATTCGATAAAAATAGTTACCCTTATACCTAATAAGGGCGCCTTTAATATTATACTAGGTAAATTTCTACTAGTTTTTACCTATAATATAACGGTCCTAATATAGGCCGATTTAGTTAATATTACGTAAATATAATAAATTAAAACGTATTCTAATAGAGTCCTTATAGGGCGTAATATTTATTATAATAATAAAAGACCGATTTCGGAGCTAGTTCATAATCGAGATAAACTCTATAATTGATATCTTATTAAGGTCGTTATTATCTAGTAGGGCGTATACCTTTTAAAATAATATTTAGTTAACGCGTTTTAATATATTATTTATTTAAAGGTTCCTAGGGATAGAGTAGCTCTAAATAATATTATATTTATATTAATAATCGGTAAACGCCCTATTAACGTATATAAAATTCTTATTAGTATAAAGGTAATGAATATAGTAGTTATTATATTCTTTTACGGACCTATAGCTACGAAAGGCGCTAAATATACCTATTTTATTAAATATAAAATAATAGTAACTATATTTAAATTTATTATTAATATAGATAGTTATAAAGCCGAAGCCATAAGCCCTAAAATTAATAATATTATTATGAATAATATTATATTCGAAACGGCCTTTTCGTAAGCTACGCTTATACGAATAAATATATATCTTTATAACGTTATAGGTCTTATAGCCGTTATCGCCCTTAACCTTAATAAATCGATACCGTTAGTTATTTTAGATAGTTGTACTATATTATCTTTCTTTAAATAACCGAGTCTCTCGTACTAATAGGTTAGGGCTTTAGTATTAATAATAACTAGTACTAACTACTACTAATTTATACGTAAAATATAAAGGTTATAGTTTTATAGAATTATAGTAATTTATTTAGATCCGATAGAGATCTTTTTAGAAATAAAACTTAAAGGGTAGCTAGCTCGTTAAAGCTTAACGTAGGAAATAGAATTAAAACCGCTATTAAATATATATATAACGTTATTAACTTTAAAGTACTATACGTCTTTATCGCCTAAATATAGTAACCGAATAACGTTATTATTATATAGCGTTAGGCCGCCCTTAAAGCCGCTGATACTATTAGCGCCTTTAAACTTAATATACTCTATAAAAATAAAGCGATTATAGTTAATATAGACGGTAGTACTAGTATCTAGAATTTAAAGCTTAGAAATATCGGTTATAATATCTATAAGAGCGTAGTAATATTCTACGTTCGAAGTTAAATTTGAATTACCTTCGGTATTAGACCTCTAGCGCTTATTTAACTTATTAGATTTATTATTTTTACTCTTATTATTTTGGCTTTTATTATTATTACTATTATCTTTAATAGTAGTATTACTATTACTACTATTATTACCTCTACCGCCGCGGCCACATTAACCGCTCTAGTTATAATCGCGTTAATTATTATAGCTAAGATTATCGTACTAGGGTTTATTATAAATAATATAGTACCGTACCCGCCTAACGAAGTTAGTATAGTAGGGATATAGTTGGATAGTTCCTTCCTAATTAAGTCCTTAGATATACTATAGTATTAAAGTATATATAATAAGTATAAACTAGCTAGTACTACTAGCCTATAGGTATAATATATTACGAAATTACATCGGTAAATTTTAAAAGTAAATATTAGTATACTCTAAGCGTTATCAGCCCTATTAGAAAGCCGTCTACGGGTTTACACTAAAACTCCATATTAAATACCGACCCGAGGTTTAGTAGGATTAGTAAATTAGGGGTCCGGGTAGGGTCCTATTAATAAATAGTATTTACTGTTAGTAGGTTCAGTAACTTAATAAATAATTAGTAACTTAAATATTAGACGAATAGGCCTATTATATACCCTATAACATACGTATTTGCATACGCATTGGCATACGCCATAGTATGGGTTATAGTATGGGCCATAGTATACCCCATGGCATACGTAATAGCGTGCGTAGCTTGCGTATACCATTGAATAATATACGAATGGTATACGAATGGCATGCGTAAAGGTATGCTGAATAGTATACGATATACGCCCCCCGTAGTAGCCTCTAAAACATTAGACGAAAGCCCCCTATAGTATACGTAATTATGGTATACGCCAAGGCATGCGCTATGGTATGCGAAATGGTATAGTATTTATATGCGTATACTCCCCGGATATGCCCGGGTAACGCCCCCGCGAGAACTTTCGCTAAAACTTATTATTCCGGGCCCGGTAGGTCGCTAGCGTTAATAGTCGTCGCTAGGGGTCGCTACCGTTAATAATAACGATTATAGAACTTTATTTATTTCAGCCCTATAATAGGGCTGACTACTATTAGTATACTAACGGTATATATAAATTATTAAAGTTATTAATCCTACTAAAATTAACCTAGAGTTATTAATAGGATATTACCTAGACCCCCGATTTATTAAATCTACTAAAAATTACCTACCCGGACCCTTAATTTACTAAACCTATTAATAGGACGCTAGTAGTCTTATCCGTAAATTAGGACTACTAGTAGCGTCCTATTAATAACTTTTCTTAGTAAAAGTTACTGGTAGGACGCTACTAACCCTATCCGCGCGGTCGGTAACTAGGGTTTTAATAGGAGTTTTTGAGATTTACCGATATAAGAGATTACTATATTTAGGGTAGTTTTAATAATACTATCGGTATTAAATAAATTATAGTCTTTAGCGAATATCTTGTAATAATACTAGTAATTAAAGTTAAGATTTCGGTAGAACTACTAAACTATAAAGTTATTATTAAATCTAAGGTAGTTAAAGTAATAGAGCTCGTTATAGGCTTTCTAAAACTTATTAATATAGTCGCTAAGACTATCGTACTAATTAGTAGTAAATTAATTAAGTTTAATTAGTACCTTATATAGGTAGCCGGAGTTATAAGGTTTGAATTTATTTATAATAATTATCTAGATTATAATAGCGACCTTATTATTCTTAATTATAGCGTAGGTTATAGGGGCGATAATATAACGAAGGATATTATAAATTATTTTATTATCGGTAAATTATCAATACGTAGTATCGATATTATAGTTAGGTTTACCTACGTCTAGTTCTAGAGCTATAATAAATAGATCTTCGAGATATTCCTATAAGTCTATTATATTAAAATTATTATATATATCCTACTTCTATTTAATAAAGCCTTTTATTAAATTTAAGATTTCGATTTTAGTAAATACCTAAATAGTTTTTACGAATACCGATATATTAGCGGTAACCTAAATATAAGGCCGAATAGTTTAATATTACTAGGCGGTTCTAATATTAATTTAAAAATAACTAAAACTAGCTAAAGAGTCGGATCGGTAGCGATATATATATAAAGTATTAACGTCTCTTTTATCGTCGTATATATATATTTTATTATAGAGGTAGTCGATTATTTACCTAGTCTACCGAAAGGTACGGAGTTAGAGTCTTTAGAGGGCACGTTACTATTTAATAATTAAATAAGAAAATTTAGTCTTAAGCTACTTTAGATTTTATTTTCATTTTAATAATCGTTATTATTATTTTTATTCTAAACGACGAGGTTAAAAGTTTAGAGGATAGTATATTTAGGGTTTAGCTCGCTATTACTTTATATAAAAAAATAAAGATAAATAACTTTAATAACTATTTTAATAATAGAAGTTATAATTACTATGATTTATAATTATAGTTTATAGTATTTTTCCCCCCGACTACGGAGTTATAAGTTTATTTTTAGTTATTAATATTATTAACGCTACTAACACTTATTTTTTTAAGGCGGTAAGCGAGTTATAGCGGTAATTAATTACAATTATTTTAGACTTTAAAAGGACCTTATAAATTTAAAACTATAGTACGCTAGTAATGATTATAATAAGTTATATAGAGGTATTAATAATAATAAATAACTATTATGTATAGCTACCCCTAAGGTATTTATTTAGGTATATATAAAATACACTAATATTAACCGATTACGGTGATTAGTAGCGTACTTCGCTTATTAGTTATTTTCTAGCGGTATATAAACTCTTTATAAACGATAAACTACTTTCTAGCGTATAATATATAGTGCGATTAGTTATTTTTTAGTAGTTATATATATAGTCTAGGTTATTCCCTAGTAGAGGCGGGGCCGGCGGAACTATATTCTATATACTAAGACCCTACTTTAAAAATTTTTTATGGGTGTAATCTAATACGCCCTAAACGTAGTTACGATAACGTAATAACGCCGTGTTACTACTATTAATACTATAATAATATAGCGAGTATATAGCGGATATATATATAGAGCTCGGGCTTATAACTTATTAAATATAAAATAGATAGAAATACTTCTTAATTAATTATCTATAAAGGATGAGAGCGAATATACGTATAAGACCCTAATACTAAGTATTACTAAGTATCTATTTACTAAATAGTCCTATACTCCTATATTCTAATACTTTTTTATATAAAAGACTTAAATATTAAAGCTCTATTCTTATAAAGTATCGAGGTTAATTTATAGAACTCTACTAGGGTCGAGTCGAAATAGACTAAGATCGACGCTATTAATAAAATTTATTAAAGGCTTCGGAAGCTTACTTCCTTCATCTACAAAAGTGCAAGCGACTCGAGTTTGCTCGGAGCGCTCAGGCCCGCTCGCGAGCGCTAAAATAGCTTAGAGCTAATTAAGAATTCTCAGGCCGGCTCAGGCTGGCTCAGGCCGGCTCAGGCTCGCTCAGGCTCGCTCAGGATTATTTAGGACTCTCAGGCCGCTCAGGGCCGCTCAGGATTATTTATTTACATGGCCATTACTACTACTATAGATATACGCGTATACATGGCCCCATAGATATGCGCATTCATGGCCATTGCTGCTCCCATAGATATGCGCATACATGGCCCATAGATATGCGTATACATGGCCCCATAGATATGCGCATTCATGGCCATTGCTGCTCCCATAGATATGCGCATACATGGCCCATAGATATGCGCATTCATGGCCCATAGATATGCGCATACATGGCCATTGCTGCTCCCATAGATATGCGCATACATGGCCCATAGATATGCGCATTCATGGCCCATAGATATGCGCATTCATGGCCATTGCTGCTCCCATAGATATGCGCATTCATGGCCCATAGATATGCGCATACATGGCAATTGCTGCTCCCATAGATATGCGCATTCATGGCCCATAGATACGCGCATATATGGCCATTCTTGCCCCCATAGATGCGCGCATACCCCCATTTATGGCCTATACATATGCGTATATATGATGTTCCATGATCGCCCCTATCGACGGCAGCGACCCCCCGGAACCACCCCCAACGCCAGTAACTTTTGATTCCCGGATTCAATCGATTCGCGCGAAATCTACGCGGGGGTGACGCCCGGGCTGTGCGACTCCGGATATATGGCGACGTTTTGCCAGGTGCAGTTATATGGTGCGCCAGCGACAGAGCCTTGGCCATGAATGAGGGACTTGGCCATGAATGGAATGGGGCTATGGCCATGAATGGAATGGGGCCATGGCCATGAATGGAATGCGCCATGGCCATGAATGGAATGCGCCATGGCCATGAATGGAATAGGGCCATGGCCATAAGTGGGGCCATGCATGGGGGCCATGTTGGTGGCGCATTCTAAATTTAGGCATTCTCACCAGCCAAAAACATTCTCAGGAGCGCTCATAGCGCTCGAGAGTCAGGATATAGTATCACCCCGCTCAACCCGGCTCAACCGGCTCACGTGCGCTTATAGCGCTTAGAGCCTGCCCTACACTTTTGTAGATGTTTTAAATTATTAATAATAATAAATAATAATATAAGAAATAGGCCTTACGTAGGTTACCTTTAGTCGGTACGTTTTTAAATAAGTTTATTTTTAAATCTTAAAGTAGGCTAGTTAGTTAAATATAGTAGTATACCGAGCTACGGAGGTAGCCTATAAAACTAAAGTAGTACTCGAGGTCCCTAAAGGTACTAGGATAATTTAAAGTATTAATAATATTTAATTTATCCTTTATTATAATTATACCGAGGGAGTTTATTCTTCGTTTAAATAAATTAACGTCCGAGTAGTCTAGGAATATCTTTTTAGGTACTATAATAATATTAATATTAATTAGGAGTTAAAAGAGTGCCCGAAGGTAGTTAAAGCATTCGGGAAAAGACTTCGAGCCGGTACTTTAACGACGTCGTCGATATAGGCTTAAGCGAAGGCTTTTATAGAACGTAGAATTCTATTAATTTAATATTGGATATATATTATTAAATTTATATAACCTATAACAGGTATATTAAATGTCTCTTAACCGCGATATATTATAATAGTAAATACATATCTATAGGCGGGGTATACTAGCTATTAATAGAAAAATAAATATATATTAAATACCGAAAGGTACGTATATCCTAGTAGTTTTATAATAATATCCGACTATAATAGTATAGGGTAGATATTTAAAACGATAAGATTATTAAGCCCGTATATATCTACTACCGCTCTACCCTTATATATACTGTCTAGTAGGGTTTTCTATACTATAAATACCGGGTAGCTAAAAAGTATAGGTTAGATTATATATTCTAAATAACCCTACTTTTATAATTTATTAAATATATAATTAACGATGACCTTATCCTTAATTCTAAATAGGTAAATCTTAATACGATTATTACTAGGTAGCTTTATTTACTAGTTATTATATAAGAGAATCTTTATTTAATTCTTTTAAAGAACTTTAGTAAAGCCTTTATTAATTTATAAAGTAAGAAATTTATCTATAAAGTATAATAGGGCTATTATCTCCTTAGGGTTACTAAAGATTATAATACTATTATAAAGTTTCGTCTTATTAAATAGAGTCGTAGAGTATATTAAGGTTATAGAGGTTAAGCTAGCGAAGTCTAAAATATTAGGAATAACGTTATCGATAAGAGCGGATAAACTAAAAGCTACCGCCGTAGTAAATATAACTACTTTCTTAATCTAGCTCGTCGAATTCAAAGTTATAGAAGTCCCTACTAGGGGGGGAACTTTATAACCTCGGTTAATTTATTTATACTTCGCGGAAGGCTTCGGTAAAGTATATATAGAATCTAATAACTCGGCGAAGTAAATATTTTTATAATTAACCTTATAGAGCGTACCTAAACGGAGTCTTCGTAGAATATAAATAATAGCGTCGGTTTCGTTCCTAGTAAAGACGTATCCGACTTTAAAATCGACTAGGTAAATATAGAGTATTAGATTTACCTAAATTATAAATTCGAAGATAAAATCTCGGTCTTTAACTAAGCCCGCCGGGGTATAAACTAGAAGTATATTTTTAATACGCGGTAGAACGGTAATTACCTTATATATATAAATTAGGCGGCGTATATATTACCCTCGTCAATAAGTTATAATAGGGACGGTAATATTATAGCTTCTAATATAAACTCTATTATTACAAATATCGATAACGATCTTTTCTAGCCCGATAATATCGTTATTAATAAATATCTTCGCTTTTAAATTATTAATAAAGTAGATCTCTCTCCGTATATAATATAATACTTTAATACTATTATCCTTAACACCGGGGACGTAGATAAAGATAGTAATATACTTATTAATTTTATATATAATAAAGCTAATACCCTTAATACGGATTAATAAAGTTATTTTTCTAATCTATATATTAGGTAGTTAAGATGAGATTTAAGGTTTATTAACTAAAGTAATATTATATCCCGTATTAATATAAACTTCGTCCTCTTCTTCGCTTTCTTTAATAATAGGATTAAGCCTAACGGGTAGATAAATGTAATTTTATCCTTGAAAGGCGAATCCTATATTAAGCGTAATAATATTTAATGAATCGGAGTCGATAATTTTAACTACCTTAGCGTTAATATCGACGGGTATATTAAGTTTATCGAGTCTATTAATAGAAGGCTTGGCGGTCCTATTAGGGTCTATAGCTTTACCGGAAGGCTTCTATAAATAGTCTCCTCGAAGATACTTATATAGCTTAGTCTTAGATAGGAAAGAGGTATTATAATTCTAGTAATAAGTCTCGATACCGACGAAACTACTAAATTATTTATTATACGGCTATTATAGATTATCGTCGTAGTAAGAATTATCTTCGTAGTCTTCGTAGTAAGGATATTCGCTAGCGTGGTACACCTTATTTTAGTATCCGTGATCTTAGTTATTAATATTATCGATTTACTAGCTAGCTTCTATACTTTCGTTTTTAACTAAAGCCTAGTAGGCTATAACTCTATTACGGTAGTTATTTTACTACTAGGGCCTATTTTAATAACGATTTCGAAACCCTTAATTACCTTAAGGCTACGCTAGTATAGTAGATATTAATATCGAACCTAACGTATTTAGTACGCCGGTGGTTTATAACTACTAGCGAGGTAGTAGTAAAGTAATTTACTAATTTTACTAACTTTATAACTAAGGGGCGTAACGAGGGTTTTATTAATTTCTATACTACTAGTTATAATTATTAGTAAACTAACTTATCTATTTAAATAAAGAAAGGTTACCGGCTAAAAAGCTACTATTATTATAAATAAAAACTCGAAGGTTAATAGCCGAAATACTACTAACTTAAACGATTACTATTATCGTAAAATGGCTGCCGAAGGCTTCTATCATAACGTTATTACTAAGGTTACTAGTATTAGCCTTACGACCTCTAGTTATAGAAGAGTAAAGACCTCCTATTTATTTTAAACTAAGTAGGTATCCTTCTTTAACTTTAGTATTTATATAAATAATAATACTATAATAATAGTACCTAACGGATCTACAAAGGCTTGAAACTTAGCGGCTATACTTTAATAGGCGAATATTAACTAGTTTTCGATATTATTAATCTTAATAGACTTAGTATATCGAATAATAACTTATACGTAGCTAGTAGGCTCTCGTCGAGTACAAGCGTCGTATAAAGTATACTTTTTATTAATTAGGTAAGTTAGGGCTACTCCTATAACTTCCTTAAAATAATTAATAAAGAGGGTATACTACTCTTTAATATTATTTTTATTAGTTTATAAATTAATCTTTTTAAGGTTTAATAACTCGGTAGTATATTAAGCTAGGGCCGTACCTCTAAAAGAGGTATTAAAGTTAATTCGAATAATTATAACGCCCTTAACGGTAGCGAGGTTACGTACGCGCTCGACGAGAAGAATAATACTTCTATAGTAGATATCCCGACTAACTATAACGATATTACCTTCGCTATATAATTTATCGAGATATGAATTGAAGTAGCCTAAGTCGCTAGAGTTCTATTTATTATTATTAGATATTTTATTATCGGTACCTAGCGGGCCTAGTAGACTTTACGGGCTTTATAGATCTTATAATAGTAATTATTAAACTACTATTTAGATAGCTCTCGTAAAATACTACTAGAATTACTCCTACGTTATATTCTAGAAGTTAAAAACTATATTTTCGTCTTTATTAGGGCCGATTAACTAGCTAAAAATACCTTCCTCGGCGGACGTAGCGGACGTAGCGGACGTATATAAAGGTTATCTTATACTTAAGTCTAAAGTAGAAGCCGAGGGTATTATTTCTAGGGTATAACCTCTTAAAGGTATAAACGTATTCCTTATAAACGGAGGGAGGTATTATTAAATCTACTAGTTATCTCTAGGCCTTCTCGGAGTTTTTATATTTAGGTTACGAAGGTATTAACGACTCTCCTAAAGATCGGTAGGTCGGTAAACTATCAAAATATGAGGTAGATAATACTTGTATTATTACTATATAGAGATACTAGAGCGACTAACTATAAGGGCTATTAAAGCCATATTAGTACCGCGCTATACGCGCGGCTACTAAGGCTAATTAGCTCTTATTTCGATACTTTTACTCGATCGTAATATTTATTTAATATAGTAACGCTAAAGGGTAAAATAAATTATCTAACTCTATAACGTACTAAAGCTAAACGCCGGGTCGTAGGAGTAAGTTAAGCGCCGGGTTATAATAGTGAACTAAAAACCCGAATATAATAATATCGGATCCCTCTTTTATCTAAATACCGGGTAACTAGAGTAAAATAAATAAAATCTACTATTATTTAATAAAAATTCCGTTTTTCGATAAAACGCGGTTTTTTAAAAGTTTTATTTACCGTTTAAAGCGTATATATTAAAAATAAGTCGAGATATAAATATAGGATCTATAGAGGCGAATAAAATACTACGAGACGACTATATAAAATACTATAAGGGCTACCCTAATAAGGGAAAGGTATAAACGATATTACGGGTTCGCCTAAAAGGTATATATAATACTATAGGTACTTTAATATAGGCGTTATTAATATATAATATACTAGAAGCCGCGTAATCGTTAATTATTAAAATTTTAAAAGGGGAGGTCTAGGATAAGGGTTATAACGTCGATCTATTAAATTATTAGGTATATATACTAACCGGGGTCTTTAGGGACGTCGGTATTACTAAATTATATACCTTTAATACGGTAGCGTCTAGCGGTTTAAGTATATTTAATAAACCTATACTACGTAAATATAAAGTTACGATACCGCAGCTTATTAAAGTCTTAAGATATATTAACGTCGTAGTTATAAATAATTATATAAACGTTAGGGGGCTCTCGAATAATAGTTATACTCTAATAATACTATTTAAACTATTTATAATAGGGTCGAGCGATCTAATTAATATTCTAATTATTAAATAAAGTTAATTAATTTAGCGCTAGAGGCTTTAGGCGCTTCTAGAGGTTATTATATAAATCGACAATATTAGGTTCGGGGTACTCTTTAACCTAATTACTCCGTTCTTTACTAGTAAAAAAGTAGATAGGGTTAGGATATATATAACTATTAATATATAACTATATATATATAAGGAATTATTTTAGTTCTTAGGCAGTAATATAGAGACCGAGAAAGAATATATCGGGTGTATATAACGTTTACGGCGTTTAGTATTCGATATTAATTATAGCGGCTATTACGATCGAAGCCCGCGGTTAAATTAATTTAATTTAAGGGCGATATAGGCTTTAAAAATAACTAAATAAAATAGTATATTAAAATTTTAAATCGAATTATTATAGGGAGTATACGAAAGATATATAATATAATAGGTATACTAGCCCCCGATACAAGGCTAGAAAATAAAGTTTAGTATTGTAGATTACCCGAAGAGCCTTAATATTTAATATAGAGCCGTACTAGGCGGGTATTATACTATAGTAATAACTCCTACTAAAATAAAAAACGGCTCCTACTACTTCTATAGTTAGGGAGTATAATTAATAATAACGTAGGTTTTATAAAGGACTTTCTAGCCCGAGAGCTTTATGAAATATAACGAATTTATCTTTATTAAAGGCCTTAATTAACCCGTTAACTATTTATTTATCGGTAGGTATATATTCTAGCTTAATTTCGCTAGATTTAATCTTCTCGCGTACGAACTATATTTAAATAGCGATATATTTAGTGCGAGTATAGAACTAGGGGTTTTTAACTAGTATTATAATACTTTAGTTATTATAATAGAGTATTATTACTCTAGTAGTAAAGTTTTCTATAGTAATATCTAGCTCCCGTAATAATCTTTAGAGTTAAATAACCTCTTTAGTAACCTATATCTAGCCGGTATATTTAACTTTATATATTAATAAGGTAATAGTAGGCTACCGTTTAAAAAACTAATTAATAACTTTATTTTTAATATTAAAAACGTATTCCGAAATTAAATATCGGGTATTAAAATCGTTTACTTAGTTAGTAAAGTATTAATATACACCGTAAAGAGAAATATAGAGCCGCGAAATACTAACTATAAATAGGCGGTCTCTTTAAGGTATTAAAAAATATATTTAATAACCTTCTAGTAAAATTTATCTAGGTTAGAGTTATAACGGTTAATAACGGATATAGTATATATAATATCGGGCTTTATACCTAGTATAGTATATATAAAAGAATTAATAACGGATTAATATTAAATATAGGAGTTACCGGGAGCGAGGAAATCCTTATCTATTATATAAAACTTTTCGGTATCTATAAGGGTAGTAATTAAATAGGTATTTTATATACCGAACTTCTTTAATACCTTTTTACGTCGGCAAATCGAAAACCGGCTCCAGCGGCTCGGGGCCACTAGGTAAGCTGCCTCGGGCGCCTAAGGTAGGCTCGGGGTGCCCGAGCGGCCCCGAGCGCCCGTCGAGCGCCCGCCGAGCACCCTTCGAGCGTTAAATCGCTCGACGGGCGCCCGAGGCCGTTATAAGATAAGCGTCGGGCTCCCTACGAGCGTAATTTAAGCCCGGAGCTTCAGGGGCCCTAACCTTAGAAAATCACATGATTTACCACCTAAAATTTTCAAAA
>JAABUW010000249.1_pt1 | contig 114468 bp, 202 predicted proteins | sample 5560081 | NCBI WGS metagenome assembly JAABUW01 (sample SAMN10711882, study PRJNA513363) | rock metagenome | isolation source: Antarctica rocks | place: Antarctica: Victoria Land, Knobhead sud
TCGCATGGTATATTTGTAAGTGGTTGCGCACTGTGGTCCATCACACAGATGTGCTGTGGTGTGCTGTGGTGACGCCGCAGAGGGCGGGAGAGCTGTGGGCCAAGGCGAATGGAGCTGTCCTGTACGGAGCTGAAGATCAGCGCTATCTGCATGTATGACCAACTGTTGACAAAGCTGTGGACCACAATCACAGGGGCCAGGACTTCGAGAAGGCAGGGGAGCTGCGGGACAAGGAGATGGAGCTGAAGGCGAAGATCAGCGCCATCACCGGCGCCGCCAAGGAGGAGGACGCGGCGGAGGCCGAGACCGAGGGCGTCGGCCCCATCGTCACCGACCAGGACATCGCCAACATCGTGTCTCAGTGGACCGGCATCCCCATCGAGAAGGCGCGCGTTCTGCGTGTTGCGGTCTTGTGGCTTTGTTTTGTGTGGCTTGCAGTCGCTGCTGCTGGGCCTGCTGCTGCGAGGCCGAGATGGCGGCGCTGAGGTCGTGTTGGCCCCGCTTGGGGCTTCATAAGCTTCATAAGCGTCAAGGACACAGCGTCCGCAAGGACGTCGCCCAGCCCTGCTTTACACTTTGCCACAGTGTTGCATGCCAACATACGCGGTGTCCAGGGACAAGAGCGTGTAGCTGGTTGAGATTGATGCATTGCTCCTCTTGTCTCGACTCAAACCTCCTGCGTGGTCAACTTAAGGTGTCGGCGGACGAGAGCGCACGGCTGATCAAGATGGAGGATGAACTGCACAACCGGGTCATTGGGCAGGAGGAGGCGGTCGTCGCCATCTCGCGCGCCGTGCGCCGCGCCCGCGTCGGCCTCAAGTCCCCCAACCGCCCCATCGCCTCCTTCATCTTCTCCGGTGCGCGCTTTCTGCTCTAGTGACCACTCTGTGCGCCCGGCTGTGCGGGCACCACGCTGCAGGAAAGGGTGTGGCGGCTCTGCCAGACTATGCCGCAGCAGCAGCAGGAGCACAGCATCTGTATGCGTCTGTGCAACCGCTGACTGCTAGCGCCTTCAGATGCTGCATCTTCAGGCGTGCAATGCCTACAGTAGACGTTCCAACTTGCTACAAGTCCTCTGCAATTGCGCAGGCCCCACCGGTGTCGGCAAGTCGGAGCTGGCAAAGACGCTGGCCAGCTACTACTTTGGCAGCGAGGAGGCAATGGTGCGCCTCGACATGTCCGAGTTCATGGAGCGCCACACCGTCTCCAAGCTCATCGGCTCCCCGCCCGGTGCGCTTTCCTGACTTGCCAGTGGGACTCCCAATCGTTTCAACACGGCCACGCAGCTCTGCGCCAGGGCGCCAGGCGTCTTGGAGCGCACGAGTGCCTGCTGTCATCAGATGATGTGCCACGCGCTTGTGTTTGCCACAGCCCTCAGCCGACAGTGACACGGCAACCAAGAGCTGTAGTTCCTGCCCTGACCCTCTTTCCTATGTCACAGGCTACGTCGGCTACAACGAGGGCGGACAGCTGACAGAGGCGGTGCGCCGGCGGCCGTACACCGTGGTGCTGTTCGATGAGATCGAGAAGGCCCACCCCGACGTCTTCAACATGATGCTCCAGGTGTGTGGTGCCTTCTTCATCCTTTTGCGGTGCAATGGTGCCGCCTCTTCCTGACATCTCAAATCCATGATGTCCGCTGGTTCACAGCACATTGTTAGGACCCACTGGAATCGATCCACTGCATCAACCCATTGGATGTACGTTCATTGAATGGTTGTCGAAGTTGTTTCCAGTGGATTCACAGAGCAATCCAACATGAGCATGTTCACATGGAAGCAGCTCGTGTTCCATCGCGTATTGGAGGACATGGGCCCACAGATTGCAAGGACCCTCTCGCGGACAGCAACCAGCAGGTTTCGAGACTGCGCATGCGTTTCTGACCTGGGCATCGTCTGTTGACGCTGACAGATTCTGGAGGACGGTCGCCTGACGGACAGCAAGGGCCGCACCGTGGACTTCAAGAACACGCTGCTCATCATGACCTCCAACGTTGGCTCTTCCGTCATCGAGAAGGGCGGCGGCCAGCTCGGCTTCCAGCTGGACATCGACCAGGTACCCCTTTCCTTCCTCTGCTTTGCCTCTTTTTGCTTCAGCTGTCTCCTGCTCTGGCTGCATTCAGAGCATGCCACCCCCTGCAACATCCCCCTGGCCCTCTGACATGGGCTGCAACACCCTACCTTGTGATGTGCTGCACTGCATCCTGTCAGCAAGGGATGTGGATCAAAGTGATCTTGAGTGTACCTTCTTCTTTCGTGCCTGCCCAACAGGAGGACAGCAGCTACAACCGGATCAAGACGCTGGTCAACGAGGAGCTGAAGCAGTACTTCCGCCCCGAGTTCCTCAATCGTCTGGTGCGTCACGCTTGGTAGTTCTTGGACCTCGGAAATTCGGAGCCTGTGTGGCCTGGGGAAGCCTGCACACTGAGAAGCCTGCATGCTGCTACATGTTTGCAGACCACGTCAACGACCCAGTATGTTTCGATGGTGGCAAGCGCGCTGAGGCTGATCAGTGACACATTGTTTTGCCGTGCTTGCAGGACGAGATCATCGTGTTCCGCCAGCTGACCAAGCCGGAGGTCAAGGAGATCGCGGACATCATGCTGCGCGAGGTCTTCAAGCGCGCCGCTGACAAGGAGATCAAGATTGACGTCACCGAGCGCTTCAAGGTGCGCGCGCCTTGCTATCATGTTTATATGTCGTTATCATCACATGTACAGCACAAATCTGCAGGGCTCAGGGTGTCAGCAGGAGCGGTTCAGAGCAGCACTTTCAGCAGGACAGACACCTGGTTCACACATCCCATGGGCCCGCCCTGCCCCATTGAAACCAGGGGCCCACAATGCAGGGGCTTGAGCACGGTTGACGTCTATCAAGCTCTGATTCATTCGTGTCTCTCCCCTGCAGGACCGCCTGGTGGACGAGGGCTACAACCCGGCGTATGGCGCGCGGCCGCTGCGCCGCGCGATCATGCGCCTGCTGGAGGACTCCTTGGCCGAGGTCAGAATTGCATGGCAAACAATACATGTGTGGCGCTTGCATGCACACCGCCCTGTGCATTGCCATGGTTACCACCCTTCGTGTTTTCGGATTCGCCGCTTGGCGCATTGGCATGCTCGCTGCTCTGCACCAGCTTGTGTGAGCTTGGAACACAGTCGCGTGTTCTGTGTTCATTCTCCTTTGCTGACATTTTCGCTCATGTTTGGGTGCAGCGCATGTTGTCCGGCGAGATCAAGGTGCGTCGCCCCAAGCTGCTCGATCGCTTGGCCCGACTTTGCCATACCCATTGCCACGCCAGAATCAAAAATCGCATCTGCCTACCCAGCATCATTATTTTGACCGGTTTTTTGAAACCGTGCAGGAGGGGGACAGCGTCATCATCGATGTTGACGCCGATGGGCAGATTACGGTAATTTGTACTAAGAACGGTTGCCTGGTGGACCGTTGCTGTGGTATTCCATGCACTTGCTTACCTGCCCGATTGTATTGCTGCCCAAATGCGTTGTCGGGCCTGAATGCGGTATTGAGCTGCGGTGTGTCAATGTTAGGTGCTCAACGGTGACAAGAAGATGGTGTGTATTTCCCCTCCAGTCGTCCCTACAGTTTTCTGACTGCTGTCGCTGCCTTTCCTGCATGCCCACACAGCATGCTCAACACATGTGTCACTCCATGCACTTGTCTGCCTGGCCCACACTGCTGACCCTGTTGCTGCCTGAGCACGGTACTAAGTAGCGGGTTTTTCATGTTTGAAGGTGACTGCCATCGACAGCGCCCCCATCGGCATCGCCTGATGAGGAAAACAATCACGCCAGGAGCTAGGAGGATGGGTCGGCGAGCTGGGGAGACTCAGGGCGCTGGGCATCGTGAGGGTGCTGCCAGCTTGCCTGGTGTTGCCGCAATGGAGGGATAGGTTTTGATATCGGACGACAGGACGCACAGCCAGGCAGCTGCGGATTCATGTCTTCTGCACGACCAGCAGGCGGCAAGGCAGCAGCGCCCTGTTGGACCACCCCCGAGGTTGATGCTTACAGTGGATGAAACAGAATTGCAGGCAGCATGCCGCAGCAACGCAGCTCGGCAAATTACCTTGTACTTTGAATATATGCTTGTTTGTCGCTGGTTGACTGTAGGGAAATGCTGCCGTGTGAGCTGACGACCGCTGAACCTGTCCATGTCTCAATGCAAGAGCACCACACAATTTTCTGCGCCACTGGCATGAGTTGTGCTGCACCGGCAGGCAAGGCCGTTGATGCGGATGTTCACGTCAAGCTCCACTGCGATGCGTGCTGAATCCTACAGACGAAACCACAACGTAAGGGGCAACCAGGACTGCTTTTGCTGCCCAACTCTGCTCTTCCTTCCCGCCACCGGCATGCTGTGACATCAACGGGCAGTCCAGCAGAAGCAATGCAGACATCTTCCAAGAGTGCGCAAGATAGTAGGGCTGTGCATGATGCATGTTGCAGGCAGCTTTGGCGAAGCATGCGACTGCTAGCCAGGTAAACAGCACAGTGTGGTGCCACAATTTCGTGTAAGAAAAGGAGTGACCTGGCCCCACAGCACGCAACACGCAGACGACGCGAATGCAGTTTGCGTTTCATCAAACACATCTCCAGACGACTGTGTGTCGTACTGCAACAGCCAATCGGCCGTGGCAGTGGTGTTGCTATCTGCACGTGCACGCGCAATTCACCAGATCGTCTCATACAGCACGAATCGTTCACAGTTTCGGCACCAGCCAACAGAAGGCCCAGGCAAACGCCTGTTCAGCGTCCTTCTGCAATGAATACCGCCGAGGGCGACTCGACGTTCCAGCGGATTGCTAAACTCTCAGCCAACGCATTGACGCCAGATGGCGGCGTCGATAGTGTGGAATTCCTCGCAGCATGCAGCGAGGTGCTGCCTATAGTGGGTGAGCTCGTCTCACATTCAAATTATCAAGCTCTCGTATTACATCATGTAGGGTATGAAGTGCATGCAATCGGAATCCTGCAATACTGGTGGCGATCCACCGCGCATCGCGCATGCCGACACACAGCATACCGAAGACAGGTCTCGTCCACATCCCACATTCGACGTGCCACATCCGCATGCGCAGAAAAGCTGGGCACGGCGTTTGCGATGGTGCGGAGCGATGTGGGCGGCAACATCGATCGCCTGGAGACGCGGCGGGCGACGGACCCTGACAAATTCGGGCTGCTGTTCAACATCGTGCTGGCAGAGGTGGAAGCGGGGCAGGAGGGCGGCTCCTTGTCCGCCACGAAGGGCCTGCTTTGGCTTAAAAGGTGCGCATATTGCCCCCGCCGTCAGCGATGGCGTACTTGTGCATGGATTTCCGGACAGCTGGCCATCTCAGTCACTCCAGGAGCGCATCACTGGCGGAATCCCTGCAAAGGCCTCGGAGCACTGCAACGTGGAATGAGACATTCTCAAGAACGGCTTGATGAAGGCTCCTGCAATGGCGGATTGTGTTGGACTATCAAATGACTAATCGTGTTGTGTGCGGGATGTGCAGGGCCATGGAGTTCGTGGTGGCGCTGCTGCAGCGGCTGCACGATGACCCGGCCGTGACGCTGCCGACCGCCGCCAGCGACTCGTACACCGCGACGCTATACCGGTACCATGGTTGGGTCACGTCCGCCGCCTTCACGCTGGCGCTCAAGGTACACACCTTATGTGGCTGTGCGGTGTCTGGTGCTGACTGCACCTTTCGTTGCTGTGCCCCTCACAGCAAACGGATGCAGCAGTCAACTCGCTGATGGCCGACCGGCATGCAGTTGCAGCACGCTTCAACTCATGCTCCAGACTGCAGGTCATGTGCATGCCAGCCAGCAGAGTAGGCATTACTTGTGAGCAGCGTTATGTCGTGGTTGCAATATCATGATCAAGATGGCCAACCCCCCTGCGTGCAGTTCGCCCCGTCAAGGGAAGCCTTCTTCGACAAGATCCACCTGCCGCCGGGCGCCGATCTGATGCCGCAGCTGGAGGCGTGCCTGCTGGCGTTCGGCACGGCGCTGGGCGTCGTGCACAAGTTCTACGTCGAGCACAACCTAGACGACCCCGCGCCAGTGTGAAGGCTGCGCCATGCGACGGCTGAGAGGTCGATGGGAACCTGTGACACTGCAATTGTAACTGTAGACCCTAATTTTGTTTTTGCATCGATCTCTTGTAGCTGTGGTGTTCTGCAAGTTCAGCTGCATGATCATCGCCAGGCTGCTGCGCACGCCAGCAACGATGCTGCGCGCACCGGCCGCTGCCGCCGCCGCTTGACTTGCAGTCGACAAACATGCTGCAGTCCCACGCCCTCTAGGCCTTTCTGAGGAACTGGCTGGCCGTCAAAGTGCGCCGGCTGACATCCTCATCTCCTTGGCATCTTGCACACGACATCATCAGTCAGCACAGGATCATCGGATTGCACAGCCACGAATTGCGCGGACAGCACTTCTCTGTTTCGCGGCTGGGGTCATCCGTAGCAAACAGCATTGCAGCATTGTTAGGATTGATCGTCTGGACAGGCGAGGCTGCGCGTCCATAGCTGGTTTGAGGGGCTAGGGTTGACTCCAGCCGTGGCATCCCAGGCGCTGGAGGTGCGCCTGCATGGTGTCGGATGCCAGTGAACATGCGTGCGCACTGAAAGAGCTTTTTCAGATGTTATCATAGTGCGTGTCGATGGCGCGACAGCGCGGCTGGCTCATGAGCAGTAGCCCAACACGGCATCCCGGGATTGTTGGCTCTGCCTGTCTGGTTGCAGGACCGTCCGCCGCCGATGCACGGCTGAAACTATTCGTAAGCTTCTAGCAGGTATTTCACATTGCCCTGCGGGCGCGAGGGGCCAGTCGGCGGCTTTCGACTTTGGTCTGACGGGGCGAACACACCATGGCCACCATTGCGCGGAGCTACAGCTCCGTCAACCTGCTCCAGAATAGCTACGTCTCCATCATGGCGCTTGCAGTCGCCGCGCTGTGGACCGTGCTCCGACAGGTGGGCTGTCCCTCGCATTCCCAGTCAGCGGCCATGCGCAGTCAGCGGAGTCAATGGACAGAGTTTAAGCATGACAGAAATTGAAGCATGACAGCCAAACCTCCTCTCCCCCACACTCCAGGTGCTTCGGTCGCTCAGCATCGTCTTGGTAGAGGCGGTACGGCTCGCACAGCTCGTGGGCCTGCCGCTGCAGTCAATTGCAAAAGCGCGGCGGGCAGCCGACGGTCAGCCGCGCTGTCTCATCACCGGCCTGCCGCCGCAGTACCGCCAGCGCCCGCCATTCCAGTGGCAGCTGCAGCAGCAGCAGCCGCAGCAGCAGCAGGGAAATGTACGGCAGAGCCTTCCACAGCCGGCAGTGCTGCCGCCGCCAGCCCGCGTGGGACCCTCCGCCGCCCGCGGCAGACTCACGGTGGTGCTAGACTTGGACGAGACGCTGGTGTGCACCTGGCAAGCCGACGGCCTGGCGGCCGCCCACCGCGTGAAGGCGCCGCCGCCGGCGACCGGCGCGTTTATTGTGAACTGCGAGCTCAGCGCCGGCACCTGCGGCCGCCTGACGGTGCTGCCACGCCCGGGCCTCGCCGAGTTTTTGCATCGCGCCAGTGGCGTCGCCGACCTGATGGTCTTCACCGCCGGCCAGCCAGGTGCCTGATATCAGACGATATGCCTCAAAATGATGATTGTCACAATTCCTATACACCGTGACCAGCGTTGCTTGGACTCCGACTGACGGTTCTAGTTGCACTCTGCAGGCTATGCCAAGCCCATCCTGGACGTGCTGGACCCTACTGGCACCCTGTTCACAGCGCGCCTATACCGCGACTCGACCGTCAAAACAATGCACCACGAGAATGTCAAGGTGCTATCTTGGGAGCAGCATGTCACTTCTGGACTCTTCGTGTTGCCTTGCAGTGCTTACAGCTTGCGCAGCTGTCACCTTACGTATTTTGATGCAGTGTCTGCCTGCAGAATGTATTACGGCTATGGCACGCACGGACAGCTGCCAATTCTCCATCCTTCCGTTGGCAATGTGTTTCTCCCCCATAAAACCTAAAACTTTGCCTGCAGGACCTGTCGCGGCTGCGGCGGGACCTGGCGCGCACGGTGCTGGTGGACAACTCCCCCTTCTCCTTCCTGCTGCAGCCGTCCAACGGGCTGCCAGTGCGCCCCTTCGTCGGCCACCCCTCCGACACCGAGCTGCTCACGGTGGGGCCCCTGTGCTAATTTTCTGGTGTGCAGCAGCCTGTGCCCAGAATCGGGCGCTCGTCGTTGTGCGTGCTGCATGCTCATCCTGACGCGCTTCACCTCTGCCGATTGATTTCAAGTCGGCTTCGGTGGATGCAAGAGCAGCAATGCAAATTCACAGGCAATGCTTCTGGCGTGGCGCAGGTGGTGCTGCCGATTCTGGAGGGCCTGGCGGCATGCGCCGGCGACATACGACCGGTATGTGTCACAACGTCGCCTTTTGTTTCACGAGCAGCATAATATGCTGCACCAGTACTCCTATCATTTTTTCAATTTTTAAGGTCACAAACTCGACCCCTGACTCCACCGCGGCACTCCACCTTTCCCCCTGATCGGGTTTTGTTCTAACCATCATCATAGGTGCTGGCCCACCAATTCCGCATGGCGGCGTGGCTGCAGCGGCGGCTGCAGCCCCAGTAGCTAACGAAACAATCAAGTAGAGAGGAGTCCTTAGTGCGGTTGCGGCGCTTCAGCAAGCAAGGAGAGAACGCGGCAAGCGACGAGAAAACACAGCCAGCGCCGCAAGACAGCGGCAGGCAAGGAGGGACATGGCAAGTTGTACCGAGTGGCGTGGAGCATGTATGTGTGGAGCGGGCGGGAGGCTGGGTTGCAGTGAGCCGATGTGGGCTGTTGGAGTGATGAGCCTGGATTGTTGAGATGGCCAGGCCATTCAGAACCGCGGATAAGCGGCTGGCCTGGCCATCGATTTTGTCGAGGGTGAGAGCACCTGGGACTGGAGCGCCGCCCATATGTATGGTTGAGGGGCGAGTGCTCTATCTGATTGAATGATCCTGTGCACTAGCTGAGAGAGTGCTGATCTTCTGGAGGGGAATGCGAGAGGGACATCACTGTGTCAAGAAAGTGACCGATGCATGTTTGACTGATGTATGTTTGACAATGTATATTTGTTGCTGGCATGTTTGACTACTCAAGCTTGGACCATTGTTACCATGTCGAAGGTCAGTCCACAGTTTCAGTTGTCGTCATGATCAGGCTGTCTCCCGTCTGTGTGCGCCGGTTTCCAGCCAGTGCAAATGGAAGATGACGCCCTCCAGCCCACCGCCGACGGGGCCCCGGGTTCCGGGCAGCTCCTGAATGCTCAGCCCCATGCGCGCCGCCTCAACCGGCAGCGACCGGTCGATGATCTTGGCTCTGGACACATAGCCTGCATGCACGTGGCGTCCTTCGCATCAGGACACTGCAGCGAGGGAGCAGATACGCTGATCAGGAGCTCTGACAAAGGGGGTGCAACCCCTCCGTCAAGCCAAGCTATCAAAGACTCACCGAGGAGGAATGCCGCCGCCGGCACACGCGCCAGCAGCTGCGCCGCGCAGGAAAACAGCGCCGGCAGCGCTTGCTGACCATATGCCACGTCGGCGCCGAGCAGAAGGTCGTATCCAGCGCCGCCCGGCGACGCCGCTCGCACGGCCGCGATGTCGGCCGCGAACGTCCAGTCCAGCAGCATGCACGACGCGTCTGCGCACGTTTCGCAAGGCGATGCTTCAGCAGGAGCACGACGCTGTTTGTGGAAGCTGGAGCGTGTCGGTGTTGATGGACGCGGCATGCATCGCCAATTGTCACACGAGGCTGTTGCATTGCACAGTAGGGCCGCCAGCGCAGGCAGTTGCGCTGTCGCCGATCGAAGGACAGTCTGTCAAGGAGCAGCTACACGAACTCCAGCTGGATGTGGTTTACTACAGGACACGAAGTTCACCGTGCTGGGCGCGGTTCAGGTCCGCATTGCGGCGCAGCACCAACAGCACATCCTCGTTGTGATCCGTCAGCACGACGGGGCAGGACCGCGCCGCCACGCAGCCGACCAGACCCAGCCCGGCGCCGAGTTCCAGAGCGCAGGAGCGGCCCTCAGCCCAGCGCGGGTTCGCCGCGAGGTGCGCCGCCAGCAGCTCGGCGGCGGGCCACAGGATCTGACCTGCAGAACCCGGCGCAGCAGCATGATGTGGCGTGGATGCGCCAGTGAGGAAGCAGGGGCATGGGCAGGGGCAGGGGCATGGGCAATGCAAGCGTGTGCTTATGAAGAGGGCAGCAGGTGCTAGATGTGTGCAGTCGAGCGGCTGCGATTCCCTCCGCATGCACACACCTGTCAGATCAAAGTCGGTGCACGCCGACTGCGAGACGAGGAGCGGCACACGGAAGTTCCCGTAGTTGAAATCCTTCCGGATGTACCTGCAGCATTTGGCGGGCGCAGCATGCTCACAGACAGTTGCAGCGCTGCATTTCCTGATCATGCGGCGCATTGCCCGCACATGCCGTCGCCCACATGCATCACCACCCACTCTTGATTCAGGAACAGGCCAGCGTCGAAGTTTTCTTCGTATTCCTCTTCTTCAATATGTCTGGCTTTTCTGTCCTCTTTGCTGACAGCGTTGTCGGCACCGCCGTGCATCGATGTGGCACGCCTTGCAATTCCAGCGTGCTAAAGACGGTGTACGGCGCAATGCAATCAATGATATTGAAACTGCTAGATGATAATTGCACTGTAGAAAATTCCAGTAAACCGCATGCAAATGAAGTGTGAGCATCATGCATCACATGCAAAGCATCTCGTGCATTTCAAACGCACGACGCGTTTGCATGCCGCCACTTTTGATGTGAGGCGCGGCAGCGCTACAGTGCATGCTTGGCTTGGCAGCGATTGCGAATGCCTAGAAGTCACGACCGGTGGCAAGTTGGCCTGCAATCGAGGTGAAGCACGTTGAGGCGGCTGCTGCTGAGGTAGCGGGCGAGGCGCTGCCGCTCAGGCGTCATGGAGGTCATGCAGCTGTACAGCGTGCTTGCAGCCACAATTAACGCTGATGCGACGCAGCGTCATGCCGCAGAGGAGACCCTCAAGCAGGTGCAATCCCCTGCTAAGACGGCTCTGCCACACACACCCGGACAGATCGCAGGCAGCCCTGCCAGGCGTGCACTGAAGATGTACTAGAATATGACATACACTCTCGAAGCTGGCAAGCAGCAGTCACCGCCGCAGAATTGTGCTGTCAACAGCGTTGCATGCCGCATGTGGCGATGGCATCTGCAGTAAATTCGGTGCAGCCATCACAGAAGAAACGCCAGCAGCCATTACTGACTTGCCACACAGCTGATGCAGCCAGGTTGCACAGCACATGCGATTGTTGTCTGCGCGCACCTTGCGGAGCGCACCAAGCGCCACGCGCTGCTCATGCCTGGCGGCGTGGATGCGGCGAAGGCCATGTTGCAGATTTCATGCCGGGATAATTTGTCAAAGGCTTCTCTCTCTTTTCGATGCGCAGCACCAGCACACGCCGGGGCAGCTGACCAACCTGCTGCGGGTGGCGGTGGAGGACACGGTGGATCCTGCGGTGCGGCAGGTCGCCGCAATCACCTTCAAGAACCTGGTCAAGGCCGACTGGATGCAAGGTGGGGTTTTGGTTTTTAACAACTCCACAAACGGACCCTGCGGTGCGGCAGGTCGCCGCGATCACCTTCAAGAACCTGGTCAAGGCCGACCGGGTTTGAGCCGGGGTTTGGGCCGTAAGATGGCTCGATGCATTCAGCCACTACTGGACAAGGTGCGGTGCGGGGCAAACTATAACCTCGAGATCCAGGTGAATCTCCTCGTGCCGGTGAATGTTTTGGCGCCCGCAGACGAGGCCGGGAGCAGTCGCTGGCTGAGACGGACAAGGCGGCGGTGCGAGGCTCCGTGTGCTCTATCGTATCGACGATTCTGGTGCCACAGACGAGGCCGGGACCAGCCCGCTGGCGGAGGCGGACAAGGCAGCGGTGCGGGAGAACCTGCTGGAGGGCATAGTGCGCGCGCCGCACGCGGTGCAGGTGCAGCTGGCCGAGTGCGCCAAGTACGTGGTGTATGCGGACTACCCAGAGCGCTGGCCGTCGCTGCTGCCGGCCATCGGCGCACACCTGGCCACCCAGGTGGGTGGTGACAAGTGGTCGCCTAGGCGCATTACGCAGATGAAAACGTTCGCTTGTTGGCGTGGGATTGCTGGGCGACTGCCCTAAAGGCAGTGGGCTGTGGTTGCGGCGAAGGAGCCACAGCAGCTGTGTGACAACATGCTAACGGTGGCGGCGGCAGCGGACGGCAGCTCCGCGCATTGATTGCACGCGGCATCTCTGGCACTCGCGGATTGATTGCACGCGGCATCTCTGGCACTCGCGCTGATGTCTGTCGCCGACGTCTGTACTGTCCATCCGATGCAGGAGCAGCAGCGGCTGTACGGCGGGCTGCTGATGGTGCGGCTGCTGGCGCGCAAGTACGAGTTCAAGGACGATGACGAACGCGAGCCGCTGGCGCACATCGTGTCCGCCACCTTCCCGGCGCTGCTGGCCATCTTCCAGGTGGTCTTGGTTTTGGGGTTTAGAGTTTGGCAGCGCGCAGCCGGTGATAGACTTGGCGATGCATCAGTGGGGACAATCGCAAACCTATCCGCCGGACGGCATGATAGCCACGGCCGCCGGGGATGCATGCCGTCTCCAGCACAGGCCACGCAGCGCTCGTGGCAGGACCTGCTTGCATTGTGCACCGCGCATGCAAGCTGAAGTCGCGCTCCTGCATCAACCAGCTGCAGAGGTGGTTCTGCCGTGAGAGGCGATCGGTTTACCACCGCGCATGCAGGCGCTGCTGGCAGCGGACAGCGGGTCGGTGCATTGTGACTCTGAGCTGGTAATCTGGGCATTTTTTTGGTCGCCCAGTCGAGTAATCCCGCTGCTTTCGCTGCGCGCAGGCGCTTCTGGCGGCGAACAGTCCGGCGGTGGAGGTCGCAGAGCTGCTGAAGCTGGTTTGCAAAACCTTCTGGAGCGCCACCTACATGGAGATACCCGCGCAGCTGGCCGAGCCCGCGGCGTTTGCCGGCTGGATGACGGCGCTCCACACTTTCGTCTCGCAGCCCGTGCCAGAGGTGAGCCCCTTTCCGCCAACATCTGTTGTACTGAAACGGTGCGTGGGCCCTGTTTGGCCCTGTTGACGGCTCGGTTTGCCCTCCACGGGTGCATTCGTGCAGCAACGGTAACAGTGACCGTTGCCACTCTCCTGGTCTGGCCAGTCACCGCATGACTGCACGCTTCCATGTCTGCAGGCAGGGCAGCCGGAGGACTCAGCGCAGCGGCAGGCGTGGCCCTGGTGGAAGGCCAAGAAGTGGGCGCTGCACATCAGCCACCGGCTGTTCAACCGGTACGGGGACCCCAAAAAGTGCGACAAGGACAGCCCCGACGCGGCGTTTGCTGCGCAGTTTCGGGACACCTGCTCCGTCAAGTTCCTGGAAGCGCACGCCGCGCTGCTGGGCCGCTACGCAGAGGTGTGTAAACCACCTCTAGGGTGTAGAAGCTGGGTGATTTCAGTGCACTGTCGATACGTCATGCTGTGGTGCTTGGGGTGTGAAAGTAGGTTGATGGAAGACGCATATATCTGCTGAGCAGCGCTGCGGCGACGGTACACCTCGGAACGTGGCTGTGATGACTCATCCTCAATTTTGTAGTAGATATGGACATCCGAGGGCATTGCCCAATGAAGATGTACTCTCGTGGGAATCTCTCTGAGCCATCCGAGGTGGCGTCCTGCCATCGCACCCCTGACGTTGCAAACGTGTTCACGTCCGCAGACTGGCTTGCCTCTCCTCACTCTGATCAGGACGACATGTCTGGATCTTGCTGTCTGTGCAATTCAACTCGAAGCTTTCAACCCTGTTGATTCGTCAGGCCGACTGCCTCACGCGTTGTCAATGCAAGCTGCAGGGGCGGTGGCTGTCCCTGGGGGCAGTCGAGCTGCCGCTACAGTGCAAGCACACGGACAGCCAGTTAAACGTTGATGCAATGCAGAAGCAATGGCGGGCCAGCCAGTAATAGTGCATCAGTCTATCCTGTCGTCAACCCTTGGTATGTCTGCGCACCCGCAGGGGCAGTGGCTGTCGCCGCGGGTGGTGAACCTGACGTTGCAGTACCTCACCGTCGGCATCAAGCAGGCGCGCACGTGGAAGCTGCTGGCGCCGCACGTCCCCGCGCTCATGCAGCGCGTCCTCTTCCCGCTCATGTGCTTCGGCGACGAGGATGCGGAGCTGTGGGATGACGACCCCCAGGAGTACATCCGCAAGGTGTGTTTTCTGATTAGTTCAGATTCACAAGGCCTATCTGAATCACGAGTAATGTCCTCCAATGCGTCGGCGACAATGACGCGGAGCTGTGGGAGGGCGACTCCAGGAGTACATCCGCAAGGCGCGCCAACATCTTCATGTTGTGTTCAAGCAAGTGGACAGTGAAAAGCTCGCCGCATTCGGCTGTGGCAGGGCGAGTGTCTCCGGAGTGCAACTAGCACCCACATCATGTTTTGATTCCTCTTGCACGACTGCGTCCAGCTGCAGCAACGTGTCGCGCCAGATCACCTTTGCTGTCTACCTGATATCGAACTGACCGCTCCGATTGTGTCGCTGCAGGGGTACGACATAATGGAGGAGATGTACAGCCCCAAGTCAGCCGCCAGCAACTTCCTGCACGAGCTGTGCGAATCGCGGCAGAAGAACCTGGGGCCCTTCATGCAGCAGGTGTGCCGCTCGCGACACGTATTCGGCGCAATATACAAGCGAAGTCGGCCTCAAATGCTGTCGTGTGCGCGCTACCTGTAAAGTTTGGTGTACACACGCCGCCAGGGTGATTTCAACGATTCTGCCCTCTGGCAACAGTTGCATCAATGACCACGGGCAGCAGTCTGACCCGCAAGCCAGGTCTCTAGCCACAAATTTGTTCTGCGCTGCGATGCAGATTTCGGCAATTTTCACAGAGTACCAGGCAGCGGCAGCGGGCGGTGCAACGGTGCCGCAGGGCCTGGCGCGGCGAATGGACGGCGCGCTGCTGGCCGTCGGCGCCCTCAGCGACATCCTGAAACAGAAGGTGCACACAGTCTCTGTTGTTGCATGATGTGCAGTCACCTCGAGAGGTGTGTCAGGTTTGATGGTGCAAAGCACCTGGTTCAACAGCTGCGCTTACACCACTGGACACTTTGGGCGTATCGAGTGCGGCACATAACACTGGCAACCATCACTAATGGGGTTTTAATGCCGACATGACCAGTGTCACTCAAGTCCTGCCAAATCTTCTATGCAGGAGCCGTACAAAAAGGAGCTGGAGGGCATGCTCATGACTCATGTGGCGCCGCTGTTCCGGTCCCCCCATGGCCACCTGCGCGCCAAGGCGGCCTGGGTGTCCGGCGTCTACGCGGACATCAAGTTCGCCGGCGGCTATGGCGGCGGCGCGCACTTCCAGGCGCTCTTCCGCGCCATCGTGGCCGCGCTCGCCGACACCGAGCTGCCGGTGAGGGATCAATGTCTTTCTGGGAAACACTCTGTCCTTCAAAAACCGCACTTCCAGGCGCTACTCCGCGCAATCGTGGCCGCGCTTGCCGCCGCGCTGCTGGTGCGCAGGCACTGTCATGAACGCCGCAGCCACTTGCATGCCGTGCCTCACCAGGAGCGCCGACAGGTGCTCCTGCTCGCCCCTGCAGTCGACAAAGTTGGCAATGCTGACACACGCGCCTCGCAGCACAGCAACTGGCGCCGTCATGCCTCGATTGCCAAAATTCCTCCTTCACTCGTGTGTGATGCATCGTGGACAACGGCTGAACAGGAGCCGCAGGTGAGAGTGGAAGCTGTGGCGTCATGTCGTGCCTGCCCTGGAGAAGACCGAGGGCAAGCAATCAATGTGTACCACCAACTTCTGTCCACAGCAGCGTATGACCGGAGATGCAGTGAAATCTGGTCATGGCAGCGCGCGCCTACATCGACTCGTACAGAGAGATCAGCCAGAAACACGCGCAGTCTTTCACTCTACATGACAACAGTCACTTGCTCTTGATTGCAGGTGCGGGTGGATGCGGTCATGGCGACGCGCGCCTACATCGACTCGTACAGCGCCGAGTCCGTGGACGAGATCAAGGGCCTCATACCCGCGCTGCTGGACCAGATCTTCAAGCTCATGGCGGAGGTAGGCCTCGTCGGGTATCTCACAATCACTGTTGTTGCTGACACAACATCTGGCGCCTCCATCTCCTGACGCACGACGGCTGAATAGCGCCCAGAACCGCCTGCTAATGCTGACGCAGAAGACAGTCGTGGGCGGTCGCACTACACCATGTGACTGGCCGCCACATACGGCTTTGGCGTCAGCTCCAGATTGCTGCTACTTTACCCCATTACCATTATGGCCTTCACTTCCCACAGGCCTGGGAACAGGTGGACAACGAGGACCTGGTGCTGACACCGGAGGCCATCTAAGTGACTGCGAAAGCTGTAACGCTACCTTCATTCCTCATTATCATACATTGCTTTTACGAGACTCAGCTCCTATCTCGTGACCACAAACGCAGGTGGACAACGAGGACCTGGTGCTGACGCTGGAGGCGATCGTGGACAAATTCGAGGAGGAGATGGCGCCCTTTGCAGTGGGCCTCACGCAGCACCTCGCCCAGGCCTTCTGGCGCGCCGTCGCCGCCGAGGTGCGCTTTGCTGTATGTTCGTACTCAGGCCCGCGCTCTGTGACTTTTCTGTCGACAGTACCTTGCGTTGGGACAATACGCGTGCAGCAGCTCGCGTGTGTTTTCTGGCGTGTCGTGGCTGCCTCGTGCCCCCGTGCCGGCAGCAATTCTGGGCGCCGTGGACTTCGAGCTGGCAGCTGTGCGCTGTCCTCGTTTCCTGTTTCGGGAACGACCACTTCTGCTGGGTTCATCTGCAGGATGCGGCAGACGGAGAGGATGACGGCCTGGCAGCGTACAACACGCTGCGCACGCTGGCCACCGTCCTCGAGTCCGTGTCCTCGCAGCCGGCGCTGTTCCCCCAGGTGGGCTGTGTCTGACCTTGCATTGCACGGGGCTGCGGCACAGTGAGCATGCTGCATTTGCCATGTGTTGTGCACGGAACTGTGTCGGCATTGCCGTGCTCCCGCAGCATTGCCGGCATTGGGAGACCTTTCTGGGTGCTGCACCTTCCACTGACGGTCGTGACTCTTCTGAGTTTCTCGCAGCTGGAGGAGGTCGTCTTCCCCATCATGGCGCGCATGATCAGCTCGGAGGGTCAGGACGTCTTCGAGGAGGTGCGCATTCTGACGGCACCACATCAATCGGTCATGCCAACCTGGTTTTCAGCTGGACTCTGGGCAGGGGCCGGCGAGCAGGCTCGTTGCTGCAGGAGCTGCTAGCAGTATGCTGCACAGATGCATGCCGGTGTCCCGCCAGCAGGCAAGCACATGCATCTGTTCAAGGTCGCCAGCTTGAGGCAGGTGCCAGATGCTGACCTGGCACAATGCAGCTTAGGGCTGGTCGCGTCGCACTGCCCGCCACATGATGGTTCCCTAGGCATATGCTTGCAGCAACCAGGCCTGGCAGGGACAGATGGGGGCCAGTGCTGCTGGCATGGAAATCAAACCTGTCAAACCGGAGTGAAGAGGCTGGCAACGGTGCTGGAGCTGCAGGCGTACTTCACCTACTGCTCTTCCATCCTGATGTACACATTCTGGCACACCGTGTTTCTGAGGCGCAAAGTTCATGGGCAGGTGCTGGAGCTGCTGGCGTACCTCACCTACTGCTCGCCGGCCATCAGCCCGCGGCTGTGGAGCCTGTGGCCGCAGCTGGCGGCCTGCCTCAACGACTGGGCCGTCGACTTTTTCGAAAACGTGCTGGTGGTGCTCGACAACTTCATCTCCCGCGGCACCGACACCTTCCTGGCCTGCAAGCAGCCCGACTACCTGGCCTCTGTCAACCAGGTTGGGTTGTTTGTTAGTAGGCAGTGAAAGCCTTTAGGTAGATGGCCAAGATACAGAAGCAACTCGCCCTTGCCTGCCTGGCTACATCGGTGGCAGGGGCAAGTTGCTGCAGGCAACCTCAGCCGACGACTGCGACGCACACAGGCGAATTGACGGGCAACAGAGTGGCCCACGTGACTTGGCGAGCGCATGGTGTGCGTGAGCGCACCAGGATCAATGCAAACTTCTAAGGCGAGTCTGGGAAGTGCATTGCCGCCTGGCGCGCAGATGGCAGGCCAAGTCCTGACAGGCGACCAGGTCGACGAGGCGGACCTGATGTGCGCGCCCAAGTCCCGTTATATAACGTCCAGAAGTATTTGTCAAGTACAGGCTTTTGATATGTCCTTCGATGTCCTGCAGATGGCGGAGCGGTTCCTAATGGACGACCAGGTGGACGAAGCGGACCTGATGTGCGCGCCCAAGCTCATGGAGGTGGTGCTGCAAAACTGCCGGGGGCGGGTCGACGCTTGCGTCGCGCCCTACCTGCAGCTGTCGCTGCAGCGGCTGTCCAACTCGCGGAAGAAGCTCATGCAGGTGCGCGTCATTCCATGTCAAACTTGAGAAATTGCGAATCAGGCGCGTCGACGCCTGCGTTGCGTCCTGCCTGCAGCTGTCGCTGCAGCGGCTGCAAACTCCAGGAAGAAGCTCATGCAGGTGCGGCCCCGCAGCACGATGGCAACCTTGCACAGGAATGGATCTGTCCGCCGCTGTGGGTGGAGACGATGCATCAGCATCGTGGCGAGGCTTCTGTTCCTGGCAAGCTGTTTCGCCGCCGCAGTCTCGCGATGCATTGCTGACAGCTCCAGGCGATTCCCTTCTCCATCAAATTTTCCCGACAGCGGATGAGGGTCTGCCTGACGGTCTGAGTGGCAGACTTCAGCTGAACAGCACTCTGCAAATGGATCCTGGAAAGAGGCATGCTGCAACGCAAAACCCACCGCTGATCGTGGCCGCATCCTCTTTCTGCAACGCTTTTTGGACAGAGCACTATAATGGCGAACTACACTGACCCCAGACCCTTGGACCCCGCAGGACCTGCTGCTGAACGTGGTGGCGAGCGCCTTCTTCTACAACGCGCCGTTGGCGATGGGAGCGCTGCGCGGCGCAAATGCGGTGCAACCCGCATTCACCGTCTGGCTGGCCGGCATCAATGGCTCCGGCAAGCGCTTCCGCCGCCTGTACGACAAGAAGGTATGCGCGGAGAATGAGAATGCATGTGACTCCGTGTCGCAAGTGCTCATCTCGTGGGGCAATGATAGCAGACGACAGACAATGATAGCAGACGATAGCCGGCAAACATGCACAATTTTCATGGACTCTTCCCTGGACCGCACTGCCGGGTGCACAGACTGACAATGACTGGCCGCGCCCTAGTCTGTTAAGCTTCGATTGAAGTGTTTTCCTCACGCCTGTTTCCCGACGCCTCCTGCAACGCCTGCTGGTGGGGAACATGCACCCGGGAGATGACATGCCTGGGAGCTGGCACGCAGTCACGCACGCAAATCGCAGGTGCAGATACTGGGCTGCTGGCGTCGCCGACGCTGGGCATCACGCCTCATGGCGCCATGGCGCAGATGCACCCCCATGGCGTCGTGACCATGACTGATGCAGTCTATCCTGTGCATCCGCAGGTGCAGATACTGGGGCTGCTGGCGGTGCTGACGCTGCCGGACAGCGACATGACGCCGGAGGTGGCGGCGGGAGCGCCCGACCTGCTCGCTGCCACCGTCAAGCTGCTGTCCGCCTACCGGGAACAACAGGCGAGTGCTCTTCCTTGCTTCGGGCACAAGGAAGCATGCAGCGTCGCATCGCTACTAGCACAGGAGGCTCCCTGAATCTCTGTATGGCATCAGCTGGACGAGGCAGCTGGCCGCTTACCGGACACAGCAGGCGGAGTCTTTTGTCCTGGCTTGTATGCATCCTACGAGCAGAGTGATCCGCGCCTTTCGGACGGGAAAGGCCAGCGCTGCCGCCGCCACAGAAGTTCTCCGCCTGCGCCGCGCCACTCTGCAACGCGCGTCCGGCAGATGCGCCCTGCTGGCTGCCAGGACGGGGCACGCCAGCGCCGCACGCTGCCCCCACCCATAAAAACAGTGTAAAACGGCTGTGAACCCTAGATGCAAACCCTACATCTCTCTCTTTGTTGCGCCCAGACGCTGGCGGAACTGGAGGACAGCGATGATGAGAGCGTGGAGGACAGCGAGGTCGACTCCGACGAGGGGGAGGACGTCGACTTTGACGAGGTGCGACTCTGGATGGTGTCCCCCCGATTCAGATCGGCTGCAGGTGCAGGCGCGCCCTCGTGGACTGACGCTGGTGGGCTGCCCGCATCTGGCTTCTGTCGCAGCGCTGCGTGTGTGCTGTCGTTCTGCCGCTGAGCGCAGATTACTCGTTCGCTGTGACACATGTCTGGCAATGCAGATGTGCGCATGAGGAGGCGTTTATGTCGACGGTGTCTACATGACGACTTTGGAGGAGCAGTCGTAGTCAGATCAGACAGGTGATTGCATCTCACCAAACCGTGTGCGCAGATCGACGCGCACGAGGAAGCCCAGGGCGACGGCGGCCTGGGCGACGACGAACAGCGATTGGGAATACGAACAAATGCTACATGATGAAATCGCGTCTTCTGCTGCACAGATCGACGCGCGGGAGGAGGCGCAGGGGAACGGCCTGGGCAGCAACGAGGACACATGTATGATATATCAAAACTCGTATCATGAGCCGAGATCGCCATTCGTCACGTTGGTTGTTCACGTAGATCGATGCGCGGGAGGAGGGGCAGGGCAATGGCCTGCGCAGCGACGAGGACGCGGCGGAGGAGGCCGGCGACGCCTACATGGAGCGCCTCGCCCGCATCCGCGAGCGCATCAAGGTGAATACTGCAGTTCATTGACTTCAAAAACGGCTTTGTGTGGTTGTTCTGGTGGCCCTGTACAGCAAGATGACAGCGGCTGGCTCTCATTTTCTGTGCCTGGAACGCCCCACGCGCATCCGCGAGCGCATCACGGTGGATTTGTCTCAAGGTGATCTGGTTCTGTGGGTTTGTATCAACCATGTGGCCCCTTCTGTTTCTGACCTGTCCTTCTGCATCAGTTCTGTGCATGGCTCTTGTCCGGCCGCATGTCATCTCTGTCACCCCCTGGGGATTTTGCTGCCGCAGGGGCTGCAATTGGCGTACTGTGTCATGACGGTTTGAACGATTTCCACCGCAGGCGGGCGGCGGGCACGAGGAGAGCGACGACGACTCGGAGTGGACAGAAGACGAGGAGGTGTCCACCCCCGTAGATCCGGTGGACCCCTTCATGGCCTTCTCCGACGCCGTGCGCCTGCTGCAGCAGCAGCACTCCGCCCGCTTCCAGGTGTGGGTGATTGCCCGGTCACTATCTTCAGCGAGCACTGGGGTTGAGCGGCTCTAGGGTCACCATCCTGAGAGGTTGCGCCTGCTGCAGCAGCGGCACCACGCCCGCTTCCAGGTGTGCATCGCACATGAGGTCCAATCTGGGGGTATTGGGGGTATTCTCTCGCCGTGCGCCTGCTACAGCAGCAGACTCCGCCCCGTCCAGGTGAACGCCTGCGTGGCGCGCGCGGCGTACGCCGCAGCGGTTCTCGGATCCTGTTTGAAACCTTTCTCCTTTTCGTAGCCTGCAGCCGCTGGCAGCACTGCTTCATGCGTCCATTGGCAATCGCTTCCGGCATTGCCGAGCGGATGCCTGGTCTCTCTAAAAAAAGGCCTGCTAGCATCTGCTGTGCCGCATGTGTGCACAACTTCCATGTCAAACAGACTCCAACTCTTGAAATCACCTCCACAAGTCTCTTCAGGCGAATTCACCCACGGATTGCAGCAAGCGCGTGCTCAGACTTGGTAGATACGTCTAGAGATGATCTGGCTGGTTCCAAACATGGTGTGGCCAGGGAGCATGCGGCGGCCGTCATGCGGCTGTTGCAGTGCAGTGTCGCAAGTGGCCTGGCTCTTGCAACAAAGACGCTGTCCAACCGAGTGTTTCCTCCTGTGATTGGCACGCGCTCGCCTCAGGGCGCGGCCAGGAGCACGCAGCAGCCGTCATGGGACTGCCGCAGCACATGGAGTCACAATAGGTGTGGCTCTCGCAACAAACAAACGTTCTGAGCTTCTTGTGTGATGTGCAGGCGCTTGCTTCCGGGCGCGGCCAGGAGCATGCCGCGGCGGTCACGGGGCTGCTGCAGCACGCGGAGGCGGTGCGCGCCAAGAAGGCGTCGGAGGAGGCGGCGGCGGCGCAGGCGGCGGCCGCCGGGCAGGTGCCGCCGCAGCGGTGACGCAGCGGCAGCGGCCACGAGGTCGCCCGCCAGTAAGGCTCCCAGTGGCGCAGGCGGCGGCCGCCGGGCAGGCGCCGCTGCTGCGGTGATGCTGGCGTCCAGAGGGCACGGAGCGACCCGGGACGGGCCCCCTGCCGACGAAGCTATAGGGTGGGCTTGAGCAGCTAAGGTTTCCAGACGTAGCAGCTAGAGTGGCAGCGCCTGTTTGGCGCTTGGTCGTTGTTAGATGCTCGGCATGGTGCAGGGGACAGACAGACGGCAGCACTGGGGCTTGACAGGCAGCAGGAAGGCAGTCGTCGTTCTATCAAAATTGGATCAACGCCTCAGTCGAATCAGCAGGCATGTTGATCCTAATAAAATTCGGCTTTAAATCAGCCGGGTTGATTTTCAACGCCTCTCTTGTTATCCAGCAAATTCAACGGCGGCAACGGGCACATAGCGGCATGCTGTTACACGCATGCTGCAAGTGCAAAGACAGCAACACGCTTTATCCTCTTCAAAAGACACTTCTTGCTTTAGGCCTCTGTGTCATAGCCACCTTCATCAGTGTGGGAACTCTCGTTGCGTGCGAGCCGTTAGCAAAGCCTAGAAACATACAGCGCGAAGAGCAGCAGGAATGCTGGCCAGTCGAAGCCGTGCCTCACATCAAGAGTCTCGATCATATGACGCAGGCCCCTGCTGGCGGTTCCAACGTCAGAAGCATGTGGCTCCCGCAGGTTTCAAGTTCCAATCCCGTTGCCCCTGCATGATCGTGCTGCCGCCGGCCGGGTTGTCGGCCCGCCGATGCAGGCCGACCGCTGCTGGGCGGCCTGCCCGCACCACGTTCCTAAATCGGCGACCACCAGCAGTCTTCCTCAGCACGCTCGCAGCCTGGAACGTCGGCTGGCAGCTTGGCGTAGCGACTCCGGCCGGAATGCCCAGCCGGCTTTTTGGCGGCACAGTCAGCCTTTGGAAAATCCTAGAAGCACCAGTGTTCTGCAGCCCCAAGCGTCAGCCCGTGAACGTGGAGTCTGACCGCGGCATGTCGGTGCCCGCATACAGCTCCAGCACGTGCTTGTTGAACGACTCCGCCACCTGCACGAAGGTGTCCGCGTGCCCCTTCGCCTGCGGGCCTGCGTTGCAGCAGCGGGTCCAAGATCGGATCTGTAGTTTCGTTTTGGGGAATGCAGGGAACCTGCAAACTGCCAAGCCAGGACTCTGCAGCAACATCCGCAGCCGCATGCGCCGCTGCAATGCGACACCCACGCCTCATCCATCATCAAAGCAGAAACAAGGCCTATCGGAGTCGATCATGAAGCCTGTGGACTGAAGCGGCCTGTACATGCATCAGACGCAGCATGTATGCATGCAGTGGGTCAATTCAGCAGCAGCATCGTGCGTTGGTTTCAGGCCCCAAACAAAACCAAGCTGAGATTGCGCACCAGACTCCCCCAGGCCCTGCAGGAAGGTGTCCCGTGACGGCAGCGTGTACATGCCCGCCTTGACGGCCGTCCGCACAACAAAGGTGTGGATGTGCGCCATCGTTCTGCAGGCAAAGGGACAGATCAATCCACAGCCATGAGATGCTGAGTTCACAGCGACGAAGCGGCAGCCGTCCCCATGGCAAAGGTGGGGATGTACGCCATCGTACGGCAGGCGGCATTGTTCATTCGGCTTGGGAAGGAGTCCAAAATCGCGAGGCTGTAGCCACGTCCACTCCCTACTTCCACCTGCAGCTCTGCTGCATTGAGTGCAGAGGTGTGGGCAGCGTGCACAGGCAGGTGCACCATATTGGAGGAGATGAAGTCAGGCGCATTTTGCAGATGCAGCGCTCACTTGTTGTATGCATCGTAGCAGGCGTTGTGCAGCGTCATCTTGGGGTCCTTGGCCAGGTTTGCCATAAGGACCTTGATGAAGTCGACGGCCGACACCAGCCGGTGCAGGTTCCTCGCTGTGCTGTTTTTGGTCGTCACCGTCTTTGCCTGCCGCGGCACAGGGCTCATAATTGGCTTCGTGGTATGCTTTGTGACTTGCTTCCCGACGGAGCCACGATCAGCAACCAGCCAAACGCACCTGTATGCAGTGCTCAACGACGTCGTTGAGCGTCGGCTGCTGGGCCTTTGCCTGCGCAATCGTCTCGACCTGCCGACAGCCACATGGAAGCTCGGTGTGTGGCTGTCGTCTGCGTTACTGGTAAGTAAGACAAGTGAGGGTCAGGCGATCTTCATCACAATGCATGACATCTTGTGTGTGTGGCAATCGAGCCTCACAGACCGCGCCCACCTTGCTGCCCATCTCCGTCTTTGCAAACTGGAAGAACATGCCTGCATCAAAGCTCAATTTAACCGTCAGAAACAGATGAGGTTGTCCTGTTGCGCCTCACAGATCACGGCGAAACGCCGTTCAGAGTCTTGCTATGACGGTCTCGAGGTTTGGGCTTTCCGACATGAAGCACCGACAAATGACCCGACCGATCGTGCAGCTGCCAAGAAACGAAGCGTTTCATGCATGATTGCAGGACGCATACGACAGGCAGATCGCACCGAGGCTGTCGAACACTGGCAAGATGAGGGACATCGCCTCACAGAAGACGCCTGTGTCCATCTTCGTATCTTGCTGCAGCTTCGTGAACGACTCTGTCAGCTGTGGCAGGAAAGGCTGCCCTGCAGCTTTTGCCTGCTCCATGGTAGCCATGGAGTGCAGCTAGTCGATCTGAACTGGTGTTCTGTGACCAATGACAAAGCAGCTTCCGGATGAAAGCTCGCTGGCAGAATCGGGCTAATTGCTGTGTAGACCAGTTGCACGCCGATACCACCTAGAATTTCAAACTTGACGTGCGAGAGAAAATTTTCACAGCATGCGGGCAACCCCACAACCCTGGGCTGACCAGGGCTGGTGGAGACTCGATGCCGACATGTCTTCACCTGATGAGCTGGGCGCATGCAAATTCGCCGATGCCGGGTATCGTGCACGTTCGGAACCAGTTGCCGCATTCCTGTCAAATATATGCAGGCAAAGTTCATCATCATGTCTGGACGCAATCAATTCGAAGAAGACGGGCCTGAGGATGCCGCTCCCATGTGGTGGGGAGCAGAAGTTTCACAGAAATCGGTGCCTTGGGTGCCGCCACCACTGGACGCCAGGCTGCACTTGAGCCAGGCAAGCACCTTTTGTCTTTTGTCTAAATTTGATAGCAACCGCTTGCGCAAACCACGCACAAGTCAACGCGTGCCTCCGAAAGGTTCGGCAAGTGTCGGAATGTGCGCACCGCCGAAAGCTCGAGGCTGGCGGCCGGCCAATTTCGATGCGTGACTTTGATGCAATTTCACGGCTTCTAATGAAACGGATCCATGCAGACATGCACGCACGCTCGTCAGCATGCATCTGAGGCGCTGCCGCCAAGGCGGCAGCCGTCAACGGAGTGTCACCGCCAGCTGCTAGCCCAATTGGCCTGCAGTTTCCCGATGCATTCTATCCTCAAACGCGGCTGAGCATGCCACACACGCTCGTAGGTAACCATGGGGCCCGGCGTGAAGGAGAATGCCCGGGCGTACCTGCGGATCAAGGTGCAGGACAGCCCCCCGCTGGTGATTGCGGCGCTGAAGGAGGGCCACTGCGAGAACGTGTCGCTGGACCTGGTCTTCGACGAATACTGCGAGCGCGTCTCCGCTCTGGCTGCCTTGCTGTGATCGGCGCTGCATGCATGCCCATTTTGTCGTTGGCACCTCCCATGGCCTCACCAGTGATGACTGACTGCCTGCCGGTGTCGGGCACACAGGTTCAGCGTCGAGGGCGACGCCACCCTGCACATCGCCGGTGAGCTTGCTGTTTACCAATTGTGCTGCGTATGCCGCATATCACACAGGTGCATGACACAGCCGCTGGCCGATCGCACGCCGACTTTATTGCGCATGAGGCATTGAGCATCGAGGAAGCAGGCTCCAAAACCCTAAATCTTGCGCAGGCTACCTGATGTACATGAACGACGAGGAGCCGGAATTTGGTGGCAGGCCAATGGGCGTGATGGGCGGCGAGGAGGAGGAGGAGAGCAGCGACGAGGAGCCCTACACACCCGAGGTGCGAATGCACTTATGCAAATCAAGTGATTCCCCATCAACTGATTTCAAAGGGAAGGAGGAGGAGGAGGAGAGCAGCGACGAGGAGCCGCACACGCCTGAGGCGCGCACGCAGTGGTTGATTCATCATTCATGCTTATCATTCATGCCCATCAAATGATTCCCACCATGTACCAATCAAACCAATCAAAGGTTGTGGAGGAGAGCAGCGACGATGAGCTCCTATACACCCGAGGAGCGCACGCACATGAATCTCACCTCACCAAGCAGGGAGATGCGGGACAGTGCGGAGTTGCAGCCTGCCAGGCAGTGTGCGGTTGCGGGGCGGTGTGTGGACATGGTGGTGGTTGAGGTATCAAAGCTGGTGCAGCGGGGGCTGGCAGTCCAATGAGGACCCCCCCTGATGGACATCTGATGCAGCAGCAGTAGGCTCTGCAGGGCGCGCGTTGGTAAACGCAGCGTCAACTGGTCTTCAGCCCACGCCCGGTCCTGTTTCCTCATGCCCTTCTCCTGGGGAAACACAATTTGAAATTCGAAACTCTAAACCCCTGCCCTACAGGAGGTGGCAGCGCTCAAGCGCATGATCCGGGGCGAGGGGCCGGAGGACTCGGATGACGAGGAGGAGTCGGATGAGGACGACGAGATGAGCGGCTCGGACGACGACGACCTGGTGAGTGATTCATCCTGTGAGATTTCTATGACTAGCAAACCTTTTGAGAATGATGTCGAGGAGGGATCGAATAAGGGGGGCAGCGATGAGATGAGAGGAGAGGAGCAACTCGGTCGACAACGACTGGTGAGAGGTTCCGAAAGTTATCCTGTGAAATGTTCAATCTCATAAGAACCTGCTGCACAACCGACGAGTTTTGCAGCCGAGCGTCCCGAGTTTGCACAGCCTGCAGGTCCTCTCTGCCTCACACAGAGATGATCTGCGAGAATGCAATCTCTGGATGTGCGCTGTCGTGCCTAGGTCTTTCCTTGATACAAGGGTACCGAATGCGAATGTTCTGGGCAGGGTGTGTTCACCAAGCCTGGCGTTCACCAAGTGTTGACGCCTCTGAAATTGAAACTCCATTTACATATGTACCAGGTGCCGCAGCTGGTGGACATGGAGGCGGAGGAGGGCGATACAGAAGACTCGGACGAGGACTCGGACGAGGACGAGTACGAGACCGGGGAGGACAGCGAGGACGAGTTTCCGGGGGCGACGGCGCACCGCAAGAGCACGGTGACTCGGCTGCACACCTGGCCATCTGAGAAACTGTGTGTGTTGAGGACAGCGGAGTGATAGCACGGCAGCCGCCTGCGTGCCTATCACAAGTGTAAGAGCAGGCATTGCGGCAGCAAGGCACAGCCACACAAGCAGGTGTTCTGCCGCAGCTGGACTCCTGGCCAAGGTTGCCGCACTCTCCGCAGGTGGTGATTGAGGAGATCCTGTCAGAAGCGCCGGAGCCGGTGGAGGCCGCCTCCAACAAGCGCAAGGCGGACGCCGCAGCCATGGAGAAGCCCGCCAGCAGCAAGAAGCAGCGGCAGCAGGAGCAGAAGGCGGCGGCGGCAGCGGAGGCGGCCGCCCAATCGGCGGCGGCGGCGCAGGCCGCGGCGGCCAAGGCGGAGGCGGCGGCCGCCCAGAAGCCGGCGCAGACGCCCAGCAAGGCGGTCAAGGCAGCGGAGAAGGCCGCCGCAAAGTCCGCTAGAAAAGCGGAGAAGGCGGTCGGGGCGACGTCCAGCAGCAGCGGCGCCAAGGGTGATGGCAGCGGCAAGGGTGCTGCTACCACGCCCGCCGCGAAGGCCGACAAGGCGCCGCCGAAGACGCCCGCCACAGAAAAGGCGGCGGCCAAGACGCCCTCGGGGGACAAGGCGGCAGCAAAGACGCCGGCGGCCGACAAGTCGGCGGCCAAGCAGCAGAGGGCAGCATCGCAGCAGGCGACGCCCAGCACACCGGCAGACACCCTGCTCAACGGTGTGTGCAGCACGATGCAATGGAGCGTCACACTCTGGATCGTTCTTGACGCATGCTGCAGTAGCTGAGTGCAAACGCATCGAGTTGCCCGTGGCAGACGATGCTGTGTGCTGCCAGGGACTGCAACGTCTGCGCCTGTCGCCTGACGCTTGTCACCTTGCCACGCAGCTGCTAAAGACACCTGACAAGCATCTCGTAGACATTTTCGAACTCCGTGCGTTGTGAAACGCAGGCGCGTCGCCGAACAGCGGCAAGAAGGGCGTGCGCAAGTTCCCCAACGGCCTGGAGATCTCGGACGTGGCAATGGGGCAGCCTGATGGCAAGGTCGCCAAGGCCGGCAAGCGGGTGAGGCTCACAGCTTCCTCATCCGTCCTGCCGCCTTGCTGCTTGTACAGTTGCAGTGTTGCTGACAGCTGTCAACGGCCGCTACTGTAGCCACATGTGTACATGCCCAGCAGTGTCCAGCCGGCAAGACCATTTCTTCGGATGCGAAACTTGTCTAACGCCATGCCAGCTGCGCATTGCTTGCTGTCCCCGCTGGATCGTGGAGGAACACAATCAAATGTGTGCGAATGTTGCCGCCCGCAGGTGAAGATGCGGTACATCGGGCGCCTGGCCTCCAATGGCAAGATCTTCGACCAGACCAGGGGCAACAAGACCTTCGCTTTCCGCCTGGGTGCGCAACATCTCTGCTGTGAGCATGCTGAGGTGGGGGCGCGACACAGTCCTGCAGCCGCTAGGGTTGCAACACCCGGGACGTTGGCGCTGCATTGCCTTGAGTATATGGGATTTCGAGGTGTTTGTCAGGTGACGACAACTTCAGCAATTGCTGATGTGTGCAGGTGTGGGCGAGGTGATTTCCGGCTGGGACAAGGGCATCGAGGGCATGCGGGTCGGCGACAAGCGGAAACTCACCATCCCGCCGTCAATGGTGCGCCAGCATCGCCGCTGTGCTATCGCTTACTTTGCAATGGTAGTGAGGTGTCGTTGTTCCTGGCAGGCTTTGAATGCGCATTGGCAGCATCGGCACGTGCTGGTGTCGTGGCCACACATTGTTTCTCAGATGATTTGGCACGTCTGTTTACCGCAGGGCTACGGCTCCAGCGGCGCGCCGCCCGACATCCCGGGCAACGCCACACTGGTGCGCATCTGCTCCCACACTCATGTTGTGTGTTGTGGAGACAAGAACGCACGCTTGCCTTCAAACCCCTCGTAGGGTTGCTGCATTGACATGGTGCCTCTGTGGCAGAAATCCGGTGCCAAGCAGCCATCGTGTCTGCATACGCAGGTCTTCGATGTGGAGCTCGTAAACGTGATGTGAGGTGCACCAGAGAGAGCGGGTTCATGTGGGTGTCAGCTAGCTTGGACGAAGCGTCCATACGACTCTCAAAGGATGTCAGAGAAACACAGAAGCAAGCATGAGTCGAGAAGATACCGTCTGCCTACGCAAGACACGTCGTTTGATCAGGCCTTGCACGTTGGCAGTTCCACTTCAGGCAGGCAACACGTTTGATTCCTATCCTATCAAGAGATGTAAACCCGCCCACTTTCGACGGCGTGACAGAAACCATCTGCTGATTCTAACTAGGCCTTCCGCAACCTCCTCACAATGCCAACCCGCGCATTGACCCCATGTTGTTCCTCTCGGCAAAGCGCGACATCCTCATGCAAATATGCCTCCTCCGGACGTCGCCGTCCTGATGATTTGTAGCAGCGCTGCACCACAGCGACACGTTCTGTCAGCTTGCTGTGGTGCGACGCATCGCAAGTTTCAAACTACAAGCGGCAAGGTTCCAGGACGGCCAGACGTGCAGAGCGCATGCAAAATGGTGCGCACGTTCATGCCCGCTGAGCTGCCTTCATCGCACCTGAGCCGACGACCACAAAGAGGAAGAAACCCAGCAGGATTGGTCCCACGCCTAGCTTCTCTGCTTTCTGCGACATGAAGTCATCATGCATGTCAAGTGGCGGACATGGGTCCAGGTGAATGTGCCTTGCGTGTTTTCGGCAGTGATGTCGGGTCGCCGACAACTACTTTAGCGGCGCGGACATGACTCTCTGCAATGACAGTGGCGCAGCGGTTTCGGCTGCCGCTGCAAGATACTGGCAACGTTTCGTTGTCAAGTACCTTGGTGAGTTCCACCTTCCCCCGCTTGAGGATGTTGCCATGGTATCGCTCGCTCTTGGCGTTCGCCACACGCTTGGAGACCACCTGCATTGACAAGGTTGAGCTCGGGATCCAGATCGGCGATATGCCGGTACTCACTAAACAGCACGCTGGCAACATGTGTTGTATGCTAGCAGTATGTGCAAAACAGCCATACCATTCCGGCTGAAGCTGGAGCACGCGGGCAGCAAGTCAAGCGTCCTAGGACTACCGAACTGATGTAATCAGAAACTGGTGCAACACACCGAGAGCAGCTTGTGGCGACTGGCAGCAACTGATGGGCCGTTGCTTGAGGCTATAGATACAGTTTTGGTAGCTTTCGGGCAGACTTGGACAGGCTTGGACAGACTTCGACAACTGGCGCGGCCAATCACAGCGCGAGTCACGTACAGATGGGACAGTCATGTTTCGCTGAAACGCTCCGACATGAATCCCCGTCTGATCAGCTCGCCTTCGACCTTGCATTGCGATCAGCTGGTGCATTTGTGTTCCACTCTGATCGCTGCGGTAAAATCGACAGCGCCAAGATGAGCAGGGCTCTGCTCCGATTGTTGCCGCGCCTCGCCAGCAGCAGCGCTGTCGCAGGCCCGGAACTCCTCGCCGCTCAGTCGGTGCTGGGTCGCGGTCGCGGAGCCGCGGCTGGGCGCTGCTTTGCCAGCGATGCGGATCTCATGAAGACGCCGCTGTACGACCTGCATGTCGAGCACGGCGGTGCGATGCTGTTGCCCTCTGCGTTCCTGCCGATCCACTAAAAACACATACATGAGCGATCGCCACCATCGCCAATGCCGCAAAGGTCGCGTTCCTGACTGCGTTCATGTTAGCAGCTGCACGGCATGCAGCTGTGGGCGATCAGTTTGTAACACCAGTCATGCGGGCTGCGCCGTAGGCAAGATGGTACCCTTTGCCGGATGGTCGATGCCGATCCAATACAAGGACTCCATAATGGATGCCACGAAGCACTGCCGAGAGCACGCGTCGCTGTTCGACGTGTCCCACATGTGCGGCGTCACACTGAAGGTGCGGCTTGCACCTGTGCCAATTGGATTTAGCACCTGTGCCTTCTTGCATGTTGCGTACGCCTCACAGCCGCTTTCTGCAGCAACCTTCTCTCACGTCTGATATGCTCTGATCCAATGCCAGGCGTCGTTCAGCTTCGCAAATCCTGAAGGGCGACGCTGGCATTCCCTTGAATGCCTTCATGTTGCGCATGCAAACCCGTGCCGTGGCATCTTGCCTTGACATCTTGCGCAACCAGCAGGGCAAGGACGCAGTGCCCTTCCTGGAGCAGCTGGTGGTGGGCGACATTGCGGGCATCCCTAATGGCGCCGGCTCCCTCAGCATGTTCACCAATGAGCATGGCGGCATCATCGACGACACTGTGGTCACCAAGGTAGGTACAGGTGACATGGTGATGGTGAATCCATTGATAGGCTTGAAGGTGGGATTGCAATGCCACAAAGCCGTATGCATACTGCAGTTCGCATTCACATAGTGCTTGTGGCTCCTCCTGCTGCACGACGAGAAGCACGGGATGGCGAAAATGAATTTGTGGACCGTGCCGCTCGATAGTCTCTGAGTCTTTCCTGCGGTGCACAGGTCGCGGATGACGAGATCTACCTGGTGGTGAACGCTGGCTGCCGAGAGAAGGACATCAACCACCTGAAGAAGCACCTCGACGCCTACAGCGTGCGTGCCGGCCATTTGCCTTAGGCGGGCAGCGGGACTAGCAGCTGGGCTGGCAGCTGACCCTGGCAAAGCAGTCATCATCACCATGCTGTGTCCTCATTTGCATCCTCACAAGCGCAAGCAGCAGCTGGTCCAAGGCGGCCTAGCTTATCGCATTCGCGAAAGCTGAGGATCTGCGACAGATCTGCTCCTGCGCCTCTGCCGCATGCTCTGCTGCTGAGCGCCGCTGGGAAAGGTCAGCGATCCGATGCGCCGCACGTGGCGTCGCATGTGGCGGTTGTGCTCAGGGCTCGGCGGGAGGCATCTGCCCGAGGATGGCATCTGCAAACTGAGACCGGACAACTGATGCGCTGAGTCGGGCTCCTTCTCGAAGGCAACAAGCTGCGTGTGGCACTCAAGCGCAGGGCCTGGCGCAATGCATCAGGAGGGTTCCACAAACTCATGCGTTGCATGTGCCGCTTGTGCGCAGGGCCAGGTGGAGCTGATCATCCACGACGATCGCGCGCTGCTGGCGCTGCAAGGGCCCTCCGCGGTCAAGGTGAGATAAGGAGGGAGAAAGATAAGGAGGGAGAAAGGGAGAAAGAATCAGGCAGAAAACTAATAGGAGAGAAAGTAATGGCAGAATGTCAGAGAACCCCGCACTGGTTGCATGCATCGCATTGCAACGGCAGGCGCTGCTGGCGCTGCAGGGCTCGTCCGCGGGTGAATGTGCGGAGAAGGTGAGGAGAAAAGGGACACACTACAATGGTTGCATGCGTTGCACACAGGTGCTGCAGCCGCTGGTGGACCTGGACTTTTCGGGGGTGTACTTCAGCGAGTTCCACAAGCTGGCCATCAAGGGCATCCCCTGCTACCTGACGCGTACCGGGTGAGCAGCTCTTGCGACAAGCGCGTAGCAAGTTTGGCGATCTTTAGTGGCCAACCGTTCAACAACGGCAAAGCAAGGCGGTGCGCCCCATGGCTCGATGGGGGCTGCGCTATTGACTGATGTGGTGGGCGCAGAAGGATCGGGAGAGAAGCCTGTCATCGCTGCCCTGAGTGACAAAGCAGCAGTCTGCGGGAAAAGAAGGGCCCCCTCAAACGACGAGATGCTGCCACGCAAGCACAAATCATGTGCCACGCAGGTACACCGGCGAGGACGGCTTTGAGCTGTCGGTGCCAGGCGAGAAGGCGCTGGAGCTGACTCAGGAGCTCATCAAGAGCGAGGAGGTGCGTTGCACAGCTGCGACGGCATAGCTCTGCTGCTGTGGCCAGGTCACTGAGGCCCCTCGAGCATGATCTGCTTGTGAGCTGCAAATGTGTGGCCTGTGCTGTCGGGGCTCCAGCAAAAGGCTCTGTCAACCGGCTGGAATTCACCAGTCACTAGTGTCATTGCCACAGGTGCGGCTGTGCGGGCTGGGCGCACGTGACTCGCTTCGGCTGGAGGCCGGCCTGTGCCTCTACGGTATGTCTCGCTGGCTTCTCCAGAACACCATTAGCTGTGTGTCGCATGGTGTAAGGGCTCGTCCCTGTGCTGTATGTGGATGGAACAACCCCGCGCGCGGCAATACCATGACACACAAGGCTTCTGGGGCGCTGTGATGCGCGGCGCCGCAGCTGCGGCGCGGACGTGACGGCAATGTGTCGCAAGCAGCTCAGTGGACCACCCTGCTCGATGCGCGCAGGCAATGACCTGACAGATGACATCACGCCGGTGGAGGCGGGGCTCAAGTGGGCCATCGGCAAGAACCGGCGGGAGAAGTGCGACTTCCTGGGCGGCGAGGTGCGTGTTGTAGGGTCGTCTTTAGGGTTTCGACAAGGCGCCTGAGCACTGAAGCAGTGATGCACGGCCTGTTTCAAGTGTGGGTGTGGTGCACCTCAGCAAACAGCATGACATCGCCATTCAATTGTATGATATGAATGCTTTCGCATCGATTGAAATGCACTCATCTATGCTGCAGGTCATCAAGCGGCAGCTGGAGGAGGGAGGGCATGGAGCGCCGCCCAAGCAGTGCAATACATCATTGTCGCATGTCGTACTCTGATGTTCCAAGCGCAAGTGTTCCTACTGCAGGTCATCAAGCGGCAGCTGGAGGAGGGCGTGGAGCGCCGCCGCATCGGCCTTGTCTCCAAGGGCGCCCCCGCCCGCCAGCACAGCGACATCCTCACCGAGGACGGCGAGAAGGTGCTTGTTCTGCCATATATGACTCGATTAGGAGTTGCACAGTTCAGGGGTGGATGGCCATTCAGCGGAGAATCTTCTGACATGCGCCGCCAACTAATGCAGTCGAGCTTGCCTTTTTGGCCACCATCTGCGGGAGCTTGGACGGCAGAGGGCCGCCAGGCTCAGCCGAATCTGGGCTGAATCGTCCCAGCGCCCCGCAGCATGGCAGCCTGGGCACCCCATCAGGGCACTGCACAATACGAATGGGCAGGAGGCGCCATCCTGAAACCCTGAAAACACGACATGCAGGTCGGCGAGATCTCCAGCGGTGCCTTCAGCCCGTGCCTGAAGAAGAACATCGCCATGGGCTATGTGAAGAAGGGCCACGGCAAGGTCGGCACCAAGCTCAAGGTGAGCACTGCCTGTGCTGTGGATACGATGGTGGGTATGCCATGCAATGCAGTCCTGACATTTCCCCTGCTGGTGCCCGCCAGTGTGTCTGCAAGTTCGTTTACCTGTCCGTTCAATCCCCGCTGAGCGGTGCAGTTCTCGGCGCCAGGTGGTGGTGCGCGGCAAGGAAAATGAGGCGGAGGCAACCAAGATGCCCTTCGTCCCCAACACCTACTACCGCAAGTCCAAGGACAGCAAGCAGTAATTACCTGTTTGAACATCGCAACTGTGCAGCAAGTCCGGTGCCCGGCGAGGGTGTCCTTGGGAGCTGACGACATTTTCAGAGCTACCTCTAGGGACGCATGTCCAGTTTGAGGTGTTTTTGTACTGTGTGTACTGTCCCGTGCCGAGCACTGCAATTTTGCTGTGCGAGTCTGCGAGACGGAGACATTCATTGAGATACCTATCGATTCATGTCTTTGAAAACATACCTAGATGCTACCTACAAAGCCGCTGCTTCAGTTCTGCGTCCTCTTTCTCTTCTCTGCGCCTGCCTTGTCTGCAGCACGTCTCCTATTGCTGGCCGCTGGTATCACGGATGCATCCAACCCCCGAAAACTGCTATGCGGCTTCAGCTTTGGCGGCGCTTTTGCCGCCAGCTGAATGCGGTGCAAGCGCGGCGGATCACCTCCTTCACCTTTCACCGGCAGGTGCAGCAGCGCTGCGGTGCGCTGCAGCTTGAAGCGGGCCGGACCCGCAGACCCCGGGTTGATGAAACGCATTCTTCCCTCGTGCGCCTCGCCGTACACATGGCTGTGGCCGAATACCACTAGGTCCGGCTTGTGCTCAGCCATCAGCGCTCTTGCGGCAGCGGCCACTGCATGAAGAAAATCCACATGCCTGAGCTGTGAGCAGGTGAGGATGACAGATACATATGCACATTCACAAAACGTTAGCGGCAATACCGCACTTCAGCGGCTTGACCTTTGGGAGGCATGCCGACGATGTGTGTCATCAGAATGCGCCAGCCATTGAGTGCCAGCAGCTGCACTTCTAGCAGCTCCTCCAGAGTAGCAGTGACATCAACGTTGCCCCTGCAAACGCGGCGCGCATGAATTGTGCGGGGAACCGCTGTAAAATATCAAGCAGCTATTTGCGCATTGGTACGAGGGTCAATACGCTGCACCAGCTCACCTGACTGCCGTGACGGGGGCAATCTTCCGCAGCTCTGCCAGAACCTCTTCGACAAGGAGCAGCGGCTTCAGCATGAAATCCGCGGAGCGCCAGCAGATGTACGAGCTCAGGCTGGCTTCAGTCGATGCAGTACTTAGTGCAGCGGCACCTTCATGTGAACCGTGGTGGCCCACATCGCCAGCATGCAGGATCAGCGACACGCCGCGCAGCTCGTCAGCAAGCGCAGGGTCGTAGACACCGTGCGTGTCGGACACTAGCCCCACAACCAAAGTGTCATCGCCAGCATCCTCTACACGACAAGCTGCACTGGTCATGAGTCACCTGTGGAGAAATGGCAGTCACTCAGACCCCACAAGGTGCTCTGCAACCATGCATGAAGTCGATGAATCGCAGTCATGCCAGGCACGCTGCGCGGCAAACACTGAGGGCCTTGATGACACAACAGCGCTCCACGACAATACCCTCCGCACCATTCGTTGCATTCAAGCTGGCAGATGCGTGTGTTGCCGCAATGGTCGCTTGCAAAGGATCTTGTCTCAATCTTGCAGTGCTGCGCGGCGTCAATGCCAGTTGGGGCCTGCCGGCAAGGTATGCAGCAGGAACAGTTGAAGCGTCTTTGGCATGATGCCGTGCCACTGGAAACGTTCTGTGAGCCTGTTTGCGGGCTAGGCAAATTGTGAAGGAGGTTGCTCACACATCTTGATCACTGCAACCCGCTTCAGCAAACGCGCGAAATTGCCGTTGTGCAGACATCGCAAATCTGTTCTCAAACGCGTCACGATGCTGACGCACGGAGTTTTCACGCACAGCTTGACTGCACCTGCCCATCGATACACGTGCGCAGCTTCCCAGCAAACTTTCAGGTCGCGTGCCCAAGCTCACGCCGCGCAGGCGTTTGATAATCATGCATCACAGCCTCTGGATTCCGAGCTGACGGGGATCGACACACCCGGCAGCAGCAGGCGCGATCACGGGCGAAATGGCGTGCATGACCATGCATGCAATGATTGCTTGCGCCAGGGTCCATGCATGAGGTGCACCAGAACGACGTTGGCATTCAATGTTCGCTGGTAGGACCTCCGAATGGCATGACCGAGACCATGTTCGTCCGGCAGGCGGGCACTGCTCGCGGCGGGTGCCGCACTGCTGGCGACGCTGCCGCAGCCAACTCATGCAGCAGATATCCCACCGCCTCCGAAAGTGGGATCCTGCGCGGACTGCATAGGTGAGGATTGCCTGCTGTCGCCCTGCAACTCCGCCTGCTTGTGGCGGCCACCCCGTCGCGTCATGCATCCGCTGAAACGGACGAATCGTCACATGGCGCAGGTGAGGTGGAGACGACACTCAACGTGTGCAGCGAGAGCAGCGTTTCCTGCGTCAGCACGCAGAACGACGACGAGGCACATTTCCTGCCGCCGTGGTCCTATGACGGGACCCGGGAGGCTGCCGTACTGCGCCTGATCAGCGTCGCCACAGGTGCCGCAAAAACCTAAATCCTACAGCTCAACAGCTTCGGCAACCAGGCGGCAGCGCTGTGTTGCTGTGGTCTGTGCTTTGCATTTGGCTTCATCAGGCTGTCAGTGACGCGGCATGTAAGCAGATGCTTCTTGCCCTCTTTCCAGAATGGTCATGAGAAGGGTTTTCCGTGTGTTCCAGGCGGTGAATATGATCCGGGCATGTCAAACGAGCCGCTGGGCATCAGCAGGTCATCAGCGGCTTCGTATGTCCTGGGCGGCATTGCAAATGTCATCCAGGGTGGGTCCGCTGCCACATAGTAAACTTCACATTGTCACTGTGATGCATGGTCTCCTCACCGCCAGCCAGCCCTCACTGGCTCAGCCCCACGCATTTGACTGATCAGCCTTGGGCTGCTGCAGGGAAGCCGCTGCCCAAGCAGCCAGAGCGAGCCAAAGGCAGCGCCGTGCTGCCTTTCGACGGCGTGCTCGCCGACCGGCACACTACAGAGGTACAGTGATTTAGGTGATCATCCCTGAGAGGTCAGGCTGGGTTGCGTGAGTGAGCCTCTTCCAGTTCTCAAGACAGGACTGGCGCTGCTGCAGCCCTGCTGCTGAACGGTGTGGTGGACGTCAGGATACCAACTTGTGCGACCGACATCCGTCTAGGGGTTTGATCCTGATCAAATATGATTACGAATGCAGGAGGGTGCGGAGTATGTGCGCCTGGTGTTTGGCACCGCCGCCGGCGCCGCAACAGAGGTGGATGACCCATCCGCCGTCGTCGACGCCGAGTACCTGTTCCTGGCAGGTGAGGCCAGGTTTCTCGGTTTTGGGGATGCTCGGGGCAGGACATTCACCTTTGCTCTGTGGCAGCTGAATTGCAACCTCGGCGCTAGGAACGAGAGGCGCAGAGGTCACCGTGCTACCTGCAGCGATCAGCTGGTTGTGATCGGATTTTGGGCTTCCGGCTGAATCTGAGCTGTGCTATGGCAGATGACAACATCGTGGTGCTGCGCGCGGCGTCGCGGGCAGAGCCGCCGGCTGGGCAGGGAAATCTGTCCCTGTCCTTCAGCAAGGGCTTCGTCTTCGACAGCAACATCGCCGGCCGCAGCCTCGAGCGCCTGCGCAAGGCATGATCCTCATGTTTGCATTGCTTTGCCAAGCTCTGGGTGCATGGCGCTTTGCCGACACCGAGCATGAGCACAGCCCTTGCCGAAACCTGGTCCACTAAATGTCCTGGTTCCACGCCATCTTTGCATTCTCTGTGGGTGCACATCGGTGTGTGGTGCAGAGCACGGGCTTGCACGATATCAAATCCGTGTGCCACAGGCCCTGAGGTGGGAGGTCGTGCCAGTCATCACCGATTTCGACCCGCGGTTCAACGGCAAGAAGCCGCTCTGGTTCGAGAAGCTGTACGCGCCGTTCCTGCGCGGCGGCTTTGGCTCGGACCAGCAGGCAGACGACCAGTCGGAGCAGCCGCTGGTGGACGGCCGGCGGGTTTGATTTCTGAGATTTGGCGTGTTGACATTCAGAGAAGATATTGAAACGGCGCGCCTGCTGCAGCTTGCAGCGTCCACGCAGCCCGACCGGGACCGCTGATGTCGAGCAAGCCGGCTGTCGCACGCCGCAGCACTTTTGTTGAGAGCGAGTCGCATAAGAGCGCAGAGTTTGTCGAGAGAAGCCAAGTGACGACTAGCAAGTTTCAGAGGGCGTGTCCTTGATAAGGCCGACCGTAGATGCAGGAGGATGCCGAGTTATTTGCTGGTAAAATCGGCGGCTCCCGAAGAATGAGCTCTCGGAAGACTTTTGACTTGCATACCCATGTGTGCCCGGTCAGCAGCCGGCATTGCAGTGTTGCCGCTGCTTGCTCTTGCTCCAGTAACTCGTTTTATCCGATTGCTGGTCGATTCCAAGCAGCGTGCAGCTTACAAGGCCTTCGTGACGAAGTTTGCAGTCGCGACGGTGACAAGGTTCAACAGCCAGTCGCGTCTCTGTTGCCTTGAGCTAGACCAGAGGGCATGCATTGATGCAGCGTGACGGTCGTAGACAGAAGGCACCCCACGGACCGCAGTGGGTCGACGGTGGCGAGCTGCAGCCGGATGGAACGGTTCGGCACCAAGCCTGCGTCGTGCTGGGACAGCGTTTCGTCGTGGGTGCGTCCTGATGCTGCAGATTCGTCTCCTTTATACGTTTATTGTGATGAGTATGCACGTCACGACGAGCTCTGGCAAGTCTGTGGTGAGTTCCTCACTTTCGAGCAGCAGTCACAGCGGCGCAAACGGCAGGCGCCTGGAGGCTTACAGAGATGTTCCAAGAGATGAGATGTTTGCATTCCACGGAAGGGAATGATCTGCAATGCAAAATCTTCTAGAGACTTCTTGTTCTGCTGGTCCACAGACAGTAGGTGGGATCCCGCAGCAGAACTCTTGCCCTCAAGATGTGTCATCTGACCATTACCTGTCTTCAAGCCACGCATCCTATGCTGCAGGCGACACGGTGCACCTGCAGCCGGCAGAAGAGGACCTGCCGCTGTACATTGCCGAGCTGCTGGGACTGTCAGAAGATGCGCGCGGCATGCGGGCACATGTCCGGTGCGCTTATTTCGATACACTGTCCCATCACGAGCATTCAGAGGTCTCTCTGCCAGAGTCCTGCACACATTCATGTCCTGAGCCGGCAGTCTCAACATATAGATGGCTGTGCACACCATCAAGTGCCGCGTGCACAATGTACCTGCAGACGCCTGTCCCCGTACTTGCAGAGACATCGTGTTATGTTGCCTGCAAAGCCCAAGTGGATGCGAAGCCTGCGGCAGTATGGAAGGAGAGGGGTGTCAATGCACATGTCGGTTATCAGGGTTGGTGCCGCATACAGGTGGTACTACCGCCCGCAGGAGCTTCCAGAGGGCCTGACGGCAGAGGGGCGCGAGGTGTTCCGCAGCGACGAGCGCAGCACCCACCCCCTGAACAGCGGTGCGCATCCAATAGACACTTCACAGGCAGCTCCCAACAGCAGGCCATAAACAACTTTCCACCCTCTGTGATAGGAGAGTGCAACATGCCACGTCACATGGCTTGTGCTGGAACTGTCGAGCCTGGGGTGTTGGAAGCCTATGTGCCGGCAGCTGGAAGCCTATGTGCCGGCAGCTGGAAGCCCATGTGCCGGCAGCTGGAAGTTGCCCAACCACAACCTGCAGCAGTGCATTCGTGCAGTGGCGGGCAGGGCGGAGGTGCTGTCGCCGAGTGAGTACTGGCTGCGCGCTGCCGCAGGCGGCGACCCCGCACAGGCACGGCTCTGGCGCCGTCATGCTGATTCTGTCGTCGGTGACTGCTTCTGGCGGTACCACCGCTTCATTGATTTCCTGATTCACGCCCTCAAACCTTTTTTCTCAGCTGCTGAGGAGTTCGATGCGCAGCAGGCGTGGCTGTGCTACCGCGCCTACGACGCCGAGACGCGCGCCGTGCGGCTTTTGGAGACCCCGCTGCAGCCTGCGCGCTCCTGGTGAGCATTTTGCCTGCATGTGTGAAAGACGAGGTCTTGTTGACCATCTTGACACGCACGAACTTCGGGCCTGTCACCGCCTTGCTGCCGTGTGAGCCCCGCCCAGTCCGCCACTTCTCGCATGGTGCTCGAGGTTCCAGAAGACATGAAGCATCGTTGTGTTGTCTGACTGAGAGACAAGGTCTTGTTACGGGCATGCTGCAGGCCAGCTGCTGGCCGAGCGGCATCTCCTCAGCCCAAGCAGCAGTCTACTGGCGGACAGGCTGGCACAAAGCGGTCGGCGCCACAGAGCGACTTCGCCCAGGCACGCCTGATCCCGTTGTGTGCACCCGCTTGCCTGCTGGTGATCTTGAGGGTGCGTGCAACGGTTCATGTTTTTCCTGTCACTTCACACGGCCATGGCAGGGTGACCTGAACTTTGGGCTGCAGGCGGGTGCATGGCTGACTACCGATAATCAAACTGCTCACCCCGACCACCTACATTCTGCTTTAGCAGTGCTGAAACTGAACTGATGTGGGTCTTGTTGCGGCAGGATTCTGAGAGGGACCTGGACTTTGGACTTGCACTGGACGCGCGAACTTCCAATCAGCAAGCAGTTGACTCCAACAGACACTGTTCTGACACCGACATCTCTTCACCCCAGGATTCGGAGGGGGACCTGGACTTTGGGCTGGCGCTGGACGCGCGGCCGACGACCGTCGTGGGCGGCAAGGTCATGCAGCGCGGCGGTCCCGATACCGCGGGTGCGATTGATTTTCTGAGTTTTTGAAGGTTACAAGACCCCGTGGCCTTGTCAGGGGTTGCAAAATTTGTGTGCTGCATCGCACCTGCTGGTGCGAAGGCATGCAGCATTCGACGTGAGCTGGACACCCTGGGTGTGACGCACGTGCTTTGCGTCCTGGCAGCTCCCGCCAAGGGCCAGTCAGCCGGCCTCCGCACTATGAAACAGCAGCATTATGCAGCCTCACGCTTGCCGGCATGTACATGTACTGGCTCGCGAACTGTCGCCTGGCCGACACGAGGGCTTCCTTGCCAAGCTGTACGTGCGTGAAGTTCCCATGCAATTGTAGCATGACGCAGAAGCAGCACTGCTGGTGGATTTTTGTGCAATCAGCACGCGCATAGCGCTCAGCTTGGTGAAGTTGAACAATGCCCTTGCTTTTATGAATCTCCCCTTTGAAGCGCAGGCGCTTGTTCTGGAGGGGGCTGTCAACAGCACGTCGCGCCCCCAAAGTGCTTATCTTGCATTCCTGTGTTGAAAGCATCCTAGCTTTCCTCCCTCAAAACATGTTCTGCAACTTTGCCGATGCCGGTGGTCATCGGCACCGTAGATATGCAGACTTCCAAAGCGCGTTCTCCGTTCATCTGTTTCGTGCTGTTTCTTCTGCAGAGTGGCTGGCTGTGGCGGTCTTCAGCGTCAGGTTCCCGCCGGAGCCTCTCTGCCGTTCTGCTCTTCGTCGACTCCTATTTTCATTCCTCCATGTTTCAGTCTTCTATGTCTCCTACTCTGCAGCGTCGGAGGCTGTCATCGACAGCGAGGCGGAGGTTCCCAGCAACCTGGCTGTATCCTCTACCACATCTCTCTGTTTCGTTTCTATCTCTGTTTCTCATCTCGCACGGTTTCTGCCTCTGCAGCGTCGCTGGCGGAGGCGGTGATCGGCATCGAGGCGGAGGTCCCCGGCAGCCTGGCCTCGCGCCAGTGGCTCGGCGACCGCGGCGCTTGGCGCGCCCGCGCCGCCGCCGCCCGCACCGTCCGCGACCTGGCGGACTGCCTCGCAGACCTGGAGGCGGGCCTCGGGCTGACCTATCCTGCTAACACGGAGCTCGCCGACAGGTGCAGTCCTGGCCCAATCCGTGCCGTCATTTGAGACCGAAAAATCTGCACCGTCCGCGACCTGGCAGACTGCCTCGCGGAGCTGGAGGCGCGACTCGGGCTGACATGCCCCACAGAGCTTGCCGACAGGTGTGTTTCTTTAGTGGTTTTGTATCGCTGCTCACTTTTCAGGACCGCATCGCCTCGCGGAGCTGGAGGCGGGAATCGGGCTGACGTACCCTCTGGGCACAGCTCTCGCAGACAGGTGCGGCTTTTGTCCTGTTCTGCCATCTTTGATCGATTGTGTACCCGCAGCGTCTGCAAGCTGGCAGCTGGCGCAGCTGGAGGGGCTGGGGCTGCCATGTTTTGCCAGCACGGAGCTTGCCAGCAGGTGACGTCACAATGCATGCGTCCCAGCTGTGCAAGCTGCCAAATGTGAATCCCTGACACAGGAAGCGCATCAACAGACCGCCCACGGACCAGCTGGACAAACGGAGTGCACTGGTGAATGGAAAAGTGGCCTGCTTTGCCTCTGCACCGTTCGGAACCCTTGTTTCGTGACCCTTTGCAGCGGGACGTGCACGGCGTGGCGTGCGCGCATGCGCAGCCTGCACACCTACCCGACGCTTGCATCGGCGCTGACCGCCTTCACCAAGAGCGCTCGCGCCGCCATCGCGCAGCAGGCAAGTCGCCTTTCACGTTTTCCTCTCCTTCCTCATGTGCCCTTCCTGGCTTGGTTCCCAGCATCAACGTTTCATATTGCAGCCGTGCAGTTGTCAGCATGCCAGCATAGTGGCCCATCGATCGACTTTTGCAGACATTATTGTTTCGCCGGCTGTGCAGCCCGCGGATGCTGCAGATGCGGCTGCCGCCGCCGTCGCCGCCGGGGTGCTGCCGCCTGCCGCCAAGCGGCAGCGTGGCAGCGCATCTGCACGCAAGCCGCCCGACGGCGGCCGGCGCAGCGCCAGCCCCCCGTCGTCGGCCGTCCAGAGTCCTGCGACGGCACGGCCGGCGTCTGGTGGCCGCAGCGGGGGCGCGGCTGCGGGCGGTCGCGGGAGCGGCGGCGCAGCTGGCGGCCGACGCGGCACTGTAGACAAGGACAGCCAGCCGCATGGCAGGTCGGGTTGCCTTTCATGCCTGGCATCTTGGTCGCGTGGCTGCAAAGGTTGGCAAATCAGCATGTCCCTGTGCTGATGGGGGCGGCGGCGAGGGAGCGCGTTCGCCTGACAGTTGGCGTCACCTGGTGCCAGCTGTCAGGCTGTTGTGTGGATCCCTCACTGTCGTCGGCTGAGGAAAAGTATTGCCGCACGATTACGTCTCGATCAAGGATTGGCCACGCCTTCATAATTGAGTCATGAAAGGGTGTTGGCCGCGCGAGCAACACAGCATGGGCAGGCGGCGCCACGAGGCATATATCATCTTTTCAACTTGAAAGTCACAAAACACAACCCCCATCTTCGTCCCAGGTGATCACGGGAACAGTACAGCAAGGCGCAGGCCGCGCTGGCGGGCATTGCGTGCTTCATGCTGAAAGCAAGGAAATGATTGCGTTCACTTGATTCTATTCATATGACGGCAGAACTCCTCAAGTCGTTGCAGGTGGTTGCGGGAGCGGCGCTGGTGGTCATCAATATATCCTCAAATCTCCTATCTACCGCTCTAAGGTAATCGCGAAGAACGATACGCCATGGCACGGGCGGCGCTGGTGGGCATCATGACGCTCCATGGGCGCTCGCTGGTGGTCATCATTTTTCTTTTTGACTGGAGATTGACTGGAGACTTCCCATTCCTTCTGCCGGGTGGTCGTGCAAGCGGTATGCCACGGCGCAGGCGGCGCTGGTGGGCATCATGCGCTCCATGTGATTACACGAATCAAAGGTATGGTTTCATATGCTGAATTGCTGCAACAGTCCTCTTGCTTTGCCGCAGGTGGTCGCGCGAGCCATGCGGCATGCAGGCGGCGCTGGTGGGCCTTCAAACCGCCTTTTTACATCACACTTAACAACAGTTCTTAAACATCTTAGGTGGTCCCGCGAGCGCTACAGCACGGCGCAGGCGGCGCTGGTGGGTATCATGCGTTCCATGGACGCGCGTGGCCCCGCCGCCTCGGTGCTGCGCCCCGCGCTGCGCGAGGAAGCCCGCAAGGTCATCGGCGATACGGGTATGGTGCTTTCTTAGCGTGTACAGCCCCATCTGCCTCCTTAGGCCCGCCTCCTCGGTGCTGCGCCCTGCGCTGCGCAAGGAAGCCCGCAAGGTCATCGGCGACACCGGTGCGGGATGAACGACAACTGAAATCTCACCAGTACATGTTTCCAGCGCCCCGCTTCCTGCCCGTGCTGAGCTCGGCGCTGCGCGAGGAGGCTCGCAAGGTCATCGGCGAACCAAGTGTGGTGCATGTCATACCACTTAGCGATAAAGGTGTAGAGGCTATCCATAACCCTATACGCTGTACATGATTTGCTTGATTTCGCCACAGGGCTGCTGGTTCATCCACTGAGGCATCGGCGCGAGGAGGCGGTGCTTGTGTTCATGAGGCACTGCACCGATCGGACATCCAGGAACACTTTCAACCAGAATGTGAGTTTCAATCTGAATGTGCTGCAGGGCTGCTGGACCATCTTCTGAAGCACGCGGCGGAGGCGGTGGTCACGGACGAGGGGCACCGGCTGCGGCGCCGCCACAACCGCGACGGCCACATGGAGTACTGGCTCGCCTGCCCCTCCGACGCTGACGCCGGTGAACACCCGTTTTACCCCATTGATTTCAGTGCGTAGCTCTGACACCCAGCCTGCCTTGCAACCGTTTGGGTCTGAAGCGGCTCCAATGCGTGCAGAGGCGATTCTGAAGGCGTCAATCATCGCATACTTGACATATGCAATATAGGATGAAACAGCCTCTGGCCTGCGCGTGGCAATTGCGGAAGTTGGAAGGGCCGTTCTCTGGCCCCCTCATCCTGCCTTTGTGGACTGGAGCTCGAAGCGCCTGCACTGTCTCGACTAGCTCAATGGCTGTCGGCCGCCAATGCGGCAGGCAGACTGTGGAGCGCGTCTTCATTCCAGTGCACAGGGGAGGATGAGCTCAGAGCTGGGAGATGATTGGCAGGCACAAAATCATCCAACGCTCAGAATGTGCAACAGGCCTGTGCATGGTGTGTTTGCCTGGAGTTTGCAGAGGAGGAGCTGCTGGAGGTGGAGCCGGGGACACGGGTCAGGGAGGTGGTCCGCATGCGCGCGCTCCGAGATCGGGCTCTCACGGACGACGCCACTCAGCTCGCCTCACTACCTGATACATTGACTTGACAAACGGCGGCAGGGACACTGGTCGGGAAGGTGGCCCGCATGCGCGCCGCTCCGAGAATGGGCTGTCAGGACAATTTCACTCAAAACTACCCTCCTTGTGTATGATACATCTGCCCGGAATTCGCAGAGGAGGAGCTGCTGGAGATGGAGGCGGGCACTCTGGTCGGAGAGGTAGCCCGCATGCGCGCTGCCCGCGCCGCGCTGGCCGCGGCGGCGTCCGAGGCGGAAGCGGCGCTAGTACAGACACGCACCGCCCACATGCTGCCGCTGCCGCTGCCGCTCCCCGGCGACGACCAGGTGTGAATTGCAGAATGTTCTGAGATGTCCGATTCTTTGGAGATTGAAAGCGCCGAATAGACGCGCACCGCCCACATGCTGCCGCTGCTGCAACCTGCTGGGCAGTGAGGCATTGACCGATGCATGCAGTCGACACCATTACTGCATGAGATTTGATCATGCTGTGCGGAGCCACACAGCGTATGCGATCGTGCCCGGCCGTGACCGACCAGGAGCGGGTCAACTAGCAGCTGGTTCTGCTGGTGGCGATGATGCGCCAGTCGATCATGGCATGGCTGCTCAGAGCGTTTTGGCAACTGCCGGTCGGCTAGGCGGCGCGGCAGCAGGCGTTGCTGGATAACAAGTTTGCAGTCGCCACACCGTGTCTATGTGTCAGTCAATACCTTGGTTTTGCTCCCTGGCAGGGCGGCCGGCGGTCTCAAGAAATGAGGCGGGAGCGGCTGGCGCTGCTGGAGGAGGAGAGCCGCGGCATTGCAGAAGCCCCACCCAGTGTGTAGTGTTAACAGAGCTGCACATCCTGACCTCATCTCACAGGGCGGCTGGCAGTCTTCCGAGGTGGGGCGGCGGCTGGCGATGCTTGAGGAGGAGAGCCGCGGCCGCCACGAGGCCCTCGCCTCCTCGCTGCTGTCCCTGCGGTGCGCTGCAGCATCACCTTTCACAGCTATATCCTGTACATGTAGCTCAGTGCCAGTTGCAGGCAAGCTGTGGAAGCCATAATGCGCTTCAGGAGAGCACACAGTTGGGAGAAGGAAGCAAAGGGAGGCCCCGCCACAAGGCCCTCGCCTCCTCGCTGCTGTCCCTGCGGCATGCTGCAGATTGACCTGACGGGGACAGATGTGGATAGGCTGCTGCAGGACAATCACGTCAGCCTGCAGCTGCGTAATGAAGACTAGGCGCTCGACTCTCCCACGTCGCCTCCTCGCTGCTGTCCCTGCATTGCGCCGCAGTTTCATGTGCATGCGGCCTGTGTCACCGATTGCTGGCTGGCTGTCGAAGCAACGGGCGCTTGGCTCGTGACTGCTTTCCTTGCGCCTAGTCTGGTCTAGTGGCAGGCGGGCTTGGTGAGAAACACACAGGATGAGCTGCTGTTGGGGCTGCTGGAGGCCCTAAACCCTAAACCCTAAAAGACGTTTGGCATAACCAAAGACAATCGCCGGTGTGCTCTTTCGCCCCTGCAGCAGGCTTCAACTACTGTGTGCACGCCTTCGACTCGCAGACCCATGTGCGTTGCAGGTGGAGCTGCAGTATTATGCTTCATATGCCTGCCGTGACAGGGGTCACCAATGCACCGCAGCGGATGATTGGGATCCTGCAGGTGGAACAAAAGGAGGAGGTGCCTTGCAAAGGATAGCAGGAGTGCAGAAAACCCGGCACTCGGTGACGAACCGCTCATCCATATCCAATTGCGCATTGCAGGAACACCGCGGTGCAGCAGCAGGCGGCAATCGAGGTGCTGAAGCACGAGCTGGCACTGGTGCGCCGGCAGCTGCTGCCGACCGGTCGCAACGGCAGCGGCGCCGTCGCTGTGCCACCGATGTCCGGTGGCGGCGCAGGTGTGGCGGAGCTCGAGACGCCTCGCCTGCTGGTCCGCCCCCAGGGTGTGTGCCAGCATTGTCTTTGATTGCTTTGGTTCTGACACTTCGGGACACTAAGTCCACATTGGACCACTCTAGATTGAGTCTATCTACCCTGTCAATGCGCTTGTTCCGTCGCTCTGCACGCTTGCAGCAACTTGCAGGCGGCGGGGGGTGTATCTGAATTGCCGGGTTTTCGAGCCGACTGAAGTGGTCTCGGACTGCAGAGATAACGACGGCGGCGGCGGCGGCGACGCAGCAGCCGCAGCGCTCGCTGCAGCTGGGCGGCATGCAGCTACTGCAACAGCAGCCCCGCGCCATCACGCAGGCCCAACAGGCGATGGCCAGCGGCGGCTTCAGTCGGCACACTGCACAGCAGCACAGCGCCGCCGCTGCTGCCGCCTCCAACAACGCGTTCGGCGGCCTGTGGGGCCTGTCCGGCACCAGCCCCTTTGCCACCGCACAGTGGCCCTTTGTCGCGCCGCCGCCCAGCCCTGCTGCGTCGACGCCTGACGTCGCGCAGGCTGGCACGCAACCGCCCTTCAACGCGCTTGCGCCCCTGGCAGGCTTGGCGGCGCATGCGGCCGGCTGGCCGCCGCCGGCGCTGCAGCTGCTGCCTGGCATGGCGGGCAGCGCGTTGCCCGGCGCCGCGGCCGCTTTCGGCGCCGGCACCTTCGGCGCCGCGGTCACCGGCGGTCGGCCGGCGGCGGCTTCTGACGGCGTAGCAGCAGATGCTGCTGTCGGCGGCGCCACCGCGACAGCGAACGGCCGTGCTGCAGCTGTTGCGGCAGCCGAAGCCGCCGCACCTGCCGCCGACGGCCCGGCGCCACCCAGGCCGAACGACGCGGGCGGCGCCGCCGGCCCGCAGCTGCTGCCACAGCCGGCGGAGGCGGCGGCGGAGGCGGTGTCACTGTTCCCAGCGGCCTCGCTGCGTCTGCCGTCTGCCGACCTGCAGTCCAATCTCCTGCAGTCGGACAGCGCCGGCGGGCTGTCCGACATCGAGGCGTCGTCAGCGCCGCGCGCACCAGAGGCGCCGCAGTCCCTGCCGATGCGGGAGATCTCTCTGGCGGTGCCCAGCATGGAGCTGCAAAGCAAGTTCCGGAGCGCGGTCGCGGCCGGAGCAGGCGGGGGTGATGTCGCAAACGGCGCCGGCGGCGGCGGGCAAGCCGACAGCAGCCCCAATGGTGGCGACGACGGCAGCCCCAGGGCCGGCGGCAGCTTCAAAGCCCTGGCAGCCGCCTTCGCGGAGGGTGGCGACTGCTCCCACAGCGGCGGCCCCCCAGCGGGCAAGCACTCGCCGCCAGCGGAAGCAGTGGAAGCAGTGGAAGCAATGGATGTCCACATGATCGGCGGCTCCTCCCTGCAGCACAGCCGGCGACCGCAACAGCAGGAGGCCGGGAGCTTCGAGGCGCTGCCGCTGCAGCCGCTCAACAGCTCATCTCCAGAGACCGACGACTTCCCGCGGCGGCGCCCCCTCCCGGCGCCGCTGCCGCCGGCCGCCGCCAGCTGCTCGCCGCAAGCCGCAGGCGGCCAGACAGCGGCAGGCGGCGCCGCAACAGGAGACGCCGGCGGCGGCGACGCCTGCGGCGGGTGCGGGAGCGTGGACACCCCGCAGACTGGCGGCAACAGCGGCATCTTCGCGGGCCTGGTGGACCTCGAGGATAACTGGGCATTGTGAGACAGAAGCTCTATTGTATGCCCTCCCATTTGCGGCTGGCCCTCTGATCAAGTCTTCCAGGGTTTGTGGTGGAATGCACCATAACATGCAGGTTTGGGAAGCACCAAGGCGTGAGTTCTCTTATTGTCAACCGACCCCCTGACGGCCCAACTGAGCTTCTGCGGGCTGGGTGTTGGGGCAACACAGACAGAGCAAGGGATCAGTCGGTTTTCCATACAAGCGACTCGTATGCAGGGCCTCAACGCTGTGATTCGGTGCCGGGGAGGGTAGGACTGGGTGCTGTGATTCGGCAGCCCAGGCGCGCAATGCGCATCCACTTTGGCCGGGGTTTTTCAGGGTTTCTTTCAGTGATCCACAGCGGCAGACTTCTTCCGCTGCATCAATGAGTCCAGACACATTCAACAGGGCAGTTGAAAAGCAGGTGAGTAGCAAGGCGCACGTCGCAGCAGGTGTTCTATTACACAACAGCTTGCGGTCACAGGGAATAACACCGCGGTTCAATAGAAGATTTATGTGCAAGGGGGTGCCGCCAAAGGAAGTAAGCAGGCTTATGCAAGTCATGACGGTTCAAGATAGTGCGGGCCTTGGTTTTGACCTTGGTTTCTAGCGGTGTCGGAGAGGCAGCTTGGGTTCAGCAGTCTGTGCACACGATTTTGTCCGTAAATTCGCTGCAAGCTGTCACACACATTGTGCCGCCAACCCGCATGTAGCAAACAAACCCCTGTCGTCATGTTCGCAACTTCAACACCTCTTGCCTTCGTCCTTCACGGCCATACTGACGGGCTGCACGCAGGAGCCTCCCCGTCAACACCACCGCCTGAAACCCTCCGCATGATTTGCCCCCGCCGCCATTACTACCCGCCCATCAGCGGCGCCAGCCGTTCTTGCATTCTTTCCTCTTTGAGCCGCCACACGGGGCGACACCGCCGCTGCAGCTCTCCCAGGCCCTGCCGCCTGTCCTCCGCCACCGCGCCGCTGTCCACCCGGGGCACTTTTCCTAGGTACAGCACCGGCTGTTCCGCAAAACCCTGCAGCCGCTGCTCCAGGGCCTCCGCCGTCATGCCCTGTAGGCGTGCAGCAAATGACGTCTCGTTTTATGATACCCTGATACAGCACCGGCTAGTCCGCACAACCCTGCGGTCGCTGCTCCAGGGCCTCCGCCGTCATGCCCTGTAGGAGTGCAGCAAATGACGTCTCGTTTTATGATACCCTGATACAGCACCGGCTAGTCCGCACAACCCTGCGGCCGCTGCTCCAGGGCCTCCGCCGTCATGCCCTGAACCGTGCAAACAGAAGATGACGTTGAAGGCCACACGTGAGCGGCAGATCTCGACAGATATGCCCTTTTGGGGCGTGCTCCCACTGTGAGGAGCAGCAGCATCTGGCGCGTGCTGCCAGGTGCTGAACGTGTTCAGGCTGCGATGGGTCGAGGGCCAGCCACATTCGACAGGGCTTGGCAAAGTGTGCGTACCACACACTGCACACTAACACATTCAAGGGTGGCTGACGCAAAAAGTAATCCAAGACGAAAAGACACACAGCCATGGAGCTGAGCTGCACATCAGCAAAATGCTTGGGGAACGTGTATCACTGATGGCAAGGAGCGCACCTCCACCCCGATCTCGCCGCTGTCCGCCAGCGCGTCATGGGACATGGTGTTGTCGGGCGTCGGCGTCGCCGCGGCCGGTGAGAAGTGGCGCAGCATGTGCTTGAAGTCCGGGTACATCAGCGTCTGCAAGGGAGCGTTTTGACAAGTGAACGGAATGTGTACGATACAGAGTCGAATTCCTCCAACGGTTTAATGCTTGGAGTCCGGGTACATAAGTGTGTGCGGTGCGGCAACTTTTGAAACGAAAGAGTGAGATTGAACGAATGAAAACCAGGACTGACCCTCTCGTAGGCAGACTGCTGTAATCTAGCGCACCTGCATGGCAGCTCGAGCACATGGCAGCTGCACGCACGGCAAGGGGCGTCGGCAATGCAGGTAGGGACGGAAGGAAGGCTCACATCATGGAAACAGTCGTTGTACTCGCGCCAGTGAATGCAGTACTTGCGCTCTGCCGGGTAGTTCTCGTCGACCAGCGGGATGACCGGCATCCAGTGCCACGGCGTGCCGAACCAATGGTCGTGAACGCCGCATCGGCACCCCTGTAGCACATACCAGGAGTGGCTTTGGTTGCCTCTGAGGGGAGGGGAAGTGAACAGGAGGTCAATTGAGAAAACCGATTGCCAGAGCAACTCGCCTGCGATGCGTGACGACCATTATCTGGCAATGGTTTGCGCAGACCCCCCTGGCAATGGCTTGCACACTGCACTTGACGGTCCAATGACACAGTAGGGCAGTCTGTTGAGATCATCAAGGAGGCAGGCACCCGCGGCACTTGGCAGCCGCGCGTCTCGGCGCCAGGCTGCTGGTCCCCCGCATCCTCGCTGTGCACCAGCCACTGCGTGCCGCACCAGATGAGCGGCCACACCAGCTTCCGCCCTGCCACCGCCGCCGTCTGCCAGAGAAAGGAGGGCAGCATGCGAAAACGAAAATATTTTATGGCATCACTCCACTGCGTGTTGCAGCCCGATGAGCGGCCACACCCAGCCCCCGCCCCGCCACCTCCGCCGCCTGGCCAAGGACATGTTGACAGGATGAATGAGTCAACGACCAGCGTGATGCGGTGTGACGCTGACAGTCAGCGGCCGCTTGCGCGACACCTTTGCGAAAGGCCGGGGCAACGAGCCGTGTTGCCGGGCTGCAGATTCGTCAGACGCCGCGAGCTGGCAGCTTCGACGCAAGCTGGCAGCTACTGAGCTACCTGCCTGCCTGCTTTGCAGCAGGTAATCAGGTTTCATCTGTTCACTGTGAGCAGTCGAAGCCTGCATCGACGAGGCCAGCGCTGGTGACGTTGTCCAGGTTGGCGGAGGGTGCAAACGAATTTCAAGATAATGTTGCACTGCAAATTGAGAAACTCACATTCATTCATCATGAAACGATAGCTCTCACCGTAAGCAGGTCGAAGCCAATGTCAGCGAGGCCGGCACTGGTCATATTGTTCAGGTTGGCGGACGGCGCAATCAAAAGCAACCGCGGGTGCGCCTCCTCGCGCGTGGACACCGGGTAGAAGCCCGGCGCCCCCATGTGCTCCATCATCAGCTGCTCCACCTGTTGTTTGCCAGAAGAAAGAGACAAGGCTTTTTGACGCTTTGCGCTGAGAACAGAAACTTTCACGCTTGCGTTGGTGAGCCCAGGATGAGCAGCAGCAGCGGGTGCGCCTCCTCGCGCGTGGACACCGGGTAGAAGCCCGGCGCCCCCATGTGCTCCACCATCCGCTGCTCAAGCTACCATCTGAAAACATATGCAGCCTTCATACTGATTTAAAAACAGTGAAGCCGGGTGCCGCCCTGTGCTTCACTACGAGCTGATCCACCTCCCGTTGCTGGAGCGGTTGTCTGAAAGGACGCCTTTGAATTTGGGCGCTCCCATGTTTGCTCAAAAAAAACCGCGCCTTCCAGTGATATCAGCCAGCTTGGAGAACATGACACATGGATAGCCAGCAATCGAGTGTACCAAGGAACGATGAAGAAACCAACAGCAGCCTGGCCCGAACCTTCCAGTGGAACCAGCCGGCCAGCTTGAAGAACATGACGCGCGCAAAGCCGGCGTGGATGAGCACCGTGTGCGCCACCACGCTGCGCGGCGGCTTCACGCCCCACCAGGATCCGCACTTGAAGCCTGCACAAAACGAGGAAGTGGCTTGACTCACCAGGAGCCGCACTTGAAGACTGCACATTGAGCAGCACATCAAGCCTGCCAAGCGTCAGGCAGTGGACGCAACATCAGTGGTGGGGAGCCACTGTGGCCACCGCCACACCGCAAGGGCGGCTGGTCAGAGCCTGCCGGCTCGGCCCACGATCACAGCCTGCCCTGCCAGCAGGATGCTTTGTGCCAGCGGCTGGTGTCGTAGCTGATGCTGCAGCACTGACATCCGACCAGTCCATGCTGCACAAGAAGGCTGTTGCCGAATGTTCGTGTGAGAGTTGCACCGCTGTGCCAGTTGTTGATGAAGAAGTCCAGGGTTTTCCCCAGGTACTCTGCTGGCGCGTCGCCACCGGCGCCGCTGCCCTCCGCCTTGAAGCCCGCCCAGGGGTCCGGCCTGACCGCTGCTGCGGCTCCAGCGCTCATGTCTGCACGCTTGTACAAATTCCTTCAGAGCGCGTAGGGTCGGGCAGCACATTCAGATAAAATATCTGCTCTCGCCAAGCCACTCTCAAAAAACGGTGAGGGTCTGCAGATCCGGTGCCAGCAAAAGTCATGGGAGGCATTCGTCCATCGCCCGCTGCTGGCAGCACAAAAGGCGTATGCGCACCCACAAGCTCTGGGTTCTGCGGCGCGGATTCCAGCGTCACGTCGTGCCAGGTGACGGGGCCGCTCTCGCCCGCGACGCCGGCCCAGAACTTTGCCGCAAAGGCGCCGCGCGAGTTGTTGAAGATCGGCGTCAGCTGCTGGGTCGGCACCGCCAGCTTGTGCCACTTGATGCCCACTGCATGGGACATTTGGAGAAAGGACATCATCATCAAGCACTAGGTCAACCTGGTGGCGTTTCAGATGACGGAGCAACATGGCGGAGGTAGCGTGCAGATGCAAGCCACGTGCTGCCGCGCCATCGGGTGTCGCACATATGTGTTCTGCTGCGCGCACGTGAGAGGTCGTATGCTTCCGCCATCGTGTGCCCAACGCACCTTTGTCTGTTCTGAAGCGCTGCCTCCAAAGTTCCGGCATGTCCATCGCCCTGTCCATGTTGTGCTCCTCCCAGGGATTTTCCACAATCGCCTGTGCGTGAAAAAGTGCATAAAGCACAGCTCGGCTGCAGTCGATGGGGGCCGTCAGCAGAATGCGAGCAGGCTGCGCATCACGTGAAGATGTGGCATGGCTGGGCTGTCCAACTCTGAACAGCAGGCATTCCACCTCAGCGTTGCCGCAGGTGGCCGCCGCAAACCCATGCCCTGGATCTGGCAAATATGCACACTGTGATGAGTGAATCGAATTGTGAGCGCAATGGCTGCGGCGGCACAGCGCACCTTCCACAGTTCGCCGTCGTCCATGCCGGGAAAAACATGCGGCAGCACATAGTAGCCTATGGTGGCGCTTCGCATCGCCGAGTTCAGCTGGGCCTGCTTCAGCCAGAATACAATCTGAGACGCCAGCCGTGCAGAGCAGCCGGCCAAGCTGAGGGCCGATTGTGTTTCATCTGGCCCGGAGGCCTGACTGCAGGTCATTTGGCCCAGCAGTAAATGCAGCAACGACTCAGGCGCCCGCCGCAGGGTAGCAGAGCAGGCCAGTGTTGATGCAACTGGCTGTGCTGCCAACCTCAATCTTGTTCATAACGCGTCCATGAGGCGGTTCCAACTCCTATGATTGGGCACCTGGTCGTCGACAGCGGCCGACCAGTCGCGCAGGTTCTTCGAGTAAGGGTTGTTGCGCCAGTAGCCCACGTCCTCAGCAATCCGCAGCATCTGCAGGCCACGAAATGACACTGCCGTCAAAGACAGAAAATTAGTGAGCTCCAGGGCTTGTATGCGAGCGAGAGCAATCCGCGGCAAGCGCAGAAAGGAGCGCTGCGGCTCATCAGCATTTCTCAGGCGTGGATCCCCTGGGGCAAAATGCACAGAAAAGAACAGACGCTGCCGTCAAAATGGCGCCGTCAAGATGCTGCCGTCAGAATGGTCGTATCGCGGCAGACGGCAAGAGCGCTCACTCGGTCGACCGTGGTGCCCGCCGAATGTCTCCAACCTGACCAGATCCAGTCACAAGACTGCCAGCCGGCAGCCGGGCACGAACACATGTGAATAGGTACATTCAATCAATGCAGTCATCTTTTCGGCATACCCGGTCAACCATGGTGCCCGCCATCCAGGCCGCGGCGCCATTCGGCGAAGCGTTTTGTACATAGTTGGTGCCGCCGTTGCATGCGTCTCGCGAGTCCTCGTCGCCGCAGATCCACGTCAGATTGCCCAGCAAAGGCCCCTTGAGATACTGCAGCACGATTGCAGAAATGCACACTGAGTCTAGAATGTTCCAAATGAGTCTGGAATGTTACGGGTCAGGCTGCTGGAGTCAGGCTGCCCAGCAGCGGGGCCCCTTGGGGTGCTGTCGATGCACGGGAAGAGGGTGAATAAGGTTGGAATCAGCTGTGCTGCAATACTGTGTACGACGAGATGCTGCAGATGCGATCACGCAACATGCACCGATTGCGCAACCTGATGCTGCTGTTGCCAGAGCTGGGCCAGCGCGCGCCATGACGGAAGAGTGACACAGTGGCGGGAGGCGGCGGCGGGCCCATGGCGGTGCCACCAGCACTGCACGTCTATCAACGTGGACAGGCGCCGCGGAGGCAGTGCAGCAGCTGCTGAGCAAGCAGGGTTATGTAGGTGGAGAACCAGTGACTCTTGCCTTGTAGATGTCGTCGTGCAGGACGATGTCCGTGTCGATGTTGAAGAAATTGTAGCCCAGCCGCACCGCGCGCAATAGGTGCACCCACCGCACCACCCATGTCACCTGCGTCAGGTTTGCCGTCGGTTGGGAAAGCTTGTTTGCTGTTGGCTTGGGAAAAGACCCGACGAGTCCCAATCGACCCAGTGCTGTCGCTATGCCGGCCTCGTGCTGCTGTGTCCTGCATGACGTCGTAGCAGCTGCGTCACGCCACAGCATCTGCAGGATATGTTGACGGCGTGCTTGCCGAGTCAACACTGTGGCGCCGATCCCGCCCGTCCGAAGCTCATCGGGAAGAAAATGCATCATGCCCAAGTAGGCCTACTGGCCTGTGCAGGTGCTTGGGCGGGAGTGACATGCACAAACAAATGTAAACCTGGGTTACACAAATAGTCTAAAGGAAGCGCACATGCTTGTTCGGAAGATGGTCTGGGTGCAGCCGCAGCGGCTGCGGCGCGTCCTCACCATCGAACATGGTCGTCCACATGCAGCCTGCATGACGGACGCAACAGCTGTGACAGGCATGTCACCACAGCTGTGGTGTGCCGCCTCCGGAAGCTGAGTCAGCAATGCTGAGGAGAGCATTTCGATCTGAGCGCCTGTGCACCATCAGCCGTGCAACCATCTGCCCTGCCAGATACTGTTGCGATGCGCATGGTGCAGGCACAGAAACAGTGATGTCAGCTTCAAGGGTGTGGTGCAGACATGCTGACCAATTGTGCCGACGCCTCGCAGCGCGGCCTCCAGCTCGCTGCACTGCTGCTCCCGCGGCACGTAGATGACCCAGTGGTCGTAGCCCAGGTCCCGCATGTTGAAGATGAAGTTGAGGCCGATGCGCCAGGTGTCACCGCCGGCGATGCAGGCATGGATGATCTCCTTTTTGTAGCTGCGCGCCTGCGGCGAGGGACACTGAGTATAGACAAACCAACCTGTAGCCGATGCGCCAGGTGTCACCGCCGGCGATGCAGACGCCAGTGATCTCCTGTCTTCAGCTGCGCGCCCGCACCGGGGAACATCCCAGATGTCAGAGGGTTGGATGCGTGCAGGCCACGGCTTTGTCTTGCAGGGCATGCATATTGTGCTTCAGACCTCGAAAATGCGACGCCAAAACGCTGTTTTCAACAATTGCCCCCTGGTGCCTGCACAGTACGTGCAATCGTCGCCTCAACTCGAGCATCCCCCTTATGGCGCCCGGCCCACGTGATGTCGCCCTTCCACCCGCGCGTCTTTTTAGAACACGTATCGTAAAAACCCTCTAAAACACAACTATAGTCGCCGCCTCACCTCGAGCATCGCCTTCTACGCGCCCAGCCGCGCGATGTCGCCCTTCCAAGCGCGCGTCTTTGTGAAACATGAATGGTGAAAAGCCTCAGTGACACATGTCCAGCAGCGTCCTGACTTCGAGCATCTCCTTCATGGCGCCCGCCCACGCGATGTCGCTGTTCCAGGCGTGCGGCTTTGTGAAACACATTTCGCGAACACCCTCTATGACACATGTCCAGCCGCCGCCTCACCTCGAGCGCGCAATGTCGCCTTTCCACGTGCGCGGCTTCGTGTAACACATCTCGTGAAACTCCTTCACAACAAATGCCCAGTTGCCGCCGCACCTCCAGCATTTCCTTCATCGAGCCCGGTCGCGCGATGTCGCCCTTCCAGGCGCGCGTCTTCCCCAGGCTGAAGTGCGTCCGGCTGGGCCGCACGTAGTCCATGCCACGCGGCTTGTCGCTCCAGGCCAGCCACTGCTGATACTGCACGTAGTCTTCCGGTTCCAGGTAGTCTTTGGGATCTACGAATGCGTTGTCGCGGCTCGGCTCGTTCCCGCCCCAGGTGCGCGGCCCCTGCCGCCCGCCGGTGCCGTCCAGCGCTTCCAGGTTGATGGTGGAGGCAGGGTCGAAAGCCGTCGCCGGCGCTACGCCGCCCGTGCCGCTGCTGACACTGCTGTTGCTGTCCCTGACGATGGCCGTGATGCCGCCGACGCCGCCCTGGCAAGATGCCAGGAGTGTTTCAGTCTGGTGGCGTGTCAACAGGCTGTTGAAGCAAGTGCACAGCATGGCCAATGAGAACATGACCATTCGAGCTTCGGAAGGGACTGCAGACCTTGCAGCGCCGAAAGAATGAGAGAGCGCCGATCGCCAGTAGCACCAGCAGCACGGCCCAGCAGACCCGGCGGCCACGCCTGACGGCCGGGGGCGGCGACCATCGCTTCTTCAACGGCACTCTGGCCATCCTCACTGTTTTTATGTAGGCATAGCTGGCGTATGTGCCGCAGCGCACAGCCCGGCGCTATGGGCCGCAGCACTTGGAGCCAAGACCGGTTGTTGTTCTGTATTTCATACCAGGTCGAGCGCAACAGCCTTGATGTCTATCACCTCTTGCAATTCATGTTGCCACAGGATTCAAGACCACGCCAAGCTGCACGTGACCGCTTGTTGGCTCGAGGTTTGCCTGAATGATCGCGGACTGTGCGCCTTCTTGGACCGCTGAACGATGTCTACTCTCAAGCGACGTACAATCAAGAAGGCAAGATTCTTGTGGAAAGCTGCAAAATGACGTTGACTGCCGGGGCCTTGCAGGGCAGGATGCCAGCTGGCGTGTCAGACAACTTGTGTTCATCAGCTTGCAAACTGCGACTGCGAGCGGCACCTGTTGCGCACTCTGCGATATACACAAGCGGCAACACATTGACACTGTAATACGAGAGCTGCGGGCGCTTGCGCTATCGTGGAATAACATTTACATCTGCTCGCCTTTTCCATCAACCGTTTCGAATCTGCAATGTAAATGATGACGTGAAACCACGACAGTCCATCGCCATAAACCCAGACCGACAGCCTAGTAACGAGCCATACCAACAGAAGAACAAAATGGCTGATGTGACCAGCGCTCCGCAGCGCTGGCGGGCTGTGCTACCGGTCCGTCACGATGAGCTCCGATGCCTTCCAGTCCTCGAAGCTGCAGAGGAAGCAGCAACTGATTCAGCAGCCAAACATGCACATAGATGCCGGGACCATGAGAGGGCGATTCTCATCGGGGAGGTGCACACCACTGTGCGCGAAGAGCATGCTGCACGTACGGCGGTATGCCACTGCCACGTTATCACAACGGCTGCCGCGGGCTCACCTGCCGTTGGGTAGGTAGCGGCGCACGGTGAAGGGTATCTTTTTGGCGCGCAGCTCCTTCAGCGCGATGTCCAGCGGGTCATATTCCCCGTCCAGCTCCACCATCACCGGCGCGTTCAGGCTGCAAAGCCATTTAGAGTCTTTCCATCACCACACATTGTGCAGTGAACATCAGACCGTGTGTGTGCTTAGACCAGACACAGTCCAGCTCCACCATCACCGGCACGTTGAAGGCCACAGCAGTCGTTTGGTCACGTCATCTGAGTCTCGGCCCTCGAGGAAGGTGTGTTGTGTGCATTGCAACACAAAGGGCAGGTGCGTGCTAAGCGAGACTGGTGACGTCCCCTACCTGATCTGCAGCGCCCGCGTGCCCAGGATCCGCGCCCGCTCGTACTTTGTCATGAAGCGAGTCGTCATGCGCGGCTGGTCTGATGGCACCGGCGGCGCCTCCAGTATCTGCGCGGGCAAGAGATGTCATAGTTTGCCATTGTCACGGCATCACCTTCCTGACCTTGCGTCCAGCGCACGCATGTCGAGGCTGCTGGACATGCATCCTCCAGGTGACGACCGATGGGTAGCAATGCTGAAGAGCGCAGTTCTCTCGTTCAGCCAGTACTGCCGGCGCTTAGCGTTCGTGCTCAAAATACAAAACTCACATCTGCGTAGCCGCCGCTGGGCTCATCGGTCTGCATGGCGTCTGCATCGCCGTCTGGTCCCTCCCCAAACTGCACAGAGTCAAGATGAGACTCGGAAGTGGCATGGCTGAGGGTAGGAGGTGCATGCAGCAGCAGCCAGTGATGCATGGCGCATGCACGCCGCGTCTGGCCGGGTGTGCGGGCAGGGCAGTGCCCGGTAGGGCAACCCGCGAGTTCGCGCACTCACGTCATCCACGGGATCCGGCTCGACCTCATCGTATCTGCATTGGAGGTGGCCACGATAATTCAGTGGCACGAGATGCATTGTCGCCTGACTCCGGCGGCGCCAGCACTATCATGTTTCAGGTAGCCCATCAGGTCAGCACACTCACGCGTCGCCGGCATAGTCATCTTCTCCCTCCATCTGTGCGCTGTGATGTCCCCTTCCTCGTGTAATGCTTGAAACGAGCTTCTGGCACAACGCTGCAGACGTGATACGTTGGATTCACAACTTGCTCTGGCAGAAAATGTGGCGCGGCGCAGTGGATGCAGCTGCGGTGCCCCGATACAATTGCAAGCTGTCCGGAACGATGCTGCGATATGCTTTTCTGCGCCTCCTGCAAGCGCTGCAGCAGACCACATGTGCTTCCGGGCACATGTGCAACTGCATCCTGCAGGGCAGGTAAAACCCTGTAATTTGGCCGGCTGGTGTAGACTGGGCTGGAGACAGGCGCGCAGCCATCAGCAGTGCATCGCTCTGGGCTCGCTCCTTTGGTCGCTGCAGCAGCGGGGCCGCCATGGTGTCGAAGCCAAAGACAGCGGCGCTGGAGCCGGTCCGTGGCATCGGCGCCTCAGGCCGCTCCAAGACGTACCACCGGCGGGGCCTGTGGGCGATTAAGAAGAAGAACGGAGGCAAGTTCCCCACGCACGCCAAGCAGGAGAAGGCAGCGGAGGCGCCGGCCAAGGAGGCGCGGCTGTACCCGGCGGATGATGTGCCGGTGGCGAAGCAGCGCCGGAACACGCTGCGGCCGACGAAGCTGAGGGCCAGCATCACGCCAGGCACAGTGCTCATCCTGCTGGCGGGTCGCTTCAAGGGCAAGCGCGTGGTGTTCCTGCGCCAGCTGCCATCCGGCCTGCTGCTGGTCACCGGACCCTTCAAGCTCAACGGCGTGCCGCTGCGACGCGTGAACGCGGCCTACGTGATCGCCACCTCCACCAAGGTGCACATTCCCTGCCCACTTGCTTCGCCTTTCTTGTGCTCATTTGGCCAGGACACCCCTGCAGCTATCAGAAGATATTTTGAAGGAATGGTTTGCTGCCTGTTGAGCTGGCTGTGGAGCAACAGGCGAGGTGCAATAGCCGGAAACTCTTCTGCTGGTGGCCGCGCGCGCGCACTGCCGCTTCCAGTCAACTGCTTCCTGCGCCGGCTGCGACGCTCAGTCGGCGTCCAGCAGCGAACACAGCATCATTGTGGCAGTCTGTGGCTCTCGGGACAGCGAATGATCAGCAGTGGCGTCAGCGGAGGGTGCTGCTGCCCGCAGCCGCCATGTGAGGGCACCGCATGCACAGCGGCTGCTGTGCAGCCGGTTCCTGACGGAAGTGGCACCCTTTGCTTTTGAGATGCACTCGCAAGCCATATAGGCATGGCCTCCTCATCCAGAGCCGTATTGATACTCTCCGCGCAGGTGGACGTGGGTTCGGTGGACGTGGCCAAGTTTGACGACTCGCACTTCAAGGCGACGGAGAAGAAGGAGAAGAAGAAGGGCGAGAAGGAGTTCTTCCAGGTGAGAGGACTGGCTTTCTTAGGTCTTTGGACATTTAAAGCTGGCCGCGCTCTGGGTCCGTGTGCCAGAGGAAATGGTGGCTGTGGCCATTGCAGTCAAAGATGTGATCTAAGGAGGTGATTTGCAGCCAGGATCGTGTTGGAGATTGCCCATAGTGCAGCTTAGCAGCCCATAGTGCAGCTTAGCAGTCAGCAGCCGAAGGGTTCCAGCAGGCTCACACGGAATGAAGCTGCGGCGCAGCGGCCGAGCTACTGGAAAACCGGAAGCCGTTCAGCAAACCGTCATCCACCAGTTTTGAAATGTCGCTGATGGGTCTCCAATCGTTCTTCCTGCAGGCAGAGGGCGCGGAGGGCGCCAAGAAGTCGCTGGCGCCAGAGTTCCTGGAGAACCAGAAGGCAGTCGACTCGGCGCTGTTGGGCGCGCTGTCGGACGACCTGAAGGGCTACCTGTCCACGCGCTTCGGCCTCAAGAGCGGCGACCGCCCCCATCTCATGAAGTTCTGAGGGTCTAGGGTGTTGGTCGAGCTCGGTTCGGAGGATCTTTGGTTGGAACTGCGCAGCCTTAACCCTCGCGGACTTGCTGGTGATGGTCTGCATGGGGTGACGGCAGCGCACGGGGGAATGCAGTCTCAGCATGGGTTTGGTTTGTGCGCAACACTGTTGCTTCGGCTCGATGGCGGCGCGCGGTTCGTGTGTGGACGGAGCTCTGGGACTGCTGTGCCTAGCTTCTTGTAACGAGCGGCTGGGTCATGTTTCATCCTGACGGCACTTCAAAAAACCTGGATGAACAGCACGCTGCCTCATGCTCCACGCATCTTTCTGACACCTTTCTGCATCCTTCTCTCGCTTGGTCTGATTGGCCACAATCAAAATGGTCGAGAGGACACCCTTGCAACCGACCAGGAAGAGCCTTCCATCGAAACTCTCTGCAATTTCTGATACTATTGTGTAGCTGAACCTCTTAGCGCGCTGTCACGCCTGCAATACTGGTTCAGCCACCGCTGCATCATTCAGGCCGCTTGCACCACGCGCGCTGGGATAGTCTCTATGTAGCAGGCTTGCAACAGCAATTCAGGCTGCATTGACGACGAAATGCAGGTGTTCCCGTCGCAAACGAGTCGTGACGGGCGCAGCTGCTCCTTGTCAGCCTTGAAAACCCATGAGTTCCTTCCGTGCCGGTTCGCAAAGTCACAGGCGTCAGCATGTCGTCCCACTCGCACCGCCAGTCGCCAACGCGCGCGATACCAGCGGCGATGTCAGGCCGAGACAGCAGCTGCAGGTTCACATCACAGCAACATAGATGAACAAAAGGCAAGGAGTGCTTCAAATCTGTCCTGAAGATGGGTGATCAGCGGGCCCGCAGCGCCACTGAATGGCATCTGCCGCGCATTGGCAATGCCATTCACATCATCCACATGCAGAATTGCATCTTAGGTGCATAACTACCATTGCGTGTATGCAGGTGCCGAACCCGTTTGCGACCATCGAAGTGTACCACGACAGCCTTTTTGATCGCTTCATGATCAAGTACTTCAGCCAGCGGATGTCGCAGAACCTCGGAGGTGCGCTGCCGGTGGTCTCTGTCGTGGATGCTCCTGAGCCGCCTTACATTTCAAGCCGCTGCTCAGATAGATTGAGTCCACTGAATACAGTGTGTGCTGCTGCAGGTTTGCCATTCCGGGAGGGCTTCGAGGGCTTTGTGGAGCTGAGCAAAGAGATGATGCGGGGGCGCAACTCCCTGGGGCAGCAGCAGACGGTGGCGGGCGTTCTGGAAAGCCTGCTGCCGCCCGATGGGTCCACCACGTTCCGCCGCCTGTTTCCTTTCAACAAGGTGACGATCTCCGGCTCTGGGGTGTGTGACAGCAATTTTCAGGGCATTTGTATCTGACCTCTAAAGCACCGGCCTACAGCATGCCAGCGACCAACCGCGCAAAGCTCACCAGCCTATGTCCTGATGCGCAGTGGACTGCGGAGTTCAACGCAAGGGTCACACGATGGGGTGCGGACGCTCACGCTCACGTCCTTCTTCTTGCCCGGCAATCGGTGGTCAATACACAGCTCCCATGCAGCTGCACCTGGCAAACTTTCAAGTTTCAAGCATCGAGTGTGCACGCACAGGCTTCAAATGGCTCGTCGGCCCGATGGAGATTGAGCAGATTGAGGTGCAGCACGAGGGTGCCAAGCGGACATGGAGCAGCGGCGTCAAAATCAAAAAGTGCCGCTACCTGGAGGCCACCGCCTGCGCAGGTCTAATCCTGCTCTGCCCTAGTGTGAAGCAGAACTGTGCGATGTGATCATCAAATATTTTGAGAAGCACGTGTCATGACACCAACCTTGGCGTCAGCGCATGTCGCAGGAATATGCACCAACCTGTGCAAGGTGCGTCTGTGCGCCTGCGGTGTAGTGCAGGCCACCTCATGTTGTGTGTGTTTGCCCAAGCGAGCATGAAAGTCAGCAATGGTTGTTGAAAAGACAAAGTACGACATCAAGACTACCAATGAGGATTCGCTGTGCAGCTGCCGACGCAAGCATTCTTCACCGAGACCTTTGGGTTGCCTCTGACCATGAACCCAAACTTTGAGGTGAAATGCACTTTCTGCGACCTCGCGCTCACAAGTGGCACCATGCAGCTCCTCGCCTGCCTGTATGCCGCCAGCTCTGTGCCCCTGTGGCCATGTCCGAAAGATTTCGCACATCTCCCTCTGCATGTTTCCGACAATCATCCGGTCAATCGATGTTGCTCAGGACCTCAGCTGTGAAATGCTGTTCGGCGTCCCGCCGCCGCCGATCGAGCAGGACGCAGTGTACGGTGGGCAGTCCTTGTCTACACTTTTCAGATTTATATGTGTTGTTTAAAATATGTCCCTTTGCATCGTCTGGCCCCAGCCCTGCTGTGTAGCATGTCAGCAAACGTGCATCTCTTGCCTCTGCGATGTTGAAAGCATGAACTGAAGAAAGAAAACCAGGTGATTCGAGGGTTTGCCAGACATTCACTAGCTGTGTTTCCGTCTCCTGTGCACAGGCCAGCCGTGCTACTCGGTCTGCGAGATCGCACAGGAGGGGCGCGCCAGAGCGTGCCACAGGGTGGACACTGAGCGAGGCAGGAAGGGGCTCAGTGACGCCGCCGCTCCCGCGAATGCCGTTTCGCCCATGGGGCGCTGAGTCTTTGTGTTTGAGATGTGGCGGCTTGAAGAGATGGAGCGCCTAAGCTGTTGCTATTTGCGCGTCAGGCGCAATGGGTGTGCAGAGAGGGGCAGCTGCATCACTTGCGGGATCGACAGCATCGATACTGTCGCGGGTCGGTCGCTTTGATGGCATGCCGCCATGTTGTGTGACGAGAGTCATTGGAGAGGAGGTTTGTGTAGAACGTCTGCTATTTCCTGTGTGTATATGATGCGACATGTTTGAGAAGATTAACGGAGACGTAATTCATATTGCAGCTCGCAGTTCAGAAAACCACTGGCAAAGTGTACCTAGTCGCCAAATAAACGTCAGTGTACCTGCTAACGCACACCTGCCACCAATCCAAGGCTTGCAGCCTGAAACATGAGCAGACACTACCTAGGTAGTTTCTCACTCACAAATTCACGAATGAATAGGTATGAATTAAAAATGTGCAGAACTCGGCTAGTCGAGTCTTCAGTTTTCAAAACCAAGTCCGGACCCCGTTTGAGGAAGGCAGTGACACAGTGCGGTCCACTAGATCTAGATAATTCCGTTGACACCACTTTCATGGCAGGACATGGCGCCGGATGCGGCACTGTCAGCGGGCGTGTCGTTCCAAACTTGTGCTGCCTGCTTCGGCGGCGCCCGACACCGCCCCGCCCTGCGCCGCCGCCAGTTTCTCGGGCACATCGGCGGGGCTGCTCGCCGCGCAGTGGGCGAAACACGAGTCGTAGGCCGCCCCCCGCGCGCCATCCGTAATGTCCGGCTGTTTCTGCAGCAGCTGCTGCGCCTCGGCGAGGCACAGCGCCGAACATCGCGTCGCAGCTTTGGAGAGTCCTGCGGCAAGTCGATGGCCGCGGTGAGTGAACCCTTGCCGGAGGATGTAGCAAGCTGCCTTTCAAGGGCTTCGGACTTCGCATCTGCGCAAAGCATGAACAAGCTGCACCAGGGAAAGATAAACATCCAACCTGCAGCGAGTGATGCCGTCGTGACTGCCGCAGCCGGCACAGGCGCCTCCATCGCTGCCGCCTCAGCCGCCGAAGCCGACAGCTGCGCCCGCTGCTTCAGCAGCAGCGTCAGGGCCACCAGAAAAATGAACCCCGCTATGGCCGCCAGGCAGCAGCCCGCGGGCCGGCCGCCCCTGCGATGCCGCTCTGAGCACCCCTGCAGGCTGCTCATGCTCTCGCTGCGGGAGCCCAAACCAAAGTTGCTGCTGCGCGAGCGCAGCCCGCTCTCGAAATGCCCTGCCTCAAGGTCCGCCCTGCAGGATTGGCAACAGCAGCAGTGTGAGGCTGACAGTCTGAGGAGCTGTGCATGCATGGCATGTCCTTCCGGGCGTTCACGCTGCAAGAGCGACGTGCCGCCGGGAATGCATTCGGCCAGGCAGCACACCTTTTGGCCAGCTGAGCCAGCACTTTCTGCTCCATGCTGTTCTCATTGCTCCAGTCCTGGAGCTTGCCCATTCTGTGTGTTCACGTCCTGTCCGTCACTCCTGATGGGTGCGTGACGCTGTTCACGGCGGCGGCACCGGCCAAAATCACCGGTCTGGCATCGTTTCAAGCTGTAGCAGGGACCACATGGTGATTAAGAGGCCTTCACGTGACTTTTGCACGGCCGTGTTGGGCTCAGTCAATTCAAGCGATCAACACAGGGCGATGAGGCCATCACTCCAACGAAGACTCCCAGACCGTCAATTTAGTCACTTCAAGCGGCCTCCAGCTAAATGAGCCACTGTACAATCTAGATTGCGCTGATTGTGGCTGCCACTGGCTGCGAAGTGCGTTCTGGCAACAGCATGCCCACATGTGGAATTTTTGGTTGGTGGAGGACAACGCTACAGGGCGGGTGCGGCGGCAGCAGCAGCGGCGAGTTCCCCCGGTCGAGGCGCGTAGCTTGCACTGTGCAACACCCAGCAGCATTACAATATGCTATAGTAAATGATGCAGGAACAGACGAGGCGAAGCAGATGACGACTGCACGGCGCCACAACGGACACAAATCTGCACGACGACAGCTTCAGTAGTAGCGGAGTGAGAAAATATATTTTCTGATATATAGCAAAGCATCGACAGCATCCCAAGTGCTATGTTGGATACCGTTCGAAAGTTACTTGAAGTTTCCAATGTTGAAAGCTCAAAGCAGAAACCGAGTCTCCAGCAGAATCTATGAACTGAACAGCTGAATGCCCCCGGGTTCAAAATCCCCATCATAGAAATGGTGGCGGCGAGTCGCATCATGCAGCGAAGCTCCTTGTTCGTTCCGCACGAGCTGGTTGCGATACGGCTCAGCACAGCTGATGACCGCAGGCTGATGAGCCCCATTACCCCAAAATCAACCCTGCAGCGCGGCGCCAACCGGCGCAACCTTGACGAAACAGCTGCGAGACCCCTCACCATTGTAGCCTATAGGAAGGACTACACTAGCTAGTGTAGCTTCTGCAGCGCAGCGCCGAATTGCGCAGATTTGAAAGAAAGGCACCGAATCCCTCACCGTTTTAGCCTAGTTCATGTTCCAGCGCACCCCACTTCGTTCCTGATCAAAGCACGGCGTCCTGCTTGCCAGACACTGGCGGACGGAAGTGCCCGCCAGCTTCCATCGCGGCGGCAGACGTAAGTCCTCCAAATTGTTGCCTCGCCCTGAGTTTTGCGTTAGTTGTGTGCAGTCTTGTCGGACACAGAGCGCACTTCTGCGCATCAGGCGAACGCCGCCGGAATGGCGTCGGAGCCGGGATTCACAAAACCAGAGTCATTGCTGCCCTCGATGATCTGCAGCACATCAGCAGAATGTGTGAAACCCTGGTTGTATGTTGGTACTGGTCAGCGCGGTGCTCAATATCAGGCGGATCATCGCGTCAGCTGTACCCTTCCCACTGGGACTAACTGAAGCTTGGCTGGTTGCAGGCGGCTTCGAGTGTTTCTGCGGAGTGTTTGTGCATTTCTGCGGCCAGGGCGGCCAGAGAACGACACCTGTTGGGCGGTGCGCCAGGCGGCGGAAGCCCACGCCGTCTCAAGGCAATCGGCAATGCAGGCGCGGTGCGGTACCGGCGCCGCTGAGGCTGCCGAGGAAGGGAGTGTTTCCCCCTCCAGCTGCTGGCAGAGCACAGTGCAGCGCACCTGCTCGTGCGTCTGCGCACCTGCAAGGTAGAAGTGACTTCACCCTGTCAGCATTATGCAGGGTGGGTTATGCAAGTAGGTGTTGTAAGGCGATTCTCTCTTGGACGTGGCAGCAGTGGCTATCAAGAAGCAGCTCCCTGGAAGGGCCTTGAATGGATGCTCATACATGAAAGACTCTGACGCTGGTACAATCTGATGCCCAGGAAACAACACTCTGATGCTTGGAACATGTGACTTGAAACGCACACAATGCTCAATGGAGCTTGCCTGTCATTGGGCCAGGACGATGCGGAAACGCGCTCGTCGACAGCCCGACGACGCATAGCACCAGCGCCGCTACCATGCACAGAGAGAGTGCCAGCAGCATCAACCGCCAGACCGCATGCACGCGGCTGCCTGTGGCGGACGGCAGCGGCGCCGCCGGCAAGGCCGCCATGCCGGCTGCCGCCGCCACCGCCAGCACCGACCACGGCACCGACCACGGCAGGGCGCAGCCGCCGTCCGCACTGCCCCGCGCCTCGAAAGGCTGCTGCCGAGCCTGCATGCTGCTGAACGCCTCGCCCCTGCGACACACAAGAATCTGGCCCGCTCAACATGTGGAAATGGTTCAGGGAATACAGCCCAGTGGAGTGCATCTGCGCGCAAGCTAGCAGCAGAGGCCGCCACCTGGGCCGCCTGTACCGCTACAGGCAGAGTGGATGGTGGCGGCATCCGGCTCACCTTTCCATCAGAATCGCCAGGACCTTGTTCTCCAGGCTCTCCGAGTTCTGCCAGGGGAGCAGGGGGGAGTCGGTGGTGAAGATTTGGCCTTCACCAGCCGGCTCCTGCTTTGTACGCGCTGCACAGATGAGGGGCTCCTCGAGACCTGCACATTCGTGCGATTGTCAGTCAGGCAGTCGTTACGGCAGCCTGATGGAGTTCTCAGACAACGCTATGGCGACGCGCGGTGGAAGCTGACGCGGCAGACGATATGGCCTCATGTCGGACACCTGTCAGTGAGTTCACAGCGGCGGCGCCAGGAGTTTGCGTCGCAATTCAGGGCGGCCTGACAGCAAGATGGTCATATGATGGTAAAACGGGAAGAAAGGGGATGTTACGTACCGGCTGTAGTGGTGTCGGCCATGCTGTGGATTGCACGCAAAGACAGACCAAACGAACAAAGGTGAGCGCCGCTGCAAAATTGTGTGGCGGTGAGCACTGGAAGCGAAAGCAGATTTTGCGTGAGATGGACAGACCAGCAAAGCTTCTCAGCTGTGCAGCATCACGAGAAGTGGCGTCTTCTCATGCTCCGGCGTCGTCTGACTCAGCAGAGATTATGGGAACGACATTTGAAAGGTACGATTTCGATTTCGTGATCTCCACAGCGCCATTCACCCATGTCGGCCCCAACTGGGCAGCTCTTTCTAACTACGATCTGTACAACTCACGATGAAGATCTCCCAACTTTGCATGCCGATACACACCAGCGAAGAACCTGAACCTTAATGGAGGCCTAAGCTGTTGTGCCCCCATCAGCAGCGGCGCAAAAACCAACTACCCGTTTGATACGTGAATATAGAGGACGCTCATGCAACTGTGTCCCAGTCCAAAACCGGACTTCCTGGCCGCTGCCCACTGCCGGCGGCTCAGCCCTTCGCCTTCGGCATGAACACTATCGGCTGCCGCTTGCGCTGTGCCGTGCCGTCACTCCTGCAGGCAAAACCAGCGGCCATGAGCAAATAGGGAGTTTGCCTCCAGGCAGGGCATGCCATACGCCAGCTGCTCAAATGGAAATATACATGCCAGCCACAGCTGCTACCACGTGGGTGCCCGCAAGCGGCCGTTTACGATCTACTTGGTCCTAGGTGGTGGGCTGCTGAAGGCCAGGAGGCAATTCATTGGCACACGGGGTGGGCTGTTGGGGGGCAATTACTTGGGCTCTGACGGCACTCTTAGGCTGCTGGGCGTGCCGCTGGCGGATATTGACGTCGAGGCCGTCGTGCCCGGAGCAGAGGTGCCCGCCTTTCTCAGGCGCTTGAGGACGGGGCGGGCAGCGCCGTTGGCGGCGGCGCCGTTCGTTGTAGGGCTGCCATTCGCCACCGCCTCCAGACCCCGCTTGACGCCTGCAGCGCAGAACCAGCCCACAGTCACGCGTCTGGTTTTGGTGTGATGGGCGGCACCATTGAGGGGACGAGTGTTCACCTGCTGATCTTGCATCGGACTAATCTGCATCGGTCGAAAAAGACCCTGCGCAGCTCCTGTCAAAGCTGCCCAGAGATGCTGGCGAAGTGTTTGCGGCCCTGGATCGCAAACAGTGAGTGCAAACGAGCCGGTGTGCCGGGCTGCACAGAGGAGGTCACACCTGCAGTAGGCTTGGCCTCAGCCGCGGGCGCCGGCATCGGCTGCCTGGCCACCTTCTTCTGCGCCGCTGCCAGTCCATTCGCTGTGACCGCCTTTGGAGCCTGGCCTTTCGGCTGATCGCTGCCGGCTGCCGCTGCTGCCGCGCGCTCTGCATTCGGCACTGCAGCGGCCGCAGCCGCAGGGCCTGTGATGCTTCCGCCGCCTGCCACTGCTGCTGATATCAGCGAAGCAGCTGTCGCCGGGTGCACCTGCACGGCTGCAATCGGCTGCTGAGCCATCGCACTGTGGCTTGGCTGGCGGGCTGCTTCCTGCCTGTCGCTCGGTGCAGCGCCAGCCGCAGGCGCTGCGCCGGCGGCTGGCTGCGCAGTCTGCAATGCGCCTGTGCCGGGCGGCGCTGGCTGAGGGGCCGCTTCTGGAGCAGTGGCTGCCGCTGCGGCAGCCGACGGCGCAGGCGCGGCGGACACGTTCGTGCCCGGTGCGCTGCCGGCAGCCTGCGCCGGCTGCTGTGGGCGTGTCGGCGCCGCCTGCGCGACCGCGGCCGGCAGCGAGGCCGGCAGCTTGGCCGGCAGCGACTGGCGCTGGGAGGTCCTTGCCGACGGCTCGGCGGCCGCGGGGCACCGGGTGACCGGCGAGGCGCCGCGCGCATTCGTCAGCGGCACCGGCTTGCATGCCAGCAGCGCCATCGCGGCCGCCTTGGCGTCCTCATGGCGCGGGTCGTTCATGACGCTCCTGGTCGGCAAAAAAGTTGGTGAGCAGCGGATGATAGTCGACCCAATCTGCCCCGAGGTCACGACAGGCTGATAGGTGCAACCGTTCAACATGGAGGCATAGACCTCGGCTGCAGGATGTCAAGAAGCAGATGCGACACTGGCGCACCGGTTCCGCTCCATCTCGACGGTCGCCAGGGTGTATGCAACTGGCTCGGCGGGCGGCGGCTCGAGGGCGGGCGCGTCACTCCAGGGCCCCAAGCCGCCGGCGTTGGCTGCCTTGCCGCCGCTCTTGTTGAGCTGCTTCAGCTTGGCGGCCGCCTCAGCGGCGAGCTCGTCTGCAAAGGGCATCGCAAATGCACTGTGACATGCAGACATGCTAATGTGGATGGGGATGTTCGACTTGGAAGACTGCCTAATGCAGGTGCTGGATGCCTGAATGGGAGCCTGACAGGGTATGGTTGTTGCGAAAGCAGCTGAGGACAGCTGATGCAAGCAGACGCCAGAGCAATGCTGATTGAAAGGCTCATCAGGAGAACTCAAGAGGTGCGGAAGGCTCACCAGTGGACGGGGGTTGAGCAGCTGCACAGCGGCCCCGCCGGCCATCCCGGTCCCGGTCCCTTTCCCTCTCCCTGCCGCTGCGGCTATCGCCGCCGTGCCTGCTGTCCCTGCCGCTCCGCCCGCCGCCGCCGTGGCCGTTCTCTCGACCGGCCTCGCGGCCGGCAGGCGCCTCCTGGCTGCGGCTGCGCTTGGCGTCGCGGGGCTTGTCCCGCCCATTGTGCACCACCCTGCACTGCGCCCAGCTCTGGTCGCGCGCGGTGCCGGGAGCAGCCACCGCCGCTGCCAGCTCCAGCCGAGGCACCACCGGCGGCGGCGGCGGCACGTTCTGCGCCGGAGACCGCGCAGACGGCAGCGATGCGGTACGTGCCGGCGGCACGCCCAGCATCCAGTCGTCCACAAGCGGGTCCACATCATCGCTGGGGCTGTTGCCGGCGGCGGCGCTACCTTTGGGCGCCAGGAAGGCGCGCAGCACCTCGCTCGGGTGCGGTCGCTCCGGCGGCGGCGCGCCACGCGGCGGCGGCAGCGCGCCGGCAGCGGCCGCCTTGCCGCCCGCACCCCTGTCGCGATCGGCCCTGCTGCTGGCCCGTTCGCGTTCGGCCTTGTCACGATCAGCCTTGTCTTGCGGCGAGCGGGATGACCCGCCGCGCTCCGCCCGCTCCAGGGGGGACCGCGGCGAGCGCTGCGCCAGCGGGTCCCGGCTGCGGGCGCGGCGAAGTCGTGGCGAGTGCCCCGCCGCCGTCAGCTCCGGCGGCGGCGGCAGCGGCGGGACATCCGTCTGGGCCGCTGCTGGGCGCTCAGCTGCCTGCGGCGGCGATAGCGCCAGGCCCGGCGGCTGCCCCGCGGGCGGTCGCGCCGGCAACAAGCCGAGCTGTGGCGGTAGCCCGGGCAGCACCGCCGCCAGGCGCTGCGCGGCGATCGCCCGCAGCTCGTCGGCATTGACGGCGGGCGAGCCGCCGGGCGGCGGCGGCGGCGGCATGTCCCTGCCGCCCGCCCTGCCTTTCCTGCTGCTGCCGCTGTCCCTGGCGGGCGCATAGCGGCTGTCTCGGCGGCCGTCGCGGCTGGCGTCTCGGCCGGTATCGCGGCCGGCGTTGCGGCCGGCCTCACGGCTGGCCTCGTGCCGCTTCCGGCGGTCGTCGCTGCTGCTGCTGATGCGCCGCGCCTCTGCCTTTGCTGCCTCGCGCCGCAGGTCAGAGGGCCGCGCCGGTGCTGCCCGGGCGCCGTCGCGGCTGCGGTCGCGCTCGCGGCGGCGATCCCTGCGCAAGGGAGGAACGAAGCTCTGTCAGGAGCTGAAGCAGTATCATTGCTGTGACCAAGCCTGCATGAGGTGGAGAGTCTGATGCTGGCGGCTAAAGCCAGTCTCCGGTCTGGCACAGCCTGTTGCCAGTTAGCAGCCTGTGTGGCGTATTCATTGTAATGCAGTGGCATGCTTGGCTCTTGCCTGCCGCCATCGCTGCCGCTGCCGGGAGGCGAGGCGCTGCGGCGGCCACGGCCATCAGCTGCCTTCCTGCTGCCGCTGGGCTGCCTGCTGTCGTCCCTGGCCCTGCCGCTCCTGCTGCCGGGCCGCTTATCTGCTGCCCTATTCGCGAGCCGCTCTGACGCCGCATCCGCATCGGCCGCCGCGTCCGCCCGCTTGCCGATCAAGTGCCGGCTGCCAAGCCGTCCGCCGGGCTGCTGCGGGGCCGCCGCGGGCTCCCAGTCGTCGAATTCGTCCTCCTCGCCGTCATTCAGGATGTCGAACAGCGTGGCGCCGTAGCCGCAGGAGGCCTTGGCGGAGGCGCCGCCACCGGACGCTCGGCGGAAGCCTGACACCCGCCGCAGGCTGTGCGGTGTGGCGGCCTGTGTAAGAAGACAATGAAGTCAGAGGAGATGTCAAGAGGAGCTGACAGCGCACAGTGGCAAGCTGGGGCAAATGATGCAGCAAGGATGCCATACAGGCACAGCGCACATACACCTGACGAAGCTTGACAGGGCGCCTTCGCAGAGAGCTGAGCAACAATCCGCACAGCCTGTGGTGCGCACTGTGCCGAAGCATTCCCAGCACAAGTACGTCGTCTGACAGGCAACGACCCCACATTCCCCTAAACAAAGCTCACTATAGAGTGGGCGGCGGCGTCGTCGGGCTCGAGCAGCGCGGAGGGTGTGTAGGCGACCTCGTCCACCTCGGCGCTCGCAGCCGGGCTGGCGCTGCCGTTGCTTCCCACTTCCATGCGCTCCACAATGGCCTCGAACGCCGCCTCCGCAATGTCGCCGGCCGCCTGCGCCGCGCCGCCGGTGCGTGGTGCCGCGTTGACGGTGCGTGCCGGGTCGTCGGCGCCGGCGCCCTGCCGCACAGAGGCAACACAGTGTTGGTGCGGTGAGGGTGTGGTAGGGGTGCGGTTGGGGCTGGCGGAGTGCGATTGGAGTGCGCGTACAGGGGGTTGCCGTCGGCAGACAGGTGTGCTCTGGGACTGCCGAGCAGCCTCGCAGCGGTGCTGTGCAGGGCTGCACCGCATGTGGGCGGGGTCGACCTTGGGGCTTTTTGCCCCTCCGGGCGGGGGGCACGTGGGCGGATTTGGGGGTGCATATGGTGTTGCGTCGGCGGCGGCGGGCGCAGGAGGCGGCTGTGGACTGGCGGCGCTGGATGTCAGGAGGTGTGGGAGGCGTGGTGGTGGGCAGTAGGACGTCAAAGGTGCAAGGTCACCGGCGCACAGCAGCATGCAAGGGCCGTGCAGGCAGATTGGAGCACAGCAAGGCGCCTGGCGGTGCGCGTGGATGGGGGAGGCGCTGGGGTGTGTAGGTGGAGGGGTGGGTCGTGGGACGCGGCTGCTGTGATGGGATAGGGGAGGAGGGCGCAGCCCGGCGGGTGGCAGCGCATACCTCGCGCTGTGGCGGTGGCGGCGGCGGCGAGGCGGCGGCTGGCGACGCGGCAAGCGGCGACGCCGCAAGGGCCGACGCCGCCGGTGAAGACGCTGCGGGCAGGAGCGCCACGAGCGGTACCGCAGTGGGTTGCGATGTGGCTGGGGGAGGCACATCCTGTGCCTCAGCTGGCGCCGCCAGTATCGCGCCGAGGCAGAGTGATGTCCCGGGCCTCATGGCTGGGCCCCCATTCAACTGCGATGGCGGGGTGCCAGCTGGTGGCGGCGGCTGCGTGCCGGCCGGCAGCGGCGGCGGCGCCACATTGGCTTCGGCATCCATGGGCGAGGCGCTGCTGAGGAGCTGCTGCTGCGGCTGCGCCTGGCTGTCCTGGCCTGGCGTGGCCGAGTCGTCTGCTGATGCGGGCGGCAGACTGGGTTGACCGCCGCGAAGCGCTACTTCTGATGCAGGTGCTGCTGCATTCAGCGGTGCAGCGTCGCTGGCAGAAGCTTCGTCCTCGCGCGGCCGCTCGCCTGTGAAGGCAGCCTTTGCCTGGCGGTCGGCCGCCGCGCTGTCGGCTGCTGGCGCGGCTGCCGCCGTGCGGCTGGGTGCAGCGGCGTGGCGCGACGGCGTGCCGGCGGGCTCGGCCTGCGGCGGTTGCGTGCGGACACGCAGGTGGCCGAATGCAAACAGCGGGTCTGCCGAGGTGCTGCCGGCGTGCGGCGGCAGCGCCGCCGTGAAGCATGGCACGAGAAGCGCCATGTGCTCATGCACCTGGATCTGCAAGCACGGCACTTTTGCGTCAGATCGCCTTCGTGGTAGTGGAACACGACTCGATGCATGCTCGATGCAGCTGCATGACTGGGGCATGCATTTACAATTTGCGACGCCGCACACCACATGCAAATGCACAGGCAAGCAGGCATCGTGCCTCGGAACATGTCGCTGCGTCTGGATTCAGGCGATGGCCGTGAGCTGCGGCTTCCTCCAGCAGCCTCCCGAGCGTGGCTTGGTAGCCGAGGCTGTGCAGCAGGCGACCAAAAACGCCCAGCGCATCGCCAACCGTGTACGCTGGCAGCGCCATAATCGGCGCCGGCAAACGTCGATCGTCACCCATTCGAGCGCCTGCTGGCGATTCGTCACCGCATGGCGCGGGCCGTCAGCTGGAAAGACCGCTGCTTGGCCTCCCCAGGGCTGTCCTAGAATGAGGTGAGTTGCAGGGCCATCGGCGGTGAGCCTATGGCCTCGGCGGCACTGCCGTGAGGATACGCGTCTCTCGTCGAGGCGCCTGAGACACCTGTAGAGCGGCGCACCTCTCAGAATGTCAGGTCAGCATGTTGGTTGCGGTACAGTTGCAACATTCCTAGTTTGGCCATTGTCCGTGCACAGCCAGGCACAAGACAGAGGTCATCTGCAGCTCGTTGCACATCAAAGAGTGCCGCAGGACTCATCGCACCTGCAATTTTTCCGGGGGCAATTGCGCTGGCAACAACAGGGGTATCAAGCCTGCTCGTTGAATCCACTGCGCTGTGCTCCTGCCGCAGTGAGGGAGCTTTTAGTTGAACTTGATAAGCTGCCCAGCGCTGCAAGGTGCATTTGCAGCTGGGTCCAAGAACGTGCCTTGATGGACGCTGTACGGAGGGTCAGTGAGTAATAAATAACGCTGCAGGGTTTGATAGTTATCCCACCCTGTAGCGGATTTCCTGCCATCGCGAACCGAGCTGTCGTCAGACAGGGACCTGCATTCGGTCCCAAGGTCCGCCACGCACGCAGCTTGCGGCTCAGCACCGAGCGTACTGTCTCGTCGGGAGGCAGTGCCGCGACAGCAAGCTCACGCCAGGCGCTGGGCGGCCAGCGACGCCTATGACTTGCGTCGGCTGAAACTAGCATCAACACCAACAACAGTGCTGGCAGCCTCAATCCGAATCAGTCGCGCGACAGCTAGCAGCCATGGAGAACATCAGGTTCGCAGTTGAACGATCTCACTTGCTGTGAGGGTGGGGCACCCCAGCGGGGTTTGGTTGTTGGGGGGCGTGTCGGAGAATGCACCGCTCAGCTGAAAGCTGTTCGCTGGCAGCAGCGCTGACCACTGCCGGCGTGAGCAACTCCCAGTTTCACTCTGACAAGCTGTCTGTGAACACCGCCAGCGCATACCACGAAGCCAAGGCAGGTTGTGCACCAAGTGGTCGACAGCTCTGAATGGCAGAGTGTGCAACTTGAGCCGTCCTCTTTGTCCAAAGGGCCACAGATGTATCACACTTCCCTGTGCAGCGTGTCGGTGCGCGTGCGGCCGCTGGCGAGCTGCGAGAAGGAGAACGCCTGGCGCGCGGACGAGAGCAAGATCGTGCCGGTTGCGGGGCTCGGCAGCGAGACCGCGTACAACCTGGACAACGTGTTCGACGAGAGCTGGACCACCGCTCAGGTCAGCTTGCACTACTGTGAAGCCAAGCAATCAGATATCTGGTAATTAGACGAGAACTGGCTGCATCGCTGTGGGGTCGCACCAGTCTATGGTAAGGTCGGGGCAGGATGCACTAGCTCAACCTTGGAGAGCCGCGTTTGCCACAACACATGCTCAACGCCCTGAGCAGCCTCTCTTTTCCTGCCGACCGCAGGTCTACGAGAAGACGACACGGGATATCGTGGAGAAGGTGGTGGGCGGCTTCAATGGCACCGTGTTTGCCTATGGGCAGACGAGCTCCGGCAAGACGCACACCATGATGGGCGTGCCGGAGGAGCCCGGCATCGTACCGCTCGCGGTGAGGTGTTTATGTTCTGTCTGCAGCCCTGTGCTGCTCGCTGCAGGGGTTTTGTAGGCTTATGTTGTCATACAGACCCTGTGCCGCTCACGGTGCGGCCGCCGCCGTCGCCGCCCTGTTCAACTGCTGCGACTTGTCTTGGGGTCCGCATCACTCTGCACGCTTCACGCCTGAGACCCCGCCTGGATTTCATGCTGCACATCTTGTTGATGGCAGAAGCAACGCCACCTCCAGCCGTGCGGCGGATGACCCCTCCTCAATGATTCAGGGCAGGTGTTGAATCACACGACTGCGCATCTCTGCAGGTGGAGGCCATCTTCTCGCGTATCGAGAGCATGCAGGACCGGGAGTTCCTGCTGCGCGTGTCCTACATGGAGGTGCGCACTCACACTTGATAGGCTTGTTTTACGCGGCTCTTCTGTTTGCTGTGGTGGCTTGTGCCTGATTGATGATGCTGCGTGCCCCCATCTGTGCTGGCATGTCTAGCGGCGCCCGATGGCAGCGCACTGCTTCGGATGATATCTTGACAGATGTGGTGCCCCGGACACACACTTTTTGATCCGATGAATCGCAGATGTACAACGAGGAGGTGAACGACCTACTGGAGCCTGCCAACAAGAAGCTGCCGGTGCACGAGTCCCGCGAGGCGGGAATTTACGTCGCCGGCCTGCGGGAGGACATCGTGACCAGCCCCGACGCCGTCATGGCGCTGCTCGCGCGCGGCGAGGCGCACCGCCACTTCGGCGAGACGAAGATGAACACCAACTCCAGCCGCTCGCACACCCTGTTCCGCATGGTGCGCGCCCGCTGCATGACGGATCCACGCTGCGTTTTGAATTCCCAGTGTGCAGATTAGAGGGTCTGCGGCAGCAGCTTGGTGTACGCTCGGCATTTTCTCATCGTACTTTGATGTCTTGGTTCGAGCAGTGGATCTGACTCGAGACTGCTGCCAAGCAGGTGGTGGAGAGCCGCTCGCGAGATACGGAATGCGACGACGGCGGCGCCGTGTGGGTCAGCGCCCTCACCCTCGTTGACCTCGCCGGGTCCGAGCGTCTCGGCAAGACCGGTGAGCGAGACCCAGCAAACTTTGAGCGACCACGTCGGGAGTCGGCTGCCGAAAAGAGTCGCAAATCTTGGAACGGGGGTTGGCCAGCCTGGTGGCTCTTCTTCCAGGTGTCCAGTGTCGCAGCCAGCGAGCCGCGCCGGCGGAACACCTCCGCTGGAGAAAACGAGCATGCGGCCTGCTATGCTGCTCCTGAACCTCGGAATATTCATAGTAGGCAATTGCCACCCTCCATCGAAACTTATGTCCCACCCGCCGCAGGCGCAGAGGGCCTGCGGGCAAAGGAGGGCGCCATGATCAACAAGAGCCTGCTGACGCTTGGCACAGTCATCAACAAGCTGGCTGAGGGCGTGCAGATTAACGGTGAGCAGCGGCGCCTCACCTTTGCAGCCGCATTTGCATGGCGCCTGGGTGTTGAGGCTTCTTGTCGCAGGTTTTGCAGAGCCTATTGGTGCTCTCAGGCAGCTGCAAAGGACTGCAAAATGAAATTTGTGCGCGCCCAGCACAATGTGCCAGTGGAGCAGCTTGACAGCTCAACGTTGATACAAACCCTAGATCCTGTAAATCCTGTGCAGGCGGGCACGTGCCTTACCGCGACTCCAAGCTCACGCGAATTCTGCAGCCCTCGCTTGGTGGGAATGCCAAGACCGCCATCATCTGCGCCATCACGCCGGTGAGGCTGGCAACTGCCACGCCATCTGCGTGTTGTAGCACTGCATGGACGGCTTGCCCAACGGATTGATCACCAGTTTTATGACAGGACGGTTGTTGGCATATTTGTGGATGAAACTTGTTGCAGCAGCTTTTGTATGTACTTGACACCATTTTGAGAGGGCAACAATCACAGCTCTGGTGTCTTCTTGCAGGCCAAGGAGCATCTGGACGAGTCGCACTCCACGCTGCGCTTTGCCTCTCGCGCCAAGCGTGTTGTCAACAACGCCGTCGTCAACGAGGTGCAGACACTGCTTCATTGTGCTGTGTTCGTGGCACCAACTCACATCCTCAACACCGCACGAAAGTCGCCGAGCAGTCGTGGTTTAAATACGCCTGGCCTGAGCTTCAATCCCGACCGCTATGCTGCGCAGGTGCTGTCGGATGCGGCAGTGCTCAAGCGCCAGGCCCGTGAGATCGAGCAGCTGCGCAAGAAGCTCGGCGCCAACGGGTGCGCCTTCGTGTGCTTTTGAGACAAGGACCTTCGTTGAAAGACATCACTCATGCCTGAAGTGTCCATCCACACGTGAACAGGCTCGAAACTCTTGGAGTGGATCACCCAGGAGCAGCAGAGTATCAAAATCGAAACCCCCCAGGACTCCCCAAAACATGTCCGCGGCCCATCGTTCCGCCGCAGGAACGCGGACGTGGAGGCGGAGATAGCGCAGCTGCGGGCGCAGCTGCTGCACGCAGACCAGTCGCGGGAGCTGGTGCAGAACCAATTGCAGGAGGAGAAGGAGGAGCGCGAGCGCGCGCAGCGCAAGGTGTGGGAGCTAAAAAATCAATCACCAAAGTAAACAACAAAGTTGATCCTTGCGTGTGTGCGGGAGCTGGTGCAGAACCAGCTGCAGGAGGAGTGCGAATGCGCGCAGCGCAAGGTGCGTCTTCCAGTAGACACTTAGCGCTCTGTTAGCGGAACACGAGGTCGACGGTAGACCTTATCGACTGGAAGGTAATGGATATTCTCCTTCCACGACCCGCAGGGCTGCGATGCATGCAGTCGACGGCTGCCGTGCTTGTGCACGCATGGTCTGAGTCTGCCAGCCTGGTCTGTCCAGTACCTACAATCCATGCTGGTGTTCCCTTGCTGTCGTGCATTTATGTCAGGACCTCCATGCCGCACCGGTTTTCCAAGCTGATATATGATGCTACACTCTGGCTGCAAGGTTGAGGGCCTGACGCGTTTCGTCATGGGCGAGGCAGAGGGCTCCGCCTCCGATGCCGATGCGGACACGAGGCAGCAGTGGCACGGCAACCGGCGCGACACCTGGGCCCCCGGCATCATCGGTGAGTCCTCACCTAAAGCTCAGTGCCTGGCAGAGCATGGAACCGGGCGTGCACAGCTGTACCCCTTGCATCATTCTTGGGAAGGCAGATCGCCAAAATGCCTAGCCAGTCCCATCCAAATCCTCTTCCTGCGCTTCATGATTTCACGAAGGCACGATGCATGAAAGTGTGCTGCGCAGGCGGCGGCAACAAGCAGCGGCGGAAGCGTGCGCTGCCGCCACCGGAGCTGCTGGAGGACGAATTGGCGGAGCTGAACACGTCAGGCATCCTGCCAGCCGGCCGCAAGTCGGCGCCTGGCGATGAATGCTCCGCGCGCTCGCCGCCGCCGCAGCGCCGCCGCAGCACAGGTGCCTTGTCCTTACCAAGCAGCTCTTTTGCAAGCCGCACTTTTGGAGGTGCACGCTCAGGCGTTCTCGAAGGTGTAGAGGATACCAAGCGCAGCGGCTTGTCCCGGTGAAAGCCAGCTGTGCAGCTGCGATCCACCAGTGGTTTTCCATGCTGCTTTCTATGCTGCTGACTCGTTGCGTTGTCGCAAGCAGGCGCCGTGGGCTCTGCGGGCAAGGAGAACGTCTCGGCCAATGTCGGTGACGGCGGCGTGGAGGCGGCGGCCATGGCGGCCAAGCTGAAGGAGGTGGAGATGGAGAACCGGCTGCTGCAGGCGGAGTTGGACACCGTCGCCGCCACCGCGCAGACGCTGAAGACGCAGCTGCAGTGAGTTTGCAATTATGGGCTGAGTGTCTGGATATCATTCATGTTCGGGACTGGACACCGTCGCCGCCACCGCGCAGACGCTGAAAACGCAGCTGCAGTAAGTCACCTCTTGAGCAAGAGTCGTAGTGCAGAAATGTGCAAAACACTGCTGCAGTGAGTCACCATGAACTGGCTGATCACCCAGTCAACCTCCGGCTGATGGTGTAATGCCTCGAAGCTGGTCCCATCTTGGCACAAATCAGATGGTACCAGGATATGCGAGTCAGAGCAGCTTGGCTGTTGTCTCAACACCCTACATCCTACAGTGAACCCTGCCGCCACAGGGATGCGGGGGAGCCGTGGGGCGCTCACATGCATCTCAGGGCCCGGTAGATTGGTCCCTTCCTGCAACCCAATCTGTGCTGCCAAAGGGACGCGGAGGAGGAGCTGTCGGGGGTGGCGGACGAGCGCGACGCGTTGCGGCCGCAGGTGGAGGAGGTGAAGTGGCAGGCGCGCCAGGCGGAGCGCAAAGCCGCGGCTCTGGAGACCGAGCTCACCGGCGCGCACGAGGTGCGTCCGCGCCTGCGTCTATGGCATTTGCAAGATTGATGTTTCGGCGCATCTGCCCACATGTCGGTGGCGGCAGTGAGACTGCCGCCTCCCGTCGGCGGTGGGTTTCTGCTTGCGGCAGCTCGTGTGGGGAAGGTTTACCCGCTTAGGGCGCCGCCTGCAGCAGTGTGGCCTGTGCCAGTGTGCTGGTGGCCAAGTGCACGAGCTTGAAACCAAGCCTGTGTTGTTTTGCCTTTAACCAGGAGAAGTCGGACCTGGCGGCAAAGGTGGCAGAGCTGGAGGCGCAGGCGGCGGACCGCAGCACCGCGATGGGAGCCGAGGCGGGCGCCGTGGCGGCGGCCGCCGCGACCGCACGCGCCGAGCTCGCAGCAGCGCAGGCGGTAAGCTGGAGCCACTCGACAGACCCTGGTCCCACCTTGTCTTGGCACTCAGTGTCCCGTCTTAACCCATTCTGTCATAGAACACAGCAACGTGTGAACCCTGCATCTCGCCAGGTCCTGCTGTTTGCGAGACTGCTTTCTACATCGGTGCAGGCGGCAGAGGCGAGCGCAGAGGCCACCGCGGAGACGCACGCCCAGGCGGCTGTATTGAACTTAATAACAAATTCAATCATTTTGTCAATTCTGCACAGGCGGCAAAGGCGAGCGCGGAGGCCGCCGCGGAGGCAGACGCTCGGGCGGCGCGCCTCGAGTCCAGGACCAAGCAGCAGGCCGAGGACCTGGCAGCGGCCGGCGAGAAGCTGGCCGGCCGGGCCGCCGAGGCGGACGCCGCCCACACCGAGGCGGAGCGACTGTCGGAGCGCCTGGCTGCGGAAGCGGAAAAACTGGCAGACCTCAAGGCGGCCAACGGCCGCCTGGAGAAGCACGTGCAGGTGAGAGATCCAGTTCAGAAGCAGCTATTCTGCTTGCCTGGCTCAGCTGGCGAGTCCGTGAAGCGATTGAGGCCCCATGTGGGGCTTGCTCCACCCAGCAGGGGGGGTGCCGCATCAGGAGTGGGGGTGCTGACCAAGATTCGTTGTTCGCCTATGTCTTCAGTCTGTTGGCTTGCCTCATTCTCGGTCCTGTGATCTTGGTTCTCTGCATTCTCGACCCGAGGTGACATGAAAGCCATCGTGCTGAAACTTTGCATAATGTCTGCAGGAGCTGGAGACGCGGAAGCGGGCGCCGCTGTACCAGAAGAAGCAGGAGGAAGAACTGGCGGCTGCGGTGGAGAAGGCCGCCGCCGCCGACGCGCGCGCAAGTGACGCTGAAGCCCGCTGCAAGGAAGCCCGGGTGCGCTGATTTTACCTCTGCACCTCTAGCTGCCCTTCCAAAGTTATAGAGCCCTTTGGGTATGGTGCAGCGACTTTTCGTTGGCTGGGCTGAGATTCAGCCGCTAGGAGGCGATGTGTAGTAACTTCAGGGTCATGGGGAGACGCAGAGGACCACCACATGGCTAGTGTGCTTCTGAGCATGGGCGTGCCTATGTTTTAAGATGTAGAAGGTCGATTTCTCGATCGAACGGCCCTCGAGACTGGCACCTGCATGTAGCGGCGCCGGCCCAGGAGCTGGGGCGTTTGGGAGTCTCGAGTCTATACTTGTAAACTGAAACTCCTATTCTGGGTGCCTGCAGACGGAGGCGGAGAGGAAGGTGAAGGCGCTGTGCGAGGAGCCGGAGTACTGGGAGACTCGCGTGTCACATCCAACCCCCTGAAACTTGGGCGCCTGCAGGCAGGAAAGGCGGAAGCAGAAAAGAAGGCGGAGGCGCTGGTCGAGGAGCTGGAGCGGGCGAGGCGAGGCGCTGCCATTGCCTCCGAGGAGGCAGACGCCGCTCGCGCCGCCGCACTCGCCAAGGCCGCCGCTGAGCAGGTGCGCCTGGTATCATGTTGCGAGATGGACGGCTCCTCGTTTGACGAGATTGCCGTCGTGTGGCAGCTTGTGTTGTGCTCACTGGCCGCGTCAAATTCATAGCTTTCCGACAAAGGACGTGTTCTAAGCCAGTGTCCTGACAAACAGGCCAGCTCGCTGTTTGCATTCCGTTTGCAGATCGAGCTGCGCGCGGCGCACAGTGAGGCGCTGACAGAGGCGCACACAGCACTTGCGGCGGCTCAGGCGGCAACGGCGGCCGCAGAGGCGCGTGCCGCCGAGAACGCGGAAGAAGCAGAGCTGGCGTCCGGCGCCGCCACCGCGCTGGAGGAGCGCGTCGGAGAGCTGGAGGCGGCCCTCAGTGCGGTTTTTGCTGCTTTGTAGATTTGTGACGTTCGACCTGCATGCGGCTCCCACTGCTACATTTCGGTCCCGTCGAAACGTGGTTCACGGTCGCTGCCTTCAAGCGGCGCTGCAGCGGAGCTGCGCAGTCGCTGCACAGGAGGCAGCATCCGTCTCTAGCAGCCAGCACACATGATGGGTGCAGGCGTTTGCACATGGTGCAGAGCGCTCCAGGAGCGCCTGTTGATGTGCCACGCATACAAGTCTGCATAGGACTCCCAGTCGACATCCTCGTGATTCTGCAGCCGAGACTCGGGAGTGCGCCGAGGCAGCCGCCGAGCGCATCACCAAGCTGGAGGAGGAGGCCGAAAGGGCAGCTGCCGAGCAGGAGGCAGCCGCCGCGGAAGCCGCCGCCGCCGTGGCTGCCGCTCAGCATGACGCAGCGGCCGCCGCGGAGGCGGCCGCCGCGCAACGGGCGGCACTGGAGGCTGACCGCGACGAGAAGCTAGCGGCTGCCCAGGTACCGGCTCAAAGGATCACAGCTGTCCCCTGCTGCCAGTCGATCACACAGTGTGTATAGCACCTGTCTTCAATTCCGTCGCCCCAACATGGTCAGCAGCTGCGCGTCACAAGGCAGGAACGATAGGGATACATGTCATACAGCTGCGGCGCCGCCACACGCTGCTGGTTTGATTGATCGCAGGCCACCACAGCTGAGGCCGCGGCCACCGGCGAGGCCGCAGTTGAGGCCGAGCGCCAGGCGGCGGCCGGGGCGGCGGCGGAGGCGGCCGCCAACGCCGAGAAGTTTCGGGCGGCAGTCAAGGAGGCAGAGGCGCAGCGCGACGGCCTGGCGCTGAAGGTGGCGCAGGCGGCGGGGGCAATTCGTGCAGCCGAGGAGCTTCGCGAGGCCAGGTCTGTCATTGCATGCTGATTTGAACCCTTCCAAATCTGATCCTTGACTGCTCCCCGTGATGTGCTTCACCCTGGCACAGCACGCAATGAGCAAGCATGCTCAGAAAGCCCAGCTCCACATGGCACACGAAACCAAGCATTGATTCCACTCAAGTTCTTGCTGCCACCATTTCGTTGCCAAATCATGCTGACAAACACACGAATGAACTATGGGCCATGGGTGCGGCGCAGGCGGAAGCACAAGGTAGAGGTGACAGCGCTGCAGCAGCAGCTCAAGTCGACCAGCATGGGTGCCAAGGGCGGCGCCGCCACCGCCGAGCGCCTGCAGAAGGAGCTGGAGAAGACGCGGTGTGTAATTTGCAGGATTCAGCATGCAATCTTGCTTTCAGGCATTGACGCTGCTGCGCTGCATCGTACCTGGGCGCTGGCCTTGGACGCCCACTTCAGCAAGATCCGCTCGCGGGGCGCTTGCCGGCGTGGTCCAGCAGAGCAGCCGACGGTTGGCCGTGGCAAGCTTCGCCATTCTCGAGGGGTGTGTGTGCAGCAGGAGGAAGCTGCAGAAGCGGGAGGCGGAGCTGCAGGGTGCCAGGACGGACCATACTGTACTTTTGACAGCAATTTCGACAAGTGTTTTGGCCAATGTACATGTCTCCGGGTGTCTCTGCGCAGCGAGAAGCTGTAGAAGTGGGAAGCCGAACTGCAGGGCGCTATTCGGACAGTCCCAAGCAGAAGAGCATCGGCATTTTCAACCAAGAACCCGCTCTGATTTATACGTGACCGTATGTTCTGGATCAGGGAGAAGCTGCAGAAGCGGGAGGCGGAGCTGCAGGGCGCCAAGACGGACCGCGCGGCAGCGCAGCAGGAACGGGCGGCTGCGGAGCGGCAGCTCAAGCAGGTGCAGAGCCAGACGGGGCGCCTCGCCAAGGACCTAGAAAAGAAGGTGCGCCTCTTTCTTGCACCATGATGATAGCGCAAGATCTATCATTGCCGCAGGAGGCAGTCATGTGGCGGCAGCCCTCAGGATGCAAGAATGCAGGGATGCAGCTGCGTACTGCCACAGTTGAATGCTGAGGAACCTGGCGCCCAGTCTTGCGATCGATCCTGGCTCGCCACAACACAGCAACCCTCCACGACAGTGTGCCTGCGTACGATTGCTGAGGCTTGTCGCCTGCACCCGCAGGGCGCGATTGAGAACCGCAAGCGGGAGACGATCATGGTGGGGCTGAAGGAAAAGACGGGGCGCATCGGGGAGCTGGAGGATGCGCTTGCCCGCGTGCAGCTAGAGCTGGAGCGCGTGGAGTTTTCCATGAAGGCGAAAACCAGTGCGTTTCTCATTTCCTGCCCCCCCTCACGATGACAGTGTAGAAGGGGTTCGTAAAGTCGCCCAGAGTGCGTATCGCTGCTCAGCACCGGCGCCTGCGCTCAGCGGCATTGCTGCAATACATGCATCGTCGTGCTACTGTCATTCAAACTGTGCCTCGGCCGGGTAAAACCTGTCGTGGCACGGCACCGGGATCCGTGCAGCATGCAACGGATCGTCAAGCAGCGGCTGCAGCGGCTGTCAGTAATCTGCCGGTGATGTGCTGCGATCCGCGCCTGCAGGCGAGTGCGACGAGGTCGCGAAGGAGCAGGCGGAGGCACAGATGTTGTCTTGGTTTGTGGGGCGGTTGAGGGCAAAAGTACTACCATCTTTACCTCCTACTCTTTCGTGTCCAGGCGAGTGCGACGGCGTGGTGGAGGAGCTGGCAGAAGTGCAGACAGCGGGCGGCAAGGCCGCCACAAATTTGCATCTTGCTGCTCTTGTAGTTGCGTGTCTTTCTCCTCTGCTGCACCACCTGCTCACCTGGTGCATCTTGTGCGCCTCCTTCAGGCGAGTGCGACGGCGTGGCGGAGGAGCTGGCGGAAGCTCAGACAGCGGGCAGCGAGGCCGCCGCTGAGCGAGACTCGCTGGCGGGCCAGCTCGGGGACCTGCGGGCGGAGCACACGGAGCTGACCGCAGCGCACGCCGCCCTCAGGTGCGAGCCGCAGAGGAACAGAGCCCGGCGGCGGATCGCTGGTAACCTTGGTGCCCCATGCTTGCCGAGGCTGCGTCTGCAACCCCTTGGTCAGGGGTGCCGTAGAATGGTGAACAATGCGACATGTTGATGCAGAGGGGTCCGTCAACTGTAGACTCGTTTCTTCCATGTCGCACAGCGAGCAGCTGCAGAGCACCTCGGAGGAGCTGGACGCTTGCCGCGACGCCAAGGCGGCGGTGGAGGACAGACTGGAGGGCGCCGAGGTGGCGGGCGCAGCCCTGGAGCAGGACAAGGCCCAGCTGGCGGCGGACCTGGCAGCGAAGCAGGAGGCGCTGCAGGCGGCGCTCAGCCGCTGCGAGGCCGCTGAGGTGCAGCATGTTCCTTGTAGCTATGTTCACTTCTGGATGCCCGTGTTTGGCTCGTGTCTTATCAATGTGCAGAGCAGCTGGGAGTAGCTGCAGACGGCGATCAGCCGCTGCGGGCGCCGAGGTGCGTCGCCTCAGTGGGTCGTGCCACACAAAAGCTTGCGGGGCCCAGACGCTTATTGCTGACGCATGTCATGATGCGATGTTCACGGGCACCACGTGCAGAAGAGCAGCTGGCAGCGCTTGGTCCAGACTTCGCATCGATTCAGGCACTTTTCATGTACTGCAGATGTGTGCAACGTTTTGACACAGTCTTTTGTTCGCATACACAGGCGCAGCTGCCGGAGATCAGAGAGCTCAGCGAGCAGCTGCGCAAGGCGTACGAGGAAATGAGCGACGCTGACTTCAAGGCCGCCGAAGCTGCCGCTGCCGCCGAGACGCGAGAGGCTGCCCTCACGGTGAGAAGTGTTGACGCGCCTTGATCTTTGCTCCAGGGCCGGCGACCAGGTCTCCTGTCCGGCTGGGCATTCTGCCAACGCTGCATGAATGATTTGCAGGGTTGGCGCAGCACACCTGCATGCCACGAACTGAGATCTAACCACGCTTGCCGGGCTCGGCGCGTGGGCGCAAGCGATTGGGGTGTGCTTCGCTTGAATGATTCATGGGGTCCTTGTGTGAACAGGAGGAGAAGGCAGCACTGGAGGCTGCTGCAGCGGCTGCGGCCGAGACCTCCGCCGCTGACGCGGCCGCGCTACAGCAGCAGCTTGAGCAGACGGCCGCTGAACTGGAGGCAGCAAGCGCGGACGCCGTCGTGACAAAGGAAGCGCTCGCAGAGGCGGCCGCGGCACGGGACAAGGCGGCGGCGGAATGCTCCGAGCACGCGGAATACTCCGAGTCCATCGAAGGTGCCCGCACAATACCCCAACCAGCAGGAAACAGCTGTGAACAAGTTTCCTCTGCATACGCTCCAAGCTATACCGAAGTTGCCGCTCTGCAGCGTGTCTGCCGGATGCAATTGGTTGCTCACGGATCGTCCTTCAGAGTAGTGGCAAAGAGCAGAAACACGATTGCGCTGTTTGTGGGGTGCACTTCTGCTGTGTCACCCACCACACCAGATTCCCTTCGGCGGACATGTGGCTGCGCAAAGGCCATGCCGCGAGCATCCCGCTTATGTGGCCCTACTCACGCTCTGTTCGTCCCAAACGCAGCCACGCTCAATGAGCGGGAACTGGAGGTGGCGGGGCTCACGGCGCAGCTGGAGGCCGCCGCCGTGCGGTCCGCCGAACTGGGCTCGCAGCTGGAAGCGGCTGCTTCCGCGTCGCAGGCGTTGACAGCTGCGCGGGATGAGCTGACTGCAGACGGCGACCGCCTCAGGTGAGAGGGTTACGGCTCAAATGTCAACTTAGCGACGCCCGTGGTGGCGCCACCTGCTTGCGTGCCGCTGTGCAACTTCCAGCACTGTACCCATTAATACCACAAGCATCAGGGCAGAACCGTCGGAGCTTGGCTCGTTGACTCACCAGCTGCTGGGCGGGCAGCCGTGTCGATGTTGCCGTGCAATGTACCGCTCGGCTCCAGCAGTGAAAACCCTTGAACCCTTGGCGCATGCAGGGCGGAGCTCGACGCGGCACAGCAGCGGGAGCAGCGCCTGGCGCAGCAGGCTGAGGAGCTGGGCGCCGAGGTGTCCACCCTGCAGGTGACCAACTCCCGGCCAGAATGTCTGCCCGCTGCGTGAATGTCCGTCAAGGCGGTGCATGTGCACTGTCAGGATTCGCCCTAGAATCAGGAGCTGGGCGCCGAGGTGTCCGCCCTCCAGGTGCTGCTAACATTGATGCTCCCTTTCAGGCGCTGTGTGCTGTGATGACTGCTGTAAGACCAGCGGTGGCACGCTGTGCCGCGACATCCCGCCCCAGATCAGACATGGATCAAGCCACCCCGACCCAGCGGCAACTTTGCAGGCACCAGGCATTGGGCAGTGTCTCCCGCTCATGTGTAGGGCCTGATTGGACCAGCTAACACATGAAACGGGACGAAGCTACCCAATACCTGCGTTGGCAATGCCGACTTTTCACCGACACCAATGCAGCAGTGCCGAGCACGTGTGCATGCCGCACATGGCCACTGCGGAAACAAGGGCTCCAAGATCCTACCTTCTAAGCTCTTTCTCCGGCAGGAGCACATTGAGGAGGCGCGGGCGCGCCGGGCAGAGGCGCAGGCGGAGATGGAGGCGCAGCACCAGGCGGCAGTGGACTCCGCCAACGCCTGGAAAGCGGCCGCAGAGGAGGTAAACCCTACTCATGGGTGGATGTTCGTTTTGGAGTGCATCTGGTTTGGCACACCAGTGACATTTTGAGGGTTGCGCAAATTCCATCAAGACAGCATTCAGCAAAGATGTGTTGTGTGTCTGTCAAGGTGCGGGCAGAGCGGGAGCGCCTGGAAGGGGAGGCGGCCGCCACTGCCGCAGACGTGGCGGAGCTGCGTCAGCAGCTGCAGGTGCGAACAGCTTAGAAGATGCGCGGTGGTCGAGGTGCAGGAGTCTCTCTGTTCGAGCGTTTGCAAACACGAGTGTGGCTGGCATTGTCAACTTCATATTAAGCCTGTTTGCTAGCAGAGGAAAGGGTGCAGCTCAACGCCTTTGTAGGCGGAGCAGGAGGCAGTGCAGGCAGCGCAGGCGTCGGCCGCGGAGCAGCAGCAGCGTGCAGCCGCCGCGGAGGCGGCGCACGAGCAGGCCGCCGCGACCGCAGCGCAGCTGCAGCAGGACCTGGACCACATGCGGGTGCGGCTTCTTTACCTTACCCTTCGTTTAGGTCCTTTCCCTTTTGCCTTGCCATTTTTTATCTTCTTTTCCACCTCCTTTTCCCCGTACCATACATCAGGCAGCGACATCGTCATCAGTGAGCCCTCAGGGACACCGCTCCCAGTGTTGGGGCATAGGCACAGCAGGCTCATGGTGGTGATTTGTGCTCCGCAGGCGGCCGCGTCGGAGGGGGAATCCGCGTCCGAGTCGCTGCGTCAGCAGCTGGACAACCGCGAGGCTTCCATCTGCGAGCTGCAGTCGCAGCTGACCGCGTCGCAGGCGGAAGCGGCCGAGGCCGCCGCGATGGCGGGGCGGCTGCAGCAGCAGTCGACGGAGCAGCTGGCCGTGGCCGACGGCCTGGCCGCGCAATTAGCCGACAAGGCCGCGGAGCTGGAGGCTGCTTCGGGCCGACTGGAGGAGATGTCTGCAGCGCTTGAAGACGTGGCGGAGAAGCGCGTAGCGCTGGAGGCCGAGGCGCAGCAGCTGGTCGGCGAGCTGAACGCGGCGACTGAGGCGGCAGAAGCCGCTGCAGCGGCTGCAGCAGAGGAGCTCGGAGCTGCCCAGGTGCGCTTGCATCGATAGGGGCTGCTGATGTGTTTGAACGCATGGGTCTGGGTATGTGATCTGGCAGATTATGGCAGTCAGATTGCACGAGTGAAGCAACCGCCGCGGTTTGGGGAGTGGGGCCGCCTCGGCCGTCAGCGGCTTGGCACCTGTAGACGAGGTACCAGCGCTGATAGGAGGGCATAGATGCAACCTGCGAACAGGGAAGCTTGCAATTGATACATCCCATGCTGCTGCAGGCCGCCGCCCAGGCGGACCTTCAGGTGGCGCTGGAAGCCGCGCACGCGGCGGCAATGGCGGACCTCGAGTCAGAGCGCCGCCGACTGGGCGAGGCGCAGAAGAGCATCGAGGCGCTGACGGCGGCGGCCGGCGCGGACAAGGAGTCTGCCGTGGCCGCGCTGCAGGTGACTGTTTAGGCTATATTCAGAACCAGCTACCGTTCGGAAAGCTATGTGCTTCTTCTTGGCTGTTTGAGCGAGCAGACGCAGAACACAGTGGGTTTCATGCAGAAGCTCTAAAAGCTGGCAGGTGCGGTGGCGACCCTGTGCACGTGTGCCGAGCTGCAGGACTGGGGCGCAGCGGCTTCCCCCCCATGTGTACAGCCCCTGTACTGCTTCTGCTGTGCCGCCCAGAAAACTGTGTTTGCCCCAAGACACTGGACGGGGAGGAACATTCAGCCGTTGCGTCGGCAGGCAGAGGCCGAGCGCCTTTGGTCACGGGGGCCTTCCCCAAGGCACCTTCACTACCAGCTGCCAGAGCTGTGTTTGCCACGACACCCTTCCTCTATCTGCAAAGCCGCTCTCGTGAATGCTGACATTCAATAAGCATGTCTGCAACGAAGTTTCGGCTGATGCGCACTCTGCCCTGTTCGATGGCAGGCGGAGGCCGAGCGCGCGCTCGAGGAGGAGCGCAGCCGCGCGGCGGAAAAAGCGGCCACCCTGGAGCGGCAGCTGGCGGACGTGCGCGCGCGAGCGGACGCGGCGGCCGAGGCCATCGGCGCGGAGGCCGCCAGCCGCGACGCGGCGCAGACGCTGTCTCAGCGCCTGCGGGAGCAGCTCGCCCAGCTGCAGGTCCTCCCTTTTGGGATCGCCATAGATTGCCTTTTCTTGTTTTGAAGGGTCCACGTTTTCAAATTCTTTTCTTCTTTCGCAGTTTCGCACGAAAATTTGAAAGTTTCGCATGAAATGCCGGGTATGCTGCCGAGCCGTGCTGGCTGCCTGGGAGAAAGATTGAGGGCGCCAAGAATGCACACAGTGTCTCAGGCGCGCCATCTTGAAAGTGTGTATGCCGGCCCTGCTATTGCACAGGAAGCAAAGGAGGCGGCCGATGCGGCGGTCGCGTCGGCCGAGCGGGAGCGCGACGCCATGGCTGCGGCCTCGGCGAGCGAGCTGGAGGATGTGCGGTCGGCGCTGCAGGAGCAGGCGGAGCAGGCAGCGGAACGGCAGGCGGCGGCCGCGGAGCAGCGCATTGCCACCGCGCGGGCGGAGAAGCAGGTATTGACTCAACTACTTCATTGAGTGACTTGTGGAAAACTTTGTGAAAGCCCGCCCTTGAAAAGGGTTCAGAGGTCGCCGAGCGGCAGGCGGCGCCCGCAGCGCAGCGCATGGCCACCGCGCGCGCGCGGAGAAGCAGGCGTTCAATTGAACCTGACAATGTTGTCGTTGAGCGCTCCGTCTTGAGAGGGTTTCGAGGATGTCCTGCTAGCACATGGCCACCACGCACGACGAGAAGCAGGTGCGTGTCCTGGGTGCTTGTGCTGTCAACTTGCACACTTCTGTACACTGTGACCACGTGAGATCAATTTCGTTACCAGTGTTTGCTGACGGCGCAGGCGGTGCGGTGGCAGAACGGGCTGGCAAGGAGGTGGTGCTCGCAACCATATACCGTGTGGGATACAAAACACAACGTCTGAACACATCACATATCTTTGCTTCTGCAGGCGGCGCAAACAGCGGCGGAGCGCGCGGGCAAGGAGGTGGCGCGCCTGCGGGCTGAGCTGGCGGAGGTGCAGCGCGCCGTCGAGGCGGGCGACCCCACTGCAGCCACTGCCGCCGCCGCGCAGGTAGGGTTGGAGGATGCTTGGACGGACAGCAGTGATGCAGATTTGGAGAGACTGGGATTCAGGGATGTCCTCTGTGACCGTTTTCCGTGTGGTTCCGAACGTTCCTACATCTGCAGCAGTGCGGGTGTTTTGTTGATGGGCACAAGCCGCTGCAGGAGAATGGCGCAATCACTCTGCTTTGCTATTGCTTCACTTGCTGACCGTGCAGCTGGCGGAGGTGAAGGAGCAGGCGGACAGGCACTTTATTGGCCCTACCACCCTTATCATTCTCAAGGAAAGCTTGTTAAGCTTCTGCGTGCTGCGCGCACAGCTGGCGGAGGTGAAGGAGCAGGCGGATCGGCGCATCGCCAAGTTGAATGGCGCGCTGCAGGCCGCCGAGTCGCGGTGCCACCAGCTGGCCGCCGAGGCCGCCGTCGCCGCGCAGTCGGCGCCCGCGCCGGTGCCGCCCCAGGTGCGCGTTCATGCTGGATGTACCCTGTGCATGGGTTTTCAGCAAACGAGCCTTGCATCAACTGCCATACTGACGGGCCAGCCTCTTCAATTCAAATGGCATCACGTCATCTACCAGTCAAATACCATCGTGGCTGCCAGCGCACAGGAGGGGCTGCAGCAATCGGCAAACTAGCGAGCGGGTGGCGCAGTTAAGGGTGATTGTTTTGCGCATGATGCGGATGTATTTAGATTTTCTTGTGTTGCTCCGTGTAGGCAGGGCTGCAGCAGACATCAAAGCGGGTGGCGCTGCTGGAGGGTGATTGTTCTGCGCATTATCCGAATGGATTTCGACTTCCGTTTGTTGGCTTCGTGCAGGAGGGGCTGCAGGAGGCGGCAATGCGGGTGGCACTGCTGGAGAGCGAGCTGCGGGCGGCCAAGCGGCGGGAGACCAAGCTGGCCGCGACGCACTTCCGGCTGCGCCAGGACATTGCCGAGGCCGGCGGCGATCTCCGGTGGGTTTCTAGGGCTTGAATCATCGTTTGCCCATCATTGCTCCTCAGATGCCCCTTAGATGCCCCTCGCTGCCCTTCTGAAGGAGCCCAGCTCCCTTGCTGGCGAGCTGTGTGTTTCCGAGACATGTTGAGCACATGTTGAGCTGTGGTATACAGGAGCAAGGCTGCGCATTGGGGTCATGGGTGTGTGGACTGAGCGCCACTGTCTGGTGCAGCAGCGGGGAAGCTGCACTAGAACCTGGCAAGCCCTGGACAACCACCGCTGTGTGCTGTATTCGAGTCGCTTCCCTAAACCATTTTCACACAATGCTGCAGGATGTTGGACAAGCTGACGGAGCTGCGGCAGCTGGAGTACGAACTGGACTTAGCGCAACCCGCGCCAGCGCGACATCGCGTTTCTGAATGTTATCTGGCAATCTTTTTGCAGGACGTTCGACAAGCTGAAGGAGGTGCGGCAGCTGGAGTACGAACTGGACTTTGCGCAAAACCGCGCAAAGCGGGACATCGCAGCGCTGCAGGCGCGGCTCAAGCAGGCGCTCGGCGGCGGCAGCAATGGCGCCGTCGGCAGCGGCGCCCCCATCGGCAGCGGCAGCGGCAGCCTGTCGGCACCGTCGGCGCAGAAGGCGGCCAGCAGCAGCCACGGCAAGCACGCGATGGCCGGCCGGCAGCCGCTAGCGGCCGGCAAGGAGAACGTCTGAGCAGGGTCGACACAAACCTGGCGTGGCAGAAGACCTGGAGTGCTCCTTGTGCGGCTTGTCGGGTCGGCCTTTTGGCCGCTGAGCGCTTGCAGCAAGGTTGGTTGAGACGCTTATCAACAGACGTATCAACAGACGTTCAGTTGGCAACGGAATTGCAGGCGGTGGACAGACATGGTTTCAGGCTGCGTGTACAGTTGAATTTGAAAGCGATGGGTCACAAGGCGTCTGGGCTTCAATCGCCGAAGCTGCCAATTCGGGATCGGGACTTGCCTCTCTGCGGCTACCAAGGCGCATCACAGCTCGGTTATTCTCTCCAGAGCGAGAGAAACCTGGAGACTTCTCCTCACGCGGCATTGACGCGGGGCCCACTGACGCCGCCGCAGATGGGTGCGCCCTCGAGCTGCTTTTCTGAACAGTCCCCGCGCGCTGGCGTTCCAAGCTGCGTGTTGCCATGTGGCCCGGAGTCATTGCGCACCCCCAGACACCGAATTCAGCAGCGGCAGCCAGGAAATCTACTTCTATGCAGTTCGGCTGAAATCCTGTAGGGCAGGCCCAGGGGCAGCGTGCTGCGCGTGCTACTGCAGGATTACAGCCAAATTCCATAGAAGTGTTGGATTCTGCCAATTTTCGCCAGCGCTTTGCGTCACAGCAAGTTAGTTGTAGTTCCACAAGACACTCCAGCACTCGAGTCGGGTGCAAGCGATTGACGCTGCAAAGATTGGTGAATCTCTGTCGTTGCATTGTTCACTTCGCTTTATACCCACACTATTCTCAGTCTCGTTGACTTGGCACAAACCCACAGCGTGAGCGACATGGCACACGGACTCCCAAGATATCGTCACCCCACACATCTGAACACCTCAGCTCCGAGCACCTCGGTCTTCTGAACAGAGCTTGAACAAGGGCTGCATCGGCCATGGGGATCCACAATTTATGGATCTTGCTGAACCAGGAGGGCCTGGCCAAGCAGCTGGAGGTGGGGTGGAAGACCCACGCTGCACCTGACAGTTTGTGTGCGCCCCAGCATGCACCATGACCAGCATACAGCCAGTGACGATGAGTACGACGCTTGCCATTCGAACTGGTTTGCCACCAACTGCCAAACCTTCATTGCTGCTGTGCAGGGGGCGCATGGGGAACACCGCAACATCATGCTGCATGTGGCCGGCAAGGGGGTCGCGGTGGACCTGTCGGTGTGGCTCATGCAGGCCACGAACCAAATTGCCACGGAGGGCCTGTTCACCGACGAGGGGCGCGCCGTGAAGATCGTCTTCGAGCGGGTGCGGGAGGGCACATTTGGTGGCGCTTGAATGCACCTTGGTCATCTGCACAGCTGTCCTCGACATGCGCCAATGAGGCTCGCTGGGCGAGGAAGTACATGAAACTTGAGGCTATCATCTCTGCATGGACACACACTCAGCTTGCTGAAGCGAATGACTCGAGCTGTGACAGCAACGAGCCACTATGTGCTATTGCAGACCATCCACTGGCCATGGCATGGCATGGCGCCAATCGGCGCGGCGGAGGGCCGCGCAGCTATCCCTCACGCTATGAAGGGAAGCAGTATTTCACCACTTGCTTCCTCAATCCCTGCCCAATTGCAGACCATCAACTGGCTGCGGCACGGCGTGACGCCCATCGGCGTGGCGGAGGGTTTGGCGCCGCAGGAGAAGCTGGCGACGCTGCAGGCGCGGTGCCTGGCGCTGTACGGCTATGCCCGCGGCGGCGGGCCTGTGGGCCAGTCGTACGCGTCGCTGCGGCTGTCGCGCCTCGCCTGCGACCTGCTGGAGGCCATGGTGCGGGCCTGTCATTGTGCCGGCCCGTGCGATTGAAGTTCAGTTGCGCTATGCTACCCTGCCCAGCGAAGTCGAATGAGACAGCGACGACACCAATGTTGCAGCTACGCACTGCAGCTACGCACTGCATGCAAGGGGTTTAGACATGCTGCAGTCGCAGTCAGCGTGCTCGGTGGTTCAGATTTAAGGACAGCGACGCAGCACTTGTGTCGCAGGGTCTGCCGACAATCACGGCGCCTGGCGAGGCGGAGGCGACGGCGGCGGCGCTCGAGGCGGCAGGGCATGTGGACGCAGTCGGGACCCCGGATGGCGATGCCCTGCTCTTCGGCGCGCGCACGCTGTTTCACACCCTCAAGCTGCAGGTGCTTGTTCAAGTGCAAAAACCAGACTATTGAATTCAAACCCACACGCTGCGTCGTACCCTCAAGATGCAAGTCAGCTGGTCGTAATGGTGTGGAGACAATCACGTCCGCACAGAAGAAGCGGTTTGTGCGAAGATCAGGGTCATGGCTGCGTTGCACCTGCGGCAACTGCCCTGGCATCGCTGACTGATGGTTCACTGCAAAGCTGTCAACCTGTCCTAAACATACACCTCCCACTTGTTCACCGCTTAATCTTACGTCTCTGCTGTCGGCTTCAGACGGCGCAGCCACTGGACGCTGTGCTGAAGCGGTGCGAAACGGCGGACGTCTGCCGCGCCCTCGGCGCCTTGCCCGAAGCCGCCGTCTCGGTGAGCGCTGCCCCTAAAGCAGCCGCCTTGGCAGCGCCTCGCTGGGTTCTTATCAGTGCGCAGAGGTGCCAGTCTCAAGCTATTAGTCCAAGGCTGCGCTGCATTTATCGGACCAGCTGGCTGGATGTTTGCGCTGCAGCCACTATGGCGCGGCGCAATCATGCGCGTTAGTTGGAATCGATGGATGCTGCAGCAACTTTATCCTCCATGGAGCAGCTTTGCACTGCACTCCAGACATCCGTAATTGCTCTTGTCGCACCCCACCCAGCTCTGTCAAAGCAGTGGAGCCTGCTTTCTCTGGGCAGATCAAACGAGCACCTCCTGCAGAACATTTCCGCCTTTTGACCTGGCATCGTGACTCAGCGTGCCTAACGAAAAATTTCATGTGAAGATGTCGATTTTTGCCATCTTGGCGGTGACGGCAATTGCGCTGCTGTGTGGTGGCGGCAACAAAGACGAGGGGGGCGGGCGCATCAGGTGGGTGCATCAGACTCGACAACAACCTAGTCGCGAAGGCAGTTGCCCCTTCTGTGGCAGGCGCTGACGGCGGTGGCGCTGCTATGCGACAGCGACTATGACACCGCCCATGTCGAAAGCACGCTGTGTCAAAGGTGAAGCTTTCCTTGTTGCTGGGCAGGCGCTGACGGCAGTGGCACTGCTGTGCGGCGGTGATTATGACGAGGGCGGCGGCGCGGGTAAAGTCGGCGCCCGCCAGTCCTTCACCATCGTGCGCACGCTGCTCGCCGACGCGCGCCGGGTGAGCTGGGAGGAGGATCCACAAAAGACACAGCGATGCCAGCCAGGACAGCGGTCTTTGACGCAGTCGTCAGCTAAGATGAAACATGGTGCTATCTGTGTACAACCCTTGACGGCCAGAGGCTGCGCGAGTGATTGCATCTTCTGGAAGTTTCATCACCACCATGGGTCGTCGGCTGTATACACGCATGGAGCGAGCGTGTCAGTGCCTATCACCACACTCTCCAGACAGGACGGGAAGACAGCGATGTGTTGGCGCTGCTGCCAGCGGAGCTGCCGCAACAGTTTACAAGAACTCTCTGATCTAACAACATCCGGGAAACAGCTGCACTCTGCGATACCAACCTGGAGTGGACCGTGAGGGCTTGTTGAGGCATATATCGCAGGCGGGGCGCGACGACAGCAATGTGCTGGTGCTGCTGACAATGGCTTCATGTAACTGCACCACCGATCCGCATGGAAGTTCTGCTAGCGTGCTACGCAGGCGGGGCGCGACGACAGCGATGTGCTGGCGCTGCTGGCGGCGGAGCTGGCAAAGCCGCCCAACGGCCGCAGCTGCGGTGTCTGATCTGGAGCTGACTGCGAGGCGTTGTTGCCGCACTTTGCAGGCAGGGCGTGACGACAGCGATGTGCTGGCTCTGCTGGCGGCGGAGCTGGCAAAGCCGCCCACCGCCGAGTTTGACGACCTCAAGGGCTGCACCCGCTGCCGGCGCTGCGGTGCGGTTTGCTTACGAAAACGAAACCATGGCATGGCACGGGCAATTTGGGCCAGCATGAGATGTGTAGAAGTGGTTTTCCCTCTATTCCATCCAGCCGTCTTCCCCAGAGCGTCCATGCAGGCCGTGACGTTGCCGACATTACGGCCGAAACATGCATGCAGACCTCCGCCCCGCAAACTGCTGGCACCCGGGGATATCCAGTCCAACCGTGCATCGCTGGTCCTTGCGCAGGGCACGACGGCTGCCGGAGGCAGAAGATCAAGCAGCACTCGGCGAAAAACCGCTGCGAGGACTGCCCCGACAGCGGCGACGGCTGCTGCAAGGAGTCGGTGCCGCTGCCGGAAACATGCCTCTGCCGCTTCTGCCGCACAGCGGACGCACGCCTCGTCGCCCGGGTGACTGGGAACAAAAGAGTCAAACGAAATTGGAAATGAAGTTGTTGTTTTGATTGCCGCTGCCAGAGCCCTGCCCCTGCCGCCTCTGCCGCTCGGCAGACACCCGCCTCGTGGCCCGGGTAAGTCACTCTAAAACAAGCCAAACAAGAAACTGTTTTCTGTGGCCGCTGCATAAGCCGTGCCCCTGCTGCTGCTGCTGCACGGCAGACGCCCGCTGGCACGAGTGAGTTCTGCAGGATTTGGTGTCTTGATATGTCTCAGATCTGGTATGTCCCTACCGTGAAGGACAGGAGTTGGCGTGACCACGCGCAGGAGAAGCGGTTGAGGGCCAGTAGCAGCTTGGGGCGTGCGCAGCTTCTCGAGCGATCCAGGCGCCGGTGTCTCAGGAACCCAGGCTCATGCCATATGGCGCCTCGCAGTAGCATCCTGCAGCACAGCAGCTGTGATCGCGTCGATTCCGCATCACATTTTATGGTATGGTGCGCAGGCCCACGAGCAAGGCGCAGGCAACAGAGAGCTTTCTGCAGCGGGCGCGCACGGCGCAGCGCGCACACGTGCGGCGGGCTCTTTGGTACATTGTTGGCTGCTGAAGCAACAGTTTTTGTCAACAGGCCATGAACAAGGCACGCGCAACCGAGGGCTTCCTTGAACGGGCGCGCACGGCGCAGCGTGCCTACGCGCGGCAGGCGGCGAAGGCCGCCGAGGCAGTGACGGACTTTGCCGAGGAGCAGGGCCTGGCGCCGGGGCAGCAGCTCACCTGGTGCACAGCCGAGTACTTATCTGCGTCAGTCTGATGTGCTCAAGGTTGAGCGATGACAGCGATCCGTGCTGCTGCATGAACCTGCGCAACGCGCCGCGGCCGAAAGAGTTCGTCGCAACAAATAGTGCTATTTGGGGTTTCGAGACTAGCATCCGCCCCCATCCGGCTCGGCTGACCTGGCGCCAGATGCAGTATGCTGCTCTGTTGCAGGCCAGCGGGGGCCAGTTGCGGGCGCGGTTTTGCCGACGCAGAGCTGGCATCTGATCCCACGATTGTTGAAGTATATGACGAGCAAATCATGTGGAAGAATGCAGGCAGCGGCGGCCAGACGCGGACGCTGTGCACGCAGTGCTAGCCGACGCGGGGCTGGTGTGGGGCCTGCAGCTGGTGCGCGCAAAGCTGTGCCCGCTGCTCATGGAGTGGGACGCTCGCCACCCCGGCCGGGTGCGCCAATTTTCAGAATAGGTTCCGGAAGTGTGGCGGGAACACTCGCGCTGCCCGCGTGCCGTGCCGCTGCATGGTCGACTCCGACACCTCCGAAGGACGTGGACGCTGGGCCTGCGAGGCAGCATTCCGCAGGCGCAGCAACACATGGAGCTGAGCTCGGCAACCTACACAGTCCACGGCGGCATGGGAAGCCACAGGTCACATCTGAATTACAAACTCTGAGCTGTCATTCTCATTCCACCATCCAACTCTACACCCTGCAGGTCGCGGAGGTCGAGCCGGTGGAGGTGGACAAGTGCAGCAGCAGGGCTGCCTGCTGCAGGACGGCCTGTGGCGCCACCATCTCAAACCCTAAGCTTGTTCACTTCTCGAAAATAAAATTCCGCAACCCTAACATTTCTCAGTTCCCGATCTTGGAACTGCAGGCCGCGGAGTTCGAGCCGCTGGAGGTGGACAGGGTGCAGCAGCAGGGGCGCCTGCCGCAGGACAGCCTGTGGCGCTACCTCGTCAAGTGGAAGCGCCGCATCGACGGCTCCGAGGTGGGGATTTTGCCTAGGTTGTAGGAATGTTGAAAGCCCTACATAAGGGCTGACCCCCCTGCTGAGCAGGCTGTGCTCTGTTGAACCGACCCGCGTGAAGCAATGCAGCACGCCTTGCAGCCGGAGCACAATTGTTGTACCTGCAGCAACGTGTGAGATCCAAGGCCAGCGCACGCGTGGGGTGAGTTGGTATGGGGTACGGTGGCCCAGACCGTTGCAGTCCGGAAGTGATCGCATCGACCGTGCCTCTCAGTGAAGCCTTTTCTCTCAGTTTCATTAGCGCCGCTGCGCAGGCGGCAGAGGCGGACGCCCTGTGGCTGATGGACGCTACGGCAGACGCTCGCGCTGCGCGGAAGGACGTCATCGACGCCAAGTTTCCGGCACTCGTCGCCGCCTTCGAGTACAAGTGAGATGCCAGCCATGCTCCTGTGATGTTGTGGAACCTGCAGCCATTATTGGGACGCACTGCTGTATGCATCCGTCCTGTCGTCGAGAGCCAAAGACACGCTGCCGTAGTCAGACACAGCTAGGCCAGCCGCCTGGTGACGGCGCTGTGGCAGTAACACACCATGTCCAAAACAATGCTGGACTTCCCGCAGGGTGAAGGAGAAGGAGCGGAAGGCGGCCGAGAAGGAGGGGCGACAGGCCAAAAAGGCGGCAGCGGCGGCGCGGAGCGGCAGCCTGGACGCCTTCATCAGCCGCGTGCACTACAAGGTTTGCATTCAATTCATCGACCGCTGCCTTGCTCATTAACACCGGGTCCCAAGTGTCTGTTCCCGCCGTTTACTGCACACCTGGTCCTCTGCTTCCATTGCAGCCATTCGACCCAGCATTTTCAAACTTCGATCAGCACTTGGCTTCAACAACACTGGATTCAACAAGACTGGTTCTGATGGCCACTCACGGGTGTTGCTTCTGCGACCAGCCGCCGGCAGACGCCTTGCAGGCGCTTGCCCGCAGCGGCGGCGGCGCCGCCAAGGTTGGTGCCGAAGACCGCCCGCCGGCAGGTCCCGCCTCGCCCCAGAAGAAGCAGCGCACGCCCACTAAGCCGGTGCGGACATGCCTGGTCTCCTGCACCTGCTGACGTCAACCTTTGTAGTCACAGTGCTGTGCTGCTCGAGCTGCTGCAGCTGTCAGTTTGTTAGTTGATCTACATCCCTTACAAGGGTGAATCTATCAAACAGAGTGAAGCAGAGTGCATCCTATGCTGCTGAGTAGGTTCGAAACCAGGTCGCAATCGAACGGAAGCCATGCAGGGACTGGCATTTCCAGCGGCCAAACTGCTGTGCGCGTGACGTGCAGGCGCGGCCAAATCCCATTGCGGACATGTTTGCCAAGGCGGCCCGCACGCCGCCGCCGGCAGCGCAGCCAGATTCAGCGGCGGCAGGGCTGTCGGGCGAAGTGCCGACGCCGCACCTGTCAGGCCGCTTCGGCGCCATGCTGATGCAGTCGCCTCCCAGCGCCGGCGTGGCCGCGCCCCACGCGGCAGCAGCGCCGGCGCAGCGGGCACGCAAGCAGCTGTTTGCGGCCGCCGTGGCTGAGCCAGCAGGAGCAGCGGGCCCGGCGGCAGTCGACAGCAGCTCATCCGGCGGCAGCGGCGGCCTCGGGGCGCCCAATGGCGGCAGGGCGGACAGCGGTGCATCGGCCGGCGCCGGCGCAGCCGCGGCAACCGCCGCCCTGCAGTCATTGGGCGAGGCTCCAGAGTCTTGGCCTTGCGGCGGGCCCGTCTCTGTGGCCGCTGGCGCCGGAAACCACGCCGCCCTCGGCAGCTCAGAGGCGGCTAGTCCCTCCAAGCGGCTGGCGGCGCAGCAGATGAAGCCGCGCCGCAAGGCGACACGCTCGCGACTGCCGCGGCAGGAGCGGCGGGAGGATTCAAATGACGGCAGTGACATTGAAATCACGCTGTCGCCGGAGGCAGGGCGACCGCCGGCAGCTGTCGGCCGGGTGGCCGGGGCGGCGGCGGCCGCCGCGGCGGAGGCGGCCTTGCAGCAGCCGGCTGGCAGTCACAGCGCCATCGACCTGACAACGCCACAGCGGCCCGTAGACGTCGTCGACCTAATGGAGAGCACCTGAAATATGACGTGGTTTGCGCTCCTGATTTTGCTCTGAGACAGGTGGGGATTTCCAGCAGCCCATGTTGCGAAACGAGCGCGAAAACCACGTTGTTGCAGGTTCCAAGGGCAGAACAGTGGCACGTGACCATATTGGCGCATGGCGTGTGTTCAGCTACTGAATGTTTGTACAGTAAGTTGGACGTTGATGGGTGCGAGAAAGTTCAGGGTCCGGTTGCACACTGTTGGATTTACACGCTGTTGCTCGGTCGTCACTTTGGTTCTCGACCCTCCGCTGAGTTTCAAACGACGCTTTCCACAGACCGCTATCCCTACGCCAAACGCTGACAATCAATGGTGGTTTCCTCTATCCACGCGTTCATAACCCCTCAGACTCCCGGTATCCTGGCAGACGCTCCAGCGTCATGAAGCATCTCATTGTGTGAGCACGCCCAGGATGTCTTCTGACCGGTAGATCGTGAGCCTGCATCAAAGCAAAACGAATTTTGAAGACTTTGGCCAGTGCAGCATGACCTCAGACGACCCGTGTCGCGGGCACTGCAGGTGAGACGCAGAGCACAGGACCTGCAGGCCGTACGCCAGTGGCCAGACATGCGGCGCCTGTCGCGGTGCTGCCTTGGAGAGAGCTGCCATCTTCTCAGCCGCCACGCGAACAAACCCTGCCCCCAAAATCTGCAGCAATGAGAATTCACTTCGAACCTAGCAGAACAATGTACCCGAGTACGGCGGCCAGCCCCTGGAGCTGGGCGGCAAGAAGTGAGCTTTCCTTAAGTGCTCCTCTCAAAAAATACTGGGATGAAACTTCTGCCAGAGCATCGCGGTCAGCCGCTGGAGCTGGAGCGGCGTCGCCCTCCTTCAGTTTCAAGTAACATCCGACGGAGACACTTCAAAAGAGTTCGAAAAGATGCTCCGGCAATCAAAACTCACTTCTCGCCGCCCAGCCCCAGGGGCTGGCGGCCATACTCGGGCAGCATCACGATTTCGCCCTCCTTCTTGTTTCGGTCTCCTTCTTCTGTTTCAAGTGAACAGACTCCGGAGAAGTTTCAAATGAGTTCGAGAAGATGCGCCGACCATCAAAAACTCACTTCTCGCCGCCCAGCTCCAGCGGCTGGCCGCCGTACTCGGGCAGCATGACGGTGTCGCCCTCCTTCACGTCCACCGGGATGATCTCGCCGGTGGTGGCCCGCCGCCCCGGGCCCACTGCCACCACCTGCCCCTCGTTGATCTGCACAGCTGGAGCGGCAGCAACTCAGATATCATGTGTATTTGGCAGCGTCCCAGAGAGCGATAAAGATGACCTCTGCTTTGAGCGCGAGCCGCAGATCCTCAGCCGCAATTACCCCACCGCATCCACCTGCCCCCCGTCGATCTGCCGGGGATGCACAGGCGGCGTATTGGCACATGTCAGATTTTGCGGCAGTGCAGAATGACCTCGAGAATGCCCATTGAAAGTGCCTCTGGTGTGCGTGCTTGTCGCAGCTCCGCAGGCGCCGCCGGCCCAGCTGGGATCTCTGAACAAGAGCCACCCGCTTGCATAGTCCTCGGTAGGGCCTATCAGCAACATGTTCGCCTATTGCTGCACTCCAAGGGAGGTGCACACGCGCTCGCAAAGCATACCCGGACATGCCGTGCGCATTGTTGAGTGCAACCGAGGCGATTGTTGCAGTGGTGCACGGCACATGAGATGAGCACGTCACTGATGCTGTGCATCGGAAGTGTGCAGCATGCAGACACGTCGACAGGAAGCTTCCAGAGTGAAGGCATCAGTGCAACGCCTTTCTGTTACGGGTGCATCATGCGCATACAAGTCTAACATACATTGGAATCACCTGAACATGCAGGCCAACTGATAGTATTACGTCCGAAGAGCCTGAGAGGTCGTTCCGGAAGCACGCACCTGCTTCCGTGACGGCTGGGCATCGTCTACATGATGCATGCGCCATGTCAAGCAGGTCTTATGTTTGAGGCATCATAAGGGCATCGAAGCATGATCCATCCTCACCTTGCTGGCTGTCTCCGGCAGCAGCAGGCCACCGACCGACTTCTCCGGTGCTGCCACCTTCTTCACCAGCACGCGGTCGAGCAGCGGGATGAGCCGCTTCGCAGACATTGCGACACTCGACGCTTGTCGCTCCTGGAGATGCTGTAACCGGCGTGCGCGAAACGGACTGATTTCACAACAACTCGAAGCTCGCCCAGCCGGCCAAGTGCAAAACCCTTCCCATGATTGACCTGTTGCAGTGCACCAACCGAACGTGCCGAATCGTGCTGCTTTCATTGAGGCCTCATATGATCGGACACTTGCACATGTAGAAGCTCGGTGCTGGCATCGCATATTGCCCTTAGGCAGCATTGTGGCAACGGGAAGAAATTTCTTTCGCATCCTGACAGCTTTCCGACACCAAGAAAAAATCAAAAACTGCAACCGTGGGGCGTGCGCCCTTTGTGAGGGGTTATGCCGCGCATGAGCACTCGTTCAGGGGCCGGCACGGACGGCGAAGCCGAGCAGGACCCCCTCAGTCAGAACGAGACGATGGACACCAAAATGCAGGTTTGAACACTGCAGATCAGCGGATCAGGTCCAGCACGCATTGGCCTCACCATCAGTGTTTTATAAATGGCAGCACCAGGACACCCATCAGGGTAGTCCTACACCCAGGGCTCCATGCTCGAAATAGTATGTTTCCGCGCGGGCGCAGCCGATGCTCTCTTCATCCTGGCCAGCCGACACCGTGTGTGCATTCAGTTGTGACAGGCTCTGGATATTTCATCAACACAAATCACAGGCACAGGACCTCGACACGCATCTCTGTCCACAGGACACTGCACAGGGCTCCCCCGCAACTGGCGGGCCCGCCGGCGGCGATGGCGGCGCCATGCGAGCCGCGCCGTCAGTCAGCAGCCTGGACGGGGACTACCAGTACGACACAGACACCACGGCGCCGCAGGCGCTGCCGCAGCCGACGGGGCCGGAAGACAACGTGAGCCCTTGAACTCCTCATGCAGCACCGTTGTGCTCTGCCGTCAGTGGTTTGCTCACCGGCAGGGCATCTACCAGCATTCCTGCATGCGGGTCCCGAACCTGGTCCTGATTCTCGTCCCTGTCGGCAGGTATGTATCATTCGACTCGCTTCCAGCATGCGGGAAAGATCAGCCAACAAGCAACCAAGCAGGCAAGCAAAGCTCGGAAGCAAGCGGAGAAAGATTTGCCTGCCCGTTGCGCGCAGATGACGAAGTACGAGAAGATGTGGGTGCGCACGAAGTCGACGGTGGCGATGATCGGCGGCTTCATCTTCATCATCTACATGGGCCACGTGCCACTCATGTTCCTCATCTTCGCCATCCAGGTGCCCGATTGTGACAAAACTGAAGAGCGTTCTCTAGTGACTTAATCAGCCCACCTTGCGGCATAAGGTGTCATCCGGTCATGGAATGACTGCAGGTGTCGTTCGGTCATGGACTGACTGCAGAGCAGGGCTTCGCGTGCCTGTGCCCAGCGCTCCGGTGTCTCCAAACCCCGAACTCAAAACCAATTTCACGCGCAATGTCTGCCAGCAGGCGACGATGTGTCGAGAGCTGTTCAAGCTGGCACGGGAGGGGCAGCAGTGGCGGCAGCAGCGCGCGCCCAAGCCGCGCCTGGTCACCGGCACCCGCTTCCAGCAGTGGTCCTTCTTCCTGGTGGCCGCCTTCTGGTTATACCTCAGGTGGGATACTGCTTTGACCTCAAATGTGTTGTGCTTCAGATGCATTTTTAGCGCCCTGCAGCATGTCCTTACGGCACCTGGAGCTTGAGCTCAGCAAAGCAGCTGTAGCTACCGCAGAGTCTGTGCGGCAGTGGAGGCCGTTTGCAGCTACAACGGCGTCCTTTGCCACACGTTCGTAAGTGCATGCCGCGATGTCATCGTTGCGGCCAGCTCAGCATGGACGGTCGCAGTGAAAAATCATTGCTGCACTGACACTGTTTTGCCTCGCCGCCGCCGCCTTGCAGGTTTGTGCAGAAGAACCTGCTGGTGGAGATCACATCGAACGCGCGACTGGCGCGCATCTTCGGCTGGGCGCTGCGGCGGCACACCTTCGTGTCCTACTCGCTGTACACAGCAGGTGCTCCCATTGCTTCAATTGTTGATCCCTAGCACAGCCGCGCCTGAAGCTTCCATGCCTGAAGCTTTCCGCCTACGTCAGAGGCCGCTTCAGATGCCGCTTCACCAAGGACCTTGCATAGCTTCTCGAGGAAAGAGGGGAGGACTTGCGTAATGCCCAAGGAGGCTCACTGGCCTGCCGGGGGGAGGCATTGAGCAAGGAGGCCGTGTGTGCGCCCGCGAGCTGCCCGGTTGCAGGCATCATGAGCTTCGTGCTGCGCCTGGAAAAGGGGCACTACCTGCACCAGTTTGGCCAGTTTGCATGCATCTGGGCATTATGTCAACCCTTTCTTTGCTGCGCAGGCATTATGAACTTCGTGCTGTGCCTGGAGAAGGGGCACTACCTGTACCAGTTCGGCCAATTCGCGTGGACGCACATGATCCTGCTGGTGGTCTTCATCCCCACCAGCTTCTTCGTGTCCAATATCTTCGACGGCCTCATCTGGTTCCTGCTGCCCTGCGCCCTCGTCATCATCAACGACATCAGCGCATACCTCACAGGTGCGCTTCCTAAACACATGCACTGTGCTGGCAATGCATGTATGACCTCGTACAGATGCACTGTGCTGGCAATGCCTGTGTGACCGTGCATGCAGCGCTCCACCGGACTTTTTCGAGCTGTCAAGCTTTAACGCGGCGTGCAAGCAGAGGCGCTAGAATCAGATGTTCTGGACAATCGAGCACGTTTCAAGGCGCCCAGCCCCATGCCCGGCAGGCTTCTTCTTCGGGCGCACGCCGCTGATCAAGCTGTCGCCCAAAAAGACGTGGGAGGGTTTCATCGGCGGCGCGCTGCTGACGCTGGTCGCCTCCTGGTACCTGGCGCGCTACATGTCCCGCTTCCCCTGGATGATCTGCGAGCGCAATGTGAGCGGTCTCACTCTGCGCCGAGTCTCGCTTCTCCGGCACAACTTGACGTCGTGCATGCCGCTGGCACGAAGCCCGTGATAGTCCCCCAAACCAGCTGCTGTTGCGTCCACATATCACTGCAGATGAAATGGAGCATTTGATGTTGGGCGGAGTGGGGCTTGCGACTGTGCATCCCTTCCAGAGAGGAAGCTCTGCCGGCCGGCCCTTGTGGCAGCTGGGTGCCGGTGGCTGAGCCGGCGCGTGCAGGCCCTGTCCATGGCTGGCTGCGCGGTGAGACAGACGCCAGACGCCGTCTGCAGGGACCACGAGCACACCGTCACATCAACACAAAGTACAATATGTAACGAGCTGCCAATGTGTCTAAACTATGGTCTGAATGTAACTCCCGCAGGACCTATCCATGGGCTGGCTGCGGTGCGCGCCGGACGCAATCTTCAAGGACCACGAATACACCGTCACGGCCGCCGCCAAGCGGCTGTCGCCGGCGGCGGTCGCGCGGCTGGCAAAGCTGGGCGAGCGGCTACCGCCGGCGCTGGCGGCGTGGGCCTGGAACTTCCGCGTCGTCGCGGCGCCCATGCAGCTGCACGCGCTTGTGAGTCTCTCCTTGACTTTGCACGGTGGCCTGGCATTGCACAGAGCTTGAGAACGTTCCAGAGCGCTTTCTTGCTGCAGAAGAACTTGCGCTGCAGGTACAAACAGCGGCATGGCATGTGGTACATCTCGCCCAGGGCCTGTAAGTTCCAGACGGATGCCGACCGAGCAGCAGCTGCCCTTGCTGCGCAGGTGCTGTCGCTGTTTGCGAGCGTGATCGCGCCGTTCGGCGGCTTCTTCGCCAGCGGCTTCAAGCGCGGGTTTAAGATCAAGGACTTCGGCAACAGCATCCCTGGCCATGGCGGCATGACCGACCGCATGGACTGTCAGGTGCGTGCCCGCAGATGGATCTGCGGGGTAAATAAGTGTGCGCAAGTGTCCATTTGGGCCTTGTTGCCGTGTGGCCATTTCGAGTGTCGGTTGCTGACGTCGCTTTGGCAGGCTCACATTCAGACATGCACCAAGACAAGGGCCCAACTCCCTACCCACAAAAATGTACTTGAGTTCGTCCTGTAGCGGCTGCACCGCCTAGCACCAACAGGCCACCGGCGTCCGTAAGGGGCAACGACGCAAGGACAAGCACGATCAGCTGCCGGGTGGCAAAAAAATTCACCTTGTCACCCTCCCGCATCAGGTGGTGATGGCGGTGTTTGCGTACCTGTACTTCAACAACGTGGTGGCGCGGCAAACGGTCACCGTCGGCTACATGCTGCAGAAGAGCCTGGCGCTGGACGGCTCCCACATGCTCGAGCTGTTCACCAAGCTGGGTGCGCTCTCTGAGTTTCGTTGTCTTTTAGTTTTGGTATCGTACAAATTCACTTGCGATTGGTTTCGTTGCTCGCCTGCCTTGTTTACAGGCTTAAGACACGCTCATTGCTCGTGAGCATGCGGCTGCACCCGCACGTGTTGCTCGGTTTGAGAGGCGTGCAGTCTGCCTCCGCCGCTGTCTGCTGACTGGGATCGCTGCGGTTTCTGCGTCCAGGCAACATGCTGGTGGGGGAGGAGGTGCTGCCAGAGCGCTTCCTGGACGACTTTGCCCGCCTGCTGCGGCGCTACCAGGTGCGCCGCTGTTCCACCCTTGTCTTGGTTCGCCCACACGTTATCTCAGCGTTATCCCAGCGCTATATTAGCATTGTAGTAGCGTCATCTTAGTGCTTCCTCGCGCGCGGCTTTCTGCCGCCCTTTGTCGAAACCTCAAAATGGCACTCTGCCTCACGCTCATGACGCCTGCCAGACGTGAGCTCGATCCTGCAGCGGATGCAATCGGCCTGTGTGTTTTATAAGGGCTGAAGTGACACGCCTGATGCATAAGCTTGAGCATGTGTGACTGGTGCACTCCGTGACTTACTTTGGGCTGTGGTGCGGCGCAGGTGCCTGTGAAGAGCGACTTTCCAGCACTTATCTAGAGCAACACAGGGACCAGGCAGCGTGGCTTTTGGGGGACTTTCCAGCAATCGTAGCGAGCGGCTACACCAATTATTGATTTGCGGTTTGTGGTGCTGGCGGCCCAATATTAAGAGCATTTGTGACCATCAGCGCGCGTTACAAACTTGTGTCACACCGGAGGGTTGCCTTGTCAAGGCGACACTAGGTCTGTCGACTGCTTTCAGAGCTAGCATACTTCGAACAGCGTGGGGCGCAGGGTTTCTCGAGACCATCAGGAGCATTGGGGCGCTTTGAGACTCCTCGCGCCTAATGCCGTGGGGTCTGCCCGCCGTCTAACAATTAGACGCGAGGGCCGCTCACAGCACCACCAACTTTGCATCCACCTGCACAGATCAGCACCACCAGCATGGTCATCCTGCACCACGTGATTTGGCGCTGTCCACGACCACACGTGCAGACACCATTGAGGAGAGGCTGGAGCTTCGCCAAGACACACGCCTCTGGTCCGTGTCAGCATGCCACATGCTGCGAGTATGACAACCCCAGCATGCCCCGCGGCGCACCCACCGCAACAATCTTCAGCACCTCTGCCAGCAAGGCTGTTGTGCTGCTGCCGCACAGCAGATCACAAGGCTTTCCACTCACCGCAACAATCTTGACTTTGTCCACATGCACCTCGGGCGCCATATTGGTGGAGCCCTGGCCAGAAGCGTTGGTCTTGAAGGTTGCGTCCGACACCACGAACGTCCACACCTGCCAGACAGGATGCAAGGGCATCAAGACGTCAATGCGCATGTGCGCTTTGCACCGCCCCTTGCAATGCAGTACAGTGACAGCGCTATACGTGAACTCGTCAAACGGGGCTCTGCGCACATTGTCGCAGAAGCGATAGGTATCCAGCTTGCCCTTGAAGGTCGTCTTGGCCACCACCTCCTCCTCCAGGGCTTTGCACGTCGACTGCAGCAGTTTGTGACCGGGGCACATTCAAGAAACTGAGAGCGGATGCGCAACCTCGACACCGCTCGCGATGCATGTTGGCAATCGCGATGCATCTTGGCAACCGACTGCCACGCACTTTTCCGGGAGTCATAACAGGGCCGTGCCAAGAAGATGCAGGACGCGCGGCACGCGCTGGGTCGCCAGGCAGCAGGCGGCCCAGAGAGGCGCGCTTTTCCGCACCTGGTCAAACTCCGCGAGGATCTTCATCGCCAGCGGCGGCGTGATTTTCTCATTGGTGATGAGCTCATCCAGCGCCTCCACCAGGCAGTCGCCCAGCTGCGACTGCCGGTACACCTGGTAGCTCATGCTTGACCTGACCAATTGCGGTGCCTCATTTGCCGCACAGCGCCATTGTGTCACGGGTTGTGCTAGACCTCAGCGGGCCGTCAGACCCCTTGGGGCAACGCTGCTTGATCCAAGCAATATTTGCTTGTCAAAGTTCGGTCTCGCAACACTCTACACGCCCATTAGCTGCTGCCTGAGCTTCCTGTGCGGCGCGGATGGCACTGTACCAACTTATATGTGATGTGCCACCCGCGGGTGAATGAACGCAGCTCAGGTTTTACATACAACACGGCTTCTGGAGCGCGCAAATGAGAAACTCTGACTGCAGCTTCCGCGAGCTCAGCCCTCTTCCATTTATGCCGGGACGCTAGCTTGCAACAAACATGCTTAGTGTTTCTCAAACCAACCCATGTCCGATCTCGCAAAGCCTCGACCATTTGACAAAGCCTTCACCGCGCAAAAACTCCGTTCAGACGTCTGCTGACTTGGCAGCGCTTCAAGACGTGGTCGAGGCACTTGAAATACTTTCGATAAATCTCACGTGACCCGCAGTGCAGCGCTGTATTTGCTGCAACCATGCAGACTGCAGCTTCTGGCGCTTCCACAGGATGTCGCATCATGGTGCACGGCGGTGCACATGCAGAGTCTGTCGCGCGGGGGACAGCGGCTGCCAGATGGGGGCGCCCGGCAAACCCACTCAGCAGCGGCAGCCCTAGCGGCCGGTTCGCCCGGCAACAGCACAGCAGCATTGCGCGGCAGCCCTCTGGCGTCGTGCAGGCAAAGGTGCAGGGCGTTGTTTCCACCGCATGGCCATTGCACATGCCATGTGCATCGCCCCGCGCACCCTACGGGTCGCTCCCTGCATTGCGCACCGAGTGCACCTCTGCATGATGCTGCGCTCAGCCTCCATCTCCGCAGTCGTCATGAGTCTTCGCGGAAGCCATCTCTCTTGCATTACACTATGGCATGCTCCTGACGCATCATTCCTGAGGGCATGTTTGTGACGCATCATCCCAAGGCGTCTCGACCGTGTCTGCAGCCGCAAAAGGTCACCGCCGAGGAGCTGGAGGTTGCACTGGCGGACCGGGAGGTTCCCCTCATCGTGGACTTCTATGCGACCTGGTGAGCGTTTGGTCGCATTATTGCCTAGATTGTGCGTTTGCCTGCCGCTACCCGTGTCGCACGCGTGAATGATAGGGATGCAGGTCGACACCCAGGGAATGCGCCTTTCTGTGGCAGAAGCTATTCAATGTCTGTCCCACGGTTGCCGCAGGTGTGGGCCATGCGTGCTGCTCGCAAAGGAGCTCGAAAAGGTGGGCGGCGTCGCTCTATTGGCTGTTTGCCCTACTGCCACAGTCTTATTTGGGAAACCGTCTTCCTGCCGCAGTTGCCCTACACGGCCTGCCAGCAAGCCACTGGTAGTGGTTTCAACGGAGCTGCTGGGTGCTCTGCTGCCTAGTCCATGGGCGGAAATGAGGCCGCACTGCGGCTGCCGATTTGGACTTGACACCAGACTTCTCACACACGGTAGGTGGCTGAGGACCTGGGGGAGTCGGTAAAAATTCTGAAAGTCGACACCGACGAGAACCCGACGCTGAGCACGCAGCTGCAGGTGGGAACCTTGACTTGTCGCAGATGAAGAGTGTGCATGACTGATACAAGGCTCCTGGAGTTGTTCAGCCGCGTGCAACTTCCTCAGCCAGCCTTGATTCCAGCCTTGACCTTATTGCCGAGGCCGTCATGCTGCCGTACTGCTCCCGCAGATCCAGGGGCTGCCGACGATGGTGTTTGTTGGCACGGACGCCACAAAGCCGGCGCTGCGGACTGAGGGGCTGCTGCCGGCGGAGACGATCAAGCAGATCGTGGCGGACGAGCTCAGCTGAGACCGCGAGATCATGGTGGATGAGCTCAGCCGAGAAACACCGCCGCTAGTGGGCTGTGTATCATACTATCGTTGGGGCAGAGGACAGCGTTTTGTAGGCGGAGAACAGCAGGGGAAATTTGCTTTCTTGTACGAGGAGAGACGCCGGAAGCAGGCGCCGTTGTGGATCGCGTGTCGGGTATGGTGAGCGGTGCGGTTTCAGCCCATTGCACCGTGTGACGGAGGGGACCGCCGCATGCAACACCACAAAGTTTTCACGAGAGGTCCTCCGGAACGCAGCATCTGGACTATCAGAAAGTCGGGCATGTGGACGAGGTTGCGACAATGATGCGCCAGGAGCAAGGCTTGTGCAACCCTCAAGTGGTGCAAGCTACAGACACTTCCCCATAGCCCACACAAGCTGTGACCTATCTACAACAATTAACTTACAGGACACTCACAATCACAACCTAAAGGAGCCCTGAGAGAACGCATGATAAACCACGCGTCAACGTCACTCTGTCAGCTAAGCAGGGTACAACATCTCACAATGCCAATTCTTTGACGGGCAATGACAGAAACGGTGGCATTGGGGGCAGGAGCGGCGTGGCTGCCTCTGCGGCAGCCGCACGTTCCCGCAGCATGCTGAGTCGGGACTGAATCATGGCGTCCCCGGCTCTGCCGCCGCTGCGTGTGCGCGGCTTTGCCACTGATCCCACGCCTGGTGCAGCTCTGCGCACTTTGCCTTCACCTGCAGCGCAGTCATTCGACCACCTCAGTTGATATGTTCGTGAGTTGGCTGGATGGGCGCACCCACACCCTGACTGCCCCGCATCAAGCAAGCGCGGCGACACTGGGCTGAAAGAAGGTACAACAGGCGTGCACACCTCGCGGGCACAATGAGCGCCGAGAACATATGCGCTTGGGCACCAGGAGGGCAGGGTGTGTCATGAGTCATCCCAGTTAAACACGAAGCGGCGGTTGTGCATGGGAGTTGTGTTGTCTCTCAATGCATTGAAACGCGGAACGCGCCATTAGGAGGGTGCCATGCGGCAAGGGGGGAGAGGCATGGCAGCACCTGGTGGAGGGTCCACTGGTTCCACTCGCTGCCGCCCAAGCCGCCCTCCACCAGGACTTTGTAGACGGCCTCGTCGTCCGGTCGCCGCAGCCTGCAGCCACTCCCACGACATCTCGCTGTCTTCGGTGTGCAAGTTGAGGGTTCTGCAACGTCAAAAGAGAACAACACTTCCAATGCAGCCTCCATTGCGGCCCTGCAGCACGCGTCGGAACATGCGACGGAAACTCCTGACGCTTTGGCGCACCATCTCAGCCGCTCCTGGGTGCCAGGCCATGCCGCCGCTGCAGCTGTGCCATGGCGAGCAGAGTCTCCGTCGCGCGCCGAGCAACTAACATGATTGCTTTTAATGTCCGCTTCTCCGCCGATTAGGACTTGCTGTTGTTGGGTTTTGGCGCACCACTCGAGCCGTTCGCCCGGCGCCAGGCCATGCCGCTGCTGCAGCTGCGCGACCGCGTGTGCTGCTGCCGCCGATTGCCGCGCATACGCATTGCGGGCGACGCGAGACCGCTGCATGAAGCCCTGCGTCCTGCCCGCCTTCTTTACCACCTACAGAAAAAAATCATAAAAAATCGACAATCTTCAGGATACCAAAGGGGCTGCAACCGCTGCACGAAGCCCTGCGTCCTGCCGGCCGCTCTTCACCTACACGGGGCAGACGAGGGTTGATCAGCGATACAAATCACATGCATGCCCGGAGTTGCACAGCTGGGCCAAAGGCTGGATCGTGCATCGCAGGGGTGGCTGCCTCTGTTCGCCTCGAAGGGCAACCTTAAAGACCTGCAGCAGCCAGCCAGAGGGAGTGTCTTTCGTGAGATGTGTCATGAGAGTCCTCGCCTCGTGCAGCGGGTGCGCGTCCGGGTCGCTGCAGTAGGCGCAGGCGCACGGCGCACTGGGCCTGTCGGCGCACCCGCCGACGGCCGCCGGCGGGCACACCCCGCACCGCCGGCTGGCAGAATGCTGCTCCACCGCGCAGTCCTGGCCGCTGTCGTGACCTGGGTGCAGGGATCATGCGAAAATTGGCGACACCAGCACGAGTTCACCATACGGACCGCACTCTCATACGCTGCAGACGGCAAGAGGATGGGGGCGAGCAGGCAGAGCCGCGGGCTGGAGCGGCGCAGACCATGAATGGCTGAATGCTGGCCCGCACTGCCCGAGCCTCCAGTCAAGGCTGAC